>Ga0209050_1000845_pt1 | contig 41783 bp, 27 predicted proteins | sample Araplavi_mTSA_r2_FD_184276 | JGI IMG/M metagenome (GOLD analysis project Ga0209050, IMG submission 184276) | Arabidopsis root microbial communities from North Carolina, USA - plate scrape MF_Cvi_mTSA_r2 (SPAdes) (version 2) | ecosystem: Host-associated > Plants > Roots > Endosphere | place: USA... | reverse complement strand
GCGTTCGCGGCAGCGACGAACACCTCGGCATGGTCCTGGCCGAACTGGAAAAGCGCGGACTGCGCGACAAGACGGACATTTTTGTCGTGAGTGACCACGGCTTCAGCACCACCGGCGCGCAGGTCGATCCGGTGAAATATCTGAACGAAGGTGGGGTGCGGGTCGTTCGCGGCTTCACCAGCCCTCCGCAAACGGGAGATGTCCTCGCCGTGAATGTCGGAGGCAGCACGGGGCTCTACATCATCGGTCACGATCAAGCTGTCGCCGGGAAGGTGGTCGCGCTGCTCCAGGCCAGCGATTTCGCCGGGGCCATTTTTGCGCGTGAAGCGCTACCGGGCACCTTCCCCCTTGCGGACGCGCATCTGCAAAGCCCCGAGTCGCCGGACATCGTTTTCGCCTTCCGCTGGACCCTCGACCAAAACGAATACGGCGTCGCCGGTCGCTTCCCCACGGAAGGCCGGACCGGGGCAGGGATGCACGGCACACCATCACCCTCAGATATTCACAATACCTTGGTCGGCGCTGGACCGGATATCCGCGTTGGTTATCGCAATGAGTTCCCCACGGGAAATATCGACGTCGCGCCGACGCTGCTCCACCTGCTCGGCTTGAGCGCCCAAGGGAAATGTGACGGGCGCATCCTCACCGAGGCCCTGGCCGGCACCGAATTGCCCACCGCGAAACCGGCCTCTCAGCGCCACGAAGCGACCCAAAAGCTGCCGGACGGCCGCACCTGGACCCAGTATCTCCAGACCACCATCTTCGCGGACAAAACGTACCTCGACGAAGCCAACGGCAGCGCGAAGTAACTTCCGCCTCACCCTCGTCATCCATTCTTGGCGACCCCAGGCGCCACTGCTAACGTCCCGACATGGATGACGAGCCGACGCTCGATGAACGCGAACCACTTTCCGCTGCCGTGCGCAGTCTTGAGCCCGCGCAACGGTTCTTCGATCGTTTCGAGCTGCGGCAAATGCTCGGCCGGGGCGGCATGGGCGTCGTCTGGCTCGCGCGCGATCACCACCTCGATCGCGACGTCGCGCTGAAATTCCTGCCGGAAACGCTCGAGCGCGATCCCGAGGCCATCGCCGACCTCAAGCGCGAGACCCTCCGCGCGCTCACCCTCACGCATGCCAATATCGTGCGGATTCACGATTTCCTGCAATCGCCCACCGCCGCGTGCATCTGCATGGAATTCATCGACGGGCGCACCCTGAGCGCGGTGAAAGTGGAGCGCGGCTGCCTGGCGCCGGAGGAAATCCGGGCGTGGTTGCCGGAACTGTTCGAGGCGCTCGCCTACGCGCACGAAAAAGCGCGCGTGATTCATCGCGACCTCAAGCCCGCGAACCTCATGCTCACCAAGGCGGGCGTGCTCAAGGTTTCCGATTTCGGCATCGCCAGCAGCGTGTCGGATTCGATGAGCCGGCTGTCGCTGCACAAGGTATCTTCCGGCACGCCGGCCTTTGCCAGCCCGCAGCAGATGAACGGCGCCCTGCCCACCGTCTCCGACGACATCTACGCGATCGGAGCGACGCTCTACGACCTGCTCACGGGCAAACCGCCGTTTTTCCGCGGCGACATCTCGTACCAGGCGCGCACGTCGCCCGTTCCCCCCATGCCCACCCGGCGCGCCGAGTTGGGGCACCCTCCGGCCAACCTCCCACCCGGCTGGGAGCAGGCGATCATGGATTGCCTCGCCAAGGAACCCGCGCAACGGCCCGCCAGCGTGCGCGAATTGGCTCAGCGTCTCGGCCTTCCGTTGGGCGGTGCTCCCCTACCTGTGGCCCCGCCCAAGCCAACCCCGGCACCAGTACCGGTCGCCCCACCCCCTGTCCCCACCCCTCTGCCTACTCCGATTCCGCCCACACCGCCGTCATCGGGTGCAAAGTGGGTACTGGCTGGGTTGGCCGGCTTGATTTTACTCGCCGCGGTCAGTGCCGGAGCGTGGTTTTCGCTGAATCGGAAAGAGACGCCGGTCGTTTCCTCCACTCCGCCACCGGCCCAGACTCCGACCGCCGCGCAACTGCTCACCGAAGCCCGTTCGCTGCGCGCGAACGAAGCTTATCAACTCGCCCGCGAACGCCTCCAGGCCGCGCTCGCTTTGGAGCCCGGCAATCCCGAGGTGCTCAAGGAACTCGCCGCGCTCGGCGCGCAACTCGCCCCAAAACCGACCCCGGCTCCGCCACCGATCGCCACGGCCACACCCCCACCCGCTCCCGTTTCAACCCCAGCGCCAGCGCCAGTGGCCGACGTCCCTGCTGCCACCGTGGGTTTGATCCGCAAGCTCACCGCTTCGTCCACGCTGGCCTCGCAGGTGGACAACTCCGGCCGCGCCAATAGCTACGACGCCCGCCAGGCGATTGACGGCAAACTCAGCACCGCCTGGGTCGCGGCCCGTGGGGCCAAAAATATTTCCCTGCGCATCGACTTCGAATGCGAGGTCGCCCTCAGCCGATTCTCGATCTTTCCAGGCTACGGCAAAAACGCCGACAGCTTCGCCAAGAACAACCGGGTGAAAGCATTCGCCCTCGAGTTTCCCGGCGGCCGTTCGTTCAACTTCCGCTGCGAAGATCGCCGCGAAACCCAGAGCTTCGCCCTGCCGGAAACGATCAATACCAGCACCGTGACGCTGCGCGTGCTGGAGGTCTATCGCACCGACGTCTTCGACGGGGATACGCCGATCTCGGAAATCTCATTCTGATGCGGCACGCTGCTTTTCTCCTCGTCCTGCTGCTGACCGCAGCCGCCCACGCGGCGGATCCAGGCGAATTGGTCGAGCTCCGCAAGATTGCGCCGAGCATTCTCGTCGAGCTGCCCTACGCGACTGCGGCGAATTTCACCAAGCAGGCGGTGTACAAAACCGAGAAGTGTTTCCTTCGACGCTTCGCGGCGGAACGCCTCGCCGAAGTGCAAAAGGACCTCGAAGCCATGGGGCTCGGCCTGAAGGTCTGGGACGGCTACCGCCCACTCTCGGTGCAGAAACAATTCTGGGCCCTCGTCCCCGACGAGCGCTATGTCGCGTCGCCCGTCAAAGGCTCGCGTCACAACCGCGGCGCTGCCGTCGATCTCACCCTCGTGGACCGCCAGGGCAAGGAACTGGAGATGCCGACCAAGTTCGACGACTTCACCCCCGCCGCTTCCTCGGACGCTCCTTGCTCCCCTCGCGCCGCCGAAAACCGCGCCCTCCTCCTGCGCGTGATGACCAAGCACAGCTTCCGCAACCTCCCCACCGAATGGTGGCACTACGACGCGATCGGCTGGGAGAAATACGAAGTACTGGATATCCCCTTCGAGGCGATCGGAAAATAGCAGCTCCTTCGCTCGCCCGGCGCCGACAGCCGGAGCGTAGCAGAGATAGCCACAGGCAAAGCGGTACCCTCAGTTCCATTCCACGCGCGTCCGCAAATTGGAGGACATCGCTCCGTCGATGCCGGAGAGTTGATCACGTAGTCCGATCCGGGCAGAATTCGCCCGCCCGCCTCTTCACTTCCCGCCAGCTCTCCTCAGAATCTGAGCAGATCTTTCGTATCTTCCTTTTGCGTAGTCCAAAGGTGACTCTCCTTTTGAATTTCGAGCATTTACGTTTGCACCTGCCTTGATCAGGCGCCCCACAAGAAGATCACTTCTAACCGTTGCGCAGTGCAAAGGGGTCTCGCCGGGGATTTCGTCGATATAAGCCGTAAGGGCCGTATTCGGATTCGCCCCGCGATCGAGAAGAAACAAAACTAGTTCCGTCTTTTCCGTCATGATCGCGCAATGGAGACACGTGCCGCCAGCATAGTCGGCATGATCAATGTCTGCGCCATTTTCCAGCAGGAGTTTTGCTATCTTGATTTGATCTTCCGCTGGCCCTCTGCACCAGCTAAGCGCCATCAACGCAGTCCACGAAAATGAGCTAAGTACGGAATACCCGCCGTCCCTCATCGGAAACCGCGTCTTATCATAAGAAGTACGTTGATACTTTGCGTCGGCGCCTTTCGCGAAGCATTCGCTTACTTTCCCGAAGTCGCATTTGAAGGCGGCCAATATCAACTCCTCGTTAATCAGGTTGTTGACGCGTTCCTTCTCCGGGACTGCTCCGGAGGTTGCCATACACATCAACCCATAAACGAAGAGGAAGCGCATTCGTTCCCCTCACGCACACAAAGGAGCGTTTCAACCTCAAATCGCCACCATCCATTCGTGGATGGGGAGATGATAGCGGGAGAGGAGTAAGGCCAGTCCCACGAGCAATAGAGCCACCACATCGCGCCGGCCAAAATGATCGCGGTTGCCGTGGCCGCGCACGAAATTGAGCAACGCCCCAGTCGGGCAGCCGTAGTGGCAATAGGCCATGGGCACGAAGAGCGTGGCGATCAGACCAGCCACCGCGATACTCGCCGTCGCCCAACCGGCTGCGCGGAGGACGTACGCGTCGAAAGGCTCCAGATGCGCGAGGTCGATGGGCAGGAGGAGGAAGCTCACGGTCAAGACCACGACAAGCAGGCCCGGGGCGAGCCAGTGCAGGGCGCGATCGATGTCTGCCCGCACGCGGATGCGCCATTTTCGCGGAGCCAGGCGGTGGAGCAATTCCTGCGCGGCGCCGTGCGGGCAAAGGTGCTGGCAATAAAGCGGCTTTCCTGTCGTCCACGGCACCGCGAGTGCGGCAGCCAGGAGCAACACCAAACCGGGGGCCAAACGCCACGGCACCCCGTTTTGCATCCAACCCACGATCAGCGACTGCGCCAGGAGATCGCCGGTGAAAAAGCCCACGTAGCCGATCACCAAAATCTGAAATCCGCGCCGCAGCCAGGGTCGCCCATGCGTACCGGTGAAGGCCAGTAGAATGGCGACGGCAATCACCACGATGAGCCCGATTTCGTCGGCGCTCCAGCGAATCGAAGCCGGTTTGGCCTCCGCGTCTTTTTGCCAGGCGAGCAGCCGCTTTTGCACCGCCTCGGCGACAGCAAGACTGGTCATCGAGGCCCCGGCGACGCCTTCAATGCCCGCCTGCTCCGGGGTGGTCCTGGCGACCTGCAGCCACTCCTTACCCTTCCACGTCTTCTTCAGAAAATAGGGATCACCCTGCACGTCGCCGACGTGGTCGCGGGTATCCTGTGAGGAACGAATCCGCACCCCCACCACCCGCAACCCCGGGTCGAGCACGATCAGCGAATCGGTCCAGCCCCGATAGCCGATGATCGAATCGGAAAGCGGCGCGGTGCGCACCGCGTAGCCGATCTGCTCGCCCTTGGCATCGTGGACGAATACCCCCGCACGTTCGCCGGGATCGTCGCGCAGCTCCGTCGCGGCGGGCAGGACGGCACGGATTTCATCCACGCTGAGCGGGGTGAGCCCGCTCACGCGCAGATGGATGGCGTGCGAGCGCACGATCCAGGCGATCGCGACAAGCACAGCCAACCGGTAGAGCTGGAGAAGAATCCGGCCGGCCTTTTTCATGCCGCGGGGCCTAGGCGCCCAGGAGCTTCAATTTGCTCAAGGCTGAGGGAGGAGCTGGACGGCATCGATGTGCACATTGCCATCCGCGCCCTTCGTGGAAAAGGTCACCACCGCCGGTTTGCCGCGAGTGAAACGATAGGTACCGAGCGAGAGGAAGCCCTTCGGGAGGTTGCCTGCGACGCGTTCGTTCACCGTCTTGATCGTCGCGCCGTCATAGCTTTCGATCGTGACCGATGCGTTCGACGCGCGGTTTTCGTGCGGCCCGAAATTGATGCGCACTTCGTAGCGGCCCGTTTCCTTCACCTCGAACTCATAACGCGCCGATGCGTCCGCGTTTGCGCCAGCATACTGGTAACCTTTGGCGACATAATCCGGGAGGCCATGTCCCTTGATCCAGGTGCCCGTGAGTTTGGCCTGCTCGTCATCAAGCACCAGGCCGCCGAGCGAAGCGACCGCGATGCCTTCGCCACCGCCCTCTTCGTGTTTGTCCTTGGTCGGAGCGGGCGGCGTGTAACCGGCCGGCAGCGTAATCGGCGCATCGAGCGTCTCGCGACGAGCGGCGCCGCGGAGTTGGAGCAGTTCGACGAGCTGCGGCCAATAGCGCTCATAGACCTCGCGCGGCGTGCACTGATTTTTCACCGCGAGCGACGCCGCCTTGCCGACGACTTCGCCGATCATGCCGCCGGTCTTCATCACGCGCACGGTACCGAGCGCTTCATGGGTTACGCTCACGCAGCGGCCAGCCGTGAAGAGGTTTTCGATGTTCTTCGAGTAGAAGCAGCGGTACGGCACCGGGTAGCCGTGCTGTTTGTCCACGCTCTTGTCGAAGACGGCTTTCGAGATGAAGGGATCTTCCGGGAATTTCTGCGCGTACTGTTCGCGCGGATAGTGCAGATCGATATCCCACGTGGTCGGCACGGTGCCATCCGGGAAGGCCTTTTTGTTCGAGATATCTTCCCGGGTCAGCAGCACGTCGCCGATGACCTGGCGGCTTTCGCGCGGTCCGCCGACATAGGCCACCCACTCCAGCTTCGCGTTGGCGTGATCGGCTTTGCCTTCGCCGTTCTTCATCGCGTTGAAAGCGCCGTAGATCGCGCGGAAGTTCCAGTCGCGGGTCGATTCGAGTTCGAGGATCGGGTGTTTGTTAAAACCGCTCTCCCAGAACCACTGGGCGTGGAAACGCTGCGGATACGGGAAATCTTCCAATCCGAGCGACAGCGCCCACGGCACGGCGGGAAAAGTCTGCGGCGTCTCCGCATTCGCCCAGCGCCACATGTTCGACATGCCCAGATGCTCGGTTTCCCGCAGCGTCACTTCCGCGCCGGCCAGCGCCGCCACCGAGGCGTGCCCGGTACCGTCGACGAAGAATTTACCGCTGAATTTCCGGCGCTGATTCGTGCGGGTATCGAGCGCGATCACGGCTCCGATGTGCTTCTTCGCCTCGGTCATTTCGACCGCGTAGATGTGGTTGTTCAGGAAGAGCGAAAGGTTCTTTTCCGCACGGACGACCGACTCCTTCTTGGCGTCGCCGAACTCTTCATAAGTACCCGGCGAGAGTTTAGCCTGATCCTGAAACTCTTCGACGATTTCGCCGATGTTCGGATAGAGGCCGCGGCGGATCCCGCCCATCGCCCACACACGCACTTCGCTGGAGCCATTGCCGCCGAGCACCGGGCGGTTTTGGATCAGCGCCACCTTCAGCCCCATGCGCGCACCGGCCAGCGCTGCACCCATACCGCCGTAACCGCCACCGCAGACCACGAGGTCATAAGTGCCAGCATCTTCGGGCTGCGCGGGCAGGCCGAGTTCTTTCAGCCGCCACTGATTCAGCGCTTCCTTCTCCGACGGCGGAGCGGTTTCATCCTTCGAAAAATAGATCGCGTCGCAACGGCCTGCGAAACCGGTGAGATCGTGCAGCGCGAGTGTCGCCTCAGCCTTCGGAATCTCCACCGTTCCCCCATCCTGCCATTCCCAATCGGCGCCCTTGGTGCCGAAGGTCTCGTTCAGCGGCTTGCCGTCCACGATCACCTGGAACTTGCCCGGCTGACCCGGCGCTTTCCAGCGGGCGACCCAATCGAAGGTCCGAACCCACACGCGGTATTTACCCGCCGAGGGAAACTTTACCGTGGTCGTCGCATCCCCCACCGGCGCGCCCATGCCGTGGGCCATCAGGTACGGCGAGCCCATCGCGTCGATGAACTGCGTATCGAGCACCCAGCCGCCCGGTTGGGCAAAGCCTTCAGCTTCGACAAAGACCGAGTCGGCCGCAGCAGCGAGCGTGACGGAAGCGGCCAAAGCGGCCAGGGAAAACGAGAGGGAAGACATAGAGGTGCATCCGTAAACCCGTTTCCCGGGATTTTCCAAGGACTGAAATGAATGCTCGGCTTTGCGCATGCTTTTCCTGACGCAATCTCCCTCCGCACGATCTCCCCGGCGCAAGCCGCCTTACTCCTTCGCTTTCGGCGTCTTCACGATCGTTTTGCCTGCGTCTTCCCAGCCCATGATCCCACTCGTGAGGTGGTAGATTTCCGGGAATTTGCCGCTCGCTTTGAGTTTGGTCACCGCGCGGAGGCTGCGGGAGCCGGAGGCGCAGTGGACGAGCAACGGCTGGCCGGCGAGTTCCGCCATCTTCGCTTCGAACTCAGGATCGATGAACGACACGTTTTTTGCCCCGGCGATGTGGCCGTCACTGAATTCCCCGGGCGTCCGCACATCGACCACCACGACATCCTTGCGGGCGGCGATCAGTTTTTCGGCTTCATCCGGAGTGACGTCTTTCAGACCCGCGGCTTGGGCCGGCGCGGCAGCCGGGGCTTTTTTGTCTTCGGGCTTTTGCGCCAAAGAAGGCGCGGCAAAAGCGAGGCCGAGGGCGAGGGCAAAAGCAAAGGGGAGCGATTTCATCGGGAGAAATTGTGGGGGTCTCAGGGAGAAGGGCAACGCTGCGTTTCCACCTACGGCTGGAGCGACCAGGCTTTGACGCTGTCTTTCATGCGCAGCACGAGTTTGCCGTCGGCGATACACGGCGAGGGCACCCACTGGGCGCGCACGGTAGCACGGCCCACTTCGGTGTACGCCGCCGGGTCGGCTTTCACGGCGAGGACAGTATTGCCGTTATTGGCCATGGCGAAAAGTTTACCGTCAGCGAGGACCGGCGACGCGATGGTCGATTGGGCCGGGGCCGTCCAGCGCTGGCTGCCATTCGCGAGGTCGAAGCAATAGTGGTTGTTGTCCTCCATGAAATAGACCGCGCCACCGCTGACAATCGGGCTGCTCTGCGTGCGCAGGCCATCGATGGGGAAATTCCAGCGTTGCGCTGCCCCAATGGTGGCGAGGGTGTAACAAACGAGACCCAGCTCCGGTTTGCGTGAGAGCAACACGACGGTTTCCCCGGAAAGCGCGGGCGTGCTGTCGCCTCCACCGGGCACCGTCCAGGCGAGCGCCCCGGTTTTCAAATCCACTGCGCCAAAATCGGCCCGGCCATTGCACAGCACGAACGTCTGGCTGCCCGCTCGCCAGGCCACCGGCGAAGAGTTTCCGCCGCCCGCTTTGTCCTGCTTCCAAAGTTCCTTCCCGGTCTTCGCATCGAAAGCGACGAGCTTGTCGAGATTCACGACCAGTACTCCATCCAGCGCCAACGGCGAAGAGCCGATCCCGCGCTTCAACCCGGGCAGCGGATTTTCCCACACCACCGCGCCGCTCTCGGCATCCAGACACCACATGCGGCTGCTGCCGATCGCGTAGATTTTTCCGTCGTAAATCACCGGGGTCGACGAAGCATTCCGCCCCGCCGGCACGCCCGGCCGCGAGGTCTTCCACAGCGTCTTACCCGTGGCGAGTTCGAGGCAGACCACCGCATCTTCGGCGACGCGCTGGGTCGGCGGCACGGCGGCGACGATCTGCTGCTGCACGGTCTCGTTCCACCCCTGCGCCGCGAGCCATTTCTTCATCTCCTCTTCGCTGGGGAAAACCTGCTCCTTATTTTTGTCGAGCTTCTCCAGCACATCGAGCGGGATGGCCAGCTTGCCTTTTTTGAAGCGGCCCGTCACGAAGCCCGAAAAGAGCTGTTTCTGTTTTTTGTCCAGGTTCTCGTCGATGAACTTCTGCGCAAATTCATCGAGCTTCCCGCCGCGCAGCGTGGGCGGGATCGCCTCACGCGTCTGCTCCATCTTCGCGACCAGTTCCTTGCCGAGCGAACCCGGATTTTGCCAGCCCAGCTGCCGCAGCACGAGTTCCCCGATCTGCCGCGTGGGGCTGGGCTCATCGCGATGCCAGACGACGCCGATGTAAACTTTTCCCCCGACCACCACCGGACTCGCCAATCCCCCATCATCATTGGCCGGGATCTTTTCGCTCTCCCAAAGCTCCTTCAGCCCGTCTTTCGGCAACTCATCGAGCAGCTTCGGCGAGTCGGGCAGTACCCCATTGCGCATCGGCCCCCGCCATTGGGGAAAATCGGAAGCGTGAGCGGCGAGGCAGCCAGCGAGGAGGAAAGCGGGGAACTTCATGGTACGTACGAGCGATGATCTGGAAGCTGAAGCGAAAGACAAGCGGACGCATTCCCATCCATCCCGGCGGGCAGCGTGTCTTGGGTGGATTCTCTTTGCCATCGCCGTGCAGACACGGCGTAGTCGCGGCCATGCGTTTCGAAACCCCGGCAAAGTGTGTTCTGGCGGCGGCCGGTCTTTTCCTCTGGAGCGGATGCGCCTCCTCTGTCCCTCCTCAAGCGCTCCCGCTCCCCCCACCGGAAAAAGTCACGCCCACTCCGGCAAAAAGTGATCCGGCGATGGCAGCCTATATACAGGATGTGAGGCAAGCGTTCGCTACCCGATGGAAGAAACTCCTTCAGGCCGAGGTCGACAAAATCAAAATCACCCATCACTACAAGGTCGACGTCAGCTACCGCATCGACTCTGAGGGGCAAACCCGGGATGTACGGATCCTCCCCAGCACCTCCTCGCCTCCCGATTTCATCGACCTCTGTCTCCGCACCATGCATGAGACCGTGCTGCCCAAGCCGCCGGCGGAAGTCCTCGCCCATGCACCCGCCGGTTCTTTTGACCAGACCTTAACTTTCCATTTACTCCCGCCATCGGACTCGGGGGAGCTGCCGAAAAAGCCGCAGGTAAAACCCGTCTCTCAATAAATCACGCCCATGATCGAATCCCTCGAAGCCCGCATCGCGCCCGCCGGTGTCGTCGAAATCCTCGTCCAAAACGGCACGCTCATTTTGAAAACGCTCACGACCGGCGATGGCGATGAAAACCTCACCATCACTTCGACCGGCCCGGGTGCATTCACCATCGATCCGGATGCCGCGACGACTTTGCGGGTCAATGGAGCCAACCTCGCGATCGGTGATCCGACCAATCTCACGGGGATTTTCGGCAGCATCGGCATCGCGCTTGGCGCGGGCAATGACACCGTGGATTTTACCGGTAATGTCGGCGGCAAATTCGTCGCCGATCTCGGCGAGGGCAACGACACCCTCACCATTCACGAGGGCAGCATTGCGGGCGATATGCTCATCAATGGTGGCGCGGGCAACGACACGGTAAAATCCCTCCCAGTCAGCGGCGGAGCACTTTTCATCGGCGGTAAATTTGCCGCTACGCTCGGCGAAGGGAACAACACTCTCGCCCTCGGCACCACCACCACGGTGACCAAGGACCTCCTCGTCAGCAGCGGCAGCGGCAACGACAGCCTGCGGCTCGACGGCGGCAACAGCTTCCACATCGGCGGCAATCTCACGCTGCTCAGCGGCAAAGGAAACGACAGTCTGGCCGTGAACCTCGGCGATACCTTCTCGGTCGGCAAAAACGTCACGTTCAACTCGCTCGGTGGCGGCACCACCGTCAGCCAGACCATCGCGGCTTCGCGTGGCATCACCATCGGCGGGAAAGTAACCTTTACCGGACAGCCGAAGAGCACGCTCACTCAATCGATCGGCTCGTCGGCCCTCAGCGTGAACATCGGCGGCGGCGTAACCTTCACCGGCACGAGCTACACCACCGAACAAAGCCTCAGCGCCGGCACCACGCTGACCATTGGCGGAGCGGTGAAGATGGCCAACAAAGTGCCCATTGTAGTTTTCGCTTCGCTGCCCGAGCAAGCCATCGCCCTCCCCACCGCGGAGCAATCGATCACCACAGGGATCGTGGCGAGCACCAGCCCGAGTTCGATCAAGGGCCCCATCACCCTCACCGGTGCCGATACGGTCAAGATCGCCGTCCTCGGCGAACTGCGCGGTGCGGTGTCCATCAAAACGGCCGCGATTCAAACTCCAGCCGTGGTCACCCTCGGCGCGAACGACGCCAACTTCACCTCGCGCTTTCTCGGCGCGGTAAAAATCACCTTCGGTAAGGACAACCTCAGCACCGAAAGCGCCAACCTCTTCAGCAGCTTTTTTGCGGGGATGGTCAATGTCACCGGCAGCGAGGGCGACACGACTTTCACCGTGCGCGATTCGACGTTTGCCAAAGCCGTGACCTTCCTCGGCAACGCTGGCGCCGATACCGTGAATTGGGAAACTGCCTCCCTCAGCGGCCAAACCGGGCGCGCCTTCGGTCCGGTCAAACTCGTCGGTGGCATCGGCGCGGATACCTTTAACATCTCCAGCGCCATGGCCGCCGACACCGCGCTCTTCCTCGGCGCCGTCACCTTCGACGGCGGCAAGGATGCCGACACCGACACGATCACCAAAGGCTCCTCGGCCACCTTCTTCTTCACCCCGAAGCAGATCAATTTCCCTTAACGGAACGCAGCCTGGTTGCGGGAAGCAAATATTTGCAGGTCGGCGTATTCGTCTGGCGCGCACGTCCGCATCTCATCGCTGCAGCGATAACAAGGGCATGGGACCCGGTGAAGGCCGCTCCCGTTCTCCACACCATTCCACGACCTATGAAATACTATTTTTTGGCCGCCGCCCTGTGTCTTTGTGCGTGCGACGTGAAAGTCAGCAATCCTCCAGCGGATAGCAATACGACTATCGTGAACCCACCCGCGCAAAAGACGGAGGAAAAGAACACCACGATCATCGCGCCGCCCGCAGAGAAGAAAACGGAGACGACCACGACCGTGGGACCGGGCTCGACGACGCAAAAGACGACCACGGAAACCAAATAAAGCGGCCGACAGTACTGCGCTAACTTTGCCCCCGGTCCGGCACTCATCGCCAGGCCGGGGGTTCTTTTTGGGCCCGGCGCCGAACTGGGCCAAAATCTGGCAGGGCAAGTTTCCCCTCGCCACTCGCTCACATCTGGATAAAAGGCGGCAACGTCTCGTGTCTTTCCAGGCCGGGACGTTTTCACGTCTCTACATCCTACACACCAATGTCCAACACCATCCTCGTCGGCGCCCAGTGGGGCGACGAAGGCAAAGGCAAGATCATCGACTTCCTCACCGAGAGCGCCGACCTCGTCGTCCGCTCGCAAGGCGGCAACAACGCCGGCCATACCGTCCTCGTCGGCGGGAAGAAGTACGTGCTGCATCTCATTCCCAGCGGCATCCTGCGCTCGGGCAAGATGTGCGTGATCGGCAATGGTGTCGTGATCGATCCCGTGGCGGTCGCCGGGGAAATCAACGGCCTGCTCGAAAAGAAGATCAAGGTCTCGCCGAAGAACCTGATGATTTCGGACTGCGCCCACATCGTCTTCCCCTTCCACCGCGCGCTCGATGAACAGCGGGAAATCGCCAAGGGCAAAAAGAAGATCGGCACGACCAAGCGTGGCATCGGTCCGGCCTACGGCGACAAAGCCGCCCGCGTGGGCGTGCGCATGGGCGATCTGACCCAGCCGGAAGTTTTCGCCGCGAAAATGAAGCAGCGGATCAAGGACAACAATGCGGTGCTGAAAGCGCTCGGCGCCAAGCCGCTCAACGCCGCCAAGGTCATTGCCGAGTACCAGGCCGCTGCGGCCCAACTCGCGCCCTTCGTCGCCAATACCGTGGTCTATCTCCATGAAGCGCTGAAGGCCGGTAAAAAGATCCTTTTCGAAGGCGCCCAGGGTACCTTCCTCGATATCGACCACGGCACGTATCCGTACGTCACCTCGTCGAACACCACGGCCGGCGGCGCCTGCACCGGTTCGGGGGTGCCCCCGCACCGCATGGATACCGTGCTCGGCGTGATGAAGGCCTACACCACCCGCGTGGGTGAAGGCCCCTTCCCGACCGAAAACGAAGAGATCAGCGACATGCTCCACGGCCTCGGCCGCGAGTTCGGTGCCACCACCGGCCGCGCCCGCCGCTGCGGCTGGTTCGATGCGGTCGCCACCCGGTTCGCCGGCATGGTCAATGGCATCGACGAAATCGCGATCACCAATCTCGATGGCCTCGATTCGCTCCCGAAGATCAAGGTCTGCGTGGCCTACAAACTCGGGAAAAAGAAGCTCGAAGTGCCGCCGAGCGACAGCGTCCAGCTCGCCCAGTGCGTGCCGGTCTACGAAGAGCACGACGGCTGGCAGACCTCGACCGAGAACTGCAAGAAGTGGAGCGATCTGCCGAAGAAGGCCCAGGCCTACCTGAAGCGCATCGCCGAACTCAGCGGTGGCAAGCTCACCATCGCCTCGGTCGGCCCGAACCGCGAACAGACCATCCTGCTCTAAAACCTCTCAACCACTCCGCTACGACCCGTGCTTCTTTCGGCCGCATGAAACCGCCACGCCATATTGCCATCATCATGGACGGCAATGGCCGGTGGGCGAAAGAGCGCGGGTTGCCGCGGATGAAAGGTCACGAAAAGGGCGCCGACACGCTGCGTGCGGTCGTCGAAGAATGCGGTGAACTCGGGGTCGAGTTCCTCACGGTCTACGCCTTTTCGACCGAAAATTGGTCCCGCCCCAAGGCGGAGATCAATGCGCTGATGAAGCTGCTCGAACTGTTCATCGAGCAGGAAACGCCCGAACTCCTGCGCCAGGGCGTGCGCCTTCAAGCCATCGGACGGCTCACCGATCTCCCCGAGAGCTGCCAGCAGGCCCTGCACCGGGCCATCGAGCGCACCGCCCACGGCCAGAAGCTCACCCTCATCCTCGCGCTCAGCTACAGCGGGCGGACCGAAATCACCGATGCGGTGAAATCCATCGTCCGGGAGGTCCAGGCCGGGCATATCGATTCCGGGATGATCGATCCGGAGCTCATCTCCCGGCACCTCTACACCCGGGTCTACCCGGACCCGGACCTGCTCATCCGCACCAGCGGCGAGATGCGCCTCTCCAATTTCCTCCTCTGGCAGCTCAGCTACACGGAGATCGTCATCACCTCGCGGCTCTGGCCGGATTTCGGGAAGGAAGCGCTCGGCGAAGCGATCGAGGAGTTCCACCGGCGCCATCGCCGGTTCGGCGGGGTGTAGCCGATCGCGGAGCGACGCCCCGTTTTCTGGAGGATTCACGCCGTCGAATCCGGGGAGTTGAGCGGCAGTCCGCTCCCATTGGGCTACCGAAGGTAGGTCGCAGGGCGACGTGGGCGACAATACAGGCTTTGGCCTGCGCGCGGCTGCAGGAGAGAGGCTCCACCACCTTCCTCCGGAAGGGGGAGCGTGAAGATTACAAATCGGTAACGAAACCGGATTTCTAAGTAAAAACCCGTAAAAGTGAATCATAATTGTTAGATTGTGGCAAAAAATAGCCACTTTCCCCCTTTCGCTATGGGTCAACCTCCTGTAACTCCGGCGGGTCCTTTTCCCTATCCCTTAATGGAGAAACTACCTACCATCCTCGTCGTTGATCCTGACACCGATTTCCTCGAGTGGATTCACCGCCAGCTGGCCACTCCGAGCACTCGGGTGATCACCGCGACTTCCTCCGACGACGGCTTCCGCCTCTGGACTCGCGAGGAACCCGATGTCGTCATCTGCGAGACGCATCTTTCGCCCTTCAGCGGCATGGAGCTGCTGGTGAAGATGCGCCAGCGCAATCCGAACGCGATCGTGGTGCTGACGAGCCAATTTGGCACCACCCAGTCGGTCATCGAATCGATGAAGCTGGGCGCCTTCGATTTCATCCGCAAGGAAACGCTCCCCTTCAATCTCAAGGCCGTCATGGATGCCGCGCTCAAGGCGCAGGCGGAAATGCGGGCGGCCACCGAGATGAAGGCCACGCTCACCGTCGAAGAGCACCAGGATTCCATCGTCGGCAAATCGCCGGCCATGCAGCAGGTCTTCAAGATGGTCGGCCGCGTCTCGCACAGTGACGCCCCGGTGATGATCACCGGCGAGAGCGGCACCGGCAAGGAACTGGTCGCCCGCGCCATTCATCACTACAGCCCGCGTAGCGCCAAAACCTTCGTCGCGATCAACTGCGCCGCGATCCCTGAGCACCTGCTGGAAAGCGAGCTTTTCGGCCACGAAAAAGGCTCCTTCACCGGCGCCACGGGCCAACGCATCGGCCGCTTCGAGCAGTGCAATGGTGGCACCCTTTTCCTCGACGAAATCGGCGACATGCCGATGCAGCTCCAGAGCAAAATCCTGCGCGTGCTGCAGGATGGCGACTTCTCCCGGGTGGGCGGCAACGAAGTGCTCCGCAGCGACGTCCGCATCATCTGCGCGACGAACAAAAACCTCGAACAGGAAGTCGGCGAAAAGCACTTCCGCGAAGACCTTTTTTACCGGCTCAATGTCGTCCGCATCCAGCTCCCGCCCGTGCGGCAGCGCCAGGAAGACATTCAGCCCCTGGCCGAGTACTTCCTGCAAAAAGTCTCGACCCTGAAACGCCTGCCCAAACTGCGCCTGAGCGAAGAAGCCGTGCGCGTGCTGGAAGGCTACCCCTGGCCGGGCAATGTCCGCGAACTGGAAAACACCATCCAGCGCGCCGTCGTCCTCGCGACCAGCGACCTGCTCCTGGCCAAGGATATTCCGCTCGGTACCCCTTCGACCGAAGTGGCCGCGACCAGCCCTGGCGAAGCGGGCCCGATCACCACGGAGAAAGCCATCGAAGCCCTGCTCAGAGCGGCGCAGGCCGATCCGAACGTGCAGCTCCTCCCGTGGCTCGAACGCGAATTCACCCTCCACGCCATGAACGTGACCAAGGGCAATCAGGTTCGCGCCGCCAAGCTCCTCGGCATTACCCGCGCCACGCTACGGAAGCGGCTGGAGCGGTTTAATATCACCAAGGAATTGACGATCTCCTAACCCGGGAGGCCCACTTCCATGCTCGGCTGGCTCTGGAACGGCACCGCCTTCACGCCCGAGGACCGCGTGCCGCTCAGCGATCGCGGCTTTCGCTACGGCATGAGCCTGTTCGAAAGCCTGCGGGTCACCAGCGGCGAACCCGAATTCTGGGAGCAGCACGTCACGCGGCTGATTCAGTCCTGCGCGGAGCGGGAAATCGCGCTGGAGCCCGAAACGCTCGAAGCGGCCCTCGAAATACTACGCTCGACCGGCCGCGATGGGTTTGGACGCGTCTACGTCACCGCCGGGGATGGCGCGCCGACCGCAGCGGGCGATCACCCACGCATTTTTCTGCTGCTCGAAGATCGAGCCCCGGTCACCGACGAGAGCTGGGAAATCACCCTCAGCGAAGAGACCTATCACCCGCCTTTCCGCGGCCTGAAAACGGCGAACTATTGGTTCAATCTCGACGTCCTTGGCCAGGCCCGGCGCAAAGGTTTCGATGAAGCGATTCTTTTCAACGAACTGGCCGAAGTCGTCTCGGCCTGTTGCGCCAATATCTTCGTCGTCCGCGATGATCGCATCGCCACTCCACCCCGCTCCAGCGGCGCCCGCACCGGAGTCATCCGCGAATGGGTGATCAAGCGCCGCAAAGTCGAAGAGCGCCGCCTCCGCCGTGAGGACATCGTCAAAGCCGACGAAATCTTCCTGACCAACTCCTGGCTGGGCGTCATGCCCGTCGCCACCATCGAAGGCCGCCCCTTGGGTCACCGTTTCGTCGGGCCGCGCCTGGCCGCGGAGATCGAAAACCGGCGTCTGTCGGGGTAAAGTGAGCGCAGCGAACCAAATCTTCGCACAGCGAGGTGGAACGGCCTCTCCGAGGGCGTTTTTGAAAACCACATGCGAGCGATAGCGAGCCCGACTTAAGGAAAAACGTGGCGACGCGGCAGTCGCGAAAACGCGCTCGGAGATCGCGTTTCACCGTGCTTCGCACATCAGTGCGCGCGCCTACGGCGCGGACGCGCTCCCCTACCGCAACGCGGCCAGATGGCCGGGCGTCTTTTCAGACGCTTCCTTCTCAGCCGCTGCCTTTTGCGCAGCGACGGCTTCGTTGGAGGCGGGGTTCGCCCGTTGCCAGCCGTCGTACAGCACAATCCCTGCAGCGACCGTGAACAAAGCCGCGTAGGCTGAGATCAGGTTGGATTTGGTCCCTATTTTCATCGGTGTCGATTCTAGCACTTGTAATGCCTACAATCCGACAACCGCCGTTTCCCTTAGAAAAAACCTGACTGTTACCTCAGGCGATAGTCGGGGATCTATCGTAAACGAGAAACGTACTCAACGATGTCGCGAAGGTCGCGCTTGCTGAGCAGATCGCCAAAGCCGGGCGGCATCCCACTCGGGGCATTGTCGCGGCTCTTCACATCGGACTTCTTGAAGGTTTCCGGCGGAATGCCCGGCACCGGCATCTGCACGGTGATCGTGTCCGGCGTCTCGGCCTTCACGATGCCGGCTTTGATGTTCCCGTCTTTCAGGGTGAACATCACCGTCTGGAAGCCGTCGGCGATCTGGGCGTTCGGGTTCACGATGGATTCGAGGATGTAGCGGCGGTCCTTGCGGCTGCCGACATTGCTCAGATCCGGACCAGCTTCCCCGCCGCTGCCTTTCACCTTGTGGCAGCGGAGGCACTGGGCCACGGCGTGTTCCTTGAAGAGGGTTTCCCCACGCTCGGCATTGCCGCCGGCGAGGGCAAAGTTGAAGCGGGCCAGCGGGTCGGCAGCCGGGAGGGCGTTCTGCCAGGCGGAAAGCTTGGCTTTCACGTCGGGCGAAGTGCGCTTCTCGGCGGCTTCGATGGCCTCGAGTTGCGCGTCCGGCGGAATCTGGCCGGCCGCCAGCTGGTCGAGGAAACCGATCACGGCTTTGTCTGCACTAGCGCCAGGCAGATCGCCCAAGGCTTCGAGAATCTGCTTTTTCTGCGCCGGCTTGGCCGAAACAAACGCCGCAGCAAGCTGATGGGCCGCTTCTTCCGGATCGAGCTTGCCCAGCATCGCGCTGGCCGCAATGCGGAGCGAAGGATCGGTATCCGTGACCGCGACCTTGATCGCATCGGGCAGCTTGGCGTCGCCGAAGGTGGCCAGCGCATGCAGGGCCGCGCTGCGGATCTCGGCGGGCGCCTGCTTCTTCACGATCAGGTCGAGCAGCACGCTGCCCGTCGCCTTGGCACTGAGTGCTTCGGCGGCTTCAATCGCGCCGATGGCGATCTTCGGCGCCGCTCCCACGAGCTGCGGCAATACCCCGGCCAGCGCCGTGGCGGCCGGCTGTCCATCCCTCGGAGTCAGCGGGCGGAAAAGGCCAGCCACACGATCGCGAGCCGGCGGCTGGGCAAAAAGCCCGAGCAGCGTGATCGCTTCGCGGCGGAGTTCCTCCGGCTGGCTTTGGTCGGCTGCATAGTTTGCGAGTGCGCCCGCTTCACCAGCGCGGAAAGCCGCGTCGAGGATGCGGAACATGAGCTTGTCGTCGTTCACCGGCTTGGCGAGCAGCTTGGCCAGATCGGGCAGCGCCGCGGCAATGCCGCCATCGCAGATCGCCCGGGCCGCTTCGCGCACCAGCGCCGGATCGGCATCCGTCAGAAATTGCGCCGCCGCCGGATTCCCTTGCCGGCGATAAGCCAGCAGCGCCGCCAGCCGCACCGATTTCGAGGAGTCTTTCGCCGCCGCATCGATCGCCGCCTGGTTGCCGCTGCCGAGCAGCGCCATCACCCCGGCGTGACGGACAAATTCATCGCGGTCCGCATTTTCGCGGAGCAGCGCCACGATCGGCTCGGCGACTTCCGCCCTGCCGTACTTCGCGAGGCTCTGCGCGGCGAAGAAACGCACGCGGGTCTCCGCGTCTTTCAACGCCTGCACGAGCGGCGCATAAGCACTGCCGACTTTCGCCTCACCCAGCGCCTTGGCCGCCTGCGCGCGCACTTCGGCATCGGCATCGGAAAGCAGCGCGACCAGCGGCGTGAGCGCCTGCTCGGCGGCCTTCGGATCCTGATAACCGGCAAGACGCGCGGCATGACCTACGCCCCAGATGCCGTGCAGCCGCGCGAGGCCCTGGCCCTTCTGCGCCGCGGCGAGCAGCACCGGCGCGCCGTCGCTCTTCTTCGCCAGCGCCCACTGGGCGTTGAGGCGGATGCGCTGATCCGCATGACCGAGCAGCCGCGCGAGTTCATCCACCGGGCGTTGCTTGAAACCTTCGCCGAGCAGCTTCTTCACTTCCGCGATCTGGGCGCCCTGCGCCTTCTCGACCTCGGGATTGGTCAGACTGAAAATGCGGCCGCGGCCGACACCTTCCCAACCCTCACCCCATTCGGTGAAATACACCTTCGAATCCGGCCCGAACAGCACGTCGGTCGCCTGCACGTGATCGACAAACGCCGCCGGCGATTTGTCCACCGCGAAGCCCGCGCCGTCCTCCTTCACCTTCCAATACGAGATCGCCGACTTGGCGCTCGAGCCCTTGAAACCGCAGACGAGGAACGAATCGTTATACTCCGCCGGAAGGCCGGTACCCGGGTAGTGCGCGACGCCCGAGGGGCCGTCCGGAATGTTCAGGATCGGCGAGAGAATGTAGTAGGGCGACTGGTCGTTGCGCGGCTCCCACATGCGCTCGGTCAGCCACATATTGTGCGCCTTACCGAGGGGCGGATGCTGCCAGCCCACGCGCCAGCCGGAGTCACCGTTTTCCACGAGATAAACCCAGCGTTCGCGGTCGCCCTGATCGCAGTCGTTGTCGCCGGTGAAAAGATTGCCGTGGTCGTCGAACCCGATTTCCTGCGGGTTGCGCAGGCCTTTGTAGTACATCTCCAGATGCGTGCCATCCGGCTCGCAGCGGAAGACGGCGCCTTCATCGGGGAAAGCGAGCGTCTTCCCTTCCTTCGTCACCACATGCGCACCGCGATCGCCGAAGGAGAAATAGAGGCGGCCATCCGGTCCGAGAATCAGGCCGTGCATATCGTGGCCGGTGAAGCTGAAGCGTACGCCGTAGCCAAAGCTCAGCGACTCGGTCTTCGCCGCTTTGCCCTCGGGGGTCGTGCCGGAGAAATGCCAAAGGTTCGGGATGTTGGTGCTCCAGACTTCGCCATCGTGGGCGAGCACGCCGGAGTTGATGCCGTCGAGCATCGTATTCATCCCCGCCGCATAATCGCTGGCGAAATCGGCCTTCCCGTCACCGTCCTTGTCTTCGACCAGGCGCACGACTTCGGTTTCCTGCTGCAGCTTCTGCCAATCGTTCGGGAAATTTTTCTTCGTCAGCTTGATCCGGTCGTCCGTGCTGCGCGAAGCGAGGTCGTCCTCCAGCATGAACATGTAGTGGCGGATATCGAGGACGCTGGTCCGGTAGCGATACGTCTCCGCCACAAACGCGCGCCCCTTTTCATCAATGTCGAAAGCCACCGGATTCCCCAGCAGCGGTTCGGCCGCCCAAAGGTGGCTGGTGAAACCGGCGGGCAGGGTGAATTTGCTCTGCGATTTCAGCGCATCGTCGCTCGCCTCGGCCCGGCGCGGTTCCGTGGGACGCTCCGCCGGTTTCAGTTCTCCTGCCTTTCCGCCTCCTCCGGCAATCTCCGCCCCAAACGCGGAAAACGAGAGACCCAGAAATGCGGCGATGGCGAGGGAACGGGCGGACGGGAGCAACATAGAAGGGCCGGGAGGGTAGATACGAACCCGCCCTGCGCAAGGCCCTTGCAGAGGGGAAAGGTTGGTGGTGTCTTCATCCGGACTCTCCCCAGCGCCCGATCCGCAAACCGGCTACGGCGCAAGCCCGCCAAAGAAGAATGCCCCAAAAAAGAGAAGTTACCTCGAACCGGATTTGGATCTGGTTCTGGATCCTGCTCGCCGTCGTCCTTTTCGCGGCGTTTTGGTTTCCAGCCTGCTAAAGGCACATCGGAACGATTTCGAACCAAACACTGTCGCAAGATTGCGCATTGCGACTTTTCCCAGCTGCGGTGTTATTCCGGGGTCTATGCGCGTTCGCCGCCCATCCCGTTTGCTGCTCACGGCCGGTCTGGTCCTGGCTGCGACGTCTTTGGGCTGGTGGGTGGCGCAGGGGCCCTTGGCCCGATTGGCCCGATTGGCCCAGCAGGATCCGACGGACCGACAATCCGCACCCCCGCTGGGGCAGGCCCAGGCGGCCCCCGCAGAAGACGACGCCGTCCCGCCCAACCCGATCTCGAATCCCTATTCGCGGGGCTTTCTCGTGGCAGAAAAACTTCTCGCCCGGCTGAAAACATCAGCCGCCCTGGAAAAAGCCCGGCCGAATCAAGCCATCCTCACCTTCAAAGACCCCGCGGCTTTTCAGCGCTTCCTGGCGCGGGCGGAGGCGGCGGGCTTCCGCATCATCGGCCGGCTCGATGGCCTCCACACGGTCTGCGTGGGCTACGCTTCCATGGATACGCTGACGGCGGACCTGGAGAACTTCGCCGACGATTACGCCTCCCTCGATCCGAACCTGATCGTTTCCGCCCCGGAAACCCCGGAGACGGAGGCGCGTTTCAACTCCCACTTTGCCCCCATCGGCGATGGCCTGCTGAATTTCCTCGGCGCTACTGGCGATATCAGCCACTGGGGCGCGGGTGTCACCATCGCCGTGCTCGATAGCGGCGTGGTGGCCGATTCCACCTTTGGTACCGGCCGTTTGCGCACCCTCGATGTGGGCTATGGCGCCGCTCCCCTGCCCGGCGAAGGCCATGGTACCGCGGTGGCTTCCATCGCTGCCGGCATGTCGCCCGATGCTCCGGGCGCGGCGCCCGCCGCCAATGTGCTCAGTATCCGCATCACGGGCAGCGATGGTTTGAGTGACAGCTTCGCTTTGGCTCAGGGCATTATTTCCGCCGTCGATGCCGGGGCCCAGATCATCAATGTGAGCCTCGGCGCCTACGGAGAAAGTTACGTCGTCAACAGCGCGATCAATTACGCTTCGAACCGTGGGCGGGTCATTGTCGCCGCCGCGGGGAACGACCAAGCCGCCCAGCTGACCTGGCCCGCCGCCGACCCACGCGTGCTCTCCGTCGGCGCGGTCGATGCCGCGGAACAACAGGTCATTTTCTCGAACTCCGGCGACCAACTCAAACTCACGGCCCCCGGCTACGGCGTGCAGTCTGCCTGGGTCAATGGCCAGCGCATCACCATGGACGGCACCTCGGCCAGTGCCCCGGTCGTCTCCGGCTCCCTCGCCGCGATGATGTCGCAAAATCCCGGCCTGACGGCCAATCAGGCGTGGCAGCTCCTCCAGCAGTACGCCAGCGATGGCGGCCTGGCCGGCCGCGACCCCGACTACGGCTACGGCATCGTGAACCTCGGCTGGGCCATGGGCCGCAATGATTTCAACCGCGTCGATACCGCCGTCTCCAGCCACTATCTGGACCTGAGCAATGCGCAGATGGAATTCACGGTCCAAAACCGCAGCGCCCGAGGCATCGGCGGCCTCAATCTGAATGTCTGGGCCGGGCTGGCCGACGGCAACTACGCCGTGCCGTGGCTCGCGCCGGGCGCGGTCTATTCCGTCCGCGTGCCGATCGACTACCAACACCTCAAAGCCTACGGCCGGCTCGATTATTCGACCGAATTGATCAATCCCCCCGGTATCATCGACACCATCCCGTCGAACAACCGCCGCGCCAACTCGGTCTCGCTGGTGAAAACGAAGTAGCCACGGTCTGCTACCCAAAGGCGAGAAAACCGCCACTTGCCGCCAGCCCCGCGCTGCCGCTATCTCCGCGGCCGATGCGTCCCTTCCTCCTCCTCGCGCTCCTCCCTTCCCTACTCTTCGCGGCCGAACCACCGGCCCGCTGGTGGAAAGGCAACCTGCACACCCACACGCTCTGGAGCGATGGCGACGAATACCCGGAAATGGTCGCGCAGTGGTACAAGGATCAAGGCTACCACTTCCTCGCGCTTTCCGATCACAACATCATCGCGGACCACGAACGCTGGATCCCGATCATCCGCAAAAACACCGGCCAGGAAGCGTTCGACAAATACCAGAAGCGATTCGGGGAAAAGTGGGTCGAACAGCGCACCACGGCCGATGGCACCGGCGAAGTCCGCCTGAAAATGCTCAGCGAATTTCGCCCGCTCGTGGAAGAACCCGAACGTTTCCTCATGATCGTGAGTGAAGAAATCACCAGCCGCTATCTCACCGCGCCGATCCACATCAACGCCACCAACGTCCGCGAACTCATCCCGCCCCAGGACGGCACCAGCGTCGTCGATGTGATGCAGAAGACGGTCAATCTGGTGGCCGAGCAACGCCAGCGTACCGGGGTGCCCATGTTCCCGCACATCAACCACCCCAACTATGGCTGGGCGCTCACAGCCGAGGAATTGATGCAGCTCGAAAACGAACGCTTTTTCGAGGTCTACAACGGCCACCCGCTGGTGAACAACGACGGGGACGCGACCCACGCGAGCACTGATCGCATCTGGGATATCTTGCTCACCGAGCGGCTCGCCGTGCTTCACAAGCCCCCCTTCTTCGGCCTCGCGACCGACGACTCGCACCAGTACCACAACGAGCCCAAAAAGCTGAGCCACCCCGGCCGCGGCTGGATCATGGTCCGGTCCAAAAAGCTCGGCGCGGAAGACCTCATCGCGGCGCTCGAAGCCGGCGATTTCTACGCTTCCTCGGGCGTGACGCTGAACGAAGTGAAACGGGAGAAGAAAACACTCTCGCTGGAAATCGCGGCGGAACCGGGCGTGACCTATACGACCGAATTTTTCGGCACCCGGCGCGGCTACGATCGCACCAGCGAGCCCGTCACCGATGAAAGCGGCACCACTTTGCGCACCACCCGCCGCTACAGCAAAGACATCGGCACCGTGCTCGCCACCGTCACCGGACCCAGCGCGTCGTACGAACTGAAAGGCGACGAGCTTTACGTCCGGGCCCGGGTGACCTCGACCAAACTAAAAGCCGACCCGTATCGCGAAGGCGAATTCGAACGGGCCTGGACCCAGCCGCTCGTCCCTGCTGCGGAATAAGCCTCCTCTGCCACCGATGAAACGACTCCTCCTCCTCGCTGCGCTGAGCATCGCCACCCTTGCCTCCGCCGCGGAAATCGAAGTCCGCCCTGACATCGCCTACAAATCCGGCGACCAACTCAGCGCCTACGAAAAGGAGTGGTGCAAACTGGACCTCTACATGCCGGAAAAACGCGAAGGCTGCGCCAGCCTCATCTGGCTTTACGGCGGAGCTTTGAAAAACGGGAGCAAAGACAAGGCTACAACCAAGGCGGTCGCCCGAAGCCTCGCCGAGGGCGGCATTGCCGTCGCGGTGGCCAACTACCGCCTCAGCCCGAAAGTCACCTACCCCGCTTACATCGAAGACGCCGCCGCCGCGTTTGCCTGGGTGCATGCGCATGTCGGCGACTACGGCGGCTCGGCTGATCGCATTTTCATCTCCGGCCACTCCGCCGGAGCTTACCTCGCCTCGATGGTCGGCCTCGACGAAAAGTATCTCGCTCCCCACGGTCTGAAACCCGCGAACGTCGCCGGTATCATCCCCGTCGCGGGTCAGATGATGACCCACTTCACCGTGCGCGAAGAACGCGGCCTAGATGTGGATCGCATCATCGCCGATGACGCGGCCCCGATCACGCATCTCCAAAAAGTCACCCCGCCGATACTCCTCATCCTCGGCGACAAAGACTGGCCCGCGCGCCTCGAGGAAAACGCTTACTTCGCCGCCGCCGCGCTGAAGGTTTCCAAAAACACGGGCATCACGCTGCTGGAAATCCCGGACCGCACGCACGGTGGGATCGGCGACAAAATGGCGAATGCAGATGATCCGGGGCGCAAGGCGGTGCTGGAGTTCATCGCGAAACACGCAGCGGCTGTGAAGTAGCAAAAGCACTCACACCAGGAGCGAAGCGGAGACAGCCGAAGGCAAACTCAAATCCGCCAACGATAGTGCGTAGGCGAAGCCTACCTTGATGCACTCGTTAAAGTGGCGCCTTCGGCGCGTATGTTTTCATCGGCGGATTTGAATCCGCCGCTCCCAGTGGTGGTACGTTCGCTCCAGCAGGAGCTGTATCGGACTACCGGGCTTGCTTTGCCCGGCCGGGCCGCGCCATAAAAGCGCTCCATGTCCGATTCTTTTCCTCCGGAGCCGGGACACAGCGAGGGTTCCTTTCCGCACGGCCAGCCGCATCCGCCGGGGTCAGCGCCGGAAGATGCGCCCACGCAGCCCGACGCGCCGCTGCTTTTTCGCCGGTACCGCGTGCTGCGCGAGCTGGGCCGCGGCGGCATGGGGGTGGTGGTGCTGGCTCACGATACAGCGCTGGAAGTCACCGTCGCGCTCAAGCTGGTGCCGGATCTGATCGTGCACGATCCCGACGCCGTGGCCGGCCTGCGCAAGGAAGTGCTCCGCGGCATGGCGCTCACCCACCCCGGCGTGGTGCGGACGAACCACTTCGAGAAGGATGAAAGCGGGGCCGCGATCGTGATGGAATACGTGGAAGGCGACGACCTCACCACCCTCAAGCGGCACCAGCCCGGCGAGTGCTTCGACCCGGAACAAATTCTCCCCTGGCTCGTGCAGCTCTGCGCCGTGCTCGACTACGCGCACCGCGACGCCCGCATCATCCACCGCGATCTGAAGCCGCGGAATATCATGCTGACCAAGACCGGGCGGGTGAAAGTGGCCGACTTCGGCATCGCCGCGGTGATCAGCGATTCCGTGAGTCGGCATTCCATGGAAGGCACCGTGAGCGGCACGCTCAGCTACATGTCGCCGCAGCAGGCCGAAGGCAAAAGGCCGAGCCATCTGGATGATATCCACGCCCTCGGCGCGACCATCTACGAGCTGCTCACGAGCAAGCCGCCCTTCTTCCGCGGCCACCAGGCAGCCATCTACCAGCAGATCATCCACGTCGAGCCGCCGAGCATGGCCGAGCGGCGCGAAGAGCTGGAAATCTCCGGCAAAAAACCGCTCGCCCCGCAGTGGGAAACGACCGTCGCGGCCTGCCTGGCCAAGGAACCCGCCTACCGCCCGCAGAGCGCCGGCGAAGTCCTCGCCCGGCTCCAGGCTGCCCCGGCCCCCACCGCATTTCCCCGCCGGTCCTCGACCCTCCCCCCGCGCCTGCTCCAGCCCCCGAGCCGCCCGCGGAATCCGCCGAAACCCTCACCGATTTTTTCCCGCCAGCGCCAACCGCCGCAGTCGAAGCGCCCACGGTGGATTCTGCCGATGAAGAAGAGGCCGCCACCGTGCCGCCTTCTCCCGCGAGCGCGTGGGCCTCGCTGCCCGCACCGGGCGAGCTCCCGCCGAGCGATGAACCCTCGCCCGCCGAGCCCGTGGTTGCATCAGAGCCGGAGCCGGAACCGGAACCCACGCCCACGCCCGCTCCTGTGCCCGCTCGGCCGCGAAAACCTTTCCTCAGCCGGCGTGCCCGCATCGGCCTCGGCTGCACCGTCGGCGGGGTGGCTTTGATCTTGGGCGGGCTATTGCTTTACGACAAGTACGACACGCAGAGGATTTTGACCCCGGTCTTGCTCGCCACCCCGGCGCCGCCGCCCGCCCCCGCCGCCGCGCCGCTCCTGATCGGCTCGCAGCTGACGCTGGACATCCTCGGCCTCAAATTCGGCGCGCCGTTTGGTTACATCGATCCTGCTTCGGGCCGTCCGGTCACTCCGCTGCAGTGGGACAGAGCGGAACGGTTTTCGGAAGGCTTTGCACACGTGAGCGCACCCGGGAAAAACGGTTTCATCGACAGCAAGGGCACGTTTGTGATCGGGCACGCGTTTTCGGACCGCTTTCGGGAAGGCCTCTCCGAAATCATGCTCCCAGGCGACAAATACGGCTTCATCAATTCCAGCGCCCAAATCGTCATCCCCCCCGCGTGGGACTATGTGGGCGATTTTTCCGGCGGCGTCTGCCACGTGCGACGGGACCATCTCTGGGGCTTGATCGATCGCACCGGCAAGGTGATCGCCCAGCCAGAGTGGGATACGATGTATAGTTTTTACGACGGCATCGCCCTCATCTACCGCGGCAAATCGTTCGGCCTGATCAACATCGCGGGCCAGGTCGTCCTCCCTCCAGGGGGACCACTGGAAGCCGACTGGAACGGCCACTTCGCCGATGGCCGGTGCCCGGTCTTCCAGAATTTCCACTCCGGCTACGTCGACCGGACCGGAAAAATCGCCATCCCGGTCCAGTGGAGCGGTGCACACACCTTTAGCGAAGGCCTGGCCGCGGTGCAATCCGAGCAGAAGTGGGGCTACATCGACCCGGACGGGAAGGCGGTGATCTCACGGCAGTGGGAAAACGCAGAAGAATTCTCCGAAGGCCTGGCCGCCGTCTCCTTGAAAAAAGACGAGTGGGGCTACATCGACAAAAAGGGCACCGTCGTGATCCCCTATACGGCCTGGACCAAGGCAAAACGTTTTACCGGCGGCCTCGCCATCGTCACCCGGAGCGACGGCAAATCCGGTCTGATCGATCAGCAAGGCCAGACCGTGGTGCCCTTCGAGTGGGACGGCATCCAGGCCGAGCCCCGCAGCGACGCCCCCAAAGCCCCCGTCGACTACCTCCTCTACCAGCGCACCACTCCCGGCCGCTGCCTCGCCGCTTACTACCGCGCCGGCGACCGCAGAGAAATCTGGCGCAGCGAAATCCGGCTGGACGAGGAGAAGTGAGCCGCCACCGAAACGATGACGTGAGCGAAGCGAACCAAGCATCGGGGGATTTGAATCCACCGCTCCCAGTGATCGCACGCTCCCTGAAAAACAAACCACCCCGTCCCGGCACCCTATTTCGAGGGACGGGAGGGGTGGTTGCGCGAAACTAAACTAAACCTCGCGGACTATTCCTGCGAGTCGACCGGCTTCACTTCACGGATCCACACATTCCGATAACGCACCGGATTGCCGTGATCCTGGAGCGCGAGCGTGCCCTTTTCCGGATGCTCCTTGTATTCGACGATCTTCTTGTGGGTGGTGCCGCCGAAGAGCGCACGATGCGGCTGGGTCAGCACACCATTGTGGAAAACGGTGACGTACGCCGGAGACACCAGCTTGCCGTCCTTCCAGCGCGGGCTTTCGAAAAAGATGTCGTAGGTCTGCCATTCGCCCGGCTTGCGGGAGGCATTCACGAGCGGCGGCCACTGGCCGTAGAGCGCGCTGGCCTGGCCGTCGGGATAGGTCTTGTTGTTGTAGCAATCCAGGACCTGCACTTCGTACAGGCCGCCATGGAAAAAGACGCCGCTGTTGCCGCGGCCCTGGCTGTCGCCTTCCGGCGGAGTCGGCGCCGCCCATTCGATGTGCAGCTGCACGTCGGGGCCAAAGGCGTCCTTGGTGTGCAGGTAGCCGGACTTCGGCACGCATTCAAAAAAGCCATCCTTCACCACCCACTTGGCCGGTTCGGCCTCGGGGCCGGTCCGGGTGCCCGAGGTCCACTTGGAAAGATCCTTGCCGTCGAAAAGCACCACCGCGTCGCTCGGCGCGTCACCCGGCTTTTCGCCCGGGGTCACGATCTTCGGCTGCGGGCGGGTGCCATCGTGCACGTGCCACTCGGTGCCGGGAATGAGCGGCGTATCCTGGTAGCCGAGGGGATGTTCCGGTTTCTTTTCCTGGGCCATGGTCGAGGCAGTAGTGAGGGCAGCGAGCGCTGCCGTGAGGGGAAGCAAGGTACGGTTTAACATGTGGAGATGAGTGGAGACGATGAGGTGTGCCAGAAGCCATCGGCCCCGGCCAAGGGAAAACCCGGGCCGCCCCGCAGCCTTAGCTTTGGCCAAAACTCTCCCCCGCATCCGGGGTTGAGAAAGGAGCGCAACAAGAAGAGCGGCCACTCTCCGTGTGCCTCCATGGCAGGTCTTGGCCCCCGGCTTGCTTGAAGAAGCCTTCGAAGAGGTAACCGCCGCCCATAGAACCATATTTGTCATAACCACCAAAGCCTGCTACTCATTACCGCCGTTTTCGCAGCCTTTTCAGCCTTTTCGGTAGCTGCCGCGGCCAACCTCCAACGCCCATTCCGGTGTCCAGCCCATCTCCTTCCGCGTGGTTCCGGCCTCTGCTGCCGCTCTGCCTGCTTTCCGTTCTTTGGCTTCTCGGCGGTTCACCTGCCGCGGCTGACGAAGACGCCTTCCCCGATGGGTTCATGGCTCTGAACGTCGGGAGCGGGCTGGGCAATGCCGTCGGGGTCGCGTTCGACGCGGAGACTCCCAATCGTTGTTACGTCTGGGAACGCACCGGCAAAATCTGGGTCGTGGAAAACGGCGTCCGCCAGCAGGATCCCCTGCTCGATATCAGCGACGAGGTCGGCTGTTGGCACGACCACGGAATGCTCGGCTTTGCCCTGCACCCGAACTTCCACCAAAACGGCTACATCTACCTGTTTTACACCGTCGACCGGTATCACCTGCTCAATGCGGGCATGCCCGGCTACGATCCCACGGCAGACCTCTACGACGCCCCCAGCATCGCCAGAATTACCCGTTACACCGTCAATACCGCAAACGGGTTCAACAGTATCGACCCGGCCAGCCGAAAAATCCTGATCGGCACCACCAAAAGCACCGGTTTCCCGGTCGTCTTCACCTCCCACGGCGTCGGGTCGTTGCTCTTCGGCGCGGATGGCTCCCTGCTAGCCACGTTCGGCGATTCGGCCAACTTCGCCGGTATCGACGACGGCATCCGGGCCAATCAATCGTATGCGGACGACGCCGTGCAGGAGGGGATCATCACGGCCAGGGAAAATGTCGGCGCGTTTCGCTCCCAGCTCCTCAGTTCCCTTTGCGGCAAGCTCGTTCGCATCGACCCCGAGACCGGCAACGGCCTGCCCAGCAATCCGTTCTACGAGGCAGCCCACCCCAGCTCCAACCAATCCCGGGTCTGGGCGCTGGGCCTGCGCAATGCCTACCGGATGACCCTGCGCCCGGATACCGGCAGCCACAATCCGGACGACGCCAACCCTGGCGAAATCGTCCTCGGTGATGTCGGCATGGGCACCTGGGAGGAAATCGATGTCATCGACCGGCCCGGCCTGAACTGCGGCTGGCCCATTTTTGAAGGGCTCACGGTTCATCCGGATTACATCGATTCGGCCGCCCAAAACCAGGATGCGCCGAATCCACTCGGCGGTTATTTCAAGTTCAAGGATCTCATCGTCCAGGAAACCCTCGGCATCCCGAGCTGGCCCAACCCGAAAAACACTGCGTTGCAGGTGCCCGCCAGCATTCCGCATTTCATGCATCATCGTCCGATCCTGGACATGGGCCGCATCTTCAATGCGCCCTGCCCGGTCCGGACCGGCATTTTCCAGGGCAACAACGCTGCGGAAATCCAGATCGACAACCAAAACTCCCCGGTCTCCGGCCCGCTTTTCCAGGCTCTCGCCAGCACCGGCGGCACCTTCTACAGCGGCACTGCTTTTCCGGCGACCTACCGGAATACGTACTTTCACGCCGACTACGACCAGAGCTGGATTCGAAACCTGGTCTTCGACGAAAACCATCGCCTGATCCAGGTCCGCAACTTCGCCACGGTTTTCCATCCGGTCTTCATGACCACCCACCCGACCGACGGCAGCCTGTACTACGTGAGCCTCGGCGTCGGCGTAAAACAGCTCGTGTACGCCCCCGGCGGCAATCGCCCGCCAATCGCCGCAGCAGCAGCCGATGTGACCATCGGCGCCTCACCATTGGCCGTGAACTTCAGCAGCGCAGGCTCGAAGGATCCCGATGGCCAGCCGCTGTCTTATCTCTGGGATTTCGGCGACGGGACGACGAGTACCGAGGCCAACCCCGCGAAGGTTTACGCCGTCACCGGCACGCACGTTTACACGGCCAAACTCACGGTCACCGATGCTGGCAACGCGACCGCAGAAGCGACGATGAAGGTGTTTGTGAATCACTCGCTCCCGCAGGTGCAGATGATCAGCCCGACGGACGGCGCGAAATATCCGCTCGATGCCACGGTACCCTTTTCGTTGCTCCGCAGTGTGACCGAAGTGAACGGCCACCCCACCACCACGCGCTGGGATATTTTCCTGCACCACAATTCGCACGAGCACACCGAGACCCCCGTTACCACTGCCGAAGGTACGACCATGATCGTGCCGGCCTACGGCGACGGCGCTACCTACTACTACCGGGTGGTGCTCACCGTCACCGATGACATCGGCGCGACGGTCCAGCAGGAAGCGCGGATTTACCCGAACGAAAGCAACGCCGCCCCGGCTGCAGCCTGGTCGACTCCGTCCACCACCGCCAACACCGGCAGTTCGCTGACGATCCTCGACCCGAACGCCACCATCACCGATGCCGACAGCGTGCAGCTCGATTTCGGCGAACTCACGGTCCAAATCACCGGCGGCGGCAGCAGTGACGTGCTCGGCCTGGTGCCGGAAGGCAATGGCCCCGGCCAGATCGATGTCAGCGGCACCTCCGTTCTCTTCGAAGGACACGTCATCGGCGTGCTCAGCGGCGGCACCAATGGGCAAGCGCTCACCATCACGTTCAACTCGATCCCCACTCCGGCCATCGCCCAGGCCATTCTGCGCCGGGTAGGCGCGAGTTACATGTTCAACGGCACGCGCACCGTAACGGTCACGATCGACGACGGCGACGGCGGCGCCAGCCCGGTGGCCACCCTCGAAGTCACCGTGGCGGGAACGACGAATCAAATGCCCACCGTGGCGCTGACCAGCCCGGCGGAAAACGCCAGCTTCCTGTCCAAACACGCGATCACACTCACCGCCGATGCCTCCGATCCGGATGGCACGATTGCGCGGGTCGAATTTTACGCCGGTGCCACCAAGATCGGTGAGGACACCACCGCACCCTACAGCCTCACCTGGAACGACGCGGCAGCTGGCTCGTATACGTTGACCGCGCGTGCGATCGATAACTTCGGCGCCAGCACCGATTCGGCTGGTGTGCAGGTCGGTGTCACCCTCGACGACATTCTGCCGGCGGGTTGGACCGCCGCCGATCTCGGTGCCGTCTCGGCCGCGGGAAGTACGGACTACATCGAAGGCACCTACACGCTCAGCGCTTCCGGCGCCGGACTCGCGACTGCGAAGGATGAGTTTCACTTCCTCTCCCAGCCGTGGACCGGCGATGGCCAGATCACCGCGCGCATTGCTTCGCTGAACGGGATCAATGCGAATTCCTTCGGCGGCGTAATGTTCCGGGAGAAAGCGACGCCGAATTCCCGCTACGCCTTGCTCAAGCTCAGCGACAAGGGTCTCGCGTTGCAACAGCGGGCAACGGTCGGCCAGCCGCTCGTGCTCAAAGCCGGGCCGGTCGTGGCCGCGCCGCGCTGGCTGCGGCTCGTGCGCCATGGGCTGCGCTTCACGGCTTATACCTCGGTCGATGGAGTCCAGTGGCAGCAAGTCGTTTCGGCCGCCGGTACCATGGGCAAAAGCATCTTCGTCGGGCTCGCGGCTTCGGCCCAGGCGGATGGCCAGATTGCTACGGCGGTCTTTGATCACGTGACCATCGAGGCCCTGCCCGCGGCTCCGAATCCGCCGGTGGTCACGGTCGCCGCACCGACCTCGGGCGCGACTTTCACCGTGCCGGTGAATCTTTCCATCGATACCCCGGCTACCGATATCGACGGCGGCATCGCCCGGGTCGAGCTATACAACGGCACCAAAAAGCTCGCGATCGATACCAAGGCGCCCTTCGCTTTTTCGTGGAGTGTGACCAAGCCCGCTGTGCTTTCGCTCACCGCGCGGGCCTACGACTTCGCGGGGCTCAAGACCACGTCCACGCCGGTCGCGATCAATGTTCACGCGGCTCCACTCACCTTCACCGCTCCGTGGGGCTCGCGTGATATCGGCCCCACCTTCGCACCCGGCGCGGCCACCGAAAATACTGAGGTCTATACTCTCAGCAGCTTGGGCCTTGGTCTCGGCGCCACCTCCGATCAAGGGCGGCTCGTCTATCGCTCTTTTACCGGTGGCGGTACGTTCATCGCGCACCTCGCGTCGCTGTCCGATGCCAATCCCGCCGCCCACGCCGGTTTGATGTTCCGCGAGACTCTCGGCACCACCGCCCGCTACGCCGCCGTCGTCGTCACCAATCAGCAAGGAAGCTTCCTCCAAAGTCGGTCGGCGCCGGCCGGCAAAGCCGTCAAGCTCACGGGCCCCAGCGTGGCCGCCCCACAGTGGCTCAAGCTGGTCCGCAAAGGCTCGGTCTTTACCGCCTCGGTTTCCGCCGACGGCAGCAACTGGACCGCCATCGGGAGCCGGACGATTGCGATGGCTTCGCCGATGTACGCCGTCTTTTTTGTCGGCGCAGCCGATCTGGAAGAACCGGCCACGGCCATCTTCGACACTGCTTCTTTAGCAAAACCCTAACGTCCGCCTGCCCCGCCCATGCACGCGAAATCACACAATAGTTCATCGTTTTCCGACCCAGATATCACTCTGTTACCTTTGGAGGGGTTGCGCAATGAGGCGACCGTCCGTAGAGGGACGGCGATGAATTTTGCCGCACTGCTCCGCATCCACCAATCCCGCGTGGTCCTGCTCGGCGCCGGCATTCTCGTGTTATTCATTGGCTGGCTGGACTTTATCAGCCCCTGGGAAGTGAGCTTCTTTTTGCTCTATTCCCTCCCGATCTTTTTTGTCGCGCGCAATGTACCGCGCAAAACGGCGTTCACCTTCGCGGTGGCCTGCGGCATCCTCTCGTGGCTCGTCAATCTGCCCTCGGCTCCGAGCGAATCGCTGCACAACTGGCGGATGTTCAACCGCCTCACCGCGTTCCTCTTCGTGACCGCCGCCGGCACGGCCATGCAACAGCAGAAGGAGGATTTTCGTTCGCGCCTGGAAGCCATCGAACACAGTCGCCGGCTGGAGCGCGAAATCGTGCGGGTGAGCGAACGGGAGCAGATCCGGATCGGCCAGGATTTGCACGATAGCGTCTGCCAGAACCTCGCCGCGCTGGATTGCGCCACGGTCTGCTTGAAATCCCAGCTCGACAGCAAACCCCAGCTCGAAGTCGCAGAATCGATCCAGGCGCTCCTCCACCGGACCATCGCGGAAACGCGCAGCCTCGCCCGCGGCGTTTTCCCCGTCCACGTGGAGCGCGAAGGGCTGGTCGTGGCGCTCGATGACCTCGCCAACACCTCGCAGCGGATGCAGGATGCCGAGGTGACGTTCGAACTCGATGGCGAGCCGGACGCCCTGCCACTCGATGTCTCGACGCATCTCTACCGCATCGCCCAGGAAGCCCTCAGCAATGCGCTACGGCATGCAAAAGCGAGCCAGGTGGTGATTCGCGCGGTTCAGACCAAAGAACGCTTCACGCTTTCCATCGAGGACGATGGCATGGGCTTTACGCCTGACCAGGCTCCGGAAAACGGGATGGGGCTGCAAACCATGCGCTACCGCGCCCGCCTCATCGGGGCCCGGCTGGAAATTGCCCCCGGCACGCCCAAGGGAACGATCGTCCGCTGCGCCCTGTCGCTCACCCAGCCCCAGCCAGCAGAGCTGGTGCTGGCGTAGAAACGCTGGGCGGTCTTCAGCGGAGAAAAGCGCCGGGGCGATGCCGCCCGCTGCGTCGAAGCGTCGGCCAGACCTAAGCACTGGCCTTTCCCGGGGGTTTCTGCCACACGCCACACCCATGCTTCGTCCCCTCCTCTCCCTCGCCGCGCTCACGTTGGTTCTCTCCGGTTCGCTGGCCCACGCCGCCGAAATTCGCACCGTCGCCGGCAACGGCACCCAGGGCCACGCGGGTGAAGGCGGGCCGGCCACCGCGGCCCAGCTCGACAATCCCTTTGGCGTCATTCGCGGGCCGGATGGCGCACTGTGGTTCTGCGAATATACCGGGCAGAAAATTCGGAAGATCACGGCCGACGGCATGCTCCACACCGTCGCCGGCACCGGAGCGAAAGGTTACACCGGCGACGGCGGCCCGGCCTTGCAGGCGACCTTCAACCTGCCCCACGAAATCCGCTTCGATCGCGAAGGGAACGTCTTCATCGCGGACATGACCAATCACGCCATCCGCCGGATCGATGCGAAGACCCAGGTCATCACCACCTTCGCCGGCACGGGCAAACCTGGCTACAGTGGCGACGGCGGCCCGGCCAATCAAGCCCAGCTCAAACAGCCCCACAGCATCCAGTTCGACCCGAGCCGCGAGCACCTTTACATCTGCGATATCGGCAACAATGTGATCCGTCGTGTGGAGATGAAGACCGGCACCATCTCGACTTTCGCCGGCAACGGCGCCCCCGGCGAAACGCCCGACAACTCCCCCATTCCCGGCACCCCGCTCAAAGGCCCCCGCTCCCTCGATTTCGACGCCCAAGGTAACCTCTGGCTCTGCACCCGCGAAGGCAACCAGGTCTTCCGCTTCGACCTCGCCGCCGGCAAAATCCACCTCGTCGCCGGCACCGGCAAAAAAGGCTTCACCGGCAACGGCGGCCCCGCCCGCGAGGCCACGCTTTCCGGCCCCAAAGGCATCGCCATTGACGCCGAGGGCAACGCCTGGCTCGCCGACACCGAAAGCCACAGCGTCCGCATGATCGAAGCCAAAACCGGCAACCTCATCCTCAAAGCCGGCACCGGCGAAAAAGGCGACGGCCCTGAAGGCGACCCACTGAGCTGCAAAATGGCCCGCCTCCACGGCATCTTCGTCGACAAAGACGGCACCGTGTACATCGGTGATAGCGAAACGCATCGCGTGCGCGTGCTAACAAGATAGCACCCATTTTATCCAATAGCGATTCACCCCAAAAACCTTGGAGCAATGCGATTGATCTATCAGGTTCCCCAGAGCTAACATCTCAAGGATGGCAAAGTCTCCGAGCGCAAATCCTTCCCTCCAGCTACCCTCAACGGCGATAGCAACATTAAAGGGCCATTCTAATGGAGTTAATCATGCGGTCGTATACGACGCCGGGCGTCGTGCGCTCTCCGCTTCCGACGACTTTACTCTCAAGGTGTGGGATCTCGATTCTCGGGAGCTGCTTCATTCGCTCGAAGGTCACGACGACGAGGTCCTTCACTCGATTGTCTTCGCCAATGGCAGGCGCGCCCTCTCTACTTCTATCGACCACACACTCAAAGTCTGGGATCTCGAATCCGCACGTCTCATCCACACTCTCGAGGGTCACTCCCACAACGTCCTTCATGCGGTCGTCTTTGCCGATGGTAAACGCGCGCTCTCTGCCTCCACCGACCACACACTCAAAATCTGGGATCTCGAATCCGGGCGAATCATTCGTTCCCTCTTAGGACACTCCCATTCCGTTCTCCACACAGTCGTCTTCGCCGATGGTAAACGCGCGCTCTCTGCCTCTGCCGACCACACACTCAAAATTTGGGATCTCGAATCCGGGCGAATCCTGAACTCCCTCAAAGGGCATTCGAGCTACGTACTTCACGCGGTAGTCTACGCTGACGGTCGCCGTGTACTATCCGCGTCTCAAGACAACACCCTCAAGGTATGGGATCTCGAATCCGGACGTCTCATCCACACACTTGTGGGTCACTCCCACAACGTCCGGCATGCGGTAGTATACGCCGATAGTCACCGGGCCCTTTCCGTTTCTACTGACGACACACTCAAAGTCTGGAACCTCGACTCTGGACGCCTCATTCATTCCCTAGAAGGACACCACAACACAGTTGTTCACGGGGTTGTCTACGCAAATGGCCATCGTGCTCTCTCCGTTTCAATCGACACAACCCTCAAGGTATGGGACCTTAACGTTGGTCGCATCCTCCATTCCCTCGAAGGACACGACGATTTCGTCCGTCATGCCGTTGTCTTCGCCAACGGACGCCGCGCTCTCTCTGCTTCCGCCGACAATACCCTCAAGCTCTGGGACCTCGAATCACTGGACGGCCTCGCAGCGTCAGAAAAATCGTCACTCTACATCAATGCCAAAGTCGCTTTGATCGGAGATAGCGGGGTGGGCAAATCCGGCCTGCGAACCGTGCTGGAGGGAAAATCTTTTGCCGCAACTGACTCCACCCACGGACGTTACGTGGCCGCCTTTGACAAAACCTTCTGCTCGTACGGGTCGGACAACACCCTGCATCGCGAAATCCTGCTCTGGGATCTTGCCGGCCAGCCCAACTACCGCCTCATCAACCAACTCCACTTGCGGGACGTCGCGGTGGCGCTGGTCGTCTTCGATTCACGAAGTGAGACCGATCCGTTTGCCGGGGTACGCCATTGGAATCGAGCCCTCGAAGTCGCCCGGAAAGCCCAGCCCAGCAGCGGGCCGAGACTCAAGAAATACCTCGTCGCCGCTCGCACCGACCGCGGCACCGTAGGCGTTTCGCGCGAACGGATCGAAGCCTTGGTCGCGGAGCTGGGTTTCGAAAAAGAGTGGTTCGAAACCAGTGCGAAGGAAGGCCGCCAAATCGCCGACCTGGCGGCCACCATTCGCGCCGGGATTCCGTGGGGTGAAATGCCCTCGGTGGTTTCGACCGAGCTATTCCAGCGCATCAAGGAATTCCTCATCCGGACCAAGGAAGGCGGCCGCGTACTCGTCGAGGAAGCCCAGCTTTTTGCCGAATACACCCAGCAAGCCGGAGAGGCGACCAAACTCGAGCAATTCAAAACCTGCGTAGACCGCCTCCGCGACGCTGGACTCATCAGGCGCCTCGCCTTCGGCGATCTGCTTCTGCTCCAACCCGAGGTGCTGGATAACTACGCTTCCGCGCTCATCAATACCGCCCGCACTCAACCCGATGGGCTGGGTTGGATTCGCGAAGACGACGTACTGGCCGGGAAATTCGACATCCCCACCGCGGAGCGCCTTTCATCGAAAGCGCAGGAACGGCAGCTTCTCCCGGAGATGGTCCGCGATCTGATCGAGCACGAAATCGCCCTGCGCGAGCAGACCCCACAGGGCACGATGCTGATCTTCCCTTCGCAATACACCCGCGAAAATCCCACCCTGCCCGACCCTCCCGGCAAAACGCTCATCTTCGAATTCGCCGGCCCCGTCACGAGCATCTACACCACGCTGGCCGTCCGGCTCGCCCAGAGCGGCACGTTCAGCCTCCACGAATTGTGGAAAAACGCCGTGAGTTACCAATTCACCAAAGGCCAGGGTGAAAGCGGTCTTTTCCTCCAGGAAATCAGTGAAGGTCAGGGCCGCCTCACCCTCTTTCATTCCGAGCTAACTCCGCCCCTCGCCCGCAGCCTATTCGAAGGCTTCGTGGAAGACCACCTGCGCAGCCACGCACTGCCCGACTCGATCCAGTCCCGCCAGGTCATTTGCTGCGCGGAATGCCAAACCCCAGTCAGCGATATCGTGATCGAACGCGTCCGTGCCCGGGGTAAACAAGCGATCGGTTGCCAGGTCTGCGGCGAGGAAATCTCCCTCGTTCCCGCCACAGTCGGATCGACATCTGCTCCGGCTACCGCTGAAAAGGTCCGCGCCATGGGCCGCCAGGCCGACGAAAACCGCGAGCTCGCCGAAGCTGCCGCTATTCTCGACGGCAAAAGGAAAACCAATGACTTCGACGTCTTCCTCTGCCATCGCAGCCCGGACAAACCTGCGGTCAAAAAGATCGGCGAAGCCCTCAAACAACGCGGCATTCTTCCATGGCTCGACGAATGGGAAATCCGGCCGGGCGATCAATGGATTACCGTCCTTGCCACCCAGATCGATAACATCAAATCGGTCGCCATCTTCCTGAGCGACGAAGACTTCGAAAAGTGGGTTCCCCTCGAAGTGCAGGGTTTCCTCTCCAAGGTCGCCAACCGAACCGGACGGGCCATCCCGGTGATTTTGCCCACCGCTAAGAAAACGCCCGAATTGCCTCTGCTGCTCAGGCTCTTCCACGCCGTCGATTTCCGCCAAACCGACCCCGACCCCATGGACCAACTCATCTGGGGCATCACCGGTGAACGAGACCGGCGCGACGCAAGACCAGATCGCTTTAAATAAAGCAAAACGCGCGGAACGGCGAATTGGAGGGCATCGCTCCGTCGATGCCGGAGAGTTGCCCCCATGGTCCGAGGCCGACTGCCAAAACGCTCACCTCGAAGATTGCGATCCACCCCGAGGTGTCTTAGACTCGACCTCATGAGGACTATCGGGCACCAGAGAGAGGAGCACTCCCACGGCGGACACCATCAAGGAGGATTTTTCCCTCCCCTTGGCGCCAAACCCACCCAAACGCGATCCGCGCCCACCCCCGGCCGCCCCAACGCCACGCCGTGCTCCACCAACATCCGCAACTCCTCGCCGATGCTGGTCAAATGCTGGATGACTGCGCCCTCCAGCTACGAAACGCTCACCCCACGCCTCGTTTTTCTACACCAACGCGAGACTTTCCGCCCCTTCCCGCGGTTCAATCCCTTCATGCGTCCCCTCTTCCTCCCTCTCATTTTCCTCGCCGCCCTTGCTTGGGCCCAGGAAACGAATGCCCCCATCGACTGGGACAAAGCCCGGGCCCTGCATCAGCGAGTGCAGCGCGGGGAGCCCCTTTCACCCGAGGAGCAGAAATACTACGAAGAGGCCAGGCGGCAGCACGATCGCCAGGGAGGAGGAGGAGGAAACGCTTCGCGCGGCCAGCCCCCGCCCCCAGCGCCGAAAGGGCTGGTGCCGCTGCCGGAGCTCACGGGCAGTTATCAGGGCCAGGATGGCGGATTGTATGGCGGCAACAAAAACGAGCCTCCTGCCGCTCACCTCGCCCGCGCCGAAAAGGCGCTGAAGGAAATTCGCCCGCTCGGCCCGGACGGGAAACCGGCAGACGCCGACGGCAAGGTCGTGCTCATGTCCATCGGCATGTCGAACACTACCCAGGAGTTTTCCGCCTTTCTCGACCTGCTCCGCAACGAAAAGCGCAAAGCGGCTCATGTCGTGGTGGTCGATGGGGCCCAGGGAGCCAAGGACGCCCCGGTCTGGGCCCGGAAGGACGATCCGGTATGGGACGTCGCCCAGCAGCGGATCACCGCAACCGGAGTCACCCCTCAGCAAGTCCAGGCGATCTGGATCAAACAGGCCATCGCCGGCCCGAGCCAGGGTTACCCCGCCGAAACCGACCGGCTGCGCGGATTGCTCGGCGAAATCGTCCACCACGCCAAAAGCCGCTACCCGAATCTTCGCGTCGCCTACCTCTCCAGCCGCACCTACGCCGGCTACGCGACCACGCGGCTGAACCCGGAGCCGTATGCCTACGAGGGCGCGCTCGCCGTGCGTGGATTGATCCAGCAACAAATCGCCGGCGAACCCTCCCTCGACCCCGCCTCGGGCCAGGCCCCGGTGCTTTTGTGGGGGCCGTACCTCTGGGCCAATGGTGAAAATGGTGAAAAGGCGAATTCCTTCAACGGCCTCGCCTATTCCCGCGAGGATTTCGGCCCGGACGGCACTCACCCGAGCCAATCCGGGCGACAAAAAGTCGCGCGCCTGCTGCTCGACTTCTTCACCACAAATTCCTTGGCCAGAACATGGTTTTCGGCACCTTAGAAGCGTCGGAAGGATGCCTCTTGGAACCGTCCGGCGGCGTTTTGCACAAAATGAAATCGAAATTCGTTTTGACACGCATTCCCCCGCTGGTAGTTTCGCGGCCCTTTTTCGGGTAATCCGAGGAGACAAAAATCGCCTGCATTGAAACGCCATCCGGCTCCTCAGTGCGGGCGTTTACGCTCTTTAGGAATATTTGAAAAAGGACTGGCCGAAAGGTCGGCAATCACTATTTTCCGACGCCCTGCGAAGCTGAGACCCAGCCCGCGGGCCGCTGCGAAAGCCTGGGTAGCTCAGTTGGTAGAGCACGTCCTTGGTAAGGACGAGGTCGCCGGTTCAATCCCGGTCCCAGGCTCCAGCATCCGCTCCGAGCCACTTCTGCTGCACTGAGCGTCGGCCGCCCGAGATGGCGCCGCTTTCCCCCGAAAACCTGCGGCGCCCTTCGCGAGCAGCAGAGCGGCCAGGATCCGCACCCCTTTCTCCAAACAACAAACCAAACCACTAACACACACCTGACCCACCATGGCTAAGGAAGCATTCAAGCGCGACAAGCCCCACGTGAACGTCGGCACCATCGGCCACGTCGATCACGGTAAAACCACTCTCACCGCAGCGATCACCACCATCCTTTCGAAGAAGGGTTTCGCCGAGGCCAAGAAGTATGATGAAATCGACGCCGCTCCCGAGGAGAAGGAGCGCGGCATCACCATCAATACCGCCCACGTCGAATACCAGACCGACAAGCGCCACTACGCGCACGTCGACTGCCCCGGCCACGCTGACTATGTGAAGAACATGATCACCGGCGCCGCGCAGATGGA
>Ga0209050_1000844_pt1 | contig 41993 bp, 29 predicted proteins | sample Araplavi_mTSA_r2_FD_184276 | JGI IMG/M metagenome (GOLD analysis project Ga0209050, IMG submission 184276) | Arabidopsis root microbial communities from North Carolina, USA - plate scrape MF_Cvi_mTSA_r2 (SPAdes) (version 2) | ecosystem: Host-associated > Plants > Roots > Endosphere | place: USA... | reverse complement strand
GGCTACGGCAACGCCGACTTCGCCGTGTTCGCCTCGCAGCCGGTTTCGCTGATCTATGACGACGTGGTGCAGGAAAACCCGATCCTGAAGGGTTACCCGATGTACGACCTGGCCAACGTGGAAGTGCTGCGCGGCCCGCAAGGCACCCTGTTCGGCCGCAACACCCCGGCCGGCGTGGTCAAGTTCGAATCGGCCAAGCCTAGCCTGCGCGGCGTGGAAGGCTTCTACAACGTTTCCTACGCAACCGACGCTACCGCCAACATCGAAGCAGCCGCCAACGTGCCGCTGTCGAAAGAGTGGGCGCTGCGCGTATCGACCCTGCGCCAGCACCGCGACGACTTCGTGACCAACACCTACACCGGCCAGCCGGATGCGCTGGAAGGCTACAACGAGCACGCAGAACGCGTGCAGGTACTGTACCAGCCGAACGGCGTGTTCAACGCCCTGTTCAACGTGCACCAGCGCCAGACCACCGGCAGCTCGCGCCTGTTCCGCGCCAACATCATCAAGAAGGGCTCCAACACCTTCGTCGACGGCTTCGATCCTGAGCGCATCGCCATCAACGGCCGCGAAGACCAGGAACTGAAGACCCAGGGCGCCAATGTGCGCATGAGCTGGGACCTGGGCGCGCACAAGCTGTACTCGATCACCGGTTACGAAACCGTGGCCCGCTACAACTCGCGCGGCGACATCGACGGCGGCAATCCAGGCGATGCGCCAGCCGTGCCGTTCCAGGTTGCCACCGCGGCCTTCGTACCGGACATCAAGCAATATTCGCAAGAGTTCCGCGTAGAGTCCAAGTACACCGGCCCGATGAACTGGCAGGCAGGCGTGTACTACTTCGACGAGAAGGCAGTGGCAGGCCAGGACAACTTCAACGTTGCCGGCGACCGCACCTCGCGCGTGAAATCGCAGCAGAAGAATGAAGCCTGGGCGCTGTTCGGTTCCGTGAACTACGCTGTGAACGAGCAGTTCACCGTGCGCGGCGGCCTGCGCTACACCGAAGACAAGAAGGACTTCGACACCCTGGAAACCACCGGCACCACCCTGGTTGGTCCAAAGTCGGTTTCCGAGTCCAAAGACAAGATCAACTGGGACCTGAGCGGCACCTATAAGCTGAACAACGACGTCAGCCTGTACGCCCGCTACGCGACCGGCTTCCGCGCGCCATCGATCGCTGCCGCTTCGACCTCGGTGCCGATCACCGTGGCTGACGCCGAAACCATCACGTCGATCGAAGCCGGCGTGAAGGCCGACCTGTGGAACCGCCGCGCACGCGCTACCCTGAGCGTGTACGACTACGACGTGAAGAACCAGCAGCTGACCGTGGTTGGCGGCAACTCCAACGTCACCAAGCTGATCAACGCTGCCAAGACCAAGGGCCGCGGCATCGAAGGCGAGATCGAAGGCTTCATCACCAACGATTTCAAGATGTCGGCCAGCGCATCGTACAACTTCACTGAGATCCGCGATCCTTCGCTGTCTTTGAACAAGTGCGCACAGTGCACCATCCTCGATCCGATCAACGCGTCCAACCGCGTGGTCATCGACGGCAATGCGCTGCCACAGGCACCGAAGTGGATCATCAACCTGAACGCCCGTTACAACTATCCGCTGGCGGAAGGCAATCTGTTCGTGGTGACCGACTGGTCCTACCGTTCGAAGGTGAACTTCTTCCTGTACGAAGCAGTTGAATTCACCGGCGCTCCGCTGACCGAAGGCGGCCTGCGCGTGGGCTACAACTGGGCCGGCGGCAAGTACGAAGTCGCAGCCTTCGCACGCAATATCACCGACCAGCGCCGCATCACCGGCGCCATCGACTTCAACAACCTGACCGGCTTCATCAACGAGCCACGTCAGTTTGGCGTGCAGTTCAAAGGTTCGTTCTAAACTTTTTGGGGCGGGCACTTGCCAGCCCCAAAATAGGCCGATATAATGCGGCCTCTTTTCCCTGATAGCTCAGTCGGTAGAGCGACGGACTGTTAATCCGCAGGTCCCTGGTTCGAGTCCAGGTCGGGGAGCCAGAATTCAGAAAAGCCCAGCCTTAACCGGTTGGGCTTTTTGCTTTCCATGGCCGGAGGCGCGGCCAGAGTGGGACTGCTGCTCAAGGATCCGGGCGCGAAGTCCATTCCATACTCCAGGTATTAAGCTAATTTCGCTCGACATTGACATTTTTGTCACAGATGCGGCATGCTGCGTCGATTGAAAATGTTCATGGCCGCAACATTGGTGGCTTTCTTGAAAGGCGATATGCGTCGATCCCTGGTTTTGCTGATCCTGTTGTTGGTTTCAACTGTAATGGCCAGGGCGGCCGAATACCGAACCGCTCCAGTGCCGGCTTGGGTCGAGCAGATTCCTGTCGATATGGCGCGCAAGCCTCCGGACGGCCAGTTGGGAGGGGAATGGAACATCCTGAGCGACGTGCAATCGCGTATCGAAAAGAATAGCAGGGTGAACTTTTACCATTTTGCGAACAAAGCGCTGGATGCGGACGGCGTCCGTTCAATTGCCGATATTTCCTTCGTTTTCGACCCAAGCTATGAACAGCTGACAATCCACGCCATTCGCATCATGCGGGGCGGGCAGGCGATCGATAAGCTGGCCAGTGCAAAGATCTCGGTGCTGCAGCGGGAAACCGAGCTTGAATATCGGATATACGACGGCAGCAAGACCGTGAGTGTGGTGCTCGACGATCTGCGCGTTGGCGACGTCGTTGAATATGCCTACAGCCGCAGTGGCGTCAATCCTGTTTTCGGCAATCGCGTTGCCGGCGGGGCGGAACTTCAGTGGTCTGTGCCAGTAGGGCAGGCTTCGGTTCGCTTGCTGGTGCCGGCGGGCCGCTCGGTTGCGACGCAATTGGTGAATAGCACTTTGCTGCCACTCGTTCGCGAAATCGATGGCTATCGCGAGTATCGCTGGACGCAGCAGAACGTACCTGCCCTGAAAATCGACCGCGATGCACCCGCGAATTATTCCCCATACGCGCGGGTGCGCTGGAGCGAGTTCGCTGACTGGAAGTCTGTCGTGGACTGGGGGCTTCCGCTTTATCGCCTGAACGGAAAGCTGGAGCCCGCACTGAATGCGGCGGTCGAGGATATTCGACGTACCGCAAGCGCCCCGGAAGCGCAGGTGCGGGCGGTTTTGAAGATGGTCCAGTCCGATATTCGTTATCTGGGCGTGGAGGCCGGCACCGGTTCCCATGCGCCGAGCGCGCCATCGGCCGTTTTCCAGCGCCGCTTTGGCGATTGCAAGGACAAAGCGCTGCTTATGGTGGCAATGCTGCGTCAATTGAATGTGAAAGCCGCGCCTGCGCTGGTTAATACGGAGCGCCGCGAAGCAATTGCCGACTTCCTGCCTGCGCCGCAAGCGTTTAACCATGTCGTAGTCCGCGCGACGATCAATGGCCGCCATTACTGGCTGGACCCGACGATGTCCCCGCAAGGCGGCGATCTCGAACATGTCGTGCAATCCGATTTTGGCCTTGCCCTGGTTCTGGACGAGGGCGAAACAGCTCTGGTCAAGATGGCCGGACGGGATGGCCGCAGCCGCAAGCAGGTGCACGCTGTATTTGATGGCCGGGACGGCGCCGATAAGCCGATGCGTTACACGATTACGACGGTTGCCCATGGAACTGCCGCTGACGCACTGCGTGACCAGATTGCACGGGATGGTATCGCCGACCTGCAGTCGCAATATCTTAATTACTACGCGAGACGATATCCTGACATCAAAGCAGGGGCGCCATTGAGCCATATCGACGATGTGAAACTCAATCTCGTCACTACAGTGGAGTCATATGAAATCCCCGATTTCTGGAAGCGCCCGAGCCCAGGCAAGCGACGCGAAGCTTATATTCGCTCGTCGGAAATCCGTTCGCAGTTCACCGCGCCGGACTTCCTGAACCGCACGGCACCGTTGGCGACCAATTATCCCGGGGAGATCGAGGAGATCACCGAGGTCAAACTCTCTGGAGATTGGGACATCAAGCCCGAAAACGTCGAAGTTCAGGACCCAGCGTTTGAATTCACGCACAAAAAAGAGCGCGGCGAGGGAGACGTCAAATATCGCCTGGTGGACCACTTGCGCTGGCTGAAGGACCGCGTGCAGCCGGCAGAAGTCCGCGACTATGCAGCCAACCTGAAAAAGGCCTATAGCGAGGTGGGCATCACACTGCGCCTGGGGGATTCGCCGCTCGCGGCTACCTCAACGGCAGGACGGCCGGGCGAACGAACAGGGTTCGAGAAATTGCAGGCGCAATGGGACAAAGCGCGACAGATGCAGGCGAAATCACAACTTGTGCAAATCAGCATCCTGTTCACGGTATGGGGCGTAATGACGTTTATATGTTGGCGCTCGCCAGAGTCCCATCGTTCACTGAACTGGTACTTGATGTGGCAATTCGTATGGATTTCTTTTGCTCTGTGGGTCCTTGCTGCAGGCTTTGACAACTCCTGGAAAACGCAAACGCTTGGCCTTGTTGTCATTTTCTTTGGCAGCACTGCATTGTTGGCGCGCTCCGAACGCGCGCCGGTAACACATTGGTTATACGCCGACGCAAATCCGGAGGCCATGGGTGGCATGAGGCTTGGCGCACGCTATCTGCTCAAAACACTCAGGGCGTTGCCATCGCTGGCCGTATTGCTTGGCGTGGGCTATTACTTCAAAGCGCTGGCCACTTGAAGTCAGGGCAAGATCACCGGACTGTTGATCCGCTGTTCCCTGGTTCGAGTCCATGCAAGTGTGGCTGCCAGGGCCTCCTTCGAAAATTAAAAGTTTATGAAGAAAGATGATGAAATCTAACTTTTCCAGAATCATGGCAGTCGTCTTCGGCGCGCTTGCCAGCGCCGCCAATATTCAGGTAAGCGCCCAAACGCCCTCAACGCTTAGTGATGAATTCAAGTCGGGAAACCTAAAGCTGGAATACAGCGTTTTTGGCCGGGGCGCGAGTGGAGCCGATGACCTGAAACGCATGTACGACAACAAGAGCTGGGAGGAACTGGTGAAGGGCGTGGTCTCCAAGCGCTTCGTTGTCAATACATACTACTTTTACTTGGGGGCTGCAGCGGAAGGGCTGGGGCTTCCGGCTGCTGCTTATAAATACTATGAGTTGGCAGCGAAGACTCCAGAGAAATGCGTCGATTACCAAGTCTTGTCTGATAGTTGCGTTGGGTTCAAATTCCCCGATGATCCTGTGAGAAGAATGTCGGGTTTGGCTGGTGCGATAGGGGTAGAGGAAAGCTGGCTTCCAGGCAAGGGACCACTTGTGAGTGACCTTGTTGGGCTTGTGCCGACACCGATGGAGAATCTTCTCGACGCCAAGCCGGAAAGATCTACTACACGCGACAAGTTTGAAACGGAAGAGGAATATAAGGCGCGGCTGGAAAAGATCAAGAAAGGCTTCCTTGCTGTAGCACCATTGGATACCAGGAATAACAGCAATTGCGAGACGAGCTACGACCATGAGGCGGGCGAATATAAAATTTCCCGATGCCTTGCGTTGGTTGGCGGAGTGGCGTTGCGACATCGATACCGTGATGGAGATCCTATTCGTTTAGCAAATGCGATTGGCAGCCGTGTCATTAAGCGGATTGTTAGCGAGGACTATTTTTATGCGGGCAGCCATGTCTGGAGCCAGGTCATAAAGGTTTCGCGTGATGAGGCCAAGGCTCTGGACGATGATCTGATGGTGGGCATCGTATCGCCAGACTTCATGCTATTACGTAAGTGTCTTGGCTGTGATTCGCGCCGGTCCAATGACGCATATGTAACCGGATCGGTTACAGATTACTGGACGATCAGGGTCCGGCCATCCAACGTCGAGAGAATAGTAGTCTATCGACGTTCGGATTCCCGGGCCCTTTATAGTTTCATGCCAAAAAATTGATGGGGCGGGTCGGGCAGGCATAGCTCACATCGTATAAGTTATAGCTCCAGCGTCGCCGGGCAGATGGATAATCTGTCAATTCAAGCAATTGGCGGAGGCGAGATGGGCATCAATACTCGGCGGCGAAACCTGATGGTGTCGCTCGGACTGGCGGCGGCGTTTCCAGGCCTGGCGGGGGCTGGAGTCAGTGCTACGGCTCGCGGCAAACGTGAAGACCTGGAGCTTTGGTACGAGCGACCCGCCGGCCCGTGGGTGGAGGCGCTGCCGGTTGGTAACGGCCGCCTTGGCGCCATGGTTTATGGGCGTGTTGGGCAGGAGCGGCTGCAGCTCAACGAAGACACCTTGTTTGCCGGCGGGCCGAATGACCCGAACATGCCGGGCGCGCTGGCCGCCTTGCCGCAGGTGCGTGCGCTGATCGACCAGGGGAAATTCAAGGAAGCGCACGACCTGTGCGGCAGCACCATGATCGCGCACCAGCAAATGCCTTACAGCGCCGCCGGCGACCTGCTGATCGACTTTATCGGCGCCCCGGATGCGCCGACCGCTTTCCGTCGCTCCCTCAGCCTGGATGCGGCGATCACTACAACCACCTATGTAGCCGGCAAAACACGCTATGTACGCGAGGTGTTTGCCAGCGCCCCTGCACAAGTGATCGTGGTTCGCCTGACTGCCACGCATGGCATGCTGGATTTCGATCTTGGCTACCGCCATCCGGAGCAGGTGAAATACGGCGTCACGCAAGCCCCGGCGCAACTGCGAGAGTCGCTGAACGAGGCAGCCCGTCCGGCGACGCTGGTGTTCCGTGCCGACGGTGCAGGATCGTTGCTGGTGGAGGGGCGTAACAATGAATCTTCCGGCGTACCTGGCGCACTTCGCTATGCAGTGAAGGTGCAAGCGCTTTGCGACGGCAATGTGGCCGTCGACGGCGACCGCCTGCAAGTACGCGGGGCGCGTAGTGTGACCCTGCTGGTTTCCGTTGCCACCAGTTTTGTCAACTTCGCCGATGCCAGCGGCGATCCCGTGGCGCGCGTACGCAGCGACTGCGCTGCCGCGGCACGGAAGCCTTATGCGCAGTTGCGCGACGAACACATAAAAGCGCACCAGGCGCTATTCCGGCGTTTCTCGATCCGCTTGGGCAACGGCCAGGATGTGCGACCGACCGATGCGCGCATCGCCAGCGCTGAATCGCAACCTGAACCAACGCTGGCGGCACTTTACGTGCAATATGCGCGATACCTGCTGCTGTCCTGCTCGCGGCCAGGGAGCGAGCCGGCCAACCTGCAAGGACTGTGGAACGAAGGCACCAATCCTCCATGGGGCGGCAAGTACACCATCAACATCAACACGCAAATGAACTACTGGCCAGCGGGACCGGCCAACCTTGGCGAATGCGTCGAGCCGGTGCTGCGCATGGTGGAAGGGCTTGCGGTGACAGGCGCTGTTACTGCGCGCAAGGCATATGGTGCACGCGGCTGGGTAACCCACCACAATACGGACCTGTGGCGCGCCAGTGCGCCGATCGACGGGCCGCTGTGGGGCATCTGGCCCACGGGCGGCGCCTGGCTGTGCAACACCCTGTGGGACTATTACGATTATTCGCGCGACGAGGCCTGGCTGCGGCGCCTCTATCCATTGTTGAAGGGGGCCAGCGAGTTTTTCATCGACACCCTGGTTGAAGATTCGCAGGGTCGCGGCCTGGTCACATCGCCCTCCATCTCACCGGAAAACCAGCATCACAAGGGCGTGGCAATCTGCGCCGGGCCGGCCATGGACCGCCAGATCCTGCGCGACCTGTTCCGGCACACGCTGGCAGCGCAGGCCCTGCTGGGGGACGACGATGCGTCCTTACGCGCTGCACTGGAAGCCACATTGAAACGCTTGCCGGCCGATCGCGTCGGCGCGCAAGGGCAGTTCCAGGAATGGCTGGAAGACTGGGATGCCGGGGCGCCGGAGCAACGGCACCGCCACGTATCCCACCTTTACGCGATATATCCCTCCGGCCAGGCCAATGTGCGCGATACGCCGGAACTGGTGCAGGCGGCCAAGGTCACGCTCAATGCGCGCGGCGACAAGTCGACCGGCTGGGCCACGGCATGGCGACTGGCACTATGGGCGCGCATGGGGGAGGGCGACCGGGCGCACGCGATCCTGCTTGGCCTGCTGGGACCCGAACGCACCTATCCGAATATGTTCGACGCCCACCCGCCGTTCCAGATCGACGGCAATTTCGGTGGCACGGCCGGGATCATCGAGATGGTGCTGCAATCCTGGGGCGATGAACTTCACGTGTTGGCGGCGCTGCCGAAGGCTTGGCCGGAGGGAGCCATGCGCGGCATCCGCGCGCGCGGCGCCATCGAGGCCGACGTTGAATGGTCGGGCGGGCGGTTGCGGCGGCTGACGCTGCGCGGCAAGCCTGGCGTCCGCGTCTCAGTGCGCTACGACGGTAAGAGTCGGACGCTTGACCTGGACGGAAAGGGCCTGGTGGTTTGGGAGCTGGCGAAGTAGTCAGCAATGCTGGTCGAGCCAATCGCCGACCAGCGGCCACAGTACTTTTTCCTGGTGCGAGCGGAAGAAGCCGAAGTGGCCGATGCGCTCCTGGTTGAAGGTGTCGGGACTGAGCACGCGGTAGTCGACCTTGGCGCTGGTGTAGGCTTCATGCAGCATGCGTGAACCGGATTCGCGCAGCAGTTCGTCATCGCTGAAGGTGAGGCCGAGCACGGGGAGACTGGCGCTTGCATACGCTTCGCGCGCACCGGGTTCGCCTGTCAGGAGGTAGTCCGGCGTGAGGCACCAGCGGCGCCATTGCATCATCGCGCCGCGTGGGATGTCGCCGAGGATGCCCAGGCGTTTGCCGGGGAAGTAGCCCAACACCCTGCATAGCAGCGGCGTCAGCACGTACCACAGCAGCGGTGCGGTGCGCTGGACGCGCGGATGGTTGTGGCGCGTGGCGCCGCTGCCGACGGCGATGTTGACCAGGCCTGCCACTTTGCCTATCGATGGCAGCAGCGGGGCGGTCTGGCCTCCCAGGCTGTGGCCGAGCAGGAATAGCGGGAGCGCGGTGTCCTGCCTGGCGGCGTGCTGCACCACGGATTCGAGGTCGATCGCGATCCAGGTTGTGATGTCGGCCTTGCAGCGGCGCAGCGGTCCTTCGCGCGATTCGCCCATGCCGCGATAATCGAATGTCCACACGCGGTAGCCCAGCCTCGCGAGGAAGGCCGCGAAGGTGGCGTAGAAGCCTTGGGGAATCGCCATGCCGGGCGCAATCACGACCTGTGCACGCGGCGGGCATGAGGGTTCGTGGCGGTAGGCGGCCAATTGCTGGCCGTCCTGCGTTTGCAGCGTGAAGCGGGTGGCGCTCATGCTTTTGATCCTCCAAAGGAGACGCCGGTGTGGGCAGGGTTGGTGGCGAGCGTGCGCCAGGCTGCACTGCTCAATTCATCGACAGCGGTGAGCGGGTTGAAAGCGATGCGTCCGCCCAGCCAGTTGCGCGCCAGCTCTTGCGAGGGGCCGAGCAGCAGCGGGCCATACAGCTCGATCGGCAGTCGGCGCAGCACGCCTTGCTTGAACCAGGGCTTCAGTTTTTCGAACACTTCCTTGAAATGGCTTGCCGTGCGCTGGCGGATCGCGTCGTCATGCTCGGCGCTGACGGCCTGGCGGCGCGCGAACAGGAAGCGCGCCATGTCCGGCTGCTCCACGATCCAGTTCAGGTGGGTGCTGACGATGGCGTGGATGGCAAATTCGGCGTTGCCCGCCTGGGCCACGTTGGCCTTGATCTGCTGCCAGTAGCCATCTAGACCCTGTGCGAACAGGGCGGCGGCGATGCCCTCCTTGTTGCCGAAATGGTGATAGATGCTACCCACCGACGCCTGGCTGCGCTGGCGGATGTCTTCTATCGACGTGGCCTCGATCCCCTTTTCGGAAAACACGGCGAGGGCGGCGGACAGGATGGCGGATTTTCGGTCAACTTGGGTCATGGCTAGAATATTGTTCTAGAATCATATTCTAGTCAAGTTTCTTCGTTTCGGGTTAAGCTCGACGGCATGAACAAGACTAGAGCCAGGATCTTTATTGTCCTGTTACTCCTGGCCATGCTGGACCTGCAGCCGGCGGCGGCAAATCCCGTCAAGGCTCCGCAGCAGGTTGTCTATCCGCGCCCCGAGTCCGCGCACGACAGCCGCTACCTGTATGACTGGGAAGTATTGCGCACGGCCCTCGAGAAGACGCGCGCCAGGTTTGGGCCGTATGAGCTGCGGGAGGCCAGCCAATATATGTCGCCGGCACGGGTGACGGCAGAAGCGGCGGGGAGCGGTTCCATCAATGTTTTTGTACGCGCCACGTCGGTACAGCTGGAACAGCAGTTCCGCCCAGTGCGGATTCCGGTTGACCGTGGGCTGATCGGCTACCGCCTGCTGCTGGTGCGCCATGAAGACCTGCCGCGGTTCGCCGAGGTCAAATCGCTCGACCAGTTGCGCCGTTTTAGCATCGGCCAGGGCAAGGGCTGGGTCGACGTCGGTATCTTGCAGGCCGGCGGCTTCAAGGTGGTGGAAGGGAATAATTACGACGGCTTGTTCCCCATGCTGGAAGTCAAGCGCTTCGATGCGTTGTCACGCTCCGTCGACGAAGCCTTGAGCGAATACGACGAATGGCACAAGCGCTTCGGCTTTGAGGTCGAACCGGGCGTCGCACTTTACTATCCGCTGGCGCGCTACTTCTTCACGCGCCGCGATGCGGATGGGGAGGCGTTGGCGACCCGGCTGGAGGCAGGGCTGGAGAGCATGGTGCAGGACGGCTCGCTGCAAGCGCTGTTCATGACTTACAAGGGGCCGCTGATCAAGCGTTCCGGCTTGGCGCGGCGCCGCCTGTTCCGCATTCCCAATCCTGATTTGCCGCCGCAAACCCCGTTGGCGCGCAGTGAACTGTGGTATCGGCCGCAGGAGTTGGCGGGGAAGCGATAGGCAGGAACGCTACAGCCGCGTTACACTGGTTGCCAAGGAGGAGGCGCCATGAAAGCTTGGATGTTGGCCGTTCTAGCGGCTATTACTCTGGCAGGATGCAGCACCCCGCAACAGCACCAGCAGCAGCCCTTCATTTGCCGGACAGTGGAATCCGGCCTCGGCCAACCCCTGGTCGATAACCAGCAAGGTGTCGGGCATCCGGTGCGCGACGACGCCGGCAAGGTGGTCGGGTACAGCAGTCAATGCGCCATCAAGCCGCGCATCCAGCACTTTTACTTCACCGGGACGGGTTTCAAGCCGTTCGATATTGGAAACGGCTACACCACTCCGCCGCCGGACATGAAAACAGTGGTCGTGAATGGTACCGCGATTCCATTCGTGGTGCGAGTGGAGGCCGGCACCATCAATCGCTTCGTCTACACGATTGCGATGCTTGAGCGCGCCCCCTGGAACCACAAGCTGATTTACTGGATGCGCGGCGGCGTTGGCATCGGCCACCAGCAGGGCCTTGCGCTGTGGTTCAACGATGCCCTGAACGGCTCGGAGAAGCAGCTGATGCCCAAGCTGCTGGCGGAGGGCTACGCAATCGCCAGTTCATCCGGCAACGAAAGCGGGGTTCACTACAACATGCGGCTGGCCGAGGAGACCGCGGCGCAGACCAAGGCCCATTTCACCGCGACCTACGGCAAGCCCGTGTACACGATCGGTATCGGCGGTTCGGGCGGGGCTGTGCAGCAGTATATGTTTGCGCAAAATCGCCCCGGCCTGTTCGATGCGGGCATTCCGGTGCAGTCGTACCCCGACATGGTGACGCAATCGATCCCGATTTCGGATTGTCCGCTGCTTGGACAGTATTTCCGCGACGAGGTGGCGCGCGACCCGAATTCGCCGTGGGCGACCTGGAGCCGCCAGTCGCTGGTGCAGGGCATGAATGCCAGCGATACCGCGAAAAACCCCTTCACCGGCAAGCCGGGCACGACGGAGTGCATCAATGGCTGGCGCTTTGCGATGCCGGCGGTGCTGAACCCGCATTTCCGCGACAGTAAATTCGACAAGGCCTTCGCTTTCTACGGTTATGCGCCGGAGGCCTTCGCCAAGGTGAAATGGACGCACTGGAACGACCTGGAAGAGTTCTATGGCACGGACGCCGAAGGTTTTGCGCCGATCCCGCTCGACAATGTGGGCGTGCAGTACGGCCTTGCCGCGCTGGCGGCGGGCAGGATCGATGCCGACGAGTTCCTGCGGCTGAATGCCTGTGCCGGAAGCTGGAAGGAGCAGCGCGATTTCGTGCCGTACAAGCCGGACAGCGATCCCTTCGATTCGGTCAATATGCAGCGCAGCGCGACATGCCGCGATCCAGCCGGCACGCCCGCGCCGCGGCGGGAAGGAAACCAAGGAGCGATTCGCGCGGCCTTCGATTCCGGCCACGTATTTACCGGCAAGCGCCTGGGCATCCCGATGATAGACCTGCGCCCATACCGCGAAGCGGAGCTGGATATGCACAACGCGCGCCAGGCTTTTTCGGTCCGCGCACGGCTGCTGGCCGCCAATCCGGCTGAAGCCAAGCGGCAGGTTGTCTGGTTCGCACGGCCGGATACGGACCTGTCGGGGCAGGTGATGAAGGCGGTGTCGGTATTGGACCAATATCTCACCAGCGGCAGCGCGCCGGCGGAGTTTGCCGACCGCTGCGTGGACAGCGCCGGCAATGTGGTTGGCTCGGGGCCGGGTGCCTGGAACGGCATCCTCGATGGGGGCAAGCCCGGCGCTTGCACCCAGGCCTTCCCGATCCACAGCAGCCCGCGCATGGTGGCGGGTGAATCGATTCGTGGCGACACCTTCAAATGCAAACTGAAGCCGCTCGATAAAGCCTTTGCCGACGGGACCTACGGGCCTGCGGCGAGCTTCAGCGACGAGCAAAAAGCCTGGTTGTCGCGGATCTTCCCCCAGGGCGTATGCGATTACAATAATGGCTTATGAAGATCCCGCCAATGAAATACCTTGTTCCCGGCACCCTGGCCGGGCTGCTGCTCGCTTACACCGGCATCGGCTTCCTCGCCGTGCCGGCCATCGTCAAGTCGCAAGCGGCCAAACAGGCCTCGGAAAAACTGCATCGCCAGCTCAGCATTGAGGAAGTCTCCTTCAACCCATTCACGCTGGCCGCCTCGGTGCGCGGCCTGAAGATGATGGAGCAGGACGGCAGCACCGTCTTTGCCAGCTTTGACCGCCTGGGTGCCGACCTGTCTTGGCAGTCCGTCACGCGCATGGCACCTGTCGTGCAGGAAGTGCGCCTGACCAAGCCCTATGTACACCTGGCGCGCAACGCCGACAACCGCTACAACATCGACGACATCCTGAAACTGATCGCGAGCCAGCCGCCGTCGCCTGAGCCGGCGCGTTTTTCGGTCAATAACATCCAGCTCGAAGACGGCAGCCTGTCCTTCGAGGATAAACCGGCCGGGGTGACACATAAGGTGCAGGACCTGAAACTGGGCCTGCCATTTGTGTCTTCGCTGCCGGCCGATGTGACGATTTTCGTCGAACCGCTGTTCAGCGCCAATATCAACGGCGCGCCGCTGCTGTTGAAAGGTAAGGCGCGCCCGTTCGCGGAGCCGAAGGATTATGCGCTGGACCTGAAGCTCGACAAGGTTGACCTGACCACCTATCTTGGCTACCTGCCGTTCAAACCGGGCTTCAAGCTGCCTTCGGCGCACCTGGAGGCGCAACTGAACCTGACGGTGGTGCAGCCGAAGGAAAAGCCGGCATCGCTGGTGCTGGGTGGAGAGGCTACCCTGTCGGGCGCGCAGTTGCAGCAGCTCGACGGCACGCAAGTAGCCAGGCTGGATGCCTTGAAGGTCAAGCTGGGCAAACTCGATTTGCTGGCGCAGCGATTCGAAATCGCGCACGTCGGTGTCGATGGCCTCGAGCTGGATATCAAGCGCAGCAAGGATGGTGTGCTGAACCTGGACCAGCTGGTGCCGGCCGCGGCGCCGCATGCCGCTGCGCCTGCGCCTGCGGCCAAGCCGGCAGGCACCGGCCCGGTGGTGGTGCTGAAGGAACTGGCGCTCAACGGAGCGGCGCTGCGCTATGCCGATGACACCCCGAACGGTAACCTGCGTGCCGACCTGGCCAAGTTCGGGCTGGTAGTGCAGGACATCGCTTTCGACGGCGGCAAACATACCCTCGATATCGCGTCCGTCACTTCGAACAGTGCGGAGATCGATGTCCACCAGGGCAAGCTGGCCGCTACGCCAGCCAGTGCCAAGCCCGCCGCCAAGCCGGCTGGTGAGGAAGCGATGCAGATCAAGGTCGGCAAGCTGGAGGTCAGCGACTGGAATGCGAAACTGCGGGAAGACTTGCGCGAGGAGCCTACCGTTTTCAAGCTGTCGCCGCTGTCGCTGACTGTTGAAGGCTATTCCAACGCGCCTGGCGCCTCTGCCGCGGTGGCGCTGAAAACGGCCGTCAACAAGGGCGAACTGGAAGTCAAGGGCCAACTGGCGCCGTCGCCGCTGAAAGCCGACCTGGCGCTGGACCTGAAGAATTTCGACCTGTTGCCACTGCAGCCTTATGTCACCGATTACGTGAACCTGCGGCTGGTGCAGGCAGCAGTTTCCAGCAAGGCGCGCCTGCAACTGGAAACCGGGAAGGATGGCAACGTTGGCGGCGGCTTCAAGGGCGACGTCAGCGTGACCCGGCTGTCCACCGTTGACAAATCCAGCTCAAATGACTTCCTGAGCTGGAAGTCGCTGGCCTTCGGCGGCATGGACGTGAACTTCAAGCCATTCAGCCTGAACGTGGACCGCGTGGCGCTGGACGATTTCTTCGCCCGCGTCATTATTGACCCCAATGGCCGCCTCAACGTACAGGACGTGATGCGCAAGGAAGGCGAAGAGGGCAAAAGCCTGACCGAGGCCGGCACGCGCGCGCAGGCAGTCAAGGATGCCAAGGCTAAAGCGAAAGAGGTGGCGCAGACCGCACCGCCTGTTACTCCAGCACCGGCGCCGAAGGCAACCCCGGCGAAGCCCGCCGAACCGCTGCCGCCGATCCGCATCGGTAAGCTGCTGCTGTCCGGAGGGCGAGTGCGCTTTACCGACAACTTCATCAAACCGAACTACACGGCCAACCTGAAAGAACTGGGCGGTACGGTGAGCGGCTTGTCGTCGGATCCCGCCCATAACGCAAACGTTGACCTGCGCGGCAACGTCAGTGGCGCTCCGCTGCTGATTGCCGGCCGCGTGCATCCGCTGAAGCAGGAGCTTTCGCTCGACCTGCGCGCTGAAGTACGCGGCATGGAGCTGTCGCAGCTGTCGGCCTATGCGGACAAGTATGTAGGCTACGGCATCGAGAAAGGCAAGATGACGTTCGAGGTGTCGTATGCTCTGGAGAACCGCCAACTGAAGGCCGAGAACCGCCTGGTGCTCGACCAGCTGACCTTCGGCAAGGAGAGCACGAACCCCGACGCTACCAGGTTGCCGGTGAACCTGGCCGTGGCCCTGCTCAGCGACCGCAATGGCGTGATCGACATTAATGTGCCGATTGGCGGATCGCTGGACGACCCGCAATTCTCGCTTGGGGGCATCATCCTCAAGGTGATCGGCAACGCCATCATGAAGACGGTTACGTCGCCATTCGCCCTGATCGGCTCCCTGTTCGGCGGCGGCGAAGAATTGTCGATGCTGGAGTTCGACCAGGGCCGCGCGGCACTGTTGCCGGCATCCGAAGGCAAGCTGAAATCGCTGGCCAAGGCGCTGACCGAACGTCCGGGCCTGAAGCTGGATATCACCGGCCGTTTCGATGAAGCGGCGGAAGGGGATGCCCTCAAACGTGTGGCACTTGAACGCAAGCTGCGCCAGCTCAAGACGCGCGACCTGCAGGCGCGCGGCGCCGCGCTGCCTGAAGGCGGCGTCGTGGTGTCAAAAGAGGAATACGCGGCCTTGCTGGAACGTGCTTACAAGGACGAGAAGTTCGTCAAGCCGCGCAATGCCCTGGGCTTCGCGAAATCGCTGCCTGTGGAAGAAATGGAAAAGCTGATGCTGGCGAATGTCAAGCTTGATCAGGATGATTTCATCACGCTTGGCAATCGTCGCGCGCAGGTGGCCAAGGAATGGCTGGTTGCGCAGGGCCAGGTTGCGCCGGAGCGCATCTTCCTGGTGGCACCCAAGCCAGGTGTGGCCGGCCGCGTCGATTTCGCATTGCACTAGGAGCACTGCATGGCCATGCTGGAATTGGGTAACGCGCAACTGCACTACGAGCTGATCGAAGGCGATCCGCGCAAGCCGTTACTGGTGTTCCTGCATGAGGGCTTGGGCTGTATCGGCATGTGGAAGGAATTCCCGGACCGGCTGTGCGCGGCCACCGGTTGTCCGGGGCTGGTGTATGAGCGCCAGGGCTATGGCCAATCGTCACCCCAGCCAGCGCCGCGCAGCATCCACTACCTGCACCAGTCGGCGTTGGTCGAATTGCCGGCAGTGATCGAGCGCCTGGCGCCAGGGCGCGAGCATGTCGTGGTGGGGCATTCGGACGGTGGCAGCATTGCGCTGATCTACGCGGCGGGACGGCCGCAGGGCCTGCTTGGCGTGATCAGCGCGGCGGCGCACGTATTTGTGGAAGAGATCACGATTGAAGGAATTCACGCCGTGCTGGCGGCCCATAGCGCGGGCAAGATGCGGGCGCTGGCACGCTATCACGGCGACAAGGCGGAGCAGGTGTTCTCATCCTGGGCAGATACTTGGCTCGCACCGTGGTTCAGGCAGTGGAACATCGAGTACCTGCTGCCGGCGATTGCCTGTCCGTTGCTGGCAATGCAGGGCAGCGACGACAATTATGGCTCCGGTGCGCAACTCGATGCCATTGAACGAGGCACGCCGGGCGCGCGCCAGTTGATGCTGCCCGGCTGCGGCCATAGTCCCCATATCGAGCAGCCGGAAGCGGCGTTGCAGGCAATGGCTGCCTTCATCAATCCTTTGGCGGGGTAGCAGAAGGCTTCTGCGGCTTTGCGTGCTTGAGCATTGCTGCCAGCAGGGTCACGTCTTCATCATTTTCCGGTGCCGTTGCGGCGGCTTGCTGCCGGCGCGGTCCGTTCGCCACTTTGGCGGGGCGCGGGTGTACTGCCATGGATTTCGCTGCTGCGGACGGCGCAGGAGCAGGCGCAGGCGGCGCGGGCGCGGGTGCGCTTTGCTCCAATGCCGCGTTCACGATCGTGGCGGCCTGCTGCGCGGGCGGCTCCTGCGAAAGAGCGGGCGGTTGCGGCGTGACCGGTTGTGCTGCATGCGCGGTCAATCCCGGCGGGCGCACCGGTATGGATGCCTCCTTCTGCAGCCATACCCAGGCTGCGGCGCCGGTGGCAAGCAGCGTGGCGATCGCTGCAAGCCTTGCGCGCCGCGGTGCATCCCACCGAATCCATTGGCGGGCAGGAACAGGAACGCTGCCGCCATTTGCCAGTCGTGCCAGTATGCGATGGCTATCGTCGCGCAACGCGGAGCCTGCAAACAAGTCCGGCCGCATAAGTCCTCCCAAAGCTTGATTTCGCTCGACCCGTCCGATTGCGGGCCGGCATAGGATTCAAGTGTCGCGCGCCGTACGCGCTTTCGTATTGATGGATCGCACCATGTTGCCATTTATCGTTGCGGGCGTCTTCGTGGCGGCGAGCGCCGCCTGCTGGCTGTTGCTCTTCCCACCAAAACGCGGCCCAAGTCCACGCCAGCGCCGACTGCTGCTGTCAGGTGCGGGGGGAGCGCTGCTGGCCGGTTTGCCGTCGCTGCTGGTGCACCTGCTGCGGCCGCGCCAACTGGTGCCGGCTTTTGACGAAGGCAGTCGACCCGCCGACCCGCAAATCACGGCTTTGCTGCAAGGCGAACAGTTGGTGCCGCCGCTGCCGTTGCCACCGCTGGCTTTCTCCTCGGCGGAGGTGGAGCTGTTGCGTCCCATGCTGTCGCAGGCCGATCGTGACTGGCGGCGCCTTGACCGTGATTTCGCACAGCGGCTGCTGGCAGTGTTCAACGTGATGCGCGAGCGATACGGCTATGAAATGGCTCTGCTGGAAGGCTACCGCAGCCCGGAGCGACAGGACAAGCTGGCCGCGGCCGGAAACCACGTCAGCAACGCGTGTGCTTTCCAGAGCTACCACCAGTTTGGGCTGGCCGCCGATTGTGCCTTCGTCCGCGCAGGAAAGCTGGTGATCAGTGAGCGCGATCCCTGGGCCATGCGCGGCTATCAGCTGTACGGCGAAGCCGCGGAAGCAGCCGGCATGGTGTGGGGCGGGCGCTGGAACATGATGGACTTCGGCCATACCGAATTGCGCACACGCGATACAAGGGCTTGAGGCGGCTCAAGGGACGCGGTGCGGCTTGGTGGCAACATCGGCCAACCTGCCTTCCTTTTCCGGGCCCATCATGCTGCAACGAACCTGGTACCTGCTCACCGACCGGCGCACCTTGAACATACTGGCCTTTGCCTTGCTGGCTGGCCTGTTCTTCCTGGGCGCCGAACTCCTGCAACTTGCGCTGGCGTGGGCACTGGCCGGCATCGCGGCGGCCGGCTTGCTGGTGCTGGCGGCGTGGGCCGCACGGCGCTATCTCGCACAGCGGCGCGAAGCGGAGCCGGCGCCGCCTGTCGAAACGCGCGCCGAGGCCGACCTGAATGCGGTCCGTAGCGCAATGCAGGAGGCGGTCGGCACCATCAGGAATTCACGACTTGGCCGCACAACGGGGGCACGCGCATTGTATGAGTTGCCCTGGTATATGGTGATCGGCAATCCGGCCGCAGGCAAAAGCAGCGCGATCACGCAGTCGGGATTGCAGTTTCCGTTTGCCGATCCGAAGGCGATCCAGGGCGTGGGCGGCACGCGGCAATGCGACTGGTTCTTTACCGCGCAGGGCATCCTGCTCGATACCGCCGGCCGCTACGCGGTTCAGGCAACGGACCGGGAGGAGTGGCATGGTTTTCTCGGGCTGCTGAAAAAGCACCGGCCGCGGGCGCCGATCAATGGCATCGTCATCGCAGTCAGCATTGCCGAGTTGCGCGGCGACGACACGGAGCGAGTGCTGCAGCTGGCCCGCAGCCTGCGCCAACGCGTACAGGACCTGATCGAAAAACTGGAGGTGTTCGCGCCGGTGTACGTGATGTTCACCAAGGCCGACCTGGTTGCCGGCTTTGCGGACTTCTTCACGGGCGCGGAAACGGCGGAGCGGGAGCGGCCCTGGGGCGCTACCATGCCGTTCAAGCAGAAGGCCGGCTGTCGCGACCTGCTGGAGTTCTTCGAACGGAGCTTCGATGAGTTGTGCGAAGGTTTGCGTGAGATGGGAATCGCCACCATGGCGCAGCGTCGCCGTGAGCTGGTACCGGCCGGCGTGCATACCTTCCCGCTGGAATTCGCGGCCTTGCGCGCACCCCTGAAGGCATTCCTTGCCACGCTGTTCGAGGACAATCCATTCCAGTTCCGCCCCGTGTTCCGGGGCTATTACTTCACCAGCGCACTGCAGGAAGGGCAGCCCCTGTGTGCGCAGTCGCTTCGTGTCGCCAAGCGTTTCGGCCTGACTCAAGTGGCCGAAGCGCCGCCGCGTACTGGTGCGGGCGTTCAGGCGGGTTATTTCCTGTCGAGGCTTTTCCGGGATGTGATCTTCGCCGACAAGGACCTGGTTTCCCAATACGCCACGCGCCGGCAACGTCTGTTGCGCAACGCTGGATTTGGCGGAGCGGTCCTGCTGCTTGGAGTTGCGCTTGGCGCCTGGACCTGGTCGTATTCGGGCAACGCGCAGCTGGTTGCCAACGCGGCGGCGGACCTGGATAAGGCGATCAAGCTGCAGGCGCTGCGCCCGGACCTTCAATCGCGCCTGGAGGCGTTGCAGCTGCTGCAGGATCGCATCGGGCAACTGGACAAGCTGGATCGCGAGTCGCCCTGGCTGCTTGGAATGGGCCTGTACCAGGGCGATGTGCTGGGTCGCAAGTTGCGCACCGAGTATTTCAAAGGCATGGGCGAAATCCTGCTGAGGCCTGTTGTGGCCAGCCTGGAGACGCAATTGTTCGCGCTCGGCCAGCGCGAGGCGGGCAGTGTCGAGGACTCCTATAACGCGCTGAAGGCTTACCTGATGCTGGCCGATAAATCCCACGCGGAACCCGGCCACCTGGGCGACCAGCTGACGCGCCATTGGCGCGGCTGGCTCGAATCGAATCGCGGCGCCATGCCGCGCGAGCAGCTTTTGCGCAGCGCGGAAGGTTTGCTGGCGTTTTACCTGTCGCAGGTTGACGATCCGGCCTGGCCCCGCATTGAACCCAAGCTGGCACTGGTCGATGCCGCGCGCGACCAGCTGCGGCAAGTGGTACGCGGCATGACGGCGCGTGAGCGCGTCTATGCCGAGATCAAGGCGCGGGCCGGCACGCGTTATCCCGCAATGACGGTGGCGCGCATTGTCGGCGAGCGGGACCGGGAACTGGTGCAGGGCAGCCGTGCCATCTCTGGCGCATTCACGCGGGAGGCCTGGGAAGGTTATGTTCGGGGCGCGATCCGCGAGGCAGCCAGCAACGCGCTCCAATCGAACGACTGGGTGCTGAAAACGGCGGAGCGCACCGACCTGACACTGGAAGGCAGTCCCGAACAATTGCAAAAAGCCCTGACCGACAACTACAAGTCGGAGTACAGCAAGGAATGGCGAGCCTTCCTGCAAGGTGTCGCAATTGCGCCAATGCCTGATTTTCCCCACGCTGTCGAGGCCATGAATCGCCTTGGCGACCCGGCCATTTCCCCGCTGCTGAAAGTGTGGAGCGCCGTGGTGGCGCAGACAGCCTGGGACAGCCCGGGCCTGATGGCGGCCGGAGGGCAACGCTCAGACCAGGGGTTGGCGCATTGGGTCAAGGCACGGCTGTTCGAACGCACGCCAGCCGCCGGTGCCGTCGCGGCAGCGCTGCCGCAGGCGGGTGCGTTGGGCCGCGAGTTCGCGCCGGTAGCGGCATTGCTGGCAGCGCGCGACAAGGACAGCTCGCTGATGCGCGCCTATCTCGATCATCTTTCGCGGCTGCGTGCACGCCTTAACGGCATCCGCAACCAGGGGGATCCAGGTCCCGGTGCCAGGCAGCTGATGCAGCAGACGCTTGAGGGGAGCGGCTCCGAACTGGCCGATGCGCTGCGTCATGTGGATGAACAGATGATGGCGGGGCTGGATGACGCACAGAAGCAGGCCATCCGGCCTTTGCTGGTGCGGCCGCTGGTGCAGGTATTTGCGGGATTGGTCGCGCCTGCAGAGGCGGAGATCAACAAGACCTGGCAGGCGCAGGTTTACGAGCCGTTCAACCGCACGCTCGCGGGTAAATTCCCCTTCGCGCCGGCCGGCAGCGCGGAAGCCAGCCAGGCGGAAATTGGCCAGCTGTTTGGTCCGGAAGGTGCGATTGCCAGGTTTGTCGGCGGCTCCCTCGGCGCGCTCGTGGTACGGCGTGGGGATGTGCTGGCGCCGCGAACCTGGGCAGAGCTGGGGCTCAACTTCACGCCGCAAACCTTGCAGCGCTTTCCGGCCTGGATGGCGCCGGTGGCGGCGGGCGGGGTGGCATCGAGCACGCAAACCGTATTCCAGCTGTTGCCGCATGTCCCCAGCGGGCTGGCGGAGTATTCGATCGAGATCGACGGCCAGTTGCTGCGCTTCCGCAACAGCGTGCCGCAATGGGCGAACATGGTCTACCCAGGACCGCAGGGAACCAGCGGCGTGCGGATCAGCGGCGTAACGCAGGAAGGCAAGGTGGTGGAGCTGTTCAGCGAAACCGGTGCCACCGGCTTGCGCCGGATGATCGATGCCGCCTCCCGCGCTCGCAAGGAGGAGGGCGTGCATGAACTGCGCTGGAGCAGCGGCGGCGCTACCGTGACTGTGGACCTGCGCATCACGAGTTCGCCGGGTAGTGCGCAGGGTGACAGCGGCTATCGTGGCATGCGTTTGCCCGAAACCGTGGTCGGCAAGGGAACTGCGCCATGAGCGCCCCTTCGCAGCGCGTCGCCTATTTCGGCAAGCTGCCGGGAAGCGGCGATTTTGTGCGGTCACCGGGCGACCAGGTGCTGTTGGAGCTGGTCGACCAGTGGCTGGCCGCCGTCATGCAGCGGCTCGCTGCCAACCCGCGCTGGCGCCAGCATTACGATGCCTGCCCGCCGCTGGATTTTGCGTTCATCGGAACGCGATCGCGCCAGGTGGTCTGCGGGCATCTGCTGGCAAGTCGGGACCAGTCGGCGCGCCGCTTCCCGTTCGCCTGCATGGCCGTGCACCAGGTCGCGAAGCCTCGCGACTTCCTTCCGTGCAGTCCGCTGGCACTGGCGCCAGCCTGGGAAGGCCTGGCCATTGCGGCCGGTGCGGCTACTGCCGCTGCCGTAAGGCCGGTCGACGGCATCCTGCCGGTACCTCTCGGCGAGGCAGGCCAGGCGCAAGCTGCCCTGGAAGACTTCCTCGCAGATGCTTGCCTGGCGAGCCTGGAAGAGGCGCTGGCGGGGCCGCGGGGGAGCATGCCGGCGCGGCACCTGCTGCTCGCACTGGGCCTGCTGTTGTCGCCGCTCCGCGAGCATGCACCAGTTACTTCGCGCTGCCTGGCGCTGCCTTTGCCGCGCGAAGCGTCGTTGCGGCTTCCGGTTGCAGCATACTGGATGTCGCTTGCGGCACCCTTGCTGGCACGCCAGGATCTCGAAATTTCCCTGTTCCTCGCTCCCGTTGCCGGGCAGCCGTCATTGATCATCGGACTGGACGGGGCCAATCCGGCCGGCTTGTATTCGGTGATCGATCCAGAGGCAGCGCAGGAGAGCATGGTGGCAGTTGGCGATTGCGCCTGGGCGGAAGCGGCGTTGCACGGAGATGCACCGTTGCAGCGCCTGGCAGCCTGCCTGGAGCAGGGGCAGTTGGGGTTGCCCGTTGCGATGCAACTGTTCCATGAGACATTTTGCTGACAAAGGAGCGCGCCATGCGTCAATTGGCTCTGGTTTTTTTGTTGACCTGCGCACCAGCCATTGCGCAGCTGGCGCCGGTGGTGGTATCCGGCACGGTGCCGGACGAAGCGACCAAGGCCGCGATCGTGCAGCGGGCGCGCGCGCTGTATGGCGTAGCGCGCGTCGTGGAACAGGTGGCGGTTGGTAGCGTGGTGGCGCCGCCAAACTGGAGCGCGCATATGCAAAAACTGCTCGCCGAACCACTGAAGCAGGTCACCCAGGGGCAATTGACGGTTGAAGGCAACCGGGTAGGAATCCGTGGCGATGTTGCGAATGAAGCGCTGCGGCAGCAGGTGGCCAGCGACATGGCCAACAGCCTCAATCCGACTTACACCATCAGCAACGGCCTGCGCGTCAATGCACCGGCGCAAAAGCTGCTCGACACCGCGCTGGCCCGGCGCATCATCGAGTTCGAAAGCGGGCAGGCGGTGCTGCGCCCGTCCGGGATGCTGATCCTGGATGAAATGGCTGCCGCCCTGGGGCAGATTGGCGGACGCAAGGTCGAAGTGATCGGCCACACCGACAATACCGGCACGCGCGAAGCCAACCTGGCGCTCAGCCTGGCCCGCGCCGGCGCCGTGCGCAGCTATCTTGCTGCCAAGGGCATTGCTGCCGCCAGTATCGCGGTGGCGGGCGCGGGGCCGGACCAGCCGCTAGCCGACAATGCCAGCGCAGAAGGGCGAGCCCGCAACAGGCGCATTGAGTTTCGCGTAGCCGACTGACGCGGCTCAGGGCAGCGTCATCGTCAGCGTGGCGGGTCGCGGCGGCTGCTTGACCACGTCCTGGTAAGCAGCCAGCGTGGCGCTGGTCGAGCTGGCAAGCGTATAGCGCATGGCGCCGAACGAGGTCAATGCCGCCAGGGTGAACACGCCACTAGCGATCCACAGCGGCGCGTTGCTTTGCAGTTTGTGCGCGACGTTGTCCGGTCGCGCGGCGCTCGGTGAAAATCCCTTGCTCTTGCCGCGCAGGTGCGCTATCTCGTCGCCGAGGCGCGCGGTGAGGTAGGACAGGCGGTCGGCGTCATCCAGCGCATAACGGCCCCTGAAACCGAGCAACAGGCACATATGGAATACCTGCAAGGCTTGCAGCCGTTCGCTGCCCTTGAGGCGCAGTTGTTCGACCTTGTCGAAGAAGTGCTCGCCCGCCAGCTGGTCGCCGAACAGCAGCAACTGCAGGGGCCTGCGTTCCCAAGCCTCCCGCAATGGAAATGCGGACGCGAGTATGGTTTCGTCCAGTGCGGCACAGAAGGCATACTTGGCGCTCTCAATGTCCTCGGCCGCGATGTGGAGTTCGCGCGCCTGCTTGCCGAAGTCGTCGAGAAAGCTGCGGATGGCGGCGGCGAAGTCCGTCTCGCATGGCGGTGCACTGCCATGACGCAGCAGGGAGAGCATGTGGAAGCCTTCGTGCATCAGGTCCACCAGGGCCGGGACGCGTTGCTGGGCGGGGGCGGCGCGCCGTTCGATGAAATGGCTCATGCTGTCACCACCAGCAGTTCGAGCCGAAGTTCCTTGATCCCCGCCGGAACGTAGATGGAAATGGATTGCGCCTTGAGCATTTGCTCATACAGCACGCCGCGGTTTTCGAGCGCGAAATAGCAGGTGTCGGGGCGCACCGGGATGGCAGAGGGAACTTGCGGTGCGTGCACCAGCTTCACGCCGGGCATGGCGGACAGCACGCATTGTTCGACATCATCCGGTGCGCCGGCCTTGACGCGCAGCGGCACCGCCTCGATCAGTTCCAGCACCGGTATGGCCGCCGCGATGGCGAGGTACAAGGTAGCGCCAGCGCTAATCTTGCCGGAATCGAGCTTGCCCATATGGTAGCCGGGCTTTTCCTCGCGAAGGGAGATGGCGAAATAGCGCGCCGAGATCACGGTGTCCAGGAGTTCGCGGATCAGGGCGTCGAGTTGCAGGAAGGCCGGGCCGGGTGCCGCGTGGTCGTACGAAGGCAGGTTGCCAAGGTGGACCAGGCGCGAGTAGGTCATCAGTCCACCCGCCAGGCCGAGCATGGCCTGGTACAGGCGCTCGGGATGGATCGAAGGATGGCGCAGCAGGTGCAGCAAGGCCGCAGCCGATGAGGAGACCGTGTGCAGCAGCCAGAATGACGACACGTCGCCGGATCGGAATTCGATGACGTTGCGGCTTGGCTCGCGCATATGGCCCTGCAATGCGTTGACCTTGGCCTGCAAGGCGTCCATCAGCTGGTCGAGCAGCAGCTTGAGGCGGGGCGTCGCGCCGATTGAAACAGACGGCGGCATGAAGGCCGGATCAAACTCGAAGCTGCCCGAGACGATACGCCGCAGCCGGACCAAAGGAAAACTGTCATAGGCGCCGCGCGGTTCCAGGTCGGACACCAGGCGCACCTGCTTGCGGAGATAGGTCAAGCCGGCCGGCAAGGCATCGCTGAACAGGTCGGCGGTCTCGCGCTCCGCCTGCTGGAATCGGTCGGCTTCCTGCGAGGGCAGGGCTGCGTGATAACAGATTTCCTGCACCTCCGCCGGCAAGGTGGTCAGGTCGATGGTTGCAGGCAGTGGGTCGCTGGCTGGCGCGTCGAACAACTCGCCCTCGCGAAAAATCGCGCGCAGGGCGAGCAGGCGCAGTTTGCCATTCGCCAGTGCCGCCGTGTCCCATTCCACCGATTGCACGCCCCACAGCATAGGTTGCGCTGCCAGCACTGTCGCGTGCATGCGTGCCTCGTGATAGCGGTCCTGCTGCTGGAAGTGTTGTGGACGCAGGAACAGACCTTCGCTCCAAAGGATCTTTGCGGGTAATGTCATGCCGGCCTCCCTGGTTGAGGTATCCATTAAAACTGGCGCCGTGCAGCCTGCATTTGCGCGGGCGCAAACTGGCGCGCAGCGATGTCGGAGGCCTTTGAGACAACGCAATGGCGAGCATGCGCTTCGATTCAATAATGGCCTTCACTTTGCGGAAGGAGAGAACGATGCGCAGAACATTGATCGCAGTATTGATAGGCGCGGGCATGCTGGCCGGATGCGCCACCGATGCGCCGCAGAAGGTCGGCGAGCGATTCATCCCCCAGACGCTGGAAAAGATGCTGGCCGAGGCGGATCGGGCGGCAGCGGCCGGCCAGCACGAGAAGTCGCATGCTGCACTAAAGGCCGCGGCTGCGAGTTATCCATCCGAAAAGACGCCTTGGCTGCAGATGGCGCAAATGCGCTTTGATCGCGGCAATTACAGCGACGCCATCGTTCATGCGCAGGAAGTCCTGCAGCGCGATCCGGCCGACAAGCAGGCCCTCAGCATCATCGCCGTCAGCGGCCTGCGCCTGTCGACGCGCTCGCTGGCGGAACTGAACCAGCAAAGCAGCCTTGGCGGATCGGTGCGCAGCGAAGCGCAGGAACTGGCGCGCACCTTGCGCAGCACACTTGGCGAAGATGTGCTGGTTCCCGTGGCGGGAGGTGCGCGGCAGCCGAGAAGGACTGCGCCCCCGCTCAAATTGCCGGCGCCGCGCACGGCGCCTATTCCCGCCACCGCTGCCGATCCCTTCGGCGCGCTCAAATAAGGAGCTGGCCATGGCAAACCGTGACAGCGTGCAGAAGCGCCTGACCAAGGTCCGTCCGCCCCGGGTGCAAATGACCTATGACGTCGAAGTTGGGGGCGACATGGAAAACAAGGAGCTGCCTTTCGTGGTTGGGGTGATGGGTGACTTTGGGGGCAACCCTGGCGTCCCGCAAAAGCGGCTGAAGGAGCGCAACTTCGTCAACATCGACAGCAATAACTTTGATGAAGTGCTGGCAGGCGTGAATCCGGTGCTGAATTTCCAGGTACCGAACCGGCTGGGCGGGGAGGGAGAATTCCCGGTAGAACTGCGCTTCGGCTCCATGCAGGACTTCCGCCCGGAAGCCATCGTACGCCAGGTCGAACCTCTGGGGAAACTGCTGGAAGCGCGCAGCAAGCTGGCCGACCTGCGCAACAAGCTGGCTGGCAACGACAGGCTGGAGGACATCCTGACGGACGTGCTGCAGAACACCGAACACCTGGCGGCTATCGTGCCGAAGGAGGATTGAATGAGCGCGCAAATGAAGGCATCTGCGGCGGCCGTCGCGGAGGACGGCGACCTGCTGGACCGCATTGTCGAGGAAAGCAGGGTGGCCAAGTCCGGCAGCGAGCATGAACGTGCGCGGGACATCATCGGCGAACTGGCGCGCCAGGTGATGCAGGGTACAGTGCAAATGTCGCACAACCTGTCAGCGACCATCGATGCCCGCGTGGCGGAGCTGGACCGCTTGATCTCGGAGCAGTTGAGCGCCATCATGCATGCGCCCGAATTCCAGAAGCTCGAACAAAGCTGGACCGGCCTGCATTACCTGGTGCGCAGCACGGCATCCGGGCCTACGCTGAAAGTCCGCCTGCTGAACGCCACCAAGCGCGAACTGGTGCGGGATTTCCAGAGCGCGCTGGACTTCGACCAGAGCACCATCTTCAAGAAAGTCTACGAGGAGGAATTTGGCACCTTCGGCGGCTCGCCTTATGCGGCGCTGCTGGGAGACTTTGAGATATCGCGCCAGCCAGAGGACATCTATTTCATCGAGCAGATGTCGCACCTGGCCGCCGCAGCCCATGCGCCATTCATCAGCGCCGCCTCGCCCGAGCTGTTCGGGCTGGAAAGCTACGGCGACCTGGGCAAGCCGCGCGACCTGGCCAAGGTGTTCGATACCGTGGAATACGCCAAGTGGAAAGCGTTCCGTGAAACAGAGGATTCGCGCTACGTTGGCCTGACGCTGCCGCGCTTCCTGGGACGCTTGCCGTTCAATCCCGTCGACGGTACCACGGTGGAGGGCTTCAACTTCGTGGAGGAGGTGAATGGGCGCGACCACCACAAATACCTGTGGTGCAACGCCGCCTATGCTTTCGGCGCCCGGCTGACCAAGGCACACGAGGAATTCGGCTGGTGCGCCGCCATCCGCGGCGTGGAAGGCGGCGGCCTGGTGGATGACCTGCCGACGCATACCTTCAAGACCGACGAAGGCGAAGTGGCGCTGAAATGCCCGACTGAAGTGGCAATCACGGATCGCCGGGAAAAGGAGCTGAGTGACCTGGGTTTCATTTCCCTGGTCCACTGCAAGAACACCGCCTATGCCGCCTTTTTCGGCGCCCAGTCGGCGCAAAAGGCCATGCGCTACAGCTCCGACGCCGCCAACGCCAATGCGGTGCTGTCTTCGCAATTGCAGTATATCTTCGCCGTCTCGCGCATCGCCCACTACATGAAGGCCATGATGCGCGACAAGATCGGCAGCTTTGCCGCCGCTTCCAATGTGGAAGACTTCCTGAACCGCTGGCTGATGAAGTATGTGCTGCTGGACGATAACGCCAGCCAGGAACAGAAGGCGCAGTTTCCGCTGCGCGAGGCTTCGGTCCAGGTCAGTGAGGTGCCCGGACGGCCTGGCGTATTCCGTGCCGTCAGCTTCCTGCGTCCCCACTTCCAGCTCGACGAGCTGACCGTTTCCCTCCGCCTCGTGGCGGAACTGCCGCAAACCACCAACTACTGAGAAGGAGCACTGCGATGGCAATTGACGTCTACCTGCATATCGACGGCATCAAGGGTGAGTCGACCGATGACCGCCATAAGGACTGGATCGAGTGCAAATCGGTCAGTTGGTCGGTGGAGCAGCCTCGCTCGGCCACGTCTTCCACCGGCGGCGGCCACACCGCTGAACGTTGCGAGCACCGCGACGTGGTGATCACCAAGCTTGCCGACCTGGCCTCGCCGATCCTGTTGCAGACCTGTTCCGCCGGCCGCACGATCCCCAGGGCCAAGCTGGAGTTCATGCGTGCGGATGCGCAGGGCGAGCGCGTCAAGTATTTCGAAATCGAACTCGATAACGTGCTGATTGGCGCGGTGTCCCCATCGGTAAGCGAGGGCGACATCCTGACCGAAGAAGTGGGCTTCAAGTTTTCGAAGGTGCGCTGGAAGTACACGCAGCAGCGGGTCTCGGGCGGCATGGGCGGCAATACGTCCGGCGGCTGGGACCTGGCAACCAACCGCATCGCATGATTTTTGGAGGGAGTTGCGGTTGCGGCGCGCAAGTGCCGCAGCCGTTTTTTTTCGGAGGTGCGGCATGGACGGTTACAGGGCGGGATTGCTGGACCGCTTGCTGGGAATCCATCCTGGCGGGCGTTTCCTGTCGCAGGAGCAGTTGAAGGAGAGCGTGGCGCGCGACCTGGAGGCCTTGCTCAATACGCGTACAGCGCTGTCGCCGCAGCTACTACAGCCTTACCCGGAATGCGCGTCGTCGATCCTGAACTTCGGCCTGGCGGACTTCGCCGGACTGTCTCATAGCAGCAGTGAGGACCGGTTGCGCATCTGCAGCAGCATCCGCCAGGCCGTAGAGCGGCACGAGCCGCGCCTGTGCAATGTGCAGGTTTCCCTGTCCGAGCGTTCCGGCGCCGTCAACCGCATCGATATCGTCATCGCCGGCAAGTTGCGGATGAACGGCGCGAATGAGGCCGTCAGCTTCAGCGCGGCCTTGCAACCGTCATCGCTGCATTATTCCATCAAGCGGGGAGCCATCGCATGAGCATTCAACTGAAGACCCTGATCGGAAAACTGAACGGCACGTGCCATGCTGCCGCCACCCGGGCGGCGAATATCGCCATTGGCATGGGACACGGCGAGGTCGATGTCGAGCATCTGCTGCTTGCCCTGCTGGAGCAGCCCGATTGCGATTTGCTGGCGATCGCACGCCGCTGCGAGGTCAGCGCAACGGCACTTGAAGCGGATTTGCGGCGCGAACTGGCCGGCGTTCGGCTGTCCACTGCGCGCGTGCCGGTTTTTGCGCGACGGCTGCAAGTGATGCTGGAACATGCCTGGCTGATCGCCTCGTTGGCCTTGCCGCAGCCCGACCAGGTGCGCAGCTGCCATCTGCTGCTCGCGCTGTTGACGGAGTCGGAACTGTCGCAGCAGGCCGCGCGGATATCAAGCCTGTTCGCGCGCTTTCCGGTCGATGGATTGAAGCATCGCATGGAAAAGTACGTTGCGGGATCTGGAGAAGCGTTGTTGCCGGCGGCGTCGCCAGAGCCAGGGATGCCGCAACCCGCGCCGGCTTCAGCTCCTGCGCTGGCGCAGTACACGGTCAACCTGTGCCAGTTGGCGCGTGAAGGAAAGCTCGATCCGGTCGTTGGCCGCGCAGCGGAAGTGCGGCAATTGATGGACATCCTGCTGCGGCGCCGGCAGAACAATCCTATCCTGACCGGCGAGGCTGGCGTTGGCAAGACCGCGGTAGTTGAAGGCCTGGCCTTGCGCATCGCGGCCGGCGAAGTGCCCCCGCCGCTGGTTAATGTGGCTTTGCATGCGCTCGACCTGGCGCTGCTGCAGGCCGGCGCCAGCGTACGAGGGGAATTTGAGGCCCGCCTGAAAAATGTTATCGACGAGGTGCGCCGCAGCCCCCATCCGATCGTCCTGTTCATCGATGAGGCGCACACGATGATCGGGGCCGGCGGCACCGCAGGGCAGGGCGATGCCGCCAACCTGCTCAAACCGGCCCTGGCGCGCGGCGAGTTGCGCACGATCGCGGCAACCACCTGGAGCGAATACAAGCGCTATTTCGAGAAAGATGCGGCCCTGGCTCGACGCTTCCAGGTAGTCAAGGTCGAGGAGCCGGATGAAGAGACTGCCGCCGGCATGCTGCGCGCCATGGTGCCGCTGATGGAAAAGCATTTCGGCGTGCGAGTTCGAGACGACGCTGTTACGGCGGCGGTGCAGCTGGCGCATCGCTACATCAACAGCCGCCAGCTGCCGGACAAGGCAGTCGGCGTGCTCGATACTGCTTGTGCGCGTGTGGCGCTCGGGCAATGCGCCTCGCCCGCGCTGCTGGAAGATGCCACCTGCCAGATCGAGCGATTGTCGGTTCGCATTGCGGCGCTGGAGCGTGACGCGGCGACCGGTGCCTGCAGCGGCGACCCTGGACCATCCGCGTTACCGGCCCTGCGCGACGAGCGAGGCAGCCTTCAGGCCTGGCGTGCTGAGCTGGCCGCGCGGCACGAGCGTGAACGCGACCTGTGCGCGCGCGTGATCGCGCTGCGGCAGGAAGGCGATGCCCCAGGTGCGGCGACCTTGCAGCGGGAGCTGCAAGGATTGCAGCGCGAAACGCCATTGGTGCCGCTGGAAGTGGATCGCCACGTGGTGGCCGCTGTGGTTGCGGCGTGGACCGGCATCCCCATCGGGCGCATGCTGCGCAATGAGATCCGCACCATGCAGCAGCTCAAACCGGCCCTGGAATCGCGCGTGCTGGGACAAGCGCATGCCGTCGAAACCATCGTGCAGCGCATGCGTACAGCACGGGCCGGCCTTGATGACCCGCGCAAACCGAAAGGGGTTTTCCTGCTGACTGGACCTTCCGGTGTGGGCAAAACGGAAACCGCGCTGGCGCTGGCCGACTTGCTGTATGGCGGGGAGCGCAAACTGGTGACCATCAATATGAGCGAATACCAGGAGGCGCATAGCGTGGCTGGCTTGAAAGGTTCGCCGCCCGGCTACGTCGGCTATGGCGAAGGCGGGGCGCTGACCGAGGCCGTGCGGCGTTGCCCTTACTGCGTGGTGCTGCTCGACGAGGCCGACAAGGCGCACCCGGATGTGCTGGAACTGTTCTACCAGGTGTTCGACCGCGGCATGCTGGAGGACTCGGAAGGACAGATGGTCGACTTCAGCAACACGGTCATCGTATTGACATCCAACCTTGGCTCGGGCGCCATCATGCAGGCCTGCCTGAACCGCGGCGAGGCGCCGCTGCCATCGCCGGAGGAGCTCGACGCGCTGCTGCGGCCGCAGTTGGTCCGGCATTTCAAACCGGCCTTCCTGGGGCGCCTGCAGGTGGTGCCGTATTACCCGATTTCGGACGAGGCGCTGGCCCAGGTCATTGCGCTGAAGCTGGGCCGCATCGGACAGCGCGTCAGCGAGGTCCATCACGCGGAGTTCTGCTGGGACGACGCGCTGGTCCAGGCGGTATTGGCGCGCTGCACCGAAACCGATTCCGGGGCGCGCAATGTCGACGGCATCCTCCATGGCAGCCTGCTGCCAGGTGTGGCTGACGTCCTGTTGGCGCGCATGGCCGAAGGCATGCCGGTCACGAAGGTAAAAGTCGGCGTGACACGCCAGGGCCAGTTCCGGATTACCACCAGATAGGAGGGCCTATGTTCGCGAATGAGGATTTGCTGGTGCCGGTCAGCGTCAGCCAGCCTTGCGGTGAGGACGTTTCGTTCGATGCCTGCATGGATGCGATTGCCGCCGCGCGGCGACAGGATGATCCCACGCTCGAGCAGGGGGAGTGGGCGACCCCGCTGCACAGCGCGGACTGGCCGCTGGTGGCCAAGCATTGCGCTGAGCTGCTACGGGCGCGCAGCAAGGACCTGCGGCTGGCAGTGTGGCTGGCGGAGGCCCGAGCGCATACGCACGGCATGCGCGGCCTGGGCGACGGTTTCCTGCTGTTGGCGGGATTGTGCGAGCGCTATTGGGAGCATCTGCATCCTCTGCCTGAAGGCGGCGAGCATGAACTGCGCAGCGGGAACCTGGCCTGGCTGTTGGGGCGGACCCCGGCGTTGATACAAGGTTTTCCAGCAGACGGGGATGCTGAAGCGTTTTTGGAGGGAGCGCAGTGTTGCCTGGACGCGCTGCAGAAGCTGCAGGCATCGGTTGATGCCCGCCTTGGGGCGAATGGCCCGGCGTTCGGTCCCGCGCGCGATGCCGTACAACGTGCCCTGGAAGATGCGGAGCGCAGGGCTCCATCGGGAGTGGCAGATACAAACAACACGGCTCGGCGGAGCGCTGCGTGCGCGGACGAAGGCGAGGCTAAACAGCGGCTGCCGGTCATGCCGTCTACCCGCGAGCACGCGCTGGCGCAATTGCGCCTGGTAGCTGAGTTCTTCCGTCGTACCGAGCCCCACAGCCCTGTTGCCTACCTGGCGGAAAAGGCCGCCGGATGGGGCGAATTGCCGCTCCACGAATGGCTGCGTGCCGTGATAAAGGACCCGGCGCAGGCAGCGCAACTGGACGAGTTGTTGGGCGCACCGCCACAAGGCTAGTGTATGATCCGCGGCATGAACACCGTGCCGCGGCGCCAGAAGTGCGCCACCTGCCTGCGCCCCGCCGCGACCTGCATCTGCCATTGGACGTCGCCGGTGGCGAGTGCAGTCGATGTCCTGATCCTGCAGCATCCAATGGAAGTGGAAAACGCCAAGGGTAGCGCGCGCCTGCTGCATCTTTGCCTGCCCGGCAGCCGCATCGAGATCGGCGAACAGTTCGACGAGGAGGCGCTGCACGCCATGCTGGGCGCGGATGGCCGGCAGCCGGTCCTGCTATATCCGGACACCCCCGGAGACCGTTCGCTCGGTATCGCAGCGCCACCGCCATTCAGCGCCGATCTGGCGCCAGTTCAACTAGTTGTGCTGGACGCTACCTGGCGCAAAAGCCGCAAGATGCTGTACCTGAACCCGGCCCTGCAAGCCTTGCCGCGCCTTCCGTTGCGCAATACGCCGCCATCGCATTACCTGATCCGAAAGGCACATGCGCCCGACCAGCTCTCCACGCTGGAAGCGACCTGCTATGCGCTGGCGCAGCTGGAAGGCGACGAGCACCGTTACGACAGTGTCATTGCAGCCTTCGACGGCTTTGTCGCGCAACAGCAGGCGCAGGCCGCGCGGCAGCGCGGCTAGCTGAGAAGCTTCAGGCCCGGCGGCAGTGCTTCGCCCAGCATGCGCTGCTCGCTGGCCTGGTCGAGCTGGACAACTTCGCGCACCATGGTTGGCCAGCTCGGCGGCGCACCAGCAGCCTGAAGCCGGCGCACGATGTCGGCGCGCAAGGCCTCGTTGATGTCGCGCGAACGGTCGCCTGTCATGCGCGCCAGGTGGGCAGCCGCGAAACCTGCCGGCTCCACCTTGCGCCAATCCAGCAGCATCACTGCCTGCAGCCATTGCTCCACAGTTTCGACCGGGGCCACGTCGTGCGCGCTGCCGTGGAATGGACGGCGCGCCCCGACCCGGCCGAGCGCCCACAGGTAACGTGTTTGCGACGCCAGCGTTTTCGCCTTTGGCAGTTCGCCCACCATCCAGTTGCCGATTTCGGCCTTGTAGGCGGACGGAATGCGTTCCAGCGATGCCCCCAGGCGCAGCATGTCTTCTTCGCTGCCGTTGACCAGCGTGACGGGACGGCGTCCGCGTTCGCTGGCATCGGCTTGCAGGTTGAAGGCGAAATCGTCCAGCAGGCGCAGTTGCGCCGCCGGCGGCAGGCCGCCCGAAACGCGCCGCCACAGCGTCCACCATTCTGCGCAGACCTGGTTGTCCTTGTGATTCTGCACGCCGCTCTCAAAGATCGCCCAGAGCTGCTCGATGCGCCATTCGTCCAGGGTGTGGCCGAATCCCGGACGCAGGCAGTAGCCGGCAAGGTTCATCCAGGTGCGCTCGTGTTCCGCCGAGCGGCGGCGGCCTTTGGCGCGCTCCATCAAGGCGTCGAACAGCCGGCGCAGCAGCGGCGTAGCCCACCGTTCGCGGCTGCCGAGCAGGTGTTCGAGCTGGCTGCGCAGCTGGCGTACTTCCTTGGCGTCCACCTGCTGCGCGCGGCTGCCGAAGATGCGGTCGATTTTCTCCAGTGCGTCGGACAGGCGCGCCGGCAGCGGTTCTTCCGCCGCTGCATCGGCGCCGGCGTCTGCGGCGCCGGAATCGGCCGCATCGTCCGTGCCATGTTCGCGCAGCTGGAATTCGAGTTGCCAGCGCTGGCCATTGCCTTCGCAGTGAACCTCCAGCGTGCCGACTTCAGTCAGCGAGGCCGCCAGCTGCACGGTGATTTCCTTGCGCACATTGGCATCCTTGTTGTCGCGCAGGACAGTGGCGATGGCCGGCAGCGCGGTCAGGTCGTCGGGCGCCAGGTCGGCTACGTCGCCCGCTTGCGGCAGCACCGTATCGACCAGCGTGGTGGCAATGTGGAAGCGCACCGGCCGTCCGAGCCGCAAGGCAAAGCTGCGTTCATCCAGGCGCACTTCGTGGCCGCTTGCCGTTCCGCGCGGCAGCAGGCAAACGGCGCGGCGCGTGACGCCTGGCGCGCGCGCATTGTCCAGCAGCAGCCAGTAACTGCGCGGAGATCCCCCCGCGATCACTGGCGCCAGCCCTTGCCGGCCAAGCGCATAGGCCACGCCGCCGCGTGCGACCGCGACATCCGGGTTGTCGTTGTGCAGTACACGCACCGCCTGGCCGCGCCATGCGGAAAGCGTGCCGGCCATCCGCTCCGCCAGCCTGGCGGCGCGGAATACGCCGCCGTTCAGCAGCAGTGTATCGGGTACGGGGAGCTTGCCTTCGTCGGGCAGTCCCAGTGCTTCGCGGGCTGCACTCGCATGCTGGCGCAGGAAGCTGGCCAAGTGACGGGTAATGGCTGGATCAGAGGCGTAGGGCAGGCCGAATTCGACAATGCCGCCACGTTTCGCCTGCGCCGGCTGCTGCGTTTCGTTGGCGGGGAAGAAACCGTCCAGCACAATGCGTTCGACATCTTCGCGCTGCATCGCAATCGAGCGGGTGCCGCCGATCAGTTTCGAGCCGGAGCCGAGCAAGGTCACGGAGACCTGCTCCGGCGCGTCGGCGGCGAGCAGGGCCTCCTTCGCCGCGCGGCAGCGTTCCGTGAGCTGCGCAAGGCGGGCCGCGGACAGGCGTTGCGACGCAGCCGCACCTGCTGCGTCGCCGGCCAGGCGCTGCTCGGCCAGGTGCGCCAGCGCCAGATCCATATTGTCGCCGCCGAGGATCAGGTGGTTGCCGACGCCGATGCGCGTCAGCTGCGGCTCACTTCCGGCCATCTCCACCTTGACCAGCGTGAAGTCGGTGGTGCCGCCGCCAACGTCGGCCACCAGCACCAGCCGCACCTCGGCCAGCTCCTGTGCCAGCGACGCGCGATGCCGGTACAGCCAATCGTACAGGGCGGCTTGCGGTTCTTCCAGCAGCCGCAAGGCCGGCAGGCCCGCCATGCGTGCCGCTTCCAGCGTCAGTGCACGGGCGCCCTCATCGAAGGATGCGGGGATAGTCAGTACGAGCTGCTGCCGCTCCAGCGGCGCTGCGGGAAAGCGGATATCCCAGGCAGCCCGCAAGTGCGCGAGATAGCTCGCGCTGGCGGCAACCGGCGACACGCGCGCCACGTCATCCGAAGCCCCCCACGGGAGGATCGGCGCCATGCGGTCGACGCCAGTGTGGGACAGCCAGCTTTTGGCGCTGGCAACCAGCCGGCCCGGCACCTGTCCGCCCAGCTTTCGTGCAAAGCGGCCGATGATAGCGCCAGCCGGTGCATCCGCCACGGCAGGTTCCTGCCACGGCAGCTGCAACTCTCCCTCGGCAAATTCACCGGCTGCCGGATGGTAGCGGGAAGAGGGCAGCAGCACCGCGCTGCCCACTTCGCCGGGCGCGGTGAGCTGTTCGATGTCGAGCAACTGCACGTCGCCGCCCGGCGCGGCATAGGCGAGTACCGAGTTGGTTGTGCCCAGGTCGATGCTGACCAGGTACTGCGTCATTGGCCTTCGCCGCTGCCGCGCACGTCGAACTCCACCTTCCAGCGCTGGCCGTCCTGCGCCACTGCCAGCAGTTCCAGCGTGCCGGACTCGCTGGCGTATGCATGCAGGCGCACCTGCACCACCTCGCCAACGGAGCGGCCTTCCGGCGACAGCGTGGCCTGGATTTCGTTCAGCTCAATCAGTTCTTCCGGCCCCCAGAAATCGAGCACGGCGCCAATCTGGTCCTGGCGGCGCACGGAGGAGCCAAAGAAGCGGAAGTGCACCGGCTCGCCCACCACCAGGCCGAATTCCTGGCCCGGCAATTCCAGCTCGCTGCCTTCTTCCATGCCGAACGGCGCCACGCACAGCGCCTGGATCGGCGGCTCCATGCCCGGAATGGCCGGCATCGAGGATTCCACCGCCACATAGTAGGAGCGGGCGGTACCGCCGCGAATGCGCACGCCGGCGCCGCGGCGCACATAGCTGTAGTACGCCGCACCGCGTGCAACTGCCAGGTCCAGGTCCGCGCCCCCCAGCATGCGTGCCGGTTCCGCGCCTTCCATATACAGCCACTCGTTGATGGTCTCCATCACGCGATTGGCCAGCAGCTCGGACTTGAATACGCCGCCGTTGAACAGCACTGCGCTTGGATGCAGGAAGGTATGGGCCGAGTTGACGGAAAAACCCCCGAGCTCCGCCGTCGCGCCGGCCTGGCGCGCCAGGAAGGCGGCCAGGTGCTTGGTGATCGCAGCATCCTGCGCATAAGGCAGGCCAAGCTGGGTCAGGCCGGCGCGGGTGCGGACAGCCGGGCGCGCGGATGCTTCCACTTTCGGGAAGAAGCCGTCGGTGATGAAGGCGGTGACTTCTGGGCGCGTCAGTTCAGTGCGGATCGAACCTCCGATCAGTTTCGAGCCGCGGCTTGGCACGACGATAGGCCAGGTTTCGGCCTGTGCGTTGGCCAGCAGGTTTTCCTTGGCAGCGCGGCAGCCATAAGTCAGCGCGCGCATCTGCCAGGCGTCGAGCTGGGTGCCGTTGGCCGCCAGCTTGCGCGCAACCAGGTGAGCCAGCGCCAGGTCCATATTGTCGCCGCCGAGCAGGATATGGTCGCCCACGGCCACGCGGTGCGGCTCCAGCTTGCCATCGCGTTCGAGGATGGCGATCAGCGAGAAGTCGCTGGTGCCGCCGCCCACGTCCACCACCAGGATGATATCGCCCGGCTTGACTTCCTTGCGCCAGCGGCCATCGCTGTTCTGGATCCAGCTGTACAGCGCCGATTGCGGTTCCTCCAGCAGCGTGACGTTCTCGTAGCCGGCAGCACGCGCGGCTTCCGCAGTCAGTTCGCGCGCGGCGGGGTCGAACGACGCGGGGATCGTGACGGTAACCGCCTGCTGCGTGAAGGGGGCGTCCGGATGGGCGTTGTCCCATGCCGCGCGCAGGTGTTTCAGGTAGCGGGTCGAGGCTTCCAGCGGCGAGACGCGCGACACTTCCTCCGGCGCGTCATGCGGCAGGATGGCTGCGCGGCGGTCCACGCCAGGATGGCACAGCCAGCTCTTGGCGCTCGACACCAGGCGGATCGGCGTCGTGGCGCCGCGGCTGCGGGCCATTTCGCCCGTCACTGCAGGCTGCCCGTCGGACGCGGCCCAAGGCAGCGCCAGCTCGCCGGCCGCCAGTTCGTCCGGATGCGGCAGGTAGAGGAAGCTGGGCAGCAGCGGCAGTTCTTCTACCGTGCCCGGCGCGGTGAGCTGGGGCACGCCCAGCACGCCATGCCTGGTTTTCTCGCCATCGCTGCCTGCCAGTTCAACATACGACAGCGCGCTGTGGGTGGTGCCAAGGTCAATGCCGATGGCAAAACGCGGATCGCTCACAGTTCCACCTCGGCTGGGGCCAATACCTTGGCGTCATGCGCCTCGGCCAATTTCGGCAGGCGCACGCTGGAGGCGCGCCAGCCACGGTGGCTCAGGGTGCCGGTGAACGGCGCCTTGCCGACCACATTGCCGGTCAGGCGCACGGCGGATGCGTCGAAGCCTTCCGGCAGCGTTACGCGGCTGCCTTCCGCTTCGGTGTGGATGGCGTCGATGGTGAAGTGCTCGCGCAGCACTTTGGAACAGCCTTCATGCACCACGCGGGCGGCGGCGCCAATGTCGGCATCGGAATAGCCGGACAGGTTTTCCTGGGTGAAGTCGATCAGGCGTGCTTCGCGCTGGAACAGGGACAGGAGTTGCAGGGCTGCGTCCGGCGTGGCTTCGCGCAGGGGCGCGGCGGCTGGCGCTGGGGCAGCGACTGGTGCAGGTGCTGGCGCGGCAGCCGGAGCCGCTGCAGGGCCCATGCCGTCGTCACGCACGCGGGCGGCGAATTCGGCATCGCCCAGGGTTTTGAAAAAGGCGCCAAAGGCGAGGGAAATCCTGCTGCCAAAGGAGGGCAGATTGCTAGTTTTGCTCATGTTATTGCTCTTTGAATGTCGGGGGATATCCCGGAGAAGTGCGCATGATACCAGCTTGGCTTGCAGCCTTGGCGCGGGCGGATTAGAATACTGTATGTATATACAGTAATACATCGAGGCGCCGCATGCAGGACCATGAATTCGAAGGGCAGGTGATGCTGCCGCCGCAATCGCTCAAAGCCAAAAAAGGGCGTGGTGCGGTATCAAACATGCAAGGAAGGTATGACACGCAGGCGCGCGAAGCGTTCGATGACGGCTGGGCGCCCGATCCGGACGATGCCGAGGCTGAACTGCTGCCGCCGCGCACCATTGTCACAGCGGAAACGGCCAAAACCATCCTTACGCGCAACCAGTCGCCCGATATTCCGTTCAATGTTTCACTGAACCCATATCGCGGCTGCGAGCATGGCTGCATTTATTGTTTTGCACGGCCATCGCACAGCTACCTCGGCCTGTCGCCCGGCCTGGATTTCGAGACCAAACTGTTCGCCAAGGTGAATGCGCCGGACCTGCTGCGCGCTGAGTTGTCCAAGCCGGGTTATCAGGTGGAGTCGCTCGCATTGGGCGTGAATACCGACGCCTACCAGCCCTGCGAGCGCGAATACCAGCTTACCCGGCGCGTGCTGCAAGTGCTGGCCGAATGCAACCACCCGGTCGGACTGATCACCAAATCCTCGCTGATCGAGCGCGACATCGATATCCTGGCGCCGATGGCCGCGCGCAACCTGGCTGCCGCATCGGTCACCCTCACCACGCTGGACAGCATGATCTCGCGTACCCTGGAGCCGCGCGCTGCTGCACCAGCACGCCGCCTGCGCACGATCGAAACGCTGACCAAGGCCGGCATACCGGTGGGCGTCAGCATCGCGCCGATCATCCCCTTCGTCACCGAGCCCGATATCGAGAAGATCATGTCCGCCGCGCGCGATGCCGGCGCGGTGATGGCAACCTATGTCGTGCTGCGCCTGCCATGGGAAGTGAGCCCGCTGTTCAAGGAATGGCTCGAGGCGCATTTTCCCGACCGGGCTGCAAGGGTGATGAACCGCGTGCGCGACATGCGCGGCGGCAAGGAGTACGAAGCCGAATTCGGCTCGCGCATGCGCGGAGAAGGCGTGTGGGCCGACCTGATCCAGCAGCGCATCGAAAAAGGCATCACGCGCTTCGGTTTCCACGGCCGCCACAGCAAATTCCGCTCGCTCGACTGCACCCAGTTCAAGCGGCCTGCATACATTCCACCCTCCGGCGCCCGCGCAGCCGCTGCAGCCAAAGCGGGGCAAATGAATCTTTTCTGAAATGGGAGGCGATGATGGGCTGGTTTCTGATCAATGTCATGCTACCGCTTACGGCACCTGTGCTTGTGCTCGCAATCCTGAGGGCGTTCCCGATGCCTCAGGAAAACAGGTCTGCGTTGAAGTTGCTTCTTCCTGTCAAGGATGGTCAGCTGTGTTGGACAGCAATCGCCTTCTCTGCATCAGCGTTATATGAAATCGGCGTTGGAAGAAGCGTGCTGGGCACCACGAGTGTTGGCTACGTACAGGGAGTAGCAGTCTTCATCATTGCGGCATCAAGTATCATAGCTGCTGGTGGCGCAACATTTCCAACCTCGCTGCATAGGCCTGAAGGTGTTGCCCCGCTCCGCCATTACTCAACGTTTGCGTTCTCACTGTTTTTGACCGTTTGGGCAGCCTTGGTTCGCCTGGTAGTTCAATTCGGACTATGATGAAGTGCGCCCATCGCAGAAGGAGGCCGCCATGATCAACGAATTTCTTCAGTATCACTTCCAGGACACAGAACATACCGGTAAGTTCCTCGTGAATCTCGGCGGATTTGCTGGCCTGATCGGTTTTGTGGTTTTCCTGATCGGCTTGCCGTTCGTCGCCTGACAGGCTGATTACTGGCGATCGAGGAACGCTTCGATGGCATGCACATGTTCGTCGTGGTGTCCCATTTCCCGCAAGGCGGCAGCAAGGCGCAGCAAGTATTCGACGTTCGGGCCGCTTGGGCCGGCTGCCGAAGCGATGTGGCGGGCAATTTCCTCCACCGGAGCCTCGCCCAGCCAGGCCGCGTTGTCGGCGGCAGCAATGTAGATCAGGCCTTCTTCCACGCCGCCAGCTTCGAAATGGATGTCGATGGCCACGCGTAGGTAGCCGTTCTTTTCGCGATGGTCGAGGTGCGCGAATTCTTCCGGCGTAACGAGATAGGCCATGCCGTGGCAGACGTCCCCTTCGGCTGGAATCAGCGTGGCTACGCGGCCGGGCGCGTCAGGCGTGCCGCGATGATCGTGCGAGCCTTGCCAGAAGCGGCGCGACCAGCCGAAGATGTGCGCTGGCCGGCGCTCGATAAAGGGAAAGTCTGCCTTGTAGATCAGCGAGCCATAACCGAACAGCCACACCTGGTGGTGGCCGTCGAACTTGTCCATTGCCTTGTTGGTTTCAATCGTATTGTGCGACATGGGGCAGATTATAGGGAATACTCGCCAAGCACGCTGATGAAGCGTTCCGCAGCCGGGGAGGGCGTGCGCGAGGTCTTGGTGTAGATGAAGAACTTCCGCTTGAGTTCGGGCTCGACCAGTGGCCGCATCTCAAGTCCATACAGGCGCACCATCGGCTCCGCATAGGGCAGGCAGGCGGTGATGCCGAGGCCCGCCGCCACCATTGCCAGCGCCGTCGTCATGAAGGTCACTTCGTTATAGGGCGCCAGCGTCGTCATGTCGCGCAGCAGGCGTTCCGTGAACTGGCCCTGCAGGGCGATGAAGGGGTGCTGGTTGACCTCCGCCCAGGCAACCGTGCGCCGTGAGGCCAGCGGGTGCGACGGCGGGAATACCACCACGAACGGCATCTCGAACAGCAAAGACGCATCGACTTCGGCCGTCACATCGCGCTCCGGGCCAATGCCGACGTCCACCTCGCCGCTGACCACGCGTGCCGCGACGTTGTCGACCGGGCAGTCCACCAGTTGCACCTGCACGTCCGGATAAGAAGCGCGGAAGGAGCCGATCACCTGCGGCAGCAAGGTGCAGGCCATCATCTGCGGTGCGGCGACCCGCACGATGCCCTTCTTTAAAGCCTTGCGGCTGGCGATATCGGCCATCGCCCCGTCGAGGTCCTGCAGCATCTTGTCGAACAGCGGATAGAGTTCGCGCCCAACCTCCGAAAGCTGCACGCGCCGCGTATTGCGTTCGACCACTTTCACGCCCAGAAGCTGTTCAAGTTCCTTGATTTGACCCGACAGGGCGGACTGGGTGACATGCAGCAGGTCGGCGGCCGCAGTAAAGCTTCCGGTGCGGGCGACGGCGA
>Ga0209050_1000840_pt1 | contig 42346 bp, 26 predicted proteins | sample Araplavi_mTSA_r2_FD_184276 | JGI IMG/M metagenome (GOLD analysis project Ga0209050, IMG submission 184276) | Arabidopsis root microbial communities from North Carolina, USA - plate scrape MF_Cvi_mTSA_r2 (SPAdes) (version 2) | ecosystem: Host-associated > Plants > Roots > Endosphere | place: USA... | reverse complement strand
GAATACGAAGAAGACAAGCGCCGCCGCATGGGCGACGACGCCGCCCCGAAGCGCCTGCGCTTCAAGGCGCTGAAGTAACAGCACGAAGAAACGGCCGCGCTCTGCGCGGCCGTTTTGCATTTGTGGGGTTGTGACGCGGTAGGCCACGACCGTTGGTCGTGGTGCTTTACGAATAGCAGAAGCGCGGCGTCTCTGGTGTTACGTGCTGGGCGGCCGGCGGGTAGCCCCCACACAGGGTCGTGTGCGGTTGAAAAATGCAGCCACGCAGGGCGAGGTTCTACGCATTGATGATGCCGTTGAGGATTCCATTGCGGTTGCTATTTCAATAGCAGCAGCAGTGCCGTTGAAGTTGTAATTGCCGTTGCCGTTGCCGTTGCCGTTGCCGTTGCCGTTGCCGTCGCTGTTGCCGTTGATTTTCCATGGCCACCGAGACCGTATCGGAGGGCCGGCGGGTGCGGGGGTACGGGACCGTAGAAAACATGGATGTTTTCTACGAGCCCCCAGGGATGGGTTCACGGCGTGTCCCGTACCCCCGTACCCGCCGGCCCTCAGCCCACGATCCCGCCGACAAACGCTGTTGCTGTCGCTGTTGCTCCAAGCACAAATCTCCACCATGGACCCACACCATGAAACTGTTTGAACGCCTGTTCCAGCTCCAGCAACACGGCACCACCGTACGTACCGAGATGCTGGCCGGCCTCACCACGTTCCTCACGATGTCCTACATCGTCTTCGTCAACCCCGACATCCTGTCCACCACCGGCATGGACCCGGGCGCGGTGTTTGTCGCGACCTGCCTGGCCGCCGCGCTCGGTTCGCTGGTCATGGCCTTTGCCGCCAACTTCCCCGTCGGCATGGCACCCGGCATGGGCTTGAACGCCTTCTTTGCCTTCACCGTCGTCGGCGCCGCCGGCCTGCCCTGGCAGCAGGCACTTGCCGCTGTTTTCATCTCCGGTCTTGTGTTCCTTGCCCTGTCGCTCACCGGCGTGCGCGCCTGGCTCGTGGCCGGCATCCCCGCCTCATTGCGCGCCTCCATCGTCGCCGGCATCGGCCTGTTCCTGGCCATCATCGCCCTGCAGAAATCCGGCGTGATCGTCGCCAACAGCGACACCCTCGTCGCCCTCGGCCCGCTCAACACCGCCCCGCCGCTGCTCGCCCTGGCCGGCTTCCTGCTCATCGCCATCCTCGAGGCCCGCCGCGTACGCGGCGCCATCCTGATCGGCATCCTCGCCGTTACCGGCGCCGCACTCCTGCTCGGCGACGTGCAGTACCACGGCGTGATCTCGCTGCCGCCCAGCCTGGCCCCCACCTTCCTCCAGCTCGACCTGCCCGGCCTGCTCCATCACGACGGTGGCGCCCCGCTCGCCGTCCTGCTGCAGGTCGTCCTCGTGTTTGTCCTCGTCGAAGTGTTCGACGCCACCGGCACCCTCTACGGCGTGGTCGGCCGTGCCGGCCTGCTCACACTGCCCGGCGCCCAGAAGCGCTTTGGTCGCGCCCTGCTTGCCGACAGTACCGCCATCGTCGCCGGCTCATTGCTGGGCACCAGCAGCACCACGGCCTTTGCCGAAAGCGCCTCCGGCGTCCAGGCCGGCGGCCGCACCGGACTGACCGCCCTCGTCGTGGCTGCCCTCTTCCTGGCCGCCCTGCTCTTCTCGCCCCTGGCCGGCATGGTGCCCGGCTACGCCACCGCCCCCGCCCTGTTGTTCGTCGCTGGCCTGATGCTGCGCGAACTGGTCGACGTGGAGTGGAACGACCTCACCGAATCGGTGCCCGCCGCACTGTGCGCGCTGGCCATGCCCTTCACCTACTCCATCGCCAACGGCCTGGCGTTCGGCTTCATTGCCTACGCCGTGCTCAAGGCCGGCACCGGGCGCTGGCGTGAAGTGCATCCCGCCGTGTGGCTGGTGGCTGGGTTGTTCGTTCTGCGCTACGCGCTGGAATGATGCAGAGCGTCACGACCAACGGTCGTGACCTACCGGTGGTTGGACGGGGAGGTTACGGCCGGTGTTTGGTCGGTAGGTCACGACCGTTGGTCGTGACCCGCCTCATGCCGGCGGGAGCTCGAACACCTGGCGCAGGTACGCCAGGTAACCCGGATCGTCGCACATGCTCTTGCCCGGTGAATCGCTGAGCTTGGCCACCGGCTGGCCGTTGCAGCGGACCATTTTGATCACGATGTTCAACGGCGTCGGGCCCAGATCGTTGGTCAGGTGCGTCCCCACCCCGAACGCCACCTGGCAGCGGCCGCGGAAGTAGTCGAACAGGCGCATCACCTTCTCGATGTTGAGCCCGTCGCTGAACACCAGCACCTTGCTGCGCGGATCCACGCGGCGCTCCTTGAAGTGCGCCAGCATGCGGTCCCCCCACGTGAACGGGTCGCCCGAATCGTGGCGCACCCCGTCGAACAGCTTGCAGAAATACATGTCGAAGTCGCGCAGGAACGCCTCCAGCCCGACCACGTCCGACAGCGCGATGCCGAGGTCGCCGCGATACTCGCGCGCCCACGACTCCAGCGCGGCCACCTGCGAATCGCGCAGGCGTGGACCCAGCGCCTGGAACGCCTGCAGATACTCATGCGCCATCGTGCCGTGCGGCGTCATGCCGTACAGCCGCGCGAAGTGCACATTGCTGGTGCCCACGAACTGCTCGCCCAGCGCCTCGCGCATCATCGGCAGCATCCGCGCATGCCATTCGCGCGAATAGCGGCGGCGGCTGCCGTAGTCGGCAATCCGGCACAGCTCGAAGCCCGGGGTATCGCGCAGCAGCGCGGTTTTGGCCTGCAGGCGGCGCTCACCTTCGGCGAAGTCCGGCGTGCTGGTGTTGCGGAACCACACCTCGTTGATGATCGCCAGCAGCGGCACTTCGAACAGGATCGTGTGCAGCCATGGCCCGGTGATGTCCAGCTCGATCTCGCCGGGCACGGTCGGCGAGGGCCGCAGGGCGATGTACTTGCGGTCGAGGTGGAACAGCCCCAGGAAATCGGCGAAGTCCGGTTTCACGAAGCGCAGCCCGCGCATGTAGTCCAGCTCTTCGGGCGTGAAGCGCAGACTGCACAGGTGGTCGATCTCGACGTTGATCTGATCGATATGGCTGGCCAGATCGATGCCCGGCGTGCGGCACTTGAACCGGTACTGGACCTGCGCGCCGGGGTGCTGGTGCAGCACCGCCTGCATCATGGTGAATTTGTACAGGTCGGTGTCGAGCAGCGATTGAATGATCATGCCCGGATTATGCGCCCGCGAGCATGTACCGACCAACGGTCGGTACCTACCAGCGCCATCCGCCATCGGCGCGTCCCCATGTCCGGCCACCCCGGTAGGTGCCCACCGTTGGTGGGCACGCCTTTCAGCGACCGCGCAGCAACCGTGGCACCTGGGCCGCCGCGTGCGCCCAGATCGCGCCCCAGACCGCGACCTGCACCGGCAGGCTGCGCTGCGGTGCCTCGAACTTGCGGAAGTAGCGCCACAGGCCACGGTGCTTGTGCCATTCCACGAAGAACGGCCGCGAGCGGCTGGAGACACCGCGCACATGAACCACCTGCAGATCATTGGCGATGGCCACCACTGCCCCGGCCTCGCGCGCACGCCGGCACAGGTCCAGGTCTTCGGCATGCAGGCGATAGCCCGCATCCCAGCCGCCGATACGGTCGAACAGCGCGCGCGGCATCAGCAGCAGCGCACCCGACAGCGCCTGCACCCGCTGCAGGGGTTGGGTGGGATCGGCCGGAATGGCCAGCCGTGCGCCCTGCCCGGGGTGGCGGAGCATCGCGCCAAAATCCGGGTCGCGGCGGCGCACCGCGGCATCGGGCTGACCCTGCTCGTCCACCTGCTCCACGCCCAGCACGCAGTCGCCCAGCGCCTGGCCGCGCGCGCACAGCTCGGCCAGGGTATCGGCCTTGACCAGCAGGTCCGGATTGATGAAGGCCAGCCACGGCGCCTGGGTTTCGGCCACGCCCTGGTTGTTGGCCGCCGCAAACCCCGGGTTGTCCGGGTTGGCGATGAAGCGCACGCGCGGGTCGGCGCTGGCGTGGCGCTGCACGATCTCCAGGGTGCCGTCGTCGGAGGCATTGTCCACCACCCGGATCTCCGCGACCCCGGCTGCGGCGCGCAGGCGCGCAAGGCATCCCTCCAGGGTACTGGCGCTCTGGTAGCTGACGATCACCACGGCAATGCTGGGATTCAAACGGACGACTCCGACGGCGGCGTGACGGGCGCTGCGAACAGATCGCCCTGGGAACGCGGCATTATCGCCTGCTGGTGCAGATGCTGCAGGTCCCGGCGCAACTGCAGCAGGGGGTCGCTCATCAGGAACCCGGCCAGCCGCGGCTGCCAGGCGGGCCAGCGCGTGCCCAGCGCCTCCATGTCGCCCTCCTGCGCCTGCGCTTCGCCCTTACGCCCGACGAAGGCGTTTTCGCACAGCGCGTTGCGCCAGCCCAGTCCCGCCATCCGCAGGCTCAGGTCGATCAGCGCAGCGTTCCAGGAGGCATAGCTGTGCATGTCCAGGCCGCCGGCCTTGCGCCGCGCGTTGGCGCGCAGGATCACCGCGTGGGTCACCGCCGAGGGCAGCTCCGGGTGCTGGCTGGGCAACGCCGCGCAGGCCTGGGCCAACGCGGACAGATCGTCCGGCACCGGGTCGATCTCGCCCAGCCGTGGCCAGGCGGCGGTTTCGCCGGCATTGCACCACGGCGTGGCCGAGCCGATCGACGCATCGCGGGCGAAACAGGCATCGAGCTGCTGCAGCCAACCGGGCGCCGGCACCGCGTCGGGCGCCAGCACCACCACGTCGCTGCCTTCGCAGGCGCGCAGCATTTCATCCAGGTGCGCCACCTCGCCGATCGCCCGCGCCCGGCGGGTGTATTCGGCACGCAGCGGCGTGTGCGCCAGCCAGTGTTCGATCACCGCCTGCGCGCGTGGACCGGCCTGGCCGTCGTCGGCCAGCCACACCGGCGTCGCGGGCGGACTGCCGGCATCCAGCGCGGCCAGACAGCGGTCCAGGGCGCTGTCGTCGACCCCGATCGGCAGCAACACGATCGTCCCCATCCATCCCCCTCAGCGCGGCGTCGTGCCCGCAGCGTAGCAGGCGCGGCCGCTCACGTGGCGGCCGCTGCGGGTTCAGCGTTTGGGCCGGGCCGGGAACGGCTCCATCGCGCGGAAGCGGTTGCTGTATTCGTCGGTGAGGTTCCGCGACTCCTGGGAATTGCGCACGATGGTCGGGGTCAGCAGCACGATCACCTCGGAGCGATCGGTGTTCTGGGTCTTCCTGCCGAACAGCGCGCCCAGCACCGGAATGCGGCTCAGGCCCGGTACGCCGTTGGTGCCGTTTTCGTCGGAGTTGGTGATCAGCCCGGCCAGCATGATGGTGTCGCCGCTCTGCACCGCCGCCTCGGTGGAGATCTTGCGGGTGTTGATCGGCGGATTGCAGGTGGTGCGGGTCGGATCGCAGCCTGACGGGATGGCACCAGCCGAGCTCACTTCCTGCACGATGTCCAGGAACACCACGCCGTCGCGGGTGATGCGCGGGCGCACTTTCAGGATCACGCCGGTGTCCAGGTACTGCACCTGGCTGTAGGTGTTGTCACCGCCCACGCCGGTATTGACCGACACCGAGTTGATCGGAATCTGGGTGCCGACATTGAGCGTGGCCTCGGCGTTGTTGCGCACGAAGATCGACGGCGTCTGCAGCAGGCGCAGGTTGCTGACCTTGTCCAGCGCGGTCACCACCGCCGCGGCATTCTTGCCGAGGAAGGTCCAGCCCACGCCGCCGTCACCGACCCGCCCGGAAATGCTGCCCCAGATCGAGCGGCCCAGCGCGCTGGGCAGGTCGATGCCGCTCTCGGTCTTGCCGGTCGCCACCGCCTGCTCGAAGAACCAGTTCACGCCATAACTGAGGTCGCCGGTCAGCGCCACCTCGGCCACCTGCGCTTCGATGTGCACCTGCATCGGCATCACGTCGAGCTTCTCGATCACCTCGCGGATCGAACGCCAGGCCTGCGGCGTCGAACGCACCAGCAGGGTATTGGTTTCCTCCACCGCCGACACGCCGACCGGATCGCCCTGGATTTCCAGGTTGAAACTGGCGTTGCCGGGCTGGCGCTGCGGCAGGCTCATGGTGCCCTCGCCCATCCCGCCGGTGCGGTTGGTGCCACCGGTGGTGCCGTTGTTGTTGAAGCTGGTGCCGCCCGTGCCATCGCGGCTGCCCAGTTCCTGCACGTTCGCGCCGGGTGCCAGCGAACTGCTCCCTCCGCGGTTGCCACGGCCGTTTTCGCTGGCGAAGGCTTCGGCCAGGCGTTCGGCCAGGTCCTTGGCCTTGACGTAACGCAGCTCGTAGGAGAACAGACGGGCGCTGCCGCCGGCGGTATCGATCCGCTCCAGCCACTGCTGGATCTGGTCGAGATAGCGTGCCTGCGGGGTGATCACCAGCACCGCATTGGCGTTCTCCAGCGGCAGGAAACGGAACATGCCGGCACTGGGCGTCTTGCTTTCTTCGCCGAACACTTTTTCCAGGTCCGCGGCGACCTGCTCGGCCTTGCCGGTCTGGATCGGGAACACGCCCACCGACATGCCCGACAGCCAGTCCACGTCGAAGATCTCGACCGTGCGCAGGTAGTTTTCCAGTTCGGCGCGGGTGCCGCCGAGTGTGATCACGTTGCGGCCGCTGTCGACGTTGACGATCGCGTTGGGGCGCGCGTAGGGCTCCAGCACTTTCTTCATTTCGGTGGCCGAAATGTACTGCAGCGGCACCACGCGCACTTCAAATCCACGCGCGTTGGCGGCCGGTGCGGTGCTCGGCGCCACGGTGCCGGCCAGCGCCTGGTCGGCGGCCACGATGTTGTAGCGGCCGCCACTGTAGACCATGCGCGCATTGTTCCAGCCCAGCACCATTTCCAGCAGGTTCAGGGCCTGCGCGGAGGACACCGGCTTGGGCGTGGCCAGGGTGACGGTGCCCTGCACGCCCGGCGCGATCACGTAGTTCTGGCCCAGCATGTCGCCCAGGATCGCCTTGACCACCGCGTGCACCGATTCGCCTTCGAAGTTGAAGGTGGCCTCGCCGGTACTGGCCTGCGACAACGCCGGCGACGGTGCCGCCGCCGCGCTGCGGTTGATCATGGTGCCGCTGCCACGGCGGATCACCGCCTGCGGTGCACCGTCGGTGCCCAACGGCTGCGCGTCCACGCCGTCGTGTGAGCCGTCACCGGCGACCACCTGGTGCGGGCCGGTGAGCACCGCGTCGCGGCGCACCTCGGGGCCGGGCACGGAGGCGCAGCCTGCAAGCAGGGCAACGGCGAACGACAGGGAGAAAAGACGCAATGTCATGCTTTCACTCTATTTGGTTTGGCCGGAGCCGCCTGCGGGCGGCTGCTGCGACTGTTGCTGTTGCTGCAATTGCTGGCGGCGCGCCTGGATGCGGGCGCGGATGGCCTGCATCTGTTGTTCGCTGGGGCCCTGTGCAGCCGGGCCCTGCGCCGGGTTGGCGTTGGCAGTGGCGGCCGCAGTGGCTGCAGCGTTCGCGGCGGCGGCTGCCGCTGAGGCGGGTCCTGCTGCCGGCGGCGCTGTTGGCGGGACTGGCCGCGCGGCACCCGGTGCGGGCGGCGGCAGCACCAGGCCGGCAACCTGCGGTCCCCCTGTGGTGCCCAGCACGGTGGGCGGTTCGCCGCCCTGGCCGCTGAAGGTCACCAGCTCCAGAGTCTGCGTTCCGCCTGGCCCGCTCACGGTCGCGCTGCGCGGTTCCAGTGCGACCAGCTGCCAGCCGTTGACGGCCTCGCCGTTGAGGCGAAGGCGCAGCGACTGCTTCTGGTCGGTGGTGAGGATGGCCATGCCGAACTCGGACGTGAGCAGCACGCCGGTCAGGCTGACCGCGCTGGAGGCGCTGCCCGGTTCGCTGCCCCCAAGCAGATAGGGTCGCGGTTTGCGGTCCTCGGCAAACAGCGGGCGCGCCCCGATCGCGGCGTAGGCATCGGCGGAGGCCAGGCGCTCCGGCGCGGCAGGCGCCAGAGTAGGCAGCGGCGGCGGCGCGCGGTCGCCGGCGTCGGGCGGCGCGATGCGACCGCCGAGGCCGAACAGGGTGGCGATCCAGATGGCCGCCGCCCAGGCGGCCACGCCGCCCAGCCACCAGCTGCGCAGGGGAGCCAGTTCAATCTTCATTGACCGTCACCTCCTCGAGCGGTTCGGCAGCGCCCGGATCGGTGGGCGCCGCCATCACGCCGCCCACCGGCTCCAGCCCGGCCGGGGCCGGGTCGGGCCCTGTGGCGGCCGGCGCTGCAGCCGGATCGCTGCCTGCGCCCGGCCGGAGATAGCCGACCAGCTCGAACGACACGTCCAGCCCGGTGCCGCTTTCATTGGGCGAGGCCTGGAAGCGTTGCGCGAGCAGGTTGAGGTTGCCGACGAACAGGCGCGGGCTGCCGGTTTCCAGCGTGTGCAGCACGGCGGCCATTTCCGGCACGCCACAGCGCAGCCGCACCTGCAACGCCACGCGCGGGAACTGGGCATCGCGCTCGGTATCGGTAAGCGGCGAACGGTTGCTGATGGTGCAGCTGCGGTTGCCCGGACTGGCCGAAGCGACCGCATCCTGCAACCGGCTGGACAGCGCGGCGGCCGCCGATTCGGCCGTGGCCTCGCGCAGGAAGCCCGGGCGGCCCTGCAGCGCGGCCTCGACCTCCTGCAGCCGCTGCTGTACCTGGCCGCGCTGCTGCAGCTGCGCCTGTACGCGCTGCTCGCGCTCCTGCAATCCGGCAATGTCGCGGTTGATGTCCAGCAGCGGCCGGGTGAACCACGGGTGCACCAGCAGCAGGTAGGCCAGCGCCAGCACCGCCAGCAGCAGGGCCAGCGCCAGCCAGCGGTCACGGCGTGTCGGCGGCATTGCCATCGGCAACCTCCGTGGCAGGCGTGGCAGCGGCAGGCGTGGCCGGCGCGCCGGGCAAGGGCTGCAGCTCGGCGGTCAGGGTGAAACGGTCGCGGCCGCCGGCACCGCCATCGGCCTGCAGCACGCCGGTCAGGTTGACCTTGCGCCACAGCGGCGAATCCTGCAGCAGCGGTACCAGCTGCGAGGCCTCGCGGCTCAGGCCGATCAGCTGCAGGGTGTTGCCTTCCACCGACAGCTTTTCCAGATAGGTGCCATCGGGCAGCAGCCGGGTCAGCTCATTCCACAGTTCCACCGTACTGGCGTGGGCACTGCGCTTGCCCTCCAGGAACGCGGCGCCGTCGACCAGTCCCTGCAGTTGTTGACGCTGCGCGGCCACCCGGCGCGCGTCGCGTGCGGCCGCATCGACCTGATCGCGCAGACGATCGGCGGCGGCCTGGCGGTTGTCCAGCAGCTGGGTGCCGGCCAGGACCAGCAACACCACCGTGGCGCACGCCAACAGCAGGTTCCAGCGGCGCATCGGATCGGGGGTGACCCGGCGCTGGGTCACGGGCAGCAGGTTCACGCCCAGCGGCTGGCCGCTGCCATCGTCGGCATCCACACCGGCCAGCTGCTGCGCCCATGCACCGCTTTGCTGCGCCCACTGCTCGAGTGCCTGGCGCGGAATGACCACCAGTTCCACCTGCAGCTGGCCGTCGGCCAGCGTGCCCAGTTCGCGCACGTCGTAATGCACCTGGCTGGCCTCGAACGGCGTCTGCCGATCGATCTCGAACCCGACCACGTCGCGCAGACGCGGTGCGGCCGCCGCCGGCAGGCGCAGCGGCCGGCGCAGCACTGCCGTGGCGGGCAGCACCCAGTGCCGGGGCAGCGCGCGCAGGCGCGCCTCCACTACCTGCTCCAACGCGTCAGGAGCGGTTGGCCAGGGCAGTTCCGCCACGGCCTGGATCTGGTCGGCGGTGTCGCGGCGCAGCACCAGCTGACTGCCGTGACGCGACAACAGCAACCGCGAGTGCGACCAGCCCATCGCCCACTGCCAGCGCAGCGGCAGCCAGGCCAGCAGCGAACGCCGCCACCAGCGCAGGCCGTTGCCCACGCCGGGCGCGAGCCGTCCCCGTGCCTGTACCAGACTGTCCCGCCAAACCGTCATCGAGCTGCCATTCCCTGTTCCCAGCGAAGTACCGTGTAAGTCGTTCCCGGCGTGCCCGCCGCGCCCATGCGCACCACCGCGTGCAGTACCGAAATCCGGCCGCGTTCATCCATTGCGCGGCTCTCGATACTATAGGTGCCGCTGCCACTGGCAAGCGCGCCGGTCACGTTTTCGTCGCCCGCCGCCTCGTTGCGTTCGCGCTCGGCCAGCAGCTGGCCGGCATCCAGCCCCAGCGCGGTCAACACCGGCCCGGCGGCAGAGCGCGGGTCTGGCCGCGACTGCCGACTGTACAGGGTCAGCATCGGTTCCATGCGTTCATACAGCGCCGCGTCCATGCCCAGCACCCGCTGCAGCTCGCCCAGGGTCTCGAATCGCCCGTTGCGCGCGCCATACGGCAGGCCGGCCGCCTGGTAATCGGCGCTCTCCGCGCCGCCGCCAGGCTGCTTGAGGCTGTCGGGATCGCGCCAGTCGACGATCGCGCCGGCGACCTGCTGGGCACGCGCGGGGTCGACCTCCAGCGCGCGCAGGAACGCCGCCAGCAGGGTGGCGTCGGCCAGATTGAGATTGATCTTGCCGTTCTCGTCGGTCACCCGCACGTCGATGCGACGGTCGTCGAACGTCCACCGGTAGCGGCGCCCGTCGGCCTGCCAGGGCGGCTGCAGGGCCGAGGGCTGCAGACGGAACAAGGCGTACTCCAGTCCGGCACGGGCATGCTCCTGGCCGATCGCATCGTCGCCGATCACCCGCTGCTGCAGGTGCTCGACCCGTGCGCTGAGCGCGAATGCACCGACCACGGCGGTGAGCAGCGCGATCAGCCACAGCACCAGCACCAGTGCGGCGCCCCGTGCGCGCCTCACTGGCGTGCTCCACGTGCCTGCGACAACGCAGCCACCATCGGCGGCCACGCCGGCCCCTGCAGCGGCACGATGCGGATCTCTACCAGCAGCGGCAGCCGACGGGTGTCGTCCCACTGCGTCTGCCACTGGCCAAGCTGACCACTGCGCGGGTCGATGCCGCGGTAGCGGAACGCCACCTCGCGCAGGGCGTCGGCAAGCATTTCCGGTGGACGGGGTGGCGTTTCGGCGATGCGCTCGCCGTTCTGTACCAGGGTCAAGGCCACCTCCAGCTGCAGGTCCCTGCCGCTGCGCTCGACCTGCAGCTCATGCACGTACGAACCGCCACGACCCAGGTAGCCGGGAAGCTCGGACACGAACAGCATCCGCTGGGGTTCGCCAAGGAAATACAGTGGCTCGCGGGTGGGATCGGGCGGCTCGGCGGCGGTGGGCAGGGCCATGCTCAGCCGCCGGCGCAGGAAGCCTTCCACCGCGCGCATGCGCTCGTTCTGTGCGGCAACGCGCTCACCGCGCTGGGCGATGTTCATCGCCGAGCGCACGGTGGCGAAGGCCAGCGCCAGACCGCCAACGAGCAGCACCGTGGCCAGCAGCACTTCGATCAGCGTGAATCCGCGCACGGACGCCCGGCTCACCGCGCCGCCTCCGCTGCGCTGGGCAGCAGCCGCAGCGACCGCCACTGCAGGCGCTCGCCGTTGCCCTCGCCCCACTGCACCTGCAGCGTCAGCTGGGCCAGGGTGGGCCCGGTGGCAACGTTGGCGGTGGCCGGTTGCAGTGCGGCGCTGCGTGGATCGACATAGGGCTCGATCTGCAGGTCCCAGCGATACCGGCCGTCCTCCCACTGCCCCTGCGTGCGGCCGAGCTGCAGCGGCGATTCGATGCCGGTCACGGCCAGCAATGACTGCGCGTGCAGCGTGGCGCGGCTGCGCTGGTCGGCGCCGTGGATCTGGCGCGCCGCGCCGGACAGCGTGCCCAGCAACAGGGTCAGTGCCACCGCCAGCAGGGCGAAGGCGACAATCACCTCCAGCAGCGAATAGCCACGCTGGCGCTTCATGGCGTGCCCCGCACCGGACCGGCGCGCACTTCGCCGGTGATCCAGCTCACCTCGATGCGCCACAGCGCATCGCGCACGCCCAGCTCGATGGTGCCGCCACTGGAGCCGCCGTCCGGATGGAAGGCGATACCGCCCTTGCCGGACGTCGTTCCGGCCACCTGGCCGGCGCCGTGGAAGCGGATGTCGATCGCCGCCGGCAGGCTGCCATGGCGACCGTTGGGTGCCTCCCAGGTGCGCGCCTGCGGATCGATCAGGAAGCGCTGGCGCTCGCCACTGGCGATCGCCTGGGTACGCGTGTAGCGCAGCTGGCTGGCCACTTCCTTGCCTGCGTTGCGCAGGCGCATCCCGTCGATGCCGCCGTTCATGGCGGTGGCGGTGATCGCGCCGATGATCGCGATCAGTGCCACCACCAGCAGCATTTCCAGCAGCGAAACGCCACGCGCGGCCGCCCGTCGCGGGACGGCGCGGCGGGACCGGGTACTGCACGGCGCTGCGGGCGTTGGCACGCGCGCTTACTCGTACTTGATGTCCGCGTCGTAGCTGCTGCCACCCACCTTGCCATCCTTGCCCAGGCTGATCAGGTCAAACGGCTGGCCCTCACCGGGCGCGCGGTATTCCAGCGCGTTGCCCCACGGGTCGTTGAGTTCGGCCGGCTTGGCATACGGCCCCAGCCAGCCGCTGGAACCGCCGGGCTGGGTGACCAGGTCGTCCAGCTTGGCCGGCAGCTTGCCGGTGTCGAGCTGGTAGTTCTCGATCTTGCCGGCCATGGTCTGCACCTGCGACTTGGCGATGTTGGCCTTGCCGCGGTCGGCGCCGCCCAGCACGCGGCTGCCGACCAGGGTAAGCACCGCGCCGATCAGGACGATGACGATGATGATTTCCAGCAGGCTCATGCCCGACTGGTGGCGGGGCGAAGACAGGCGGACCAGTTTGCGACGGTGGATCATGAAAGCTCCTTGCAGCAGGTCGGAACGGAATGCGCCACGGCGGTCAGCCGATGGCGTTGGTCAGGTCGTACAGCGGCACCAGCACGGCGACGATCACCAGGCCCACTACCGAGGCCAGGACCAGGGTGATCACCGGCACCAGTGCCGACAGCAGGCGGTCGATGGCGCGCGCGGTTTCCTGTTCGAAGGTATCGGCGGTCTTGAGCAGCATGACATCCAGTGCGCCCGATTCCTCGCCCACCTGGATCATCTGCAGCGCCAGCCGCGGGAAGCGCTTGCCCCGGGCCAACGCGGCGGAGAGGCCGTTGCCGTTCTTGACCTCGTCGCTGGCGGCGTCGACATCGGCGGCCAGCGCGCGGTTGCCCAGAACGTTGCGCGCGATGCCGAGCCCGGCCAGCAAGGGCACGCCGTTGCGCAGCAGCGTGCCCAGCGTGCGCGCCAGCCGCGCGGTTTCAAGCTTGCCGATCAGCCCGCCGATGCCCTTGCGCTGCAGCAGCCAGCCGTCCAGCGCCAACCGGGCGGCAGGCTGGCGCAGCCTGCGCTCGATCACCAGCAGCGCCACCGCCGGGACCACGATCATCGCCAGCCAGCCCTCGCGCACTACCAGCCCGGCGTTGAGCACCCACTGGGTAAACCACGGCAGCGCCACGTCCAGGCTTTCATACATCAGCGCGAACTGCGGCACCACGTAGCCCAGCAGGAACAGCAGCGCTCCCCCCACCACCGCCAGCAGGATCGCCGGATAGATCAGCGCATTGATCACCCGGCCCTTCAGTTCCTGGCTGCGCTCCAGGTAATCCGACAGCCGCTGCAGGGTGTCATGCAGGCTGCCGCCGGCCTCACCGGCGCGCACCATGTTGATGTACAGGCGCGAGAACAGGCCATGCTGGCGTTCCAGCGCGGTCGACAGCGCCGCGCCACCGCGCACCACGTCGCGGATGTCGGCGATCACCCGGCGGCTGCGCTCGTCCTCGGGCAGCTCCAGCAGGATGCTCAACGCGCGGTCCAGCGGCTGGCCCGCACCGATCAGCGTGGCCAGCTGCTGGGTGAACTGGACCAGCGCGGCGCCATCGAACGGCTTGCGCCGCAGCAGCGCGCTCCACGAGGTACTGCCTGCACCGCCCTCGCTGGCCAGGCGCGCCTCCATCGGCAGGTGGCCCTGGTCCTGCAGCCTGGCGGCAACGTCGGCTTCGCTGGCGGCGTCCATCTGGCCGTCGAACAGCTCGCCGTGCGCGTTGAGCGCCTTGTAGCGGTACTGCGGCATGCTCAGCTTTCCTCCGTCACGCGCAGCACTTCCTCGATCGTGGTGTAGCCCTGCAGCGCCTTGGCCAGGCCGTCTTCATACATGGTGCGCATGCCGGCGGCGCGGGCGATCTGCTCCACTTCGCCCATGCCGGCGCGGCGCATCACCGCGCGCCGCAGCTCGTCGTTCATCACCAGGAATTCCATGATGGTGGTCCGCCCGAGGTAACCGGTCGGCGCCAGCGCCGAAGGCTGCGCGCGGTACAGGAAGATCTCGCCCTCCGGCTGCAGCCGGCGCAGGTCGAACTTCGCGATCTCCTCCGGCGAGGCCGGGTAGCGCAGCGCGTGCTGCGGTTCCAGGCGGCGCACCAGGCGCTGGGCCAGGATGCCGTTGATGGTGGAGGTCAGCAGGTAATCTTCCACGCCCATGTCGAGCAGGCGGGTGATGCCGCCGGCGGCGTTGTTGGTGTGCAGCGTGGACAGCACCAGGTGACCGGTCAGCGCGGACTGGATCGCGATGCGCGCGGTTTCCAGGTCGCGCATTTCGCCGATCATGATGATGTCCGGGTCCTGGCGCACGATGCTGCGCAGCGCGCTGGCGAAATCCAGGCCGATCTGCGGCTTGGCCTGGATCTGGTTGATGCCTTCGATCTGGTACTCCACCGGGTCTTCGACGGTGATGATCTTGACGTCGGCGGTGTTGAGCTGGCTCAGCGCGGTGTACAGCGTGGTGGTCTTGCCCGAACCGGTGGGACCGGTGACCAGCAGGATGCCGTGCGGCTGGTCGAGCACCTTGCGGAACTGCGGCAGGAACGCGTCGGTGAAACCGAGCCGGTGGAAATCGAAGACCACGGTGTCGCGATCAAGCAGGCGCATGACCACGCTTTCGCCGTGCGCGGTCGGCACCGTGCTCACACGCAGGTCCAGCTCCTTGCCCTGCACCCGCAGCATGATGCGGCCGTCCTGCGGCAGCCGGCGCTCGGCGATGTTCAGCCGCGCCATGATCTTGATGCGGCTGATCACCGCAGCGGTAAGGTTGGCCGGCGGGCTCTCGCCCTCGATCAGCACGCCGTCCACGCGGTAGCGCACCTTCAAGCGGTTCTCGAACGGCTCGATATGGATGTCCGAGGCACGCAGTTCGACCGCGCGCTGGATGACCAGGTTGACCAGACGGATCACCGGCGCTTCGGAGGCCAGGTCACGCAGGTGCTCGATGTCGTCGACCGCACTGCCTTCGCCATCGGCGGTTTCGACAATGGCGCCCATGGCACTGCGGCCCTGGCCGAACCAGCGTTCGATGACATCATCGATTTCCGAACGCAGGCCCACATGCAGGCGTACCGGCACCGCCATCGCCAGCTGCACCGCGTCGGCGGTGTAGGACTCCTGCGGATCGCTCAGCCACAGGTCGAGCACGCCCTCGTTCAGGGCCAGCGGACAGGCGTGAAACTGTTTGAGGAAGCGCAGCGACAGCGGCAGCGCGTCCAGCAGGGATTCGGGCGGCGACTCCGGTACTGCCTTGCCGTCGAGCAACGGCAGCGCCAGCACCTCGGCGCAGGCCTGGGCGTGATCGCGTTCGGACACCAGCCCCAGGCGCACCAGCAGCGGCAGCAGGCTGCCACCGGATTCGCGCTGCAACGGACGCGCGCGGGCCAGGTCGGCCTCTTTCAGGCGCCCGTTGCGCAGCAACAGCGCGACGATGCGGGATTCCGCATCCACAGACGACTCTTCAGCAAGATCGTGGGTTACCGCATTCACGAAAGCTCTCCTGGCGACCCGCAGACTTTAGCAGTTCGCCACGGTGCCACATGCGGTGGTGGCCGGCAGAAAAGCGGGAGCCCGTCACATGACGGGCTCCCGCAGGGTCGTATAACCGTTACTGGACGGCCTGCAGGCTCACGCCGCTGAAGGCCGACTCGCCCACCAGCTTGACGTAGTAGGTACCTGCCACCGGCGCGGTGAACCGCACGGTTTCGCTGTTGCCCGGGCGGGCCGACTTGGCGTCGAAGTCGGTCGCGGTCGGTTCTTCACCGGCGCTGACATACAGCGAGACGTTGCCACTGCCGCCGTAGGTCAGGAAGCTGACCACCTTGCCGGCAGCGGCCTCGAAGCTGTACAGCGTTTCGCTGCCACCGGCACCGCTCAGGCCGCTCACGGCCACGCGGTTGGTGAGCGGTGTCGCGTCCGGCGCGCAGTCGACCGTGCACGGCTCTTCCAGCGCCTTGTCCACGGCGGCCTTGGCGTCGACGATGCCGCTGCCGATCGGGGTGGCGGCCGGGATGGTCACCGGGAAGCTGCGTGCACTCTGCTTGAGCAGGGTTTCCAGCTGTGCCGGGGTCAGCGGGTCCTTGCCGGCCGACGCCAGCGCGCCCTGCACCAGCGCCGCCACGGCGGCCACGTGCGGCGAAGCCATCGAGGTGCCGCCCATGCCCATGTAGCTGTACGCACCGGAGGTCGGGGTGGTCAGGCCGTTGTAACCTGCCTGCCAGACGTAACCGCCCGGATTGCCGTCGACGCCACCGCCGCCGCCCGGACCGGACAGATCCACGGCCGCGCCGAAGTTGGAGTACGACGCAATGCCGCCGGTGATGCGGGTGGCGCCCACGGCGATCACGTTGGCGCAGCTCGCCGGACGGTAGCCCGACGCATTCGAGGCCTGGTTGCCGGCCGCCACCACCACGGTGGTGCCGCGCGACACCGCGCCGTTGATCGCATCCTGGTAGGCGGGATCGCACGCGCCACCGCCGCCCAGGCTCATGTTGATCACTTCAGCCGGATTCGGGTTGGCCGGCACGCCGGCGACGGTGCCGCCGGATGCCCAGGTGATCGCATCGGCGATGTCGGACAGATAGCCACCGCACTTGCCGAGCACGCGCACCGGCAGCACCTTGGCCTTGTACGCCAGGCCGGCCATGCCGATGCCGTTGTTGGTGGCTTCGGCGACCGTGCCCGACACGTGGGTGCCGTGCCAGGAGCTGTCTTCGGCCAGCGAACCGGCATAGCACTCGTTGTCGTTCTCTACCCAATCGCCGTAGTCCAGCGCGCCGGGCACGCGCTCATCGGTGGGCCGGCGCGAGGTCTCGGCGTCGCTGATGAAGTCGTAGCCTTCCAGCAGGGTGCCGGCGGCGAAGTCCGGGTGCTGCGGCAGGATGCCGGTGTCCAGCACCGCCACCACCACGCCTTCGCCCTGGGCCACGTCCCACGCAGCCGGCGCGTTCACGCCACCGGTGGCGCTGTGCAGGTGCCACTGGTACTGCGCGTAGTACTGGTCGTTCGGCACCAGCTGCGCGGTTTCCTTGGCACGCAGGTCGGCGCGCTGCAGCTTGACGTCTACAGCCGCGTACTGCACCGAAGGATCGGCCTGGATTTCCTTCAGCACTTTCTGCAGATCAGCCGCGCTGAGCTTGCCCTGCAGGCGGATCACATCGGCACCGGTGCCCAGACGACGCAGGTGCTGCGGACTGGCGGCGGCCGCACGCGAGGCGGTGGCGCCCAGGCTGGCACGCGAGACCGCCGAGGTGACGGCGGCCAGCTTGGCCGAGCGGTCGGTGGCAGCGGCGGTGCCGGTGCGGTACTTGACGATGATGCGTTCGGAACCCTGTTGGGCAGTGCTGGCCTGGCGCGCGGGTTCCTTGACCGGCAAACCGGCGGCATAGGCGCTGGCGCCCACGGACAGCGACAGCACGGCGGCTGCCAGCACGTTGATGCGAAGGTTCTGCTTTCTGGTCACGGTGTAATCCTCTTCAAGGTCATGGATCAAACGACTGTTCAGGCCAACACTCCCTGCGAAAACCCCGGCCGGCCCTGGCCAGGGTCCCCGTGACCCGCCCCCTCAGGCCCTGCATTGCATGCGCGGGTTACCAGCCGAAGCCGGCACCCACGCCCACCGAGCTGTCATCGCTGCTGAACGCACCGCCGAAGGTGACGGTGGCGCGTTCGCTGATGGCGCGCTGATAGCCCAGCGACAACGCCGACTCGCCACTCTGGAAGCCGACGCCGACACCGACCCGGTTCTGGGTGCGGATGCCTGCGGCACTGGTGGCCATGTTGAGCATCGCCGCGTTCATCGCACCCTGACGGTCGATGCGGCGGTCCTGGCGACGCAGCCGGTCGTCCACTTCGCCCTTGTACATGTCGAAGGTGTCGGCCATCGCGCTGAAACGCTGGTCGGTATAGCCGTTGGCGGTCGCGATGCCGCCGTCCAGCTGGCCCTTGTTGACCGCATCGGTCGCCGCGCTGCCGGCGGCAACATTGGTGACCTGGCGCTCTGCACCGACGGCGCCCACCGATACCGTGTCGGCGCGGTCGGCGACAGAGCCCTGGCCCAGTGCCACCGAGTTGGCGGCCGTTGCGCTGGCCCCCTGCCCGATCGCCGTGGCTGAAGCGCCGCTGGCGACAGCACCCTCACCCATGGCCACCGAGGTGACCGGCACGGCGGCCGCCACCGGCTGCGTGCTGCCGTAGCTGGCTGCGGTCGGCGTTCCCTGCACCACCGGGGCGGCCGCATCGGCACTGGCCACGCGGGCCGTATCGGCGCTGGCCGCAGGCGTCGCTGCGGTATCGGCCGCTTCCGGTGCTGCCGCAACGCTGGCCGTGGACACCGCCGAGCTGCGTGCACGCGCCACGTTGCTGCCACCACCGGCGCCACGCTGGTCAAGTTCGGTGACCTTTGCGTCCAGCGCGCCCAGTGCGTCGCCTACGTTGTTGTAGGTGCTGCCCTGGATCACGTAGTTGGGCGCCACGAACACCCCCTGCATGCCGACGCTGGCGCCACCGCCGAGGAAGCTGGCGGTGTCGGTCAGGGCCTGGAACAGCTGCCCGCCGTTGATGGCCTGGCGGCTGCTGCTGGCGACCGCGCCGTTGGCCACGTTGTCCAGCGTGGTGCCCTGCACGCCCGACAGGGTCAGCGTGTCGCGGCTGCTGTCGTCGTAGCTCACCGCGTTGGCGGTGACGCTCTCCACCGAGCCGATGCGCTCGTCGATGTCGCCCACACGGGTTTCCACCGCACCGACGCGCTGGTTGGTGGTGTTGAGCTGGCCACCGGTGACCGCATCGGTGCTGCCGGCAGCGACACGTCCGGCGGCGACATTGACGATGCGGCGCGTGGCCGGCGAATCGGTGCCGTTGCCGCCACCGACCGAGACCACGTTGGCTTCCACCGCACGTGCGCCGGCGCCCAGTGCCACCGAGTTGGCACCGGAGGTGCCGGCCCCTGCACCGATGGCGATGCCGTTGGCGCCGTTGCTGACGAAGGCGCCGTTACCGACCGCCACGCCGTTGGTGGCATTGGTCGAGGACAGCCGGCCGATCACCGTGCTGTTGTCACCGCGGGCCGAGGCATCGGCACCGATCGCGGTGGCGCCGGTGGCCGAAGCGGTGGCTGCCGTGCCCACTGCGCTGCTGCGGGTACCGCTGGCAGTAGCGCCGGAGCCGGCGGCCAGCGCATCGCTGCCGCTGGCCGTGGCCACGCCGGTGCCGCTGGCGTCGAAGTGCTGGCCGACGGCATCGGCCGCGGCGGCCACGCTGTCCAGCTGCGCCTTGTTGACCGCATCGGTGGCATTCACTGCCGCACCCACGTTGGTGATGCGGCGGGTGGCCGGACCGGTGGTGCCGTTGCCGCCGCCCACCGAGACCACATTGGCTTCGGTGGCGCGCGAACCTGCGCCAAGTGCCACGCTGCCGGTGCCATTGGCCCAGGCGCTCTTGCCCAGTGCAGTGGCATTGATGCCGCTGTAGGCGTAGCTGTCCTGGCCGATCGCGGTGGAGCCGGCCGAGGTGGCCCAGGCCAACTGGCCTACCGCCGTGGTCTGCGCGGCAGTGGCCCAGGCGCTGGCGCCGCCGGCAAAGCTGTTGGCGCCGCTGGCCAACGCGCTGTTGCCGATGGCGATACCGTAGGCGCCGGACGCCGTGCTGCCCCAGCCCAATGCTGAGGCGTAATCGCCGCTGGCTTCGGCGCCATAGCCCAATGCCGTGGTGCGTACGCCGCTGGCGGCACTGAACGCGCCGACGGCAGTGCTGTAGTCGCTGCCGGCTTCGGCGCTGTAGCCGAAGGCCGAAGACTGCAGCCCGGCCGAGGTGGCACCGGCACCGCTGGCGGTGCTGAACACGCCGGTGGCCTGTGCCCCCGCACCCAGCGCGGTGGCGCCGGTGCCGCTGGCGCTGGTGGCCTTGTCGAGCAGCACGTTGCCATTGGCATCTTCGTAGTACAGCGCGCCGCCGATGGCGGTGGCCGAATCGGCCGTGGCCGAAGCGTTGTAGCCCGACGCCGAGGCGTAGCGGCCCGACGCCAGCGAACCGCTGCCGTAGGCCGAGGCGCCGGTACCGAAGGCATTGGACGCTTCGCCTGCGGCGGTGGCGTAGGTGCCATCGACGTAGCTGCCCACGTCATCGCCAGTGCCGCTGCCGGAGGCCTTGAAGTAGCGGTTGGTTTCCTCGGCGGTATCGGCCACGGCGTTGAGCTGGTCGAGGTTGACCGCGTCGGTGCCTTCGGTACCCGCTGCAACGTTGGTGATCTGCCGCTGCGAGGTTGCCGTGCCGACCGAGACACTGTTGTCGCGGTCCGCACTGGACCCTGCACCCAGGGCGACGCTGTTGATCCCGGTCGCGGTGGCGCTTTCGCCCAGCGCGGTAGCGCTGGCGGCATCGGCCCACGAATTCCAGCCGATCGCGGTGGCGTAGTCGTCGGTGGCCCAGGCGCCGGCGCCGAACGCGGCAGCACCGGTTCCGGAGGCACGTGCGGGGATGAAGCCGAAGAACGTGCTGCCGCCGATGGCAACGCTCTCGTCACCGGTGGCTTCGCTGAACTCACCCACGGCCACTGCACTGGCGCCGCTGGCGGTGGCCGCCGCACCCACGGCGGTGCTGTAGGCGTTCGACGCGACGGCGCCGTAGCCCAGTGCGGTTGACAGCTCACCGGTGGCTTCGCTGTAGCTGCCGAACGACGAGGTGCCTGCTTCGGAGGCAGTGGAACGGAAGCCGTTGGCGGTGGCCTGCTGGCCCGACGCGATGGCTTCACTGCCGTTGGCCGTGCTGTAAGCGCCGGATGCCTGCGCGCCTGCGCCGATGGCGCTGGCGCCGATTTCGCTGGCGGCCGCGCCGTTGCCGATCGCCACGCTGTTCTCGCCGCTGGCCTGGGCGTCGCTGCCCAGCGCCGCTGCGCCTTCGGCGCTGGCAAGTGCGTTGAAGCCGATCGCCGTGGCGTTGTTGGCCAGTGCATTGGCGCCGCTGCCCAGCGCGCTGGCCCCATCGCCGATGGCGTTGGCGGCCTCACCGGCGGCCAGCGCGTTGTCGCCTTCCACATAGGCGCCGGCATCGCTGTCGTCGCTGCCGCTGGCCTGGAAGTACTTGCTGGTGGTACCAGCCACCGCCGCCACTTCCTTCAGCTGCGCCACGTTGACCGCGTCGGTGTCTTCGGTGCCCGCACCGACATTGGTGATCTGGCGGTCGATGGCGTCGTGCACCACCCCCGCCGCATCGGTCCACGCTTCGGCAGCACCCACCGACACCGTGTTGGCACGGTCGGCCAGCGTACCGGCACCGAGCGCGACGCTGTTGTCGGCGTCCTTGGTGGTCCAGGTGTTGCTGCCCACGACGGTGGCGTTCACCGCCTGCGCGTAACTGTTGTAGCCCACCACCGTGGCGCCGTCTTCGGTCGCCCAGGCCTCACTGCCGATGGCCGTGGTCTGGATGCCCTGGCTGACGCTGTTCGCATCGGCGCCGGCCAGCGCGTTGAAGCCGACCGCCACGCCGTTCTGTGCGGTGGCCGCGTTGTTGCCCAGCGCGACACCGTATTCGCCGGCATTGGCCTGCACGCCGAAGGCGGCGCCGGCGATGTTGGCACGCGTGCCCTGGCCGACGGCGGTAGCCACTTCATCGGCGTAGCTGTAGGTACCCAGCGCGGTGCCGAAGAAGCCGGCGGTCGCACCCGCGCCGAAGGCGCTTGCGGCCCAGCCATCGGCGGTGGCGAAGTTGCCGATCGCCGTGGTTTCGCGACCCAGCGCCCAGGCACCGTAGCCCACTGCGGTGGACGCCAGCCCACTGGATTCGGCGCCCGCACCGACCGCCACCGAGCCAAAGCCCTGCGACAGCGCACCCCCGCCGATGGCGATGGCGGCACCGCCACTGGCGGTGCTCAGGTCACCAAGCGCGACTGCGCCCTGGCCACTGCTGGCTGCATTGCTGCCGATCGCCGTCGCGTAGTCTGCGGTCGCCGTAGCGTTGAAGCCCACGGCGGTGGCCTCGTTGGCCACCACGGTGCTGCCGGCACCGAGCGCGGTGGCGCCGTTGCCGATGGCATTGCTGGCTTCACCGGCGGCAAGTGCGTCCTCGCCGTCGACGAACGCGCCGGCGTCGCTGGCAGCGCTGCCGCTGGCCTGGAAGTACTTGCTGGTGGTGGCCGCCGTGTCGGCGACTGCGTTGAGCTGGTCCAGGTTGACCGCGTCGGTCCCTTCGGTGCCGGCGGCGACGTTGGTGATCTGGCGTTCGCTGCCCGCGCTGCCCACCGACACGCTGTCGTCGCGGTCGGCAATCGAGTCCGCACCCAGCGCCACACTGTTTTCGCCTTCCGAGGTCGCGGCGTTGCCCAGCGCGGTGCTGTTCAGGCCGGGCGACCAGGCGCCACCGCCCACGGCGGTGGAGTAGTTGCCGGACGCTTCGGTGGGCAGCAGGCCGAACAGGGCGCCGCCGATGGCGACACTGTTGGTGCCGCTGGCCAGGCTGCCCTGGCCGGTAGCGGTGCTGTACGCGCCGCTGGCTTCGGCATCGCCGCCGAGCGCCACGCTGTTGGAACCGGTGGCCTGCGCGAAGCTGCCGAGCGCGGTGGCGTTGAACGCAGTGGCCGCCGCATAGCCGCCAATGGCGGTGGTGTAGCCGGCGGTAGCTTCCGAGGCGAATCCGTAACCGGCCGACAGGGTGCCGCTGACCACGCTTTCGGCACCGACCGCCGTGGCACCCGAGCCGCTGGCGGTGCTGTAGTAACCCAGTGCCACCGACTCTTCGCCGGCCGCTTCGGACAACGCCCCGCCGGCCAGGCTGCCGGCACCGGAGGCGACGCTGGCCGCGCCGGTGGCGGTGCTCTGTTCGCCCGAGGCCAGGCTCTCGGCGCCGCTGGCGGTCGCGTACTCGGCGGTGGCTTGTGCATTGGCACCGTTCGCCGTCGCGTTGCCGGTGGTGGCCAGCGCGTTGAAGCCCACCGCAGTGGCGTTGTCGGCCAAGGCAAAGGCGCCGCTGCCCACGGCCGACGCGCCACTGCCGCTGGCGAAACTGCTGGAGCCGACGGCGGTGGCGTAATCCCCGTCGGTGGCGGCATTCGACCCCGCCGCCACGCTGTCTTCGCCGCCGGCCACGGCCACGCCGTCGCCGCTGGCCTGGAACTTGTCGGTGGCGGCGGTCAGCTGATCCACGTTCACCGCGTCGGTGCCTTCCGTGCCGGCCGCCACCTGGGTGATCTGGCGCTGCTGGTCATCGTTGCCGACCGACACCGTGTACGCCCGGTCGGCGCTGGAACCGGCGCCCAGTGCCACCGCGTTGGCAGCGCTGGCGTTGCTGCCGGCACCGATGCCGATGGCGCTTTCGCCGCCGGCCACGACATTCGTGCCGATGGCGATGCTGTTGATGCTGTTGCCCAGCGCCTGGTAGCCCACGGCCACACTGTTGTCGCCGTAGCCGAACGCGCCACGGCCGAGTGCGGTGGCGCTGCTGCCGCGCGCCCAGCTGTTGTAACCGATGGACGTGGCGCCGGCGCCGTCGGCCCAGGCGGCATAGCCCACCGCGGTGGCGTTGGCCTCAGTCGCCCATGCGCTGGCGCCGAAGGCCGTTGCACTTTCCGCGGTGGCCCAGGCATAGGCACCGGTGGCCGTGCTTTCCACCCCGCTGGCGAAGGCGTTGTCGCCCTGCGCGGTGCTGTAGTCGCCGGTGGCGCGCGACTTGTAGCCCTGCGCCAGGCTGTTGTTGCCGGTGGCCTGGGCGCCGCTGCCATAGGCATTGCTCTGCGCACCGGTGGCCTGTGCGCCGGCGCCGACCGCGACCGCATCGGCCGCAGCACTGGTGCCCGTGGTCACTGCATTGCCGTCCGCGTCGACGATCGGCTGGTTGTACTGGTCATAGGCCTGGCCGAGACCGCCAATGGCGACACTGCCGTTGCCATTGGCGGCGACATTGCGGCCGACCGCCACAGTGTCATCGCCAAGCGCGGTTGCGCCATTGCCGACGGCCGTGGCGCCCGCGCCGAACGCGTTGCTCGCCTCGCCGGCCGCCAGTGCACCGTCACCGTCGGCAAACGCGCCGACGTCGCTGTCCTGCGATGGGTTGGCCTTGAAGCGCTTGGCCGTTTCGTCGGCGGTGGATGCCACATCGTCCAGCTGCGCCTTGTTCACCGCATCGGTGTCTTCGGTACCGGCTGCGACGTTGGTGATCTGGCGTTCGTTGCCGACATCGCCGACCGATACGGTGTTGTCGCGTACAGCGGTGGAGTTGGCGCCCAGCGCCACGCTGTTACCCCCCCGCGCAGTGCTGTAGAAGCCAACCGCCGTGCTCAGCTCACCGCTGGCCCAGCTTTCCGCGCCCAGCGCGGACGCGCCCTCGCCCGGCGCGTAGGCGAAGTAGCCCAGTGCGGTGGCTTCGGTGCCCGAGGCTTCGCTCAGCGTGCCGTTGGCCACGGCGTAATCGCCGCTGGCGATGGCACCGGCGCCCACGGCGGTTGCCGCTTCGCCGCTGGCCTGGGTGTCCACGAAGAAGCCCAGCCCGGGAATCAGATCGGCCGGGCCGCCGATGGCAGTGCTGCTGGTACCGCTGGCCGCGCTCTGCGTGCCGATCGCGGTGGCGTAATCGCCGGTTGCGTTGGCGACCGCACCGAACGCCGACGACTGCGCGCCGGCCGCGTACGCACCGACGCCGTAGGACGAAGCGGCGAACCCGGCCGCTTCGGCGCTGGCCCCCACCGCCGTGCCGCCCACGCCTGCGCTGGTGGCGCCGGTATCGACCGGCACGCCGCCATTGGTGATCAGCGGATTGCCATCTTCGTCGACGGCGGCGCCGCCCACCGCCACGCTGCCGGGACCATTGGCCTGCGCGTTGTTGCCGAACGCAGCACTGTTCTGGCCACTGGCCAGCGCGTTGTAGCCCACGGCCGTTGCGTTCTGCGCCACGGCCGTGGCTCCACTGCCCAGCGCGGTGGTGCCCGCGCCCAGCGCGTTGCTGGCCTCGCCGATCGCGGTCGCGTTGTCGCCGTCGGCAAACGCACCCGCGTCGCTGTCTGCGCTGCCGGTGGCCTTGAAATACTTGTCGGTGTTGGCCGCGACGTCGCCCACTTCATCCAGCTGCGTCTTGTTCACCGCGTCATTGGCTTCGGTGCCGGCGGCCACGTTGGTGATCTGCCGCTGCAGGCCGTTGTTGTTGCCGACCGATACGGTGTCCACGCGATCGGCATATGAGCCTGCGCCAAGCGCGACGCTGCCGACCGCTACCGCGGCGGAGTTGGAGCCCAGCGCAGCGCTGAATTCGGCCACGGCGGTGCTGAAGGCACCCACCGCGATGGAGGCTTCACCGCCGCTGCCGGCACCGCGGCCAAGCGAGGTGCTGCCCGCGCCAATGGCAAGCGCGCCACCGCCGATTGCGGTGGCGCCATCGGCGCTGGCTTCGGCCAGCCCGCCGATAGCCGTTGCTGCGCCGTTCTCGCTGGCAGCGAATGCAGACGCGCCTACCGCGACGTCGCCGAGGCCGAAGGCCATCGCGTTCTGCCCGGTGGCCACGGTGGCGTCACCGATGGCGAGGGACCCCTGCCCGAACGCGCTGCCACCCAGGCCTGCAGCGACGGCGTCGCTGCCTACGGCGGTGGTGGCGTTGGCCAGCGACTGGCTGTTGTTGCCGAGCGCAGTGGCGCCATTGCCGTTGGCGGTGGCATTGGCGCCGGCCGCGAGCGCGCCATCGCCGGCGATGCTGGCCGCGTCGCTGTCATTACCTTCGCCGTCCGCCTTGAAGTAGCGCGTGGCGCCTGCAGCGGTTGCTGCCACGGTGTCCAGCTGCGCCTTGTTCACCGCATCGGTGGCGGCGGTGCCGGCGGCGACGTTGGTCACCTGGCGTTCCTTCCCCGCGTCGCCTACCGACACCGTGTTGGCGCGTGCCGCGCGCGAGCCGGCGCCGAGCGCCACGCTGTTGGCGGCAGAGGCCGTGCTGTTGCTGCCGATCGCCACCGCGTTGCTGCCCGAGGCGGTGGCATTGCCGTCCACCACGCAGCTGTCGATCACGCTGCTGTTGAGCACCACGCAGTTCGCATTGCCGCCCACTTCCACCGACTGCGCCTGCGCAACGGAAATGGCCCCGCTCATGCCCAACCCAAGCGTCAATGCAATGGCAGCCGACAGGACGGAACTGCCGCGCGCGTCGGTGGACCGTCGCTGGTCGATGACCACGCCCGGGGTCTGGCTGCTGGCGAGTTCGGAGGCAACCACCATCTGCCCCAGTGCTTTGTTCCAGACCTTGCGATAAATCCGATTCATCGATGCGACTCCTGGTTGGGCTGGTTTCGGGCAAAGCGACGCCAACGCCGGACACCGTGGCCCAACGTCCCCTGGGGGCGTTTTCGCTTGAAGTTTTTGGATTACTGCGTGAGCTGCCGGAAGGCGCGTGCAACGAACAGAGAACTCGCCATCCGTGGGGTTACTGCAGAACTGAACGGTGTCGAAATGAGACTTCAGTGTTAACGCACGGTTTTGATTGCGTCAAGACTTTGACAGTAGAAATTGTTTGAACGCGGAAGGCGTCACACATTCGACTATTCATCTGCACGATTTGTTAGCTCGATGTGAGCAGTTGTCATCACGCGTCAGCACTGATGTAACGCGCTGTAACTCGTTGCTTCGTCACGGTTTGAATCGAAACGAAAAAAAAACCGCCGAGAACGTCGGCGGTTTTTTCACACAGCATTCACTGCATCGTCACATCTGCTCAGCCGCACCATACTCTTGCGTTGCGGAACATGCGCAGCCACGGCGCGTCGCCGTTCCAGTCCGCCGGGCGCCAGCTCAGGTTCACCGCGCGCGGGGTGCGCTCGGGGTGCGGCATCATGATCGTGACCCGGCCGTCGCTGGTGGTCAGGCCGGTGATGCCGTCGGGCGACCCGTTCGGGTTGAGCGGGTACTGGGTGGCGACATTGCCGTCGCCATCGACGTAGCGCAGCGCCACCCGGGCCGCCGCCTGGTCCACGGCACTGCTGAAGACCGCCTGGCCTTCGCCGTGCGCCACCGCCACCGGCAGGCGCGAACCGGCCATGCCGCGCAGCAGGATCGACGGCGATTCCACCACCTCCAGCAACGCAGTACGCGCTTCGAACTGCTCGCTTCGGTTGCGGCGGAACTGCGGCCAGTGCTCGGCACCGGGGATGATGTCCTTGAGCTGGCTCATCATCTGGCAGCCGTTGCACACGCCCAGCGCAAAGGTGTCCTGGCGCGCGAAGAACGCGGCGAACGCATCGCGCAGGGCGCTGCGCTCCAGCACCGAGGTCGCCCAGCCGCGGCCGGCCCCCAGCACGTCGCCGTAGCTGAAGCCACCGCAGGCGGCCAGGCCGGTGAAGTCGGCCAGGTCCACGCGGCCTTCGATCAGGTCGCTCATGTGCACGTCATGGCTGCGGAAGCCGGCGCGTTCGAAGATGTTGGCCATCTCGATCTGGCCGTTGACACCCTGCTCGCGCAGCACCGCCACGCGCGGACGCGCACCGGTGTTGATGAAGGGAGCTGCCACATCCTCGTTGAGGTCAAAGCTCAGCTTCGGCTTCAGGCCCGGCGCGGTGAAGCTGCGCGCAACCGCGCGCTCCTCATCGGCATTGACCGGGTTGTCGCGCAGCTTCTGCATGGCGTGGGTGACCGACCACCAGGCGTCGAACAGCGCTTCCCAGCGCCATTCCACCAGGGTTTCGCCCTGCAGCGACACCCGCACCACCGGCGCGGTGGTCGGCCGGGCGATGCGCTGGGCGCATTCGGTCAGGGCGTGGCGTTCGACCAGGTCGGCGAACGCGGCGCGGTCATCGCGCGCGATCTGCACCACGGCGCCCAGCTCTTCATTGAACAGGCTGCGGAACGGGTCGTCGCCCCACGCGTCCAGGGTGATGTCCAGGCCCTGGCGCGAGGCGAAGGCCATTTCGCACAGCGCCGCGAACGCGCCGCCGTCGCTGCGGTCGTGGTAGGCCAGCAACAGGCCGGCCTGGCGGGCGTCGCGGATCAGCTCGAAGAACGCGCGCAGGCGCTGCGGGTCGTCCAGGTCCGGTACGGCGCCACCGAACGCCGGCAGCGCACTGTGGTCGGCGTGCACCTGGGCCAGGATCGAACCGCCCAGGCGCTGCTTGCCCGCACCCAGGCCGATCAGCCACAACTCGCTGTCGGTGTCGCGGTCCAGCAGCGGGGTCAGCTGGGTGCTGGCATCGGCCACCGGCGCAAATGCGGAGATCACCAGCGACACCGGCGACACCGACTTGTGCGCCTGGCCGGCGTCATGCCACTGCGCCTGCATCGACAGCGAGTCCTTGCCGACCGGAATGCTCAGGTCCAGCTGCGGGCACAGCTCCATGCCCACCGCGCGCACCGCGTCGTACAGCAGCGCGTCTTCACCGTTGTGGCCGGCCGCGGCCATCCAGTTGGCCGACAGCTTCACCGTCTCCAGCGCATCGACCGGCGCCGCGCACAGGTTGGTGATCGCTTCGCCTACGGCCATGCGCGCCGATGCCGCAGCATCGAGCAGCGCCAGCGGGGTGCGCTCGCCGATCGCCATGGCTTCACCGGCCAGGGTGTCGAAGCCGGCCAGGGTGATGGCGACGTTGGCCAGCGGCAGCTGCCACGGGCCGATCATCTGTTCGCGCGCAGTCAGGCCACCGACGCTGCGGTCGCCGATGGTGACCAGGAAGTTCTTCGATGCCACCGAGGGATGGGCCAGCACGCGCAGGCCCGCGTCATGCAGGTCCAGTCCGGCGGTTTTCAGCGACGGCCAGCGCGGCGCCGGCGGGTGCACGGTATCGCGGTGCATCTTCGGCGGCTTGCCGAACAGCACATCCATGGGCAGATCGATCGGCGCATCAGCCGGGGTGTTGCCGACGCTGGCGCCGTAAGCGACCACCAGGCGTTCCTCGGCCGTGGCCACGCCCACTGCGGCAAACGGGCAGCGCTCGCGCGCGCACAGCGCGGCGAACTCGGCCAGGCGCGCCTGCGGCACGCCGAGCACATAACGCTCCTGCGATTCGTTGCACCACAACTGCATCGGCGACAGCGACGGATCGTCGGTGGGCACTTTGCCCAGATCGATCACGCCACCCACGCCGGAGTCGTGCAGCAGCTCGGGAATCGCGTTGGACAGGCCACCGGCGCCGACGTCATGGAACCAGCGGATCGGGTTGTCCAGGCCAAGCGCGACACAGCGGTCGATCACTTCCTGGCAACGGCGTTCCATTTCCGGGTTGTCGCGCTGCACGCTGGCGAAATCCAGGTCTTCGGCGCTTTCGCCCGAGGCCACCGAACTGGCCGCACCGCCGCCCAGCCCGATCAGCATGGCCGGGCCGCCCAGCACGATCACCGCATCGCCGGGCTGCAGCTTCAGCTTCTCTACCTGCACCTGGTCGATCGCGCCCAGGCCACCGGCCAGCATGATCGGCTTGTCGTAGGCGCGGGTCAGGCCCTCGCCTTCGGGCAGCTCGAAGCTGCGGAAGTAACCCAGCAGGTTCGGGCGGCCGAATTCATTGTTGAACGCGGCGCCGCCAAGCGGGCCCTCCAGCATGATGTCCAGCGCCGGCGCCATGCGCGGGTTCAGCGCGCGCGGCGCTTCCCACGGCTGCTGCAGGGTCGGAATGCGCAGGTGCGAGACCGAGAAACCGGTCAGGCCGGCCTTGGGCTTGCCGCCGCGGCCGGTGGCGCCTTCGTCCCGGATCTCGCCACCGGCGCCGGTCGAGGCGCCCGGGAACGGGGCGATCGCGGTCGGATGGTTATGCGTTTCCACCTTGATGCAGAACGCCGAATCGACCACCGGCTCGCTGCGGTACTCACCGCTCAGCGGGTCCGGGCGGTAGCGCGCGGCCGGGAAACCGGCCACCACGGCGGCATTATCGCTGTACGCGCTGAGCGTGTGCTGCGGGGTCTGCTGGTGGGTGTTCTTGATCATGCGGAACAGCGAGTGCGGCTTGTCCGCGCCGTCGATGGTCCAGCTGGCGTTGAAGATCTTGTGCCGGCAGTGCTCGGAATTGGCCTGCGCGAACATCATCAGTTCCACGTCCGACGGCTTGCGGCCCAGTTCGCCGAAGCGCTGGCGCAGGTAGTCGATCTCGTCCTGGGCCATGGCCAGACCGAGACGGCGGTTGGCCGCTTCCAGGTCGTCAAGTGCCACCCGCTCCAGCTCGCCCCGGGCCGGCGCGGTGAACAGCGCCTGGGCCTGGGCGGCATCGTCGAGTACCGACTGGGTCATCGGATCGTGCAGCGCGCGCACCACCGCTTCAACGGCGGCGGCATCGGCCGGCCAGCCGGCCAGATCGATGCGCAGGCCGCGTTCCACCCGGCGGATCGGCTGCCCGGCACCGCGCACCAGCTCGGTGGCCTTGCTCGACCACGGCGACAGGGTGCCCAGGCGCGGCACCACGAAGCGGGAAACGGCGCCATCAGCGCGCGCGGCCGGGGCCGGCTCGGCTTCCAGGATCCGGGTGAGGACCACCGGGTCCGGCGCGGCCTCGCCCTCGGTCTGGATGAAGTACACATGCCAGGCACCGGTGATGCGCAGATCGGCGGCCAGGGACTGGAGGCGGGATTCAAGACGTTCGCGGCGGAACGGCGAAAGGGCGGATGCGCCCTCGAGGACCATCATGTCCGGGGAACCGTGGTTGGGAACGGGGCCCACTATTGTACCGGTCCCGTGACCCCGGGTGGTCGCCCCCCGGTCCCCGCCCGCGCACCCTGGCGGGACCACCAGGCGTCGGAACCTTGCGCTGGCGCACGGATTGACCGGGCAAAGCATGACAACGTTGCCACGACCTGCCCCGCCCCGCGCCCGGCAGGACACCGTCCGCCCCCTCTGCTGTTGCCGGCCTCTCTCACCGGCCCCGGACCTGCTGCAACGCTGGCCGACACCCTGCCGCCCAGCGCCCACCACCTGATCGGAGTACGACATGGCTGACCCGATTGTGCGCAGTACGGTGACATCGTTATCTCCCCGCGCCGCCGCCCGACACCGCCGCTGGCTGCTGGCCCTGGCCCTGACCTCGGCCACGCTCGCCCCCGCCCTGGCCCAGGCGGCCAGCTGTACCGGGGTGCCGGAATGGAACGGCAACGTGATCTACCTCGCCGGCAGCACCCTGCAGAAGGGGGGCGTGCTGTACCGGGCCAACCAGGACATCTGGAATGCCCCGCCCGACCACCCGGCCGGTGCGCCGTACTACACCAACCTCGGGGCCTGCGACGGCACCGGCAGCAACCAGCCGCCCAGCGTCAGCCTGACCTCACCCACCAACGGGGCCAGCTTCAGCGCCGGCAGCACCATCACCGTCAGTGCCAACGCCAGCGACGCCGACGGCAGCGTCAGCAAGGTTGAATTCTTCCGTGGCGGCACCTCGCTCGGCATCGACACCAGCGCCCCCTACAGCGTGAGCTGGGCCAATGCCGCAGCGGGCACGCACACGTTCAAGGCGGTCGCCACCGACAACGGCAATGCCGTGACCTCCTCCGCCACGGTCAGCGTGACCGTCACCGCGGCCAGCAACGACACCACTGCGCCCAGCGTGCCCGGTGGGCTGGCGTCGCCGTCGAAGACCGCCACCACGGTCAACCTGGCCTGGAACGCGGCCACCGACAATACCGGCGGCAGCGGCGTGGCCGGCTATGACGTGTACCGCAACGGCAGCCTGGTCGGTTCGCCCAGCGCCACCCAGTTCACCGACGGCGGCCTCACCGCCAGTACGGCCTACACCTATGCCGTGCGTGCCCGCGACAACGCCGGCAACGCCTCGGCACGCAGCGCCACCATCAGCGTCACCACCAGCGCCGGCGGCGGCAGTGGCGGCAACAAGCGGGTGATCGGCTACTTCACCCAGTGGGGCATCTACGGGCGCAACTACCGGGTCAAGAACATCGACACCAGTGGCTCGGCCAGCAAGCTGACCCATATCAACTATGCCTTCGGCAACGTGCGCAACAACCGCTGCGAAGTGGGTCTCACCATTCCGTCCGACCCCAACACCGGCGCCGGTGGCGACGCCTTCGCCGACTACACCAAGGCCTTCCAGGCCGGTGAGAGCGTCAGCGGCAGCGCCGATACCTGGGACCAGCCGCTGCGCGGCAACTGGAACCAGCTCAAGCAGCTCAAGGCCAACTACCCGAACGTGAAGGTGCTGATCTCGCTGGGCGGCTGGACCTGGTCGCGCGGGTTCTCCAGTGCGGCACAGCCGGCCAACCGCCAGGCCTTCGTCGCCTCGTGCATCGACGCCTATATCAAGGGCAACCTGCCGGTGACCGACGGCGCCGGTGGCGTGGGCGCAGCGGCCGGCGTGTTCGACGGCATCGACATCGACTGGGAGTACCCGGTGGCCTGTGGCATCGCCTGCGGCACCCCCGCCGACAACGCCAACTTCACCGCGCTGATGGCCGAGTTCCGCCGCCAGCTCGACGCGGTGCGTCCCGGCCTGCTGTTGACCGCCGCGGTGGGCGCGGGCATCGACAAGATCCGCGTGACCGACCCGGGTACGTATCACCAGTACCTGGATTACATCAACGTGATGACCTACGACTTCCACGGCGCGTTCGACCCGATCACCGGCCACCATTCGGCGCTGTTCGATTCGCCCAATGACCCGTCCGCCGGCGACGTGAAGCTGTACAACAGCAACGATGCAATGGAAGCGTTCCTGTCGCGCGGCGTGCCGGCCAGCAAGCTCAACCTGGGCATCGGCTTCTACGGCCGCGGCTGGACCAACGTGCCCAACGTCAACAACGGGCTGTACCAGACCGGCAGCGCGGCCGCGGGCACCTACGAGGCCGGGATCGAAGACTGGAAGGTGTTGAAGAACCTCAACCATCCCATCTTCACCGACGCCAACGCACGTGCCACCTGGAGCTACAACGGCACCACGTTCTGGAGCTTCGACACGCCGGCACTGATCACCGAGAAGATGGGCTACGTCAAAGCACAAGGCTTCGGCGGCGCGTTCTTCTGGGAGTTCAGCGGCGACGATGCGCAGGGCACGCTGGTTACGACGGTCAAGAACGGTTTGAACTGAGCTTTACACCATTGTGCATGGTGCATCCGGCGGCCTTTGTGCCGCCGGATGCAATTTGTTGGATGGCGAAATGCGCTCGCGGACAGGACTATCACGCAACATCGTTCCTACGCGAGCAATCCCATGTTTGTAACTGCTTACACGCCCCCAAAGATCAACTGGCCAGGGTCACGCAGCTCCGTGCAGTCCCGCAACGCAGCTGCCCTGCAGGCGCAGCCGGAACTGCGGGCGCCTCCGCTGGTTCGTGACCGGATGGAGAGCGTCTGCAATGCACCGCTCGGACCGCAGATTGATTCACACGCCGCCCGTCAGACGCAGGCGCAAGTGGATCCTGCTCCGGCGCTGCAGGCCCGTCCAAGCTGGCTGTATCGCCAATGCATGCAGCCGGGCGAGCGCAAGCACGCGACCTTCCCGATCGTCCGGGCCTTTGCGGCGCGAATAGATGCCAATGTGCAGAGCGTACGCAACCTTGGCAAGGGTTCAACGCCACGGGCCCGCATCGATTCAAACGCACTGGCTGCGCCGTCGCAGCGGCCCTCCTCCCTGTCGTCGCCACAGAGACCGACACCTACCTCTCCCGCTGCGCAGCCGGTCAAGCTGGCGAGCAGCCGGATTGCTCCGCACATCAAGAAGGCAAGGGCTCCGCTTGGACCGCAAGCCGGGAAGGCAAGCGCCATGCTCAAGCCTGCCAACCAGGCAACTGCCCCGCTTGCGTCGCACGTTGTGAACGCGACCGCAGCGCAGAATCATGCGGCGGCGGCCTGCATCGCGCCGGACCGGGTGCCACTGCCCCACGCACCGTCCACCCCGCTGCGCATGCCGCCGCCGATGCCCGTTGCCCAGAAGCCTGCGTCACTGTCCCGCTCCAGTTCCTGTTCCAGCCAGAGTTCCGTTTCGTCGGGCCTGCTCGAGGCGTTGCGTAATCACCCGGGCGTCCAGGGCCTCAAGAAGCGCACGAGCGAGCACAACGCTGAAGGCAAGAGCAGCGCCGAAACGCCGCCAGATCAAATCCGCCCGCGGCCGGTGAACGGGCAGCGGGTGGACCAACCGGTATACCTGGAACTTGTGGCGGCATTGAAGAAGAAGGTTTGCCCTTCCGGCACTGAGCATATCGGCCCAGGCAAAGTGTTGTTCGGTTCGCAGGAGTCCCTCCCGGACACGGACAGCGGCCATGACAGTCCTCCCCCGTCGCCGAAACATCCAGCTGCACCAGTCGCAATGAACCCTGCAGCGCGGAATCCGGATGGAGCCTATAGCCGGTTTGGCGTGTGGCATTCCTTCAAACAACTGGAGGTTCTGAACCAGATCGCAGTGACGTTGGGACCGCGTCGCGGCGAGAGCGGCGCCTGATCGAGCAGGCCCGGTGCGCCGCTGCGCACCGGGCCAATTCATGGCTCGCGATTGCCGTTGCGCGGTCGCTTGAGCATTTCCTGAAAGCCGCGCGAGTCCCCCTTCCGATAATGGAGATCCCCGTCCCTGCGATCCCCGCCCTCATGCGGATTCCTACTCCCTTCCTTCAGATCGGCGCGTGCCTTGGCAATCGTGCCGCCAAGGATGCGCTCACCATCCGCCGGATACTCCCGCCGCTGACCCTGAAGGAGATCCGCAATCTGTGTTGCAGGTTGGAGCCGCAGGGGGGGGCTGAGACAACATCGCCGGGGAAGCATGTCGTCATCGCGGTGCCGACCCACATCACCAATACCTCCACAGATGCGGGCAACGCCGCGACAGTGTGCTACTCCGGGTCGACCCTCCCGAACAACATCAGCTGGCTTCATCACGGTGACTGGGCGCGGCGGCAGCCTGAGAACATCAGCTGGTTGCACCATAGTGGCTGGGCGCAGAGAGCGGGGGCGCAGGTTGATACAGCGACGTCGGTGGGACCGTCTGCGGGCAAGGCGAGCTCCGCTGCGTATCCGGTGGAGAACAAAGCGCCGGCCACTCCATCGGCCGGCAACAAAACCGGTCCGTGCATGGCCGATCTGTTCGGTGAATCTGACGCGACACCGGAAAGCGCCCTGGTTGAAGCCTTCAATGTGGCACTCACCTCCCCCTCAGATCACAAACCCGACAACGGCGCGATGCATCAGTTTGCACCGCCGCGCAACGAAGCGCCTGCAAAGCCCGTTCCCCCACCGAAACCCTGGTGGCTGTTGAAGGGTGCTGGCGCCCGCATTGCGCCCGTCGTGGCCGCTCCTGAGTCGGCTTTGACGTCGAATGCCCTGCCGCCAACGACGGAGCTCGGGGATGGGCCGGGGCGGCCGGGCGGGACACTGATCGACGCGCTGTTGAGGGCCCTGGAACAGCGGATTGGCAATGAATCTTTCAAGGAATTCACGGAACGTCGTGCGCTTGAAGCGACCAAAGCGTTGACAGAAATCGACACTGAGCAGCGCGACACAGCCAATGACACATCACGTAGTGCTCCCGCTGCGTTGATGCCTGATCCGCCGCAGGCAATCAAGGCCACGCGGCACCCGTCGCTGCCGAAGGATTTGCTGGAAGCAATACGCAATGCCGCCGAACCGACCTTGAGCAAGTGCGGCCAGGAGAAAAAAGCTCCCACTCCGCCGGCGATGACGGAGCTCTTCATCCGCGCTTACGACGATAATGGAGTCAGCTTCACGCCACCGGATGGGACGCCGGATGACTCAGGCATGGAAAGTGGGGGCGAGTCCTCCGACCCCTGGGTACCTTGAGGCTGCCTTCCGACACGCACGTGCGTGCCGGAAGCCAGGTTGGCGAAGGCACTCTACGCCCTTCAGTTCGCCTGACGCTCCAGCGCCTGCACCAGCTGCGCCGGCGGCACATAGCCGCCCAGCTGGGTGCCGTCGGCGGCGAACACCGCCGGGGTGCCGCTGACGCCGACCTGCTGGCCCAGGGTGTACTGCATCGCCACCGGACTGGTGCAGTTCTTCGGCGTGACCGGCTGGCCCTGCTTGGCGCTGGTGAGCGCCTTGCGGCGATCGGCCGCGCACCAGACCGAGATCATGTCGGTGAAGTCCTGGCTGCCCATGCCCATGCGCGGGAACGCCAGGTATTCCACGGTGACGCCCAGCTTGTTCAGCTCCGGAATGTCCTGGTGCATCTTGCGGCAGTAGCCGCACTCGATGTCGGTGAACACGGTAATGGTGTGCTTGGGGTTGGCGGCGGCGAATACGATGCGGTCACCGCGCGGCACCTTGTCGATCAGCTGCTTGCGGTAGGCCAGCAGGCCGGCGCTGCTGGCCGGGGTGCGGTTCTTGATGTCGTATGGCTGGGACTGCATCAGGTAACGGCCGTCGTCGGACACGTACAGTACCTGCCCGCCGACCAGCACCTCGCGGAAGCCGGGGAACGGGGCGGCGCCGACATAGTCCGCCTTGAACTTGGGGTCCAGGCTGGCCAGCGCGCTGCGCACGGTCTGTTCGGCGTTGCCGGTGGCGGGTGCGGCGGCACTGCTGCCCGGGCTGGCGGCCGGCGCGGCACCGGGCGCGGCGGGCTGGGCGCACGCGGTCAGGCTGAGTGCACCCAGCAGGGCCACGGAAAGGACTCGAAGCATCGGGACATCCACTGGTGAAAGTGCGCCGATTCTCGCACAGCCGGGCGCAGCGCACCGTTGCGACGCGGCGCCCCGGTCGGCCACGGGTCACGCAGCGCGCGGCGCGGTCGCTATCCGCGCGGATGGTGGCGCGCGTGCAGCTTCTGCAGGTGCTCGCGCGCCACCAGCGTGTAGATCTGGGTGGTGGACAGCGAGCTGTGGCCCAGCAGCATCTGCAGGGCGCGCAGGTCGGCGCCGCGGTTGAGCAGATGGGTGGCAAAACTGTGGCGCAGGCCATGCGGACTGATCCGCGCCGGGTCGATTCCGGCCAGGGCGGCGTACTTTTTCACCAATACCCAGAACTGCTGGCGGCTGAGCGGGTGCAGCGACGGTTCCAGGAACAGCGACACGCTGCCGTCCCGCGCCGCCGGCACGGCCCGCGTGCCGACCAGCTGCGGCCGTGCCTCGTGCAGGTAGCGCTCGAGCCAGTGCTGGGACTCTTCGCCCAGCGGCACCAGGCGCTCCTTGCTGCCCTTGCCGGTCACCCGCAGCACCCCCTGGCGCAGGTTGACCGCGTTGGCCGGCAGATCCACCAGCTCGCTCACGCGCAACCCGGCCGCGTACATCAATTCCAGCATGGCGCGGTCGCGCAGGCCCAGGGGCTGCGCCACGTCCGGTGCGGCCAGCAGCGCATCGATCTGGGTTTCGGCCAGCGCCTTGGGCAGCAGGCGGGGCAGGTGCGGCGGGTCCAGCAGTGCGCTGGGGTCTTCGCTGCGCTGCCCGCGGCGCAGGGCGTCGGCGAAGAACGCACGCAGCGCCGACAGCAACCGTGCATTGCTGCGCGCCGACCAGCCATGCCGGGCGCGCCAGGCCAGGTAGTCGAACAGACCGGCCCGGTCGATGCCCGCCAGGCCGCCGGCCGCGCCGTCGCGCCAGCGTGCCAGCCCTTCCAGGTCGCGCCGGTAGCTGTCCAGGCTGGCCCGGGCCAGGCCCTGTTCGGCCCAGATGGCATCCAGAAAGCGCCGGATCAGCGCGCTGTCGTCGTCGCGCAGCTCAGGCAGGCGCTGCACCAGCTGGCGACGTGCGGCGGGGGTCGGGGTGTCGGACATGGGCACAGGATACGGAGGCGGCACGACGCCGGCCATCCACACCCGTCGACGGCGCGGGTATGCTCGGCGCATGAGCACGACTGACGCAGTGCCTACCCGGACGGCCCGTTCCACGTCATTGCTGGCGTGGCGGCTGCTGGCGATGGTGTATGACTTCTTCCCTGCCCTGGCGCTGTGGATGCTGCTCGGGGCCCTGTTCACCGCCGCCTACGCGACCGGCCATGCGGCGCGCGACAACATCGCCCCGTTCAGTCCGCTGCAGTGGCTGCTGTGGGCGTGCTGTTGGGGGGTAACGGGGCTGTACGCAACGCTCAGCTGGCACCGCGGCGGACAGACCCTGGGCATGCGCCCGTGGCGTCTGCAGGTGGTGGGTGCGGATGGCGGCGCTCCCACGCTGGGCCGGCTGTGGCTGCGTTATGCGGTGGGCACGCTGTCGGTGCTGCTGGGCGGGTTGGGCTTGTGGTGGGCGCTGGTGGATCGCGAGCGACTGACCTGGCACGACCGCGCAAGCGGCACCCGGTTGCTGAGGTTGCCGAAACAGTAGGAATGAATCCGGACCGCCTGGGCCGACCAACGGTCGGCGCTACAAACGGCCGAAGGGCCAAGTCCCATGCCCACGGCGGACCCGACGCGATCCCGCGCAGCCGACGGCCCGGGTTTGTGTCTACGGCGGCTCAAGCCGCGATCCCGCTGGTCAGCCCGACTTCCGCCGGAACAGCATGCCCGACACCACCAGCATCACGATCGGCGGCAGGGCGTAGGCGATGCGGTAGTCGAATTTCAATGCGCCAGCCATGCGGCCGAAGAACAGCTGCAGCAGCCAGAAGCCGAGGGCGAACAGGATGCCCAGGAACAGGCGCTTGCCCATGCCACCGCTGCGCAGCGAGCCAAACGCGAACGGCACCGCCGCCAGGCACAGCGCCAGCACGTTGAGCGGGTAGAACCAGCGGCTCCAGTAGATGTCTTCGTAGTCGCGCGCGTCCAGCCCGTTGCGCTTGCGGTACTCGATGCTGGTGCGCAGATCGCGTGCCGCCAGGTTGCGCGGCTTGGAGAACCCGGTCGCCAGGGCGCCCGCATCCAGCTGCGAATTCCACTTCTCCGACGCCGCCGTGGTACGCGTGGCCGAACGCTCGCCGAAGGTGTCCCGGCGGACCTGGTTGAGGGTCCAGCCGTCGGCCGCGTGCACCACCGTGGCGGCGTGGGTCAGCGCGGCAATGCTGCCGTCGGCGGCGATCTGGTACAGCCGTACGTCATTGAGCACCAGCCGCGTGCCCCCGTCGGGCAGCAGCTGCTCGTCGCCACTGATCGCGTTGAGGAAGGTATCGCCCTCGCGCACCCACACGCCGGAATAGCGCGACGCGGACAGGCTCTGGCCCGACTTCGCGTTGGCCTTGATGTTGTCCGCGCGGTCCTGCGCCCACGGCGCCAGGGTTTCACCGGTCAGCACCATCACCGCAGTCATCAGCGACAGCGCGATGGCCACCGACGCGCTGAGCCGCTTGCGCGACAGCCCCAGCGCGCGCAGCGCGGTCAGCTCGGAGGTGGCGGCCAGCTGGCCCAGCCCCATCAGCGCGCCGATCACCGCCGCGGTCGGGAAGAAGGTGTAGGCCCGGCGCGGCACGGTGTAGAGCACCCACGCGGCGGCATGGCCGAGCGTATAGCCGCCCTTGCCCACGTCCTTGAACTCGCCGGAGAACGCCATCACCACGTCCAGGCCGACCAGCACGGCCCAGGTCAGCAGCACGGTGCTGAACACCGCCCGGCCCAGGTACAGATCGAACCGCATCGGGAGCAGCTTCATGCGGTCCTCCTCGGGCGCGACAGCTTGCCGTCACGCAGATACATCCATATCGCCAGCGCCAGCAACGGCAGGCTCAGCCACCACAGGCCGACGGTGCCGGACAGCTTGCCGTCGGCGATCCAGCGGGTTCCGATGAACATCAGGTTCATGCCCACCATATAGGCAAGGAAGGCCACCATCATGCGGCCGTACCGCTGCTGGCGGGGCGAACTGCGCGCCAGCGGCACGGTCATCAGGGCGAAGGCCAGCGCGATCAGCGGCGGGGTGATGCGCGAATGCAGCTGCGCCTTGGCCTCGGGCCGGTCGTCGCCGAACAGGCGGGTGGTGGGCAGCAGCTCGGGATCGTTGTCGTCGCGGGTACGCGCCCCGTCGGGCAGGGCGACGTCATTGCGGGCGAAGGTCATCAACCGGTAGTCCAGCGCGCCGTTGGCCGGCCCCTCGATCTGGTGCCCATCCTCCAGCTGCAGGTAACGCTGGTTGTCGCCTTCGAAGAACATCTTGCCGCGCGCGGCCGAGGCCACTTCGATCCGGTCGCCGCGGCTGCGCTGCACGAAAACCCGGCCCAGGCCACTGCCATCGGCGGTGACCGAGGACAGATAGACCACCCCGCCGTTGGGCAGCATGGTGAACCGGCCCGATTCCAGCCCGGCCATCACCAGGCTGCGGTTGGCGCTTTCGATCATCGCGTCGCTGGTCCGGTCGGCCCACGGACCCAGCCACAGCGAGCACAGCGCCACCAGCCCGACCACCGGCAGGACCAGCATCAGCACCGGCCGCAGCAACCGCTTGGGCCCCACCCCGATGGCGGTCAGCACCGCCATTTCCGAGTCCCGGTACAGCCGGGCGGTGGCCAGCAGCAGGCCCAGCATCAGCGCCAGCGGCAGGATCAGCGGCATGTAGACGATGAACTGCAGGCCCAGCTGGGAGAACAACAGGCGGGCCGGCAGGCGCCCATCGGCAATGTTGCCGAGGATGTCCACCAGCACGCCCCCCACGCTGACAACCAGCAGGACGATCAGGGTGGCCAGGAAACTCTGGACGAAATCACGCAGGAGATAGCGATCGAGCTTCGACATGGGGCGGTGGTTTAAACTCTCGGATTCGTTCGCGTGGCTGCCCAGTCTACTGACAGGGCGTAAACAGCTCGCGATTGTACGGATTTGCCAACGGAATCTGATCAATGGCCCTGGAATTCACCCTGAACCACGCAGCCCCGGCCTCGGCCGAGGTCGACTGCGTCATCGTCGGCGCCTATGCCGACCAGACCCTGAGCCCGGCGGCACAGGCCCTGGATGCCGCCTCCGGCGGCCGTCTGACCGCACTGGCCGCCCGCGGCGATCTGAGCGGCAAGACCGGCGCCACCACCCTGCTGCACGACCTGCCGGGCGTGGCTGCACCCCGCGTGCTGGTGGTCGGGCTGGGCGAAACGGCCAAGTTCGGCGTGCCGCAGTACCTCAAGGCAGTGGGCGACGCCAGCCGCGCGCTCAAGAGCGGGGTCAACCGCCACGCGCTGTTCACCCTGTCCGAGCTGGAGATCAAGGGCCGCGATGCCGCCTGGAACATCCGCCAGGCCGTGATCGCCGCCGACCACGCCGCCTACCGCTATACCGCCACCCTGGGCACCAAAAAGCCCGAGGCTCCCGGCCTGGCAACGCTGGCGATCGCCGGCACCGACAGCCAGGCGCTGCTGCAGGGCCAGGCCATTGCCGCCGGCGTGCAGCATGCCCGCGAGCTGGGCAATCTGCCGCCGAACCTGTGCACCCCGGCCTACCTGGCCGAGTCCTCGGTTGCCTTCGCCCAGGCCCATGCCGGGGCCGAGGCGGAGATCCTGGACGAAGCTCAGATGGAAGCGCTGGGCATGGGCTCGCTGCTGGCCGTGGCCCGCGGCTCGGCCAACCGACCGCGCCTGGTGGTGCTGAAGTGGACCAACGGCGGCAGCGCCAAGCCCTACGTGCTGGTGGGCAAGGGCATCACCTTCGACACCGGTGGCGTCAACCTGAAGACCCAGGGTGGCGTGGAGGAAATGAAGTACGACATGTGCGGTGGCGCCAACGTCATCGGCACCTTCGTCGCCGCGGTCACCGCGAAGCTGCCGCTGAATCTGGTGGTGGTGGTGCCGGCGGTGGAAAACGCCATCGACGGCAATGCCTACCGCCCGTCCGACGTGATCACCTCGATGTCGGGCAAGACCATTGAAGTGGGCAACACCGACGCCGAAGGCCGCCTGATCCTGTGCGACGCGCTGACCTACGCGCAGCGTTTCGAGCCGGCGGCGCTGGTCGACGTGGCCACCCTGACCGGTGCCTGCATGGTCGCGCTGGGCCACCAGACCGCCGGCCTGATGACCAAGCATGACGACCTGGCCAATGAGCTGCTGGCCGCCGGCGAGCACGTGTTCGACCGCGCCTGGCGCCTGCCGCTGTGGGACGAATACCAGCCGATGCTGGATTCCAGCTTCGCCGACGTCTACAACATCGGCGGCCGCTGGGCCGGCGCGATCACCGCCGGCTGCTTCCTGTCGCGCTTCACCGAAGGCCAGCGCTGGGCGCACCTGGACATCGCCGGCGTGGCCAGCGACGAAGGCAAGC
>Ga0209050_1000839_pt1 | contig 42354 bp, 27 predicted proteins | sample Araplavi_mTSA_r2_FD_184276 | JGI IMG/M metagenome (GOLD analysis project Ga0209050, IMG submission 184276) | Arabidopsis root microbial communities from North Carolina, USA - plate scrape MF_Cvi_mTSA_r2 (SPAdes) (version 2) | ecosystem: Host-associated > Plants > Roots > Endosphere | place: USA... | reverse complement strand
GGCGAGGACGCCGACGACGAGATCGAGGGAGCGGTCGAGGCAGAGGCCGACGATGGTTTCGGGGCCGACACCGAGTTGGTGCAGGTGATGCGCGAGGCCAGCGGCTTTGCGGTCGAGTTCGGCGTAAGTGAGCTGCTGGTCTTCGCAGCGTACGGCGACGGCATCCGGGGTGCGTGCGGCTTGCTCGCCGAAGAGTTGATGGAGGGTGCGCTCCGGATACTCGACCGGGCGGCGCTGAGCCCACTCGTGAGTGAGTTGGTGTTCCTCCGCGGTGGTGAGCAGGGGGAGATCGCCGAGCGTTTTCGTCGGATCGGCCATGCTGCCGAGCAGGGTGGAGAGATGGCCGAGCAGACGCTCGATGGTTTCCGGCGCGAACCGGCTCCGATCGTACTCGATGCGGAGGAGCAGTTCCTCACCCGCATAGGCCGCAAGAGTGAGCGCGAAATTGGTCTGTTCGTGCAGCCGGAAATGCCGGTTTTTCCAAGCGTCGCCGCGCGACTGGAGCGTGGCATTTAGTTCGTAGTTTTCGAAAACCACGAGGGTATCGAAGAGCGTGCGGCCCCCGCCGACATCGCTCCACGCCTGGACTTGTGCGAGTGGGGTGTGCTCGTGTTCGCGCATCGCAACCCATTGCGCGCGCAGTTCCTTGAGCCAGGGCAGTAGTTCGGCTTTGGCAGGCAACGCGACACGCAAGGGCAGGGTGTTGATGAACAGCCCCACCATGTCTTCTGCTTCTTCAACCGTGCCGCGGCGGCAGGCCCGCGTGACGCCAAAAACGACATCGTCTTCGCCACTGTACCGGCCGAGCAGAAGCGCCCACGCGCCTTGTACGAGCGTGTTCAGCGTGAAACCGTGCTCTGTGGCGAGTGTTCGCAATTGCGCAGTCAGCGTGGTCGAAAGCGCGAGATCCGCTTCGCCCTGGCTGGGGGTGGTCGCGCATTCGCCGAGATGTTCGACTGGGATCGGAGTCGGCGCGGTGAAACCGCCGAACCGGGTGCGCCAGAATGATTCCGAGGCTTTGAAATCACGGGCGCCAAGCCATTCGACGAAATACCGATACGGCGGGGGCACAGGCCCGAGCGGCTCGCCGTCGTAGAGCGCAAAGACTTCGCCGAGCACGAGCGGGAAAGAACGCCCATCGAGCAGTGCGTGGTGAAAGGTCCAGATCAGGCGAAACTTTTCCGCGTCATGCCGCAGCCACTGTAGCCTCAGCAGCGGCGGGCGATCCATCGTGAAACCGGCGATCCGGTCGCGATGGAGAAACTCAGCGAAGCGCTTCTCCTGGTCGTCTGCGGAAAGGTTACTCCAGTCTTCTTCCGTCCATGGTACTTCGACCCTCGATGCGACTTCCTGCAGCGGTGCGGTCTCCCAGCGGAACGCGGTGCGCAAAATCTGATGGCGGGCAACGACCTGTTCCCACGCGGCTTTCAGGCGCGCAGTGTCGACCGGCGCGCTGATCGTCACCACCATCTGCTCGATATCCACGCCGGTGCCCGGCGCCGCGACCGCATGATAGAGCATACCCTGCTGGAGAGGAGTCAATCGGTAGCAGGATTCGCTTTCGTGGGGTGGCAGGATCATGAATTGGAGGTTGCCTCGCGGTCCGCGTGTTGCTGATGGTCAGGCACGGCAGGTCGATCTAGCGGCCTCCCTTTCGAGTGCAAACAACATGACGTTCATTTTTCACATCGGAGAAAGCAAAGCATGTGCCTGCGGTGTGGAGACGGCAGCCTGAACCGGGCGAGAGACGATGCGTATCCTCTTCCTAAACCAATACTTTCCACCCGACCCAGCGCCAACCGGCATCCTCTTTCAGGAGATCGCCGATGAATTGGAGAAACGCGGCCACGAAGTCGTGCTGATCGGCGCAGCCCAAGAGTATCGAGGGAGCCAGGGGAGGGCGGGACGGCTGGTGCGAGAGTTTGCGGGGTTGGGGCGCATTTTGTTCCGCGGCCTATTTTGCCGGCGCGCGACGGTGGTCATCTCCGGATCCTCGCCGCCCTGTCTCGCTTTCGTCGCGGCACTCGTGGCTTTGCGACATCGCGCCGCGCATTTGCACTGGTGCATGGATTTTTATCCCGAGATTGCGGTGGCTCTGCGCGAGTTGCGCGGGAAGGTCGCGCCGGCGATTGTGCGGTTTTTCATGACGATCGCATACCGATCGGCCCGCGCGGTGGTGGGGCTCGATGCTGATATGGTGGCGCTACTGGCCAAGTATCGGATTCATCCGCTGGAATGCCGCCCGTGGGTACCCGAGCCGGTGCTGGCGCGAATGCCGAAAAAGAAATTGCCCGAACCAGTCGAGCCGTGGACGTGGCTGTATTCAGGTAATCTGGGCCGCGCGCACGACTGGCAGACTCTGCTGGCCGCGCAGGCGACGCTGGAAGAAAATGGTGTGGATGCGACCCTCGTTTTCCAAGGGGGCGGCCCTTCCCGGGCGGCTGCGGTGGAGCGGGCCGAAGAGCTGAAGCTGAAGCGTGTAGTCTGGCGTCCTTATGCGCCGGAAGCGGAACTGTGCACGGCCTTACTGAAGGCGCATTGTCTGGTCGTCACGGAATTGCCGGAAGTGTGTGGCCTGCTCTGGCCGAGCAAACTCGCGCTGCTTCTAGGCCTGCCCCGCCCGCTGCTTTTTGTCGGCCCGAAGGATGGCGCGATCGCCGGGCTGCTGGCGGATAAGGCTCATGCGCGGGTGGCCGCATCCGGCGATTTTCGGACGGTGGCGGATTGGATTACTCGTTTGCGCGAACGCGCGGAAGCGTTGCCCGAACCAGCAGTGGTCGATATCGCCGCGCATCGGCGTGGGGCGATCGCTTGGTGGGTGGATTTGACCGAGCGGGCGCGGTAGTCGAACCTGCACAATCTGATGGTGCGCCTGCGGCACAGGAGTTGATCGGCGGCGACAGGAATGTCGCCGCTCCCCGGGGGCGCCCGTGAAGGCTGTGCCGCTCTAGTTTGCGGTGGCTGCGCCGTTCACCGGCACGGTGGACGGGCTTTCCAGAACCTCGCGGATTTTGTCGGCGAGGAGGGCCATGGTGTAGGGCTTGGCCAGGAAGTAGGTGCCGTGTTCGAGGAGATCGCCGCGCTCGATGGCGTCGTAGGTGTAGCCGGAGCTGAACAAGATGCGCATGCCGGGGTGGAGTCGGCGGGCGTGGCGGGCGAGTTCGCGGCCCCCCATCTCGGGCATGACGACATCCGTGACCAGCAGGCTGATGCTATCGGCGCCCATCTTTTCGAGGCGGTTGAGGGCTTCGACGCCATTGGCAGCTTCGATGACGCGATAGCCGAGTGAGGAAAGGGCGAGGACGCCGAGTTCGCGCACCATGGGTTCGTCTTCGACGAGGAGGACAGTTTCGCTGCCGGAACTGAGGCTGGCGGAGCGTTCGGTAGCGACGAGTTCCTCGACGGATTCGCGCGTGGTGGGGAAATAGGCGCGGAAGGTGGTGCCGACGCCGAGTTCGCTATAAACGCTGATCGTGCCGCCGCTTTGCTTGACGATGCCGTGGCAGGTGGCGAGTCCGAGGCCAGTGCCGGCGCCGACGGCCTTGGTGGTGAAGAAAGGTTCGAAGAGGCGGGCGCGGACTTCGGGAGTCATGCCCACGCCGTTGTCGCTGACGGCGAGGGAAACATAGGTGCCGGGAACCGCTTCGGGGTGGAGCCGGCAATACTCTTCATCGAGCGTGGCGTTGGCGGTTTCGATGGTGAGCTTGCCGCCATCGGGCATGGCATCGCGAGCATTGACGACCAGATTCATGACCACCTGCTGGACCTGGCCGGGATCGACTTTGACTGCCGCGATATCGCTGGCCAGCTTGGTCTGGATCTGGATGTGTTCGCCGACGAGGCGGCGGAGCATCTGATCCATTTCGCTGACTACCGTATTGAGCCGCAGCACGCGGGGCAGGAGTGTTTGTTTGCGGCTGAAGGCGAGAAGCTGTTGGGTGAGACTCGCGGCGCGTTCGCTGGCCCGTTTGATTTCGTGCACCTGAGCGCGGGGCACCGATTCCAGGCCTCCTTTGTCGATGAGGAGATCGCTGTAGCCGATGATGGCGGTGAGGATGTTGTTGAAATCGTGGGCGACGCCGCCGGCGAGCTGGCCGATGGCCTGCACCTTTTGCGATTGGAGGTAACGTTCCTCGAGTTCGCGGCGCTGGGTGATGTCTTCGGCCGTGCCTTCGAAAGAAAGGATCTCGCCCGCGCAATCGCGCAACGCTTTGAAGGATTCCTGGACGCGGACGGTCGAACCATCCGGACGCTGCCACGCGACTTCCTGGCTGCTGAGCTGGCCTTTGACTTTGAGGCGCTGGAGCAGCTCTTCCACGGTGGGATTGGATGCCGGGACCCCGTGCAGCCGCGCTCCGGCAGCGCGCATTTCTTCGTGGGAAGAGAAACCCATCACTTCCAGCATCGCGCCGTTCGCGACGAGGATTTCGCCGGTAGGTGAGGCCTGGAAAATGCCGAGCGGCGCGTCTTCAAAGAGGGTGCGGTAGCGTTCCTCGGTCTGCCGGAGTTGTTCGGTGCGGGCGCGCACTTTTTCCTCCATGGCTTCGTTCAAATCCTCCAGCGTGATCTGGCGGCGGGCAACCTGAAGCATTTCCTCGAGGCTGCGCTTGATGGCCATGATGAGGAAGCTCACCTCGAACAGTACCCAGAACGCATGCTCGACCGTGCGCCAAGGCGAAGCAGTGAGGACCCCGAAGACCGATTGGGGCCAGAAAATCCCGCGCAGAAAGTGGTCGGCCGCGACGACGAAGGTGGCGGTGAGGAGGACGCGGATGTCGCGATAAAACGCGATGAAAGCCAGCGAGCCGAAAACGTGGAAGTGGGTCTCGATCCGCCCGCCGGTGACGTGGATGAGCAGCGCCGACATGAGCATCTGCGCGATGGCCAGCGTGTGCCGCGTGAGGGTCTGCCCGGGGTATCGGAATCCGCTGAGCGCGGGAAAAACGGCGACCAATCCCCCGAGGAAGAGCGCGATCCAGACATGCGGATGAACCGATGACGTTCTCCCGGCCCAGGTGAGGGGGGAGAGAAATTGGGCGAGAAATATCGCCGCGATCCACTGGCCGAGCAGAAGCTTTGCGAAAAAGCGATCGGTGCCGGCCTGCAACTCGCGGAGCGCCTGCTGATACCAGGCCTGAGCGTTGGCCTCCAGGGTATCATTTTGGGCAACCGACGCGGCAGTATTGGCGAGCAGGCTCGTAACGGGAGCAGTCATGGAAGAGACGTCAGTGAAGGTTTTTCGGGATGCGCTTCCGGGGAGAAGATTTCGCAGCCGAATACAGGAGTTTCGCGAGGCGTGGAGGCGTCACTCCCGGCCTGGCCCAAGGCCAGCGCGAGCACGATGTTTTCCCCGGCATTGTCGCCCTCGTGACCGCGGGCGCCGGTGATGCCCCCGCGAAAAAGGATCTGGCCTCGGCGATCGAACAGGACCACCTGGCCCGAAGTTTCCGCGCCGAAACGCTGGGCCCAAATGCCGTCGGGGTCCGCCGCGACCTGCACTCCCGGGATGGCGGCCACGGTTTTCCAGAGGCCTTCGTTTTCCCAGCCCGCCTCGCCGGTCGGAGTGTAAAAGAGGACGGAAGCCGTGAGGGCGCCGTGGGCCTGGGTGAGGAGGCGGGTCAGTTCCGCCACGCTGGCCCGGGTGCACGGGCATTTCGGGTGGGCGAGCATTACGAGATTGCTGCGCGCGGGGTCAAAGGAGACCGGGGCACCGGCCGGCCATTGGGTGGGAGCCGGTCCAGTGGCTCCGGCGGTCGCTTCGTATTTCCAGACCGAGCGAAATCCGAAAAACAGGAGGGTCAGCCAGATGACTGAGACAACGGCGTTGGCGATGACCTTTGGGCGGGCCGCGAAGGGGGCTGCTGTGTTGGGGCCAAGGGCCATTTTTATAAAAATAGTAAAAGCACTAGGTGTTCTAGGTAAGAACCCCATTGGTATATCGGTAAACTGTCTATGGGTTGGCGCGGTGCGCCCCTAGGAGGGCGCGGACGCAATTTTGCGCTTCCAGACCAAGTCTACAGGGAGGGGACCAGAGAATTCCGCCGATTCGGGCAGCACTGAGCCGCAAACTTGCTGGGAAGCCAAGCCCACTCCTTTACTTGAAATGGCTGCCGCGCGAAACCTGAAAAAACCCTCAGTTTTTAGAGAACACATCCTGCCAGTATTGTTCATTTTCCTCATCCCGGGCTTTGCCGCATGGTTTTTTCCGTATGCGGAGCGCGGAACGGACCGCGAGGTGCTGCGGGAAATCGAGGCAGAGGTCGCCGCTGAAAAGGGTACGGCCGAGGAGAAAGCCCACATCCTGGCTTTTTACCGGACCGTGCCGATGTCCCAGATCATGGCCTCGAGCAATCCGAAGCTGGCTCATCTCCAGGAGGCTTTTCAGCCTACGGCGTGGAGGTACGGCACCTTCCGCTGGATGGCGCGCCTGGCGTGGTTTTGCCTCGGCACGGTCGGGGCGACTTTGGTGATCGTCGGGTTGAGCGTGGTCTACTCGCTGCGTTCCCAGGCGGCTCAATATCGGGCGCTGCGCTGGGGGTGGCCGGTTTTGCGCACGGCTTCGGCGATTCTCGTACTCGGGCAGGCCATGCTGGCGGTGGCGCTTTCCTTTTGGGTCACCGCGGTTTTTACCGAGCGGTATTATCTGAAGCTGATCGGGATTGTCGCGGTTTTCGGGGTGATCGCCGTGCTGGCCCTGTGGGCGGCGATTTTTGCGCGGGTGGATAGCCGTTGTCCGGTGGATGGCGAAGAGGTGTCCGAAGCGGATGCCCCCAGCCTGTGGGCGCGGGTGCGGGAAATGGCGGGCCGGCTGCAGACTGCCCCGCCGGATCACATCGTGGCGGGCATCGAGCCGAATTTCTTTGTGACGGAGAATCCGGTGCTGCTCGGCGAAAAAACCAAGGAAGGCCGCACGCTTTATGTCAGCCTGCCGATGCTCAAGGTGATGACGGCCGATGAAGCCGACGCGGTGCTCGGGCACGAGCTGGCGCACTTCAGCGGCGACGATACGTTTTGGGGTCGCAAGATTGGGCCCTTGATCGGAAAATTCGCCATCTATCGCGAAGTGCTGAGGCAAGGCCCGGCGATGATGGTGGCCTCGTTCATGGACCTTTTCTGGAAGCTCTACCAGCTGTCCATTCATCGGCTGAGCCGGGTGCGGGAGTTTCGCGCGGATCGGGTGGGGGCGGACTTGGTTTCGCCGGATGCGATGAAGCGCGCGCTGATCAAGATCACCTCTTACAGCGAATACCGCGGCGAGACGGAGGAGGGGATCATCAAGAGTTTGCGGTTGGAGCGGGAACTCGATCTCCCTGGCCGCTTGCAGCAGGGCTACCCGGCGTTTTTGGGAGAGTTTGCCACCAGCAAAGAAGCGATCGATGAGCGGGTGCCGCATCCTTTCGACAGTCATCCCACGTTGCACAGCCGCCTGGCGGAGCTGGGCTTCGAGGCGGAGGAAAGCCTGCGCGATCCGGCGATCCAGCAGGCAGTGCCAAATTCCTGGTATGAGTCCATCGCGACCGCTCCTGAGTTGGAGGCCCGGCTCTGGAGCGAGCGGGAGGAATTGCTGCAACTGGTGCAGACGAGCGATCTAGCGGGGCGCATGATGCCCGCAAACGAAGAGGAGGTCGCCGCCTTGCAGGAGCACTACCCGGACATCGTTTTCCGCCGCAAGGATGGCAGCACGGCGACCCTCACCTATAACAGCATTCACCTCTCGGAATGGGCCGACCCGATCCGCTTCGCGGATATCACGGATTTCCGCTGCAAAGAGAGCTTCTTCCGCGAGCAAGTGATCCTGCATCATCAGGACGCGGGGCCGGAAAGTTCGCGCCAGACGAGGTTTTTCCCCGGCGCCTACTCCAGCCAACTGCTCACGCTCTTTCTCCAGTACCACTCCCGGCACCAAATTGCGGAAGAGGCCAATTAGGCTGGCCGGTCTTTCTCGTCGCCGGGCCAGCGAGCGAGACTTTCGTCGTGGAAATGGCGGGGATGAAGCAGGTGGCGGAGCACGCCGTAGCGCGGGCTGAAAATCCACGAAGCCATGAAGATGGCGCCGAGGGAGAGGACGATGGCGGCGCCGCTGGGAAGATTCGGGATGTAGTAGGAAAGAAACAGGCCGGCGACCGAACCGATCGCGCCGATGAAACCGCCCCCCCAGAGCATGGCCGGGAAACTATCGGCGAGCAGGTAAACCGTGGCGGCTGGAGCGATGAGCAGGCCGAGCATGAGGATGACCCCGACGGCTTGCACACTGGAGACCATGGTGATGACGAGCAGCACGATGAGCAGGAGATTCAGCCAGCCGACGCGCACGCCCTGGCTGCGGGCCACCGCGGGTTCGAAGAGCAGGAGCAGGTAGGGCCGCTGCAGCGCGGCGAGCAGTGGTACCGTGATCAGCGTGACACCATAAGCGAGCCAGAGATCGGAGTTCGAAAGGCCGAGGATGTTGCCGAAGAGATAGTGATTCAGCGACACGCGCACTTTCACCATCGAGAGCAGCACCAGGCCGAGCGACACGGCCATGGTATAGAGAATCGCCAGCGCCGTATCTTCCTTCAGCCGCGAACTGCGGGCTACGAGCAGCGAGCCGAGCGCGACAAACAGCGCGGCCGCGAGCCCGCCGAAAAAGAGCGCGGTGAGCGAGAGTCCGCCCGCGACCATCACGCCCAGGGCCAGCCCCGGCAGCATGGAGTGGGAGAGCGAGTCGGCCATCAGAGCGAGTCGGCGCAGGACGACGAAGCCGCCGAGGAAGCCATTGACGAAACCGATGAGCGCGCCGCCGACGAGGGCGCGCTGCATGAAGTCGTGGGTAAAAGGTTCGAGGAGCCAGTTCACGAGTGCGCGTGGTCGTGGTGATGATGATGGTGGTGGCCGGCTCCCGGGCCGGAGAAAACTTTCATGCCGTAGGTCTTTTGGGTGTTTTCCTCGGTGAAGGTCTCTTCCACCGGACCGCTGGCGATCAGCTCGCCGTTGAGCAGCAGCACCGAGTCGAAAATCTCGCGCACCGAGCCGAGGTCGTGATGCGAGACGAGCAGGAGTTTGCCCTGGTCGCGCAAGGTGCGGAGGAGCTGCTTGAGATTGTCCTGGTTTGGCTTGTCGAGGCCGGTGAAAGGTTCATCGAGCAGGAAGACGTGAGCTTGCTGGGCGAGGGCGCGGGCGAGAAAGGCGCGTTGCTGCTGGCCGCCGGAAAGGGCGCTGATCTGCCGGTCGACGAGGTCTTCCAGCTGCATGAGGTGGATGGCTTCGGCGACCGCTTTTTCGTCCTCCTTTGAAAACCAGCGCCACCAGCCGGCGCGTTGGTAACGGCCCATCTCCACCAGCCCGCGCACGGTGGCGGGGAAGTCCCAGTCGATCTGTTCGCGCTGGGGCAGGTAGGCAAATTCGCGGTTCGGCCCATTCACCGCATGGCCGTGAAAGGAGATCGCACCGGTCTCCCGCGGCACGAGGCCGCAGAGCGCTTTGATCAGCGTGCTTTTGCCCGCGCCATTGGGCCCAAGCAGCGCGACGCACTGGCCGCAGCGGGCCTGGAAGCTGAGGTGATGCAGCGCCGGCACGCGGTTGTACGCCACGGTGAGGTCGCTGACGGTGAGTTGGTGGTTCGACACGGAAAGTAGGGGCGGGCTAACGGAAAGTGAGGACTTCGCTGGCGGAGCCTTCGCCCCAGATGCTGCGCGTTTGCTCTTCCTGATGCGAGTCGGTGAGGGTGAGGCGTGCGGCGGCCAGCGGCGTATTTTCCGGCCAGGTGATTTCGACGAGCAGATCGACCCCTTCCTGCGGCCACTCGAGGGAAAGCTCCGTATCCGTGCGAGCCCCCGGAGCGTCGACGGACCAGACGACTTTGCCGAGATGCTTCACGCGCATGCTTTTTGGCTCGGCAGTGAAGGCGAACTCGATCGGCACTTTCACCGGTGCATGGCTGGGCGCCGGCGTGGCTGTGGCTGTGGCTTCGGTTTTTACCGCATACGGCCGGGTCAGGCTGTACACAGGAAAACCGACCAGCGCGATGCCGAGAAAGGCGAGCAGAGCGTAGAACAGGGGCGAGCCGCGCATCGATTATTTCAGCGCGTCCACGATGGCTGCCACATTGTGCTTCACCATGCCGGCGTAGGTAGCTGCGTCGTCGTCGCCGAGGCCGTCGGCATAAAGCTCACCGCCGATTTTCGCGCCCGTCTCGCGGGTGATTTCGGTGAGCACTTTCGGATTCTCGATACTCTCGGGGAAGACGGCTTTGACGTTCTGCGCTTTGATCGCGGCCACGATTTCTGCGACCTTTTTTGAAGACGGCTGGTCGCTGCTGGAGACGCCTTCGATGGCGTAGATGGTGAAGCCGTTTTCCTTGGCGAAGTACTGGAAAGCGTCATGCGAGGTGACCAGCTTCCGGCGATCGCGCGGCAGTTCGGCAACCTTGGTCTTCACCCAGCTCTGGAGCGAATCGAGCGAGGCGAGATAGGTGTCAGCGTTCTTTTTGAAGATGGCCTGGTCGTCCGGGCGGATCTTCGCGAGTTCATCGCGGACGACTTTTGCGGCCCGCTTCACATTGGCCACGGAGTGCCACCAGTGCGGGTCTTCCACTAGCTCGTCGTGATCGTCGTCCTTGCCTTTGCCGTGGGCATGGGCGTGATCGTGGTCGTCCTTCATTTTCAGGGAAGGAAACTGGTCGCCGACTTCCACCACGCGGCTTTTGCCTCCGGTCGCCTCTTTGAGCTTATTGACGTAGCCTTCCATGTGCTTCGCCGAGAGCAGCACGAGCTGGCTCTGGGAAACGGTCTTCAGGTCGATCGGCTTCGGTTCGAACTCATGCGGGTCGATCCCGGGTTTGATGTGGCCGGTGACGACCACTCGATCGCCACCCACTTGCTGGGCGACTTCGGTCAAAACGGTGGAAAAAGTGGAGACCCGGATGGGGTCGGCCGCGCAAAGCGCACCCGGGAGGGCGAGACAGGCGATGAGCGGCAGAAAACGGCTGGGCATGGAAAGGCGAGGCTAGAGGCTGAGTTTTATTAATGCAACAAGATTGCATTTAACAAGGGTCGCCAAAGTGCCAACTCACGCGTGATCATTGCGCACCTGCGGGGAACCGCCTACATCCCCGGCCTGCTCGATGAAATCTGTGCTCGAAGTGATCCAATCCACCACTGAGTTTTTCCAAAAACGGGGGGTGGAAAGCGCGCGGCTGAATATCGAGCACCTCCTCGCCCACGTGCTCGGCAAGAAGCGCATGGATTTGTATCTGGAATTCGATCGCCCGCTTGGTGATCGCGAACTCGACCCGCTCCGGGACCTCGTCAGGCGCCGGGCGGGGGGGGAACCGCTCCAGCATTTGCTGGGGACGGCGGACTTCATGGGCCGCATCTTTCGCTGCGACGCCCGGGCGTTGGTGCCGCGCTCGGAGACGGAGCAGCTGTGCGAAAAGATCCTCGCCGGTGGTCCGGCGCGCCGGTTTGTCGATGTCGGCACGGGCAGCGGGATCATTGCGCTGACTTTGGCTGCGGAAATGCCCGAGGCTCAGGCCGAGGCAGTCGATTTGTCTTCGGCGGCGCTGGCGCTGGCTCGCGAAAACGCGGAAAAACTCGGCCTCGCTGAGCGGGTGAAGTTTGCCGAAAGCGATTTGCTCCAGGCGGTTTCCGGGGAGTTCGATCTGATCGTAGCGAACCTTCCGTATATCGCTTCCGGCGAAATTCCGCAGCTTTCCCGGGAGGTGCAACGCGATCCGCTTTCGGCTCTCGATGGCGGCCCGGATGGACTGCGCCTGATCGAGCGGTTGGCCGACGACGCACCTCGAATTTTGCGGGGCCGGCTGGCGCTGGAAATCGGGCATGGGCAGGGCCAGGCGGTCGCCGCTTTGCTCGGAAAGCGGAATTTTCAAGACATCCGCGTGGAGAAAGACTACGACGGGCGGGAACGATTCGTCTTCGCAATTTATGGATAAAATCCTCGTCCACGGTGGTCACAAACTGAACGGCAGCATTCGCATCTCCGGCTCGAAGAACTCGGCTCTGCCGATTCTCGCGGCCGCGCTCCTCACCAAGGAGCAGGTGACGATTCACCACGTGCCGGATTTGTCGGACATCCACTACATGCTGCAGATCCTCGCTTCGCTCGGCTGCGAGGTGGAGCGCGCGAGCGGCACCGTGACGATCCGGGCGGAGAAGATCACCACCGAGGCTCCGTACGATATCGTGCGGAAAATGCGCGCGTCGGTCTGTGTGCTTGGGCCGCTGCTCGGTCGCGAAAAGGAAGCGACCGTGTCGCTGCCGGGCGGCTGCGTCATCGGCGATCGTCCGATCGATCTGCACCTCAAAGGCTTCCAGGCGCTGGGCGCCGCGCATCGTATCGATGCCGGCAATGTAAAAGTTTTCGCCGGCGATCTCAAAGGCGGCGTGGTGAATCTGCGTGGCAAATTTGGTCCTACGGTGCTCGGCACTGACAACGTGATGATGGCCGCAGTGCTCGCCGATGGCGTGACGGTGATCGAAAGCGCCGCGGCGGAGCCCGAAGTGGTCGACCTCGCCAATTTCCTCAACGCCATGGGGGCAAAGATCGAAGGCGCGGGTTCGCGCCGGATCATCATCGAAGGCGTGAAGGAACTGCACGGCACCGAGCACGAAGTCATTCCGGACCGCATCGAAGCCGGCACCTACATGGTGGCGGGCGCCATCGCGGGTGAAAAGGTGACGCTCAAGCGCGTGCGCAGCGAGCATTTGGAATCGGTGACCGATCTGCTGCGGACTGCCGGCTACGGCGTCGAAACCGCCGCCGACACGATCACGGTGAATGGGAACGGCGGCCGGTCTGGCTCGGTGCAGATCACCACGGAACCCTACCCCGGTTTCCCCACGGACATGCAGGCGCAGATGTGCGCGCTGCTGGCCAAGGGCACGGGCTTGAGTGTGGTCACCGACACGATTTTCCCGCAGCGGTTCATGCACGTTTCCGAGCTGAAACGCATGGGCGCTGATATCGAGTTGAACAACGGCACGGCCGTGGTCAAAGGCGTGGAGCGCCTCGGCGCCGCACCGGTCATGGCCAGCGATCTGCGTGCTTCCGCCGCGCTGGTCCTCGCGGGCCTGCATGCCGAAGGCGTCACCGAAGTGAACCGCGTCTATCACATCGACCGCGGCTACGAACTCATCGACGACAAGCTGAACCAGCTCGGCGCCCACCTCGAACGGGTGAAGGTGAAGGGCGGGTAGAGGAGAGCCACGGCGCGGGTTTGTGGCCGAGTCGTTCGCCTTCAGCCGCTGACACAGCGGCGGCTACAATGGTTTCTTTGCAATACACGCGTTCTCACAGATTCCGCGTGCGGCGGTGGGATGACGCCCGACTGCTCACGCGGCGTTTTGCTGGACCACCGGGAACGCCCGCTCGCGCAGGCTGCGCACGGCAGATTGCAGGTTGCGAGCGGTTTCCACAGGCAGATCGGTGGAGCGGGGAACCCGCTCCGGATGGCCCCAAAGTCCGAGGATGATGGACGAGGAGGTGTGCGGCGAGAGCCGCCGGAGCAGGACTTCTCCAGCTCGGGCAGCGGTCAGGGTGGAGATGCAGAGGCAGCGCGGGGGCGTATCGCGCAGTTGCTGGGAAACCTCGCTGTTGAGCATCTGATGCGAAACAGCCCGCGCTGGAATCCCGGCAAGGGCGAGCAGGTGGGAGAGCATCTGCGCGCAGAGATAGTCGCCTTCACTGCGGGCTGGCACGATGAGTACCGCGCCATCCCCTTGCGGTCCGGCGGTATTCCAGCCTTCGAGTGAGGAGAGCGCATCGCGGACGCGCTGGAGCAACTCGGCGCGATCTTCCCGACTGATCACGCCGATGCTGAAATCCTGCTCGGAGTGGCGGAGCGCCGGGATGATCAGATCATCGAACAGGGGCCCGAGTTCGTTGCGCTCTTCGTAGTTCTCGATCGTCTCGAAAAGCTCCGTTTCATCGCCCGCGAGCACACGTTGATAGAAGCGCTCTTCGGGCGCGATGGGGGGGTGGTCGCCGAGAAGTACGTCGAGGAAGGAGAGGTGCGGTACATATTTGCCGAGCACGGCACAGCAGACGGTGAGGGGAGTAGCGAGGAGCAGCCCGCCCGCGCCCCAGAGCCAGGTCCAGAAGACCGCGGAAACGACGATGGCGGTTGCGGAAAGTCCCGTGCTGGCACCGTAGAGCCAGGGTTCGACGATGTTGTTCGAGATCAGTTCGATCACCACAAACAGTCCGATCGTCGCTGCCGGCGGCCACCAGTCGGGCGAGATGGCGAAGGACAGGGCGATGGGACAAGCCGCCGCCAGCCACGGCCCGAGATAAGGAATGAACCGCAACACGGTCGCGAGGATGCCCCAGAGGGCGGCATTGGGGATGCCGATGAGGTACAGCCCCAGGCCGATCGGCAGGCCGTAGGAGGCATTCACAATCAGCTGCGCCATCAGGTATCGGCTGACGCGTCCCGCGGCTTCATCGATCGCCTGGGTGGTGATGCGCAATTGCCCTCGCCCGACCAGATGAATGAAGCGATCCCGCAAATCGCGCCGTTCGATGAGCATAAAAATCACGAACACGACCACCACGGCTGCGGTGCCGAGCGGCCCGAGCAGGGAACCCGAAATGGCGCGGACGATCGCCATCATGGAAGTGTCGGGTTCGACCACCTGCACGGGCATGGCCACGCGATTGGTTTTGCCCGGATCGGATTCGGCAATTTCCTTGCTCAGTTCCTTCCACGTTTCGGAGGCTTTCTGCAGTGGCCCGGCGCTCTGGCCCCGGAAGGTCATCACCTTGGCGTGCAGATTGTCTTTGTAGCGGGGGAGTTGATTGGCGAGGTCGACCAGTTGCCCCGCGACGACGTAGAGCGAAACCGCCGCAACCATAAAAGCGACAAGCACCGTCGTGAGCACCGCGGGCAGATGGCGCAGGCCCCAGCTCTCCAGCTTGCTCACGCACGGAGTGAGCAGAAAGGCGATAAGGATCGCGAGAGCCAGAGGCATGAGAAACCCCTGGCCGAGATAGAGCATGGCGGTGACGGCGAAGAAGGCGAGGAGCGCGGCCACTTTGGCCTGCGGGCGAAATTCCGGCATACCCAGCTATCGCGCCGCCTGAGTGCCGCGAGGGTGCGAAAGTCGGGGCACTTCCCTACGACCATCGCAAACCGGCTTCGCGATATAAATTCTGAATGTCTGCTTTCCAGCCTCATGCCGAGTCGTCGTCCAATCGCCAGCTCGATCATCCACCGCAAATCCTCGTGGTCGATGACGACGCGGCCGCGTTGCGTTTGCTCGCCACCGGTCTGACGGCGGCGAAGTTTGAAGTTCGCACCGCCGCGACCGGAGAAGAAGCGCTGGCGATGATCAAAAAACATCCGCCCGATCTCGCAGTGCTCGATTTCGAGATGCCCGGGCTCAATGGCGCCGAAGTGTGCGCCCGGATTCGGAGTTCGGAAATCGTCTCGGTGAAAGAGCTCCCCATCATTATGCTCACCGCCCATGCCGGCGAAGCAGATGAAGTGCGCTGCCTCGAAGCGGGCGCCAACGATTTCGTGACCAAGCCCGTCAGCCGCGCGGTCTTGCAGGCGCGGATTCAGACCCAGCTGCGGCTGCGCACCTATGCCCGGCAGCTTGAGGAGTGGCGGACGATCCAGGAGGCGGATCTTTCTTCGGCGCGGGCAACGCAGCGAGCCATGGTGCCTCGCGAAACGCCCGAGACGCCGGGTTGGAAAGTGGGCGCCTACTTTGAGCCGCTGATTCAGGTCGGGGGCGATATTTATGGCTGGGAACGGCTGACCGATGGCCGCTGGCTTTTCTGGCTCGCCGACGGCACCGGCCACGGTGCCGCCGCGGCGCTGGTGACGGCGTTGACGGCGCATCTCTTCAGCAAAGCGGCGGAAGTCGCCACGTCGCCGTCGGACATTCTCGCGGCCGTGAACCGCGACTTTCTCCGCGCGGTCGGCGGCAGCGTATTTATGACCGCCTGTTGCGCGATCGTGGAAGACAACGGTACGATCGCGTTTTCCAGCGCCGGGCATCCGCCGCTGATGATCCGCCGGAGCAACGGCACGGTCGAAGCCCATTGGCCGGAAAAAACGATCCTCGGTCTGCGCCCGGGCCTCGATCTGGGCTGGAGCACGGTGAAGCTCGAGCGGGGCGACGTGGCGCTGCTTTATACCGATGGCTTTTTCAGCTTCCGGGGCCCGGAAGGTGAACGTTTTACCCACGAGATCATCGGCCAGGTGCTTGCGGAAGGCAGCGTCGAAAACGAAACCATCGAAGAGGTCCTCGCCCGCGTGCGGGCTCGCTCCAACGGAGGCCCCGCAGACGACGACCTCGCGGCGATCTCCCTGCACTGCGTGGGGCAAACGTAGCAATCAGACGTGGTTCATGCAGCCCGGCTGTGTGAACCACGGATTTGTGCCGGACTAGTGCGCCAGCGACTACTTCCCGTGCGCCGCCTTGTAGTGCTCGGCGAGCAGGTCGGTTCCGAAGTCGTGATCGAAATCGCGCCAGACGCAGTGCACGTGGTTGGCGCCGTTTTGCACGTTGTCGTACTCGAGGACGGAGCTGCCGCTTTGCACCCGGTAGTAGTGCGGCTCGCCGCGTTCGAAACCACCAGCCCAGGCAAAGGTCAGTTTGTCGAAACCCGCCTTTTCGAGCCTGGCCAAATCTTCCGCTGCCACATCGGGCCGATGGCGGCCGAGGTATTCCCGGACGATCTTTAAGAGGCCTTCGCGCTGTTCCGCGGTAAGATCGTTCCAGCCGATGCCTTCGGGTTTCGTTTCGTTGCGGCCGGGGACGTTGAGGATGTCCTTGGGCGCGGCGGCGAGGATGACGGCTTTTTTTCGCTGCTCTTCGTTCAGCGATTTGATGAGGCTTCGGCCAAGTTCTTCCTCCGGGCCGAGAATCCGGGTGCCAGCGCGCGGCCCTTCCTTCACTTCGCCGGGATTCGTGCCGAAGAAACTCGGGGTCATCGCGGGAGCTTGGTCGCCCACGGCGGTGAAATTGAGCGAAAGATGATGGCCTTCCACCCGCCAGCCCCATGGGGAAGTACCTGGCGTGCCGAAGATGCTGAAGAAATAGTTTTCCGGGTCGCGCACCGGTGCGCCCTTTTTGTCCTTCTCCAGGATCGCGAGCACGCCTTCGAGGCTCATGATGCTGACCGCTTTCGTATAGCCGCGATGCGAAAGACCCGTGGCGAGCAGGCCGTGCGCGAGCAGACGCTGCTCCTGAGTCATTTCCTTGATCGGCAATCCTTTGCGCGGGCGCGGGATGAAGTGCCAGTCCGCGCGATCGGTCCCTTCAAATTGAAAAACGACTTTGGCTTTCTGTTCCTCGGTCAGCGCGGAGAGAAAGGCCTTGGCCGCCTGCTCCATTTCCGCCGTCGCCTCGTGGGCGCGGGCGAGGGGAGTGAGAGCGACGAGGAGAGCGAGCGAGAGCGGGAGGCGGGGCATGAGACGAGAGTGGTCGGGGTGGGGGCGGGGTGACAAATTGATTCCCACTGCACTACCGACTTGTACGGCTCCGTCTTAGCGGGCTAAATATTCACCCGACATGATACCGGGTCGCGCAGGGAAAATCGGGCAGCGTCGGCAACCGGAGAGAGGGTGGTAGTCCGATGGACACGCTTTTTCTCTCCCGGCTGCAATTCGCACTCACGATTTCGTTTCACTATATCTATCCACCGCTGAGTATCGGGCTCGGCGTGTTTCTCGTCGCGGTCGAGGGGATGTGGCTGAAGACGCGGAATCCGATCTATCACCAGATGGCGCGGTTCTGGACGCGGATCTTTGCGCTGACCTTTGCGATCGGGGTGGCGACGGGCATTGTGATGGAGTTCGAGTTCGGTACGAACTGGGCGACGTACTCGCGGTACGTGGGCGATATCTTCGGCTCGGCGCTCGCCGCGGAAGGCATCTTCGCGTTTTTCCTCGAGTCCGGCTTTCTCGCCGTGCTGCTTTTCGGGTGGGATAAAGTCGGGCCCAAAGTGCACTATTTCTCGACCTGGATGGTCTGCCTCGGAGCGCACTTTTCGGCGGTTTGGATCGTGGTGGCGAACTCCTGGCAGCAGACCCCGGCGGGATATCACATCGTGGGCGAGGGGATGAAGGCCCGAGCGGAGGTGACGGACTTCTGGGCGATGGTGCTGAATCCTTCGACGGTTGATCGGCTCAGCCACACCTTGTGCGGTTGCTGGCAGGCGGGGGCGTGGCTGGTGGTGAGTGTGAGCGCGTGGTATCTGCTCCGACGGCGGCATGTGCATTTTGCCCAGCGCTCGATGCGCGTGGCGCTGGTGCTCGCCTTGGCCGCGGCGCTGATTCAACTCGTGACCGGGCACTCCAGCGCGCAGGGCGTGGCGAAAAATCAGCCGGCGAAACTGGCCGCCTTTGAAGGGCACTATGCAACCGAACCGGCGACGCTCTGGCTCTTTGGCTGGGTGGATGAAAAAAAGGAGGAGGTGCGCTTCGGCCTCGGGCTGCCGCGAATGCTGACCTTTCTCGTGCACGGCGATCTGAAAACGCCCGTGACCGGGCTGCGGGATATTCCGCCGGATCGGCGTCCGCCGATCAATTTCGTCTTCCAGACCTATCACCTCATGGTCGGGATCGGCATGGGGCTGATCGGCCTCGCCGTAGCTGGAAACTGGCTGATCTGGCGGAAGCAATTTTTCCGGCGGCGCAAATTTCTGATGCTGCTCGTCGGCTCGGTGCTCGGGCCGCAACTGGCGAATCAGTTTGGCTGGTGGTCGGCGGAGGTGGGGCGGCAGCCGTGGATTGTTTATGGACTGCTGCGCACGTCGGATGGCCTCTCGCGGCAGGTCACGGCGGACATGGTGCTCGCCTCGCTTTTCATGTTCACCTTGATCTATCTGCTGCTGTTCGCGGTGTTTATCTATCTGCTGAATGAAAAGATTCAGCACGGGCCGGCGGATGCGGATCTGACACCCACGGGCAAACTGGCTTCGGTATCCACGGTCGTCGCCGAGGATCGCCGCCCGCGGGCTGACATTGCGGAGGGCGTGTAGCCATGGAAGCACTGGGCCTCGATCTGCACGTGATTTGGTTCCTGCTGGTGGGCGTGCTTTTCACTGGATACGCCATGCTCGATGGCTTCGATCTCGGCGTCGGCGCGATTCATCTTTTTGCCCGAAAAGATCAGGAACGGCGCATTTTGCTCAATGCAATCGGGCCGGTGTGGGATGGGAACGAAGTGTGGCTTGTGACCGGAGGTGGAGCTTTGTTCGCCGCGTTTCCGCCGGTCTATGCGACGGTGTTTTCGGGATTCTATCTGCCCTTTATGTTGCTGCTCATGGGGCTGATTTTTCGGGCCGTGGCGATCGAGTTCCGCTCGAAGCGTCCGGAGCTCTGGTGGCGGCAGATGTGGGACATCGGTTTCTGCGCGGGTAGCGTGCTCTCGGCGTTTATCATTGGCGTCACAATGGGAAATATCGTGTGGGGCGTACCGCTGGATGAGCACGGGGAGTTCAAGGGCAACCTCATGCATTTGTTTCATCCGTATGCGCTGCTGCTCGGCGCGACCACGGTGGCGCTATTTGCCATGCATGGAGCGATCTATGCGCTCATGAAAACCGAGGGGCATTTTCACAATCGCATCCGCACCTGGATCGTGCCGTGCATGGCCGTCTTCATCATCCTGTACGTGGGCACCACGCAGGCGACGCTGTTGTATTGCCCGCACATGACGGAAAGCGTGAAACAGCATCCGCTGATCGCGGGAATCTCCGTGCTGAACATGCTGGCTATCGCGAATATCCCGCGGGCGATTCATCGCAAGCGGGACGGCGAGGCCTTTCTCAGCTCCTGCCTGGCGATGATCGCGCTGATGGCTCTTTTCGGCGCCGGCCTTTTTCCGAGCCTGCTGCACTCGAACCCGCTGCCCGAGCGTTCGCTCACAATCTATAACTCCTCGTCTTCCGATCGCACGCTCACGAATATGCTGATCATTGCGGCGATCGGCGTGCCCGTGGTGCTGGCTTATACCGTGAGCATCTATTGGATCTTCCGCGGGAAGGTGCAGCGGGAACACCTCGTGTATTGAGGGGGGCCCACTGGGAGTATCCAGCGGGAATGCCTTGAACCTTGGATTCACAGACTCGAAAAGGGGAGCCTGATGAGCGTTCAAGTCGATGTCGTTTACCTCGGAGACCTGCATACCGAAGCCACCCACGGCCCTTCGCAGCACAAACTCCTGACCGATGCCCCGCTGGACAATGGCGGCAAAGGCGAAGCCTTTTCACCGACCGACCTGGTCGGTACCGCGCTGGGCACCTGTGTGCTGACCATCCTCGGCCTTTACGCCAAGCGAAACGGGCTGGAGGTCAAAGGCGCCACGGCCCGGGTCCTCAAAGAAATGACGGCCGTGCCGATCCGGCGGATCGCCCGGCTGGCGACCGAAGTGCGGATTCCGCTGGCCGCCGACCACCCGCATCGCGCGGCGATCGAGCAGGCCATCCGCAGTTGCCCCGTGCACGCCAGCCTTTACGCTGAGATGGAAAAGCCCATCGATTTCGTCTGGGAAGGGTAGAATTCGCCCCTAGCCTGGTTTTTGGGATTGGAGGGGCCGAAAAGCACAGACTTTCGATCAGGCAAGGCCGAGGTTGAAATGCGGCGCGATTTCGCGGAGCATGCACGTCCCAATGAGTAAGTTCCTGTTTGTTTCGATGGCTGCCGCCCTGGCTGCCCCCGTGTGGGCCGAGCCGCCGCAGAAAATTGACGTGAGCTCGCTGCCGGCCCAGGCCAAGGTGATCGACAACGTCGTCATCCCGGTCCCCAGCGAGGTTTTCAATGTCCTCGACAAGCTGGGCAAGCCGAACTGGGGCGAAGTGCTGCGCCCGACGAAGGACGTGAAAACGCCGACGGAATCCCCGCAGCAGGCTCTCCAGCTGGGCTCGGTGATCGCCGAAGGCTTCATCGCCGTCGAAGCCGAGAACGCTGAAGAGGTGAAGAAAATCGGTGGCAGCGTGCGCAAGCTCGCCAAGGCGCTCAGCGTCGAGCACGTCGTCGACAAACGCGCGAAGGCCATTATCGAAGGCGCCGACAAAAAGAACTGGGCCGCCGTACGCAAGGAACTCGACCAGGCACAGTCCGATGTGAAGGAAGCCATGGTTGCGCTGAAGAGCGAGCCGCTTTCCCAGCTCATCTCGCTGGGCGGCTGGCTGCGCGGGACCGAGGCGTTGACCGATGTGGTCGGCAAATCCTTCTCGAAGGATGGCGCCGAGCTGCTGCATCAGCCCGTGTTGCTCGATTACTTCGAGCGCAAGCTTTCCGAGATGCCACCCAAGATTAAGAGCAACCCGCTCGTCACCGACGTGCAGAAGGGGGTGCTCGAGATCCGGCCGCTCGTCGGCATTTCCTCCGGGGATCAAATCTCGGAGAAGTCGGTCAAGGAAGTCGGGCAAGTGACCAGCGATCTGGTCAAGAAGATCGGCGCGAAGAATTAACCAAGACTCAACCAAGTGAAACGTTTCTCCATCGCCCTCGTGGCCATGCTGTCGCTCCTCGCGCCAGGCCACGGCTATTCAAGTATCGACGATGCGCTGGCCTTTGCCCTCGAGGCGGCCTCGCCTTATGTGAAGGAAGGGTTTACCGTCCGCGAAGACTATTGGGGTGGCGATCTGCCGGTGAAAAGCACCAAGGCGATCGTGCACCAGCTTTTCAAAGGCAATGAATACTGGTTCTGGATGGGCACCGACGAGAAGACCGCCAAGATCTCGGTGCACATCTACGACAGCGAGGGTAACCTCGTGGAAGTCGAAGCCTGGCAGAAGCCGCACTTTGCCGCGGCCCGCGTCATGCCGAAAAAGACCGGTTCCTATTACCTGATCGTCGAGATCGAAAAATCGCCCCAGGAACGCACGACCTGGGCGCTGGCCTACGGCTTCCGCTAGGGCTTTGAGGGCAGTGAACAGCGGTCAGTAGCCAGTAATCAGTGAGTCAATCGCGCTGCCGCAGGTGTCGGTTCACCGGCGGCAGCAAAGCTTTTCCTGCCCATTTTATTTGTGAGTGAGACGACGACTTTGGAATTCGAGAGCGCGCGCACCCTGGCGACGCTCTTTGCCAACGACCTGCGCCTGCTAAAAACAGCCGAGGACGCGCTGAGCGTAAAGCTGACCACCCGCGAAGGGTGGATTCGCGCCGAGGGAGAGCCCGACGCCATCGAGCGGGTGCGCCGGCTTTTCGGCCAGCTCGACCGGGCCCGCGCCGCAGGGCTGACCATTCGCAAAGCGGAGTTCAACTACGCGCTGAAGACGGTACTCCAGGAGGGCATCGTCGGCATCGATGAACTCGCCGAGACGAAGATCCAGTTTTCGTCGAAGCGCCCGCCGATCATTCCGAAGACCGAAGGTCAGCGGGCCTACCTGAAGGCGATTCAGTCACACGATCTCGTCTTCGGCCTCGGGCCGGCGGGAACCGGGAAAACTTACCTGGCCATGGCCATGGCGGTCGCAGCGCTGAAGCGGGAGGAAGTCTCTCGCATCGTGCTCACCCGGCCGGCCGTGGAAGCGGGCGAGGCGCTGGGCTTTCTGCCCGGCGATCTGCGCGAGAAGATCATGCCGTACCTGCGCCCGCTCTACGATGCGATCTACGACATGATCGATGGCGAAGAAATGGAGCGGCTGGTCGAGCGCGGAGTGATCGAAGTCGCGCCGCTGGCCTACATGCGTGGCCGCACGCTGAACCGCTCCTTCGTCGTCCTCGACGAAGCGCAGAATACCACCACGGAGCAGATGTTCATGTTCCTGACCCGCCTCGGGGCGGAATCGAAGGCGATCATCACCGGCGATACGACCCAGATCGATCTGCCGTCGAACAAGCGCAGCGGCTTGGTCGAGGCTCTGCAGGCGCTCCGCGCCGTGGACGGCATCGCTTTTTGCCGGTTCGAAGATCGCGACGTCGTTCGCCACGAACTAGTCCAATCCATCGTCCGCGCCTACCGCCGGCACCGGGGCGCGGGGGACGCTGAAAACAAGCGTTGATCTTTACCCCGCTTCCGAGCGACATTCCCGCCCGCCAACCGCATGTTCGGCTTCTTTGAACGTCAACGCCTCGTCAAACGGGGTTTCGCTGCCTCCAAGCAACGCCGGAGGCGTACCGAGAGCGAATGGCAGCAGACTCTCGAGTACGGACCGCTGGCGAAAGTGCTGGTCTGCGTGGTATTTGTCATCGGCCTGCTCGGCCTGATGGCGATCGGCATGGGGGACGATGGCCAGCCGACGGAAAAGAACCTGATCGCGATCCTGATCTTCCTCACGGCGCTGGCGCAGCTCTGGATCAATCACCCCCGGACCTTCGATCGCAATTCGCGGTTGCTCCTGATTTTCGCGACGACCCTGCTCCACTTGACCGTGGTAAAGCTGGTTGTCGTCGGTGCGGCGAATCAGGTCCGCATCTCCGGTGCCGAACATTTCAGCGCCCTGGAACGGATGGATATGTGGGCGTTGGCCGTCCCTTACGCCCTGGCGCCTTTGCTCATCTCCGTGCTGCTGGGGCGGAATCACGCGATCTTTACCGCGATTTTTGTGAGTCTGTGGGGCGCGATCATTTACCGGGGCATCGATCCGAAGTTCCTTGTGATCTCGCTGATCTGCGGGTTCATCGCGGTGTTCGTGACGCTGCAAGTGCGCCGCCGCTCGCGCCTGATCCGGGCCGGTTTTTTTGTTGGCCTGGCGACCCTGCTCCTGGCGTTGCTTTTCGGAAAGATCACCGTGCTCAGCACGGCCGGTGTGGTGGCGACGAATTGGGAGCTGGTCGGCTGGCAGACATTGATCGCCGTTTCCAGCGGGGTGGTGACCGCGTTTCTGATCAGTGGCGCGCTGCCGATCTTTGAGAATCTATTCGGCATCACCACGGAGATTTCCTGGATCGAAATGGCCGACCTGAATCACCCTCTGCTCAAGCGGATGATGCTGGAGGCGCCTGGGACTTATCAGCACAGCCTCGTCGTGGCGACACTGGCGGAGGCGGCTGCGGAATCGATCGGGGCAAATGCCACCAGCTGCCGCGTGTGCAGCTATTTCCACGACATCGGAAAGCTGATCAAACCGGAGTACTTCACGGAAAACATGCGCCACGGGCGCAACCCGCACGATGACCTCGCGCCGACGATGAGTGCGCTGATCATCATCGCCCATGTGAAGGAAGGCGTGGACCTCGCGCTGAAATACAATCTCTGCCAGGAGATCATCGATGTGATCCAGCAGCACCACGGCACCTCGCTGGTCTTCTATTTCTACAAGCGCGCCCTGCAGCAGCAGGAAGACGCCCGGGCGGGTGGCAAGATCATGAATATCCGCGAGGAGGATATCCCGGATGTGCGCGAAGAAAGTTTCCGTTATTCCGGTCCGCGTCCGCAGACCCGCGAGGCCGCGATTATCTCGCTCGCGGACTCGATCGAAAGTGCGTCGCGCAGCCTGGAGAGAGTGACGCCACAAAAGATGGATCAGCTGATCCGAGACATCATCGAGAAGCGTTTGATCGATGGCCAGCTCAAGGAATGCGACCTGACCATGCGTGAGCTGGAGGAAGTCTCCGAAAGCTTCCGCAATACGCTCCAGAGCATGATGCACAGCCGCATCGCGTATCCGGAAGACAAGGAAAAGTCGAAGAGCGGGCTGCACCAGTCCCTCAGCCCGAAAACCAAGACGCCGATGTCGGCAGCGTAGGCGGCTCTTCCCTGAGCCGCCCTGAAATCCTACCGCCGCAGGCGCGGGGAAGGTGGTGGAGCCTTTGTTGTGTAGCTACGAGCAGTCTAAAGCCTGTATTGTTGCCCACGTCACCGTGCGACCTACCTTCGGTAGTCCAACGTGGTTTCGCTTCCACGTCGGACCAAAATATTTAGGGTCTCCGCCCGTGAACCTCGTCTTCCTCAATCGCCAGCGCGCCATCCGCCTGAACACCGCCTGGCTGCGCAAAGCGGCTGCCCTGGCCTTGCCGCGCTGTCTGGAGCTTTCGGATGATGGCCAGTTTGCCCTGAAGGCATTGCCGGAAATTGTGGTGGCCATCGTGTCGGACAAAGTCAGCGCCCGGGTGCACCTGGAGTTTATGGATATCGAAGGGCCGACCGATGTGATCACCTTCGAGCACGGGGAGATCGTGGTGAGTGCGGAAACCGCGCGTGACTATGCCGCGCGGTACGAGCACCCGGTTGAGCATGAGTTGGCGCTTTACACCATCCACGGACTTCTGCACTTGAACGGTTACGACGACCTCGCTGCCGCGCCGGCCGCCCGGATGCGCCGGGTGCAAAACCAAGTGCTGCGTGAGGTGTTAAAACTCCTCCCACCGTTATGAACCCCTCCCGTTTCGTTCTCCCCGCGATTCTCACTTTCACAGCAGCCCTGGCCCCGGCCCAGCAGCCGCAGGATGCGCCGCCGATCGACCCGACCAAGCTGATCGAGGCGCTCAAGGCGCTCAAGGAGCAGCAGACGACCAACGTCAAAGCCTCTCGGCAGAAGCTGCTGCAATCGGCGCAGGCCAGCGCCGCCAGTCCGGCTGCAGCCACGGCGGCGTGGGTGGAAGCGATTCGGCAGACCCAGTTTGAAGGCGTGGAGAAGGAAGGGGCGCAGTTTCGTGAATGGCGCGAACGCGAAGGCCCGCTTTTCGCTGAAAAAGAAGTGCAGGCCGCGGCTCAGCTCCATTTCCGCTGGTTGGTCATCACTGCCCAGCGCGCGCTCGGTTCCACCACCAAGGAGTTGCTGCCGAACATCATCCAGTATGCCCGCGACGTAGTGGCCGATGCCCAGGCAATCGAGGCGTTTGCCTTGCATGCGCAGAAGGAGAAAGATCGCGCCCAGGCGGGCCGCCCTGGAACCCAGCGGGTGCCGGCGCGCAATGTCGGTGATGAAGACCGCGGCCGCCGGCAGAACAACGGGCCAGTCACCGAAGATGACCGGGTGAAGCGGTTGCACGACCAGATCCTCGCCCGCGCCCTGCCGGGCAGCCCCACGGTGAAAGCTCTGCACGCGGAAGAGCTGATCAAGGTCGAGAATTGGGAATACAAGCCGGGGGATGCCGACGCGATTTACCAGCATATCGTCCTGCCCGAGCTACGCACCGCTCACGACCCGCGCGTGCTCGAATACTGGGACCTCAAACTGAAGCTCGAAGCCGAGGCAGTGAAAGACGCGCCCGCTTTCGATCAGGAGAAGTTCAACAAGGAACGCCGGCCTGAACTCCAGTGGGACCGGTCGAAGGAATATCTTTCGTTGGGCCTGAAAAACAAAGGCATCGGCGAGCTGTTCCAGATCCTGAAAGCCAATCCGCAGCACCCGAAATTCAACGATTGGGTCACTGAGCTGGAGACGGCAATTTCGCCGGAAACTTCGTCCACACCTCCGGCTGGCGCTTTGCCTGGATCGAAGTAAATTCGGTCCGCGATGCCGGAAACCACCGTCGTACAGGAAACCGATACCGAGACGCTGCTCGACACTCCTTGGAATGTTGTCGTGCACAATGATCCGGTGAACTTGATGAACTACGTGACCCGCGTGTTCATCAAGGTCTTCGGCTTTTCCAAAGAGCGCGCGGAGAAGCACATGATGGAGGTTCACCACCGGGGCCGCAGTATCGTTTGGAGCGGAGTCCGGGAGCGAGCGGAAGCTTACGTGCAGCAGCTGCACGGTTATTTGCTGCTCGCCACCGTCGAGAAAGCGGAACAGGGAAAGGGAGAGTGAAAATCACCCGCCTCAACGAGCGGACGATCGCGATCGGCCCGCTGGACCTTTTCTGCACGGAGTTGCTGCACCAGATTCGCCTGGCCGCGAATCCGGAAGGCGACCGTGCGGCGGAGCGTCGCTTTTTCCCGTCCCCGACCGGGGGCCGCGATGAGGAGTTCGACGAAGATTGGACGGAGTACATCGAGCCGGAGCTGGCCGAGTTGTTCGCTTCCAGCATTCAGGTCATCGAAAAGGACTTGGCGGATTTTCCCCCGAGCCTGCCGGCGGACGATCATCACACGCTGGAACTGCAAATCGGCCATCTGGAAGCCTGGATTCACGGCCTGAATCAGGCGCGCCTGGCGATCGCCGCACGGTACAAGTTCACCGAGAAGGACATGGACGACGAGATTACGCTCGATGGCGACGTCCGCGCGCTGGCGCTATTTCAGGTCCACTTCTACGGCTGGCTGCAGGAGTGCTTCCTGCGGATCATCGAGAACGAGTAAGCCGCTGCCGGAGCGAAAGGGGGCGTTTGGATGAATCAAGTAGCGCCCGTTTTTTTGAGCAGCGGGGCGTCATTTCACCGCCGCTGACACAGCGGCGGCTACACGCGAGATTTTTGGGAGACGGGTGATATCGATGAGACCGTTGTAGCCGCCGTTGTGTCAGCGGCGGAAGGTGAGGGGCGTGGCTGTGTGAAAGCCCGTAATGCGGCGACGGCCTACCCCACGTAAACCCCATCCGTCTGCAGGCTCAGCGGCTCGAGGTTGAAGAGGGAGGTGTGAGTACTGGAGCCGGAGAAAGCGCTCAGGCGATTTTCACCGCCGCGGCCTTTGGTGGCGATGATATCGGCGATGCCGTCACCGTTGATATCGAGGGCCGAAATGCGGGCACCCTTGAGTTTGCCGGAGTTGTAGGCCTTGACCGTTTCCGGCGTGCTGACCCCGTGCGGGTAGATCTGCACATTGGGTGTGCCAGTTCCGGCGCTGACCATCACGTCGTCGCGGCCATCACCGTCCACATCGCCGGCGGCCACATAGACGCCGCCGCGATAGCTCTTCGCAAAGACATTCGCCTTATTGACCGCGCCCGAGATCAGCGTGCCGGTCATCGCGTCGAAGACCCGCACCGCGGAGCCGACGCCGGTGCCGACGACGATATCGTCAAAGCCATCGCCATTCACATCGCCAGTCGCCACACGCACGCCGCCGGATCCCGCTCCGAACGCACGGAAGGAATTGAGCAGCGTGCCATCGGCGCCGGAGAAGATCCGGACCTGATTCGAGCTGCCCGCGCTGGGGGTCACGATCACGTCATCGAAGCCATCGCCATTCACATCGGCCGAAGCGACAAACACGCCGCCGCGGTAGCTGAGGCCATAGGCGGAGAACCCACCGAGCACGCCCCCGAGCGGCAGGAGGGTGGAACCGTCGTAAACGCGGACGACGGCTTTGCTGCCCGAACCACCGCCGGCGATGATGTCGTCGATGCCGTCGCCATTCACGTCGCCCACGGCCACACGGACGCCGCCTTTGTACTTCGCGGGGAAGACGTCGATGGTCTGGACCAGCGTGGCGCCGGTGGGGGAGGTGGTATAGACGCTGACCGAATTGCCGCTGCCTTCACCGACGGCGAAGGTGTGGTGATCGTCGTCGTTGATCGCGCCGACGCCGACCTGTGAGGTGCCGAGCGCGGCGTTGGTCGGGTTGGAGAGATTCACCACGAAACGTTCGCGCGCTTCGGCGACGGAATCGGTGGTGATATCGATGGAGAGGGTCTGAGTGAGCTGGCCCGGCGAGAAGATGACGGTGCCGCTGAGCGAAGTGTAGTCCACGCCCGCGGTGGCATTGCGGGCATCCATGCTGAAGTCGGCGGTGGTGAAATCGACCGTGACAGTGGCGCCGACGGTCGCGCTGAGGGTCACGGTGAAGACCATCTGCTTGGTGCCGCCGGTGCCTTCGACGACGGAGGCGCTACCGATGTTTACGGTGACGGGTGCGACCGCGGTGACATTCGCGGAGAATTCCGAGGTGCCGGCGCTGATCGAGGTGGAGTCGGTGGTGGTGGCCACGATCTTGTCGCCATCGCTCAAGCCGAGGGACGACAGGCTGGCGCTGAAGCTGGCTGCGTTGCCGGCCACGACGGCGACATTGATGAAGCCGAGGTAGGTTTTGCCCTGGGTGCCGCTGGCGTCGGTCTTGAAGAACTCCACGCGGACTGTGCCGGTGATGTCGGTGGTCACGGTGCCATTGATATCGACCGTGGTGCCGCCGAGGCTCGCGGAAGTGAGCACCGGGAAATTCAGGAGGTTGTTGTCGCCGGAGTCGGAATCGGTGGCGTCGTTGGCGGTGGAGCCGTCGTCGCCGAGATCGATGCCGACGCCGGTATTGCCGCTGATCGAATTGCCGAGGATTTGCACTCCGGTCGCGCCCACGACGCTGACGCCGTTCGCGCCGTTGCCGGCGATGACGTTGCCTTCGCCGGCGCCCGTGCCGCCGATGACGTTGTTCGACTTGGCGACGTAGACGCCGGCGCCGACGTTGCCGACGATCATGGTACCGTCGGCGGCGGTGCCGATGAGGTTGCCCTGGACGAAGTTCGTCCCCGTGGCGCTGCCATTGATATAAACGCCGTGGAGCAGGTTGCCGGAAATCACGTTCCCAGCGCCGGCGGACGAGCCGCCGATCGTATTGCCGACGGCGTCGCGGATTTCGATGCCGTGATCGGTATTCCCGACGGCGGCGGTGCCCGCGGCATTCGTGCCAATGTAGTTGCCCTGCACGAGCAGGCCGGTGGTGCCGGTATCGATGGTGATGCCGTTGCCGAGATTGCCCGAGATCACATTACCGGCGCCGGCGGCGGTGCCACCGATGGTGCCGCTGGAGCCGGTGAGATAGATGCCGTCGCTATTGCCCAGCGCGGCCGTGCCGGTGGAATCGATGCCGATGTAGTTGCCCTGCACGGTGATGTTCACCGCGCTGTCGATATACAGACCGATGTTCGTATTTCCGGAGATGTCGTTCCGGTCGGCGGGTGTGGTGCCACCGATGGTGACGTTGGTCGCGCCGGTGACGCGGATGCCGTAGAAATTCGCCGCGATGCCTTCGGACGGATCTTCGCCGATGAGGTTGCCTTTGATGACGGCGTTGCTCGCGTTGGAGGTCAGGATGATGCCGGCGCTATCGGTGCCGTTGTCGAAGCCGGCGATGACCAGGCCGATGATGGTCACATCCGCCGCATCGACGGTCAGGCCGGCAGCGATGGTGTTGTCGCCGATGATTTCGATCTTGAAGACCGCATCGGACCCGAGGGCGAGGGTATTGACCGAGGAGCCGAACTGCGAATAGCCATTGATGATCACGGACTCGGTGATGTCCGGCAGCGCGCTGCTCAGGGAGATCATCTGAAGCCCAGAGCCCGCGATATTGAAGGTGATCGTATCGGTGCCAGCCGTGGCATTCGCCGCGAGGATGGCCTCGCGGAGCGACGTGACGTTGTCGAGCGCATCGACAGTGTCGTCCGTGGTCGTGACCTCGAAAGGATTGAGCGGCGGCGCGCTGCCGAAGTCGACGCTGACGTTGCCGGCATTGTAGTTGAGCGCACTCCCGTTCGGAATGTCAGCCGTGGCGAAATTGCCGACCGCGGTCCCGTGAGTGAGGACCGGGAAGGAGGCGACCGCCCCGGGCGTGTAACCGCCGACGGGGACGAACGAGAACGTCCCATCGAAGACCGCGGCGCCGGACACCGCCAGCACATCGTAGTTGGCCGCCGAGGAGGCCTCGAGGACCACGCTACCGGCGCTGCCTTGCGAATAGGTGCCGGTGATGGTCAGCGTGCCGATGGTCTCGGGATCGCCGCCGGGCGCGACGGTGCCGGAGAGGTTGTTCACATCGCCCACGATCGTGCCGTAACCCGAGACCGTACCGCTCTGGATTTGCAGCGAGGTCGTGGTCGTGATCGACGAAGTGGACCCGACGAAGAGAACGCCGCCAGTTTGCACGTAGGAGTTCGAGAAAGTGAGCGTCGAACCGGTGGTGACAAAAATCTCGCCAGCATTGGTGACCGGCGCGGAGATCGTGGTGGTCGAGGTGTCGCCGTCGCGGGTCAGGCGGCCGCCGCTGAGTACGTGCAGCTGACCCAGCGGGCCGCCCCCGCCGACGAGATCGACCGCGGTGGTGATGTGCACGTCGCCGCCGATTTCGAGCACAGCCCCGCCGTTCAGCCCGACCGGGCCGCTGCCGGAAATCGCGCCCGTGCTGCCGGTCTGATAGGAGAGCGTGCCGCCGGAAAGATTCTTCGGGCCCGTGCCGTCGATGTCCAGTTCGCCTTCCACGCGCAAATGTACGCCGCCGATGATGTCACCGCCGGACCAGACCATAAAACCGTCGACCGTCATGTAGGCGTCGGAGGAGTTGAAGTTCAGCGAACCACTCTGGAAGAAAAGCGTCGTCCCGTGGGTGAGTTCGAGGATCGACTCCGTATTGATATTCAGCGTGCCATTCAGCGTGATTACTCCATCGCCGGTGAGGGTGACGAAATCGGTGACATCGAAGCTCACGCTGGGGGTGAGCTCCAGGCTTGCGCTGTTGGAAACGAGGAACGTGCCGGCATTCGCGCCGCCGCCGCCGAGCACCTGGACCGTGCCGAATTGCAGGTCGAAGAGGCCGTCCATTTCGAAAGTGAGGCCGGACACAAAGGCCAGGGTGCCGGTCGAGGTTTTGCGGAGCGTGCCTTCGTTGGCGATGAAGATGGAGCCGGAGGGCGAGGTGGTGTCGAAGGCGACATCGCCGGAAATCTGGAAGATGTTGTGATCTTCGATCGTCGCGTTGTTCGTGAGGCTGAGGAGGCCGGTGTCGCTCCAGTCGAGGGTGCCATTGAGGAACAGCGTGCGGCCATCGAGGATCTTCGTGCTGGTGCCCTTGATGATCGAGCTCGAGGAGAAATCCGTGATCGTCTGGCCCGAGCCACTCTGGGTGCCGCCGGTCCATTGCAGGCTGCCGAGGACGTTCAGGTTCGAAGAACCGGTGAGCGTGCCCATGCTCTGGACGAAATCGCCGACGGTGCGATTGCCGGCGCTGAGCGTGATCGTGGCATTGATATCGAGGATGGCCACGTCGTTCGTACCCGGCACGGTGTCGAACTCCCAGTTGGCCGCAGTATCCCAATTGGTGTCCCCGCCGCCGCCGTCCCAATGGATGATGTTGCCGTTGCGGGTTAACAGCGCGGCGGTGGCGGTGTAGCTGGCGGTCAGCAACCCTTCGCCGACGACGAATTGGAAGATGCCATTGATCGAAGTGGCCGTGACCTCGGTGAAGGTGCTGCCGGGGGCGGGGGCGAAGCCGGGCAGATAGGTGACGTTGAGCACGCCGCCGAGATTAGCCGTGCCATTGACGACGAGTTGGTCGTACCCGGCGCCCGCATTCGGCCCGCCGAGATCGAAGAGATACGTGCCGCCGCCGCCCTGGGTGTAGGTGCCGGTGATCGTGATCGTGCCGGCGGCGTATTCGCCGCCCGGGCTGAGGTAACCGAACTGGTTGTTCACCGTGCCGGTGATGGCGCCGGTGCCGGTGATCGTGCCATCGCTGAGCAGGATGGTTTGAGCCCCGGTCGAAAGATTGCCGCCATCGAGGAAAATCTTTCCGCCGGTCAATTCAAACGAGCCGACCTGAAAGGTGCCCTGTTTGATATCGATGAGGCCATCGTTTTGCCCGGAGCCGAGGACCACGCCAAAGGTGCCCGCGCCGTTTTTGATGATCTGGCCGTGATTGAAGAACTGCGAGGTGGTGGCCGAGCCATCTCCATCGACGATGCCATTGCTCAGGCTCACGACGCCTGTGGCATCGACGGTGAAGATGCCCTGGTTGAAGCGCAGGATGCTGTCGGTGATCGCGAAATTGCCCGCGACTTTGAGGTCGCCATTGAGCCACTGGAGCGGGGTGGAGCCGCTCAGCGTGGCATCGCCGGCGAGGGCGAGCGAGGGGCCATTGTGCGAGCCCGCGGTCCAGAGGAAGTTATCTCGGACCGTGAGTGAACCGGTGCCGCCGAAGACGCCGCCGTTTTGGATAAAGCTTGAGACCGCCGCGGAACCGATGAGTGAAAGGCTGTTGATGCCGCCGCCGCTGTAAATCGCGATGTCGTTCGCACCGGGGACGCCGTTGGGCGCCCAGTTGCTGGGGTTAAACCAATCGCTGGAAGTCGAGCCCGTCCAAGTGAAAGTGATCGGGCCGGGGCCGGCGGCGAGCGAGAACTCCGAGGTGTCGTTCGTCGTCGCATCGATCAGCGTGGTACTGTAATAGGAATCGACCGGGACGCCGGGGCTGCCGTTGTAGACGGCCTGCGCATCGCCGGAGTTGTTCGTCGTGACCGTGACCGAGCCGAGATAGACGGTGCCTTCACCGTAACCGGAGGCATTCACCTGGGTTGGGGCCATCACGAAAAATTCCACGCGGTACTGCCTGTTCGGTTCGGCGTGGACGGCGGCGGTCAGCGTAAGGTCGGTGCCGTTGTTGCTGTTGGCCGTGATGACCGGGAAATTCAGGAGGTGGTTGACCCCGTTGTCCGTGTCGAAGTTGTCGTTGGCATTGACGCCGTAGAAATTCTCCGAGCTGCTTTTCAGGTCGATGCCGAGGCCGGCGTTGTTGTGAATGCTATTGCCCGAGATGAGCACGCCCTGATTGGAGCCGCCGGCGGTGGGATTGGTGATGAAAACGCCGGGGCCATCGTTCCAGGCGATGACGTTGCTGTCTCCGATACTCGTCCCGCCAATGGTCGCGGACGACGTGGAGTAGACGGCGATGCCACCTTTCGCATTGCCGAAATCCACGGAGATCGAGCCGGCGAGATCGGTGCCGATCTTGTTCCCCTGGATGATGACGTTGTCGCCGGCGCCATCGCCAAAGGGGCTGCCGACGTCGATGCCCGCGCCGCTGTTGCCCGAGATGGCATTGCCGCCGATCGACACGCCGCTCGCATTATTATCGATGCGAATGCCCGTGTTCCCATTGCCCAACACGGTGTCTCCAGCGGCGTTCAGGCCGACGATGTTACCAGTCACGGAGGTGCCCGAGCCGGTGCCGATGCCAATTCCCACGCCGCTGTTGCCACTGACCACGTTGCCGACGACGGAATTGCTGGAACCGATTACGGTGACGCCGGTATTGGTATTGGGGATCGCCGTGTTGCCGGTCTTGTCGGTCCCGATGAGATTGCCCTGCACAGTGCTCAGGCTGGCGTGGCTGTCGAGGATGGCCCCGTAGGCGCTGCCGGAGAGGATGTTCCGGTCGGCGGGGCTGGGTCCACCGATGAGGACGTTCGTGAAATTCTCCACCCCGCTGAGCTTGAAGACACCTACTGCCGCATTCCCATTGCCGGAGATGGGGGTGCCGCCGCTATCGGTGCCGCTGTAGATTTGCGTGCCGGTCAGGTCGGTGCCGATGAAGTTGCCCGCGACCGTGACATTGCTCGCCTGGATCAGGATGCCGAAGCCGCTTTCATTGACGCCTGGGTGGAAACCCGCGATGGCGAGGCCTTTCACCACGCTGCCGCCCGCGTCGCTATCGGCGTCGCTGCCGAAGACGAGACCGTTGCCGGTCATCTGCGAACCATCGAGCATCACGCGCAGCACGGCGTTGGTGCCGATATTGGTGTTGTTGGCCTGGGTGCCGGGGGCGGTGTAGCCGTCGATGATCACAGATTCCGTGATCGTCGGCAGCTGCGACTGGAGCAGGATGATGAACGGGCCGCCGGCGCCGATGTTGGCAAAAGAGATGGTATCCGGGCCGCCGACATTCGGGGTGTTGTTCGCCTGGGTGATGACGTCGCGCAGCGAGCCCGGTTGATTGTCCGTGGCGGTGGTGACGAAAAAGGTGGCCGGGGCGATACGAGCTTCCAGCAGCTCGACGACAGGCGTACGGGAGGGGCGGGAAGGGCGACGGCGGGCGAGCGATTTCATGGATGCGCGAGGAGCTGGGACCAACGCCGCCAAGGATCAAAAATATTCTTATCGCCGTCAAAGGTATTCCTGAGTTTTGGGCCTTTGGGCAGGGGACGCGAATGCCGCCTGTGTGTCAGGAAGGGGACTATCGGGAGGGGGCGAAGGCGCTCGCGGTCGAATCGGGAAACCGCTCAATCACGATCGGGGTTCTGCTGGCGGTACGTGGCGTTGTCCAGGGCCCCGTGCTCGATCAGGGCCTTACCCGCGGCAAACAGGATGGCCCCATGCCGGGGGCGACTGACTCCGAGGATGGGGAGATAGGGTTCTCCTTCAGCCGGCGGGACCTCGCTGAAGCTGATGCTGGCTTGATCGCGGCGGCACAGGTAGTCGCGCCAGAGGCCGTTCTTCTCCTTGCGCACCTTGATCGAAACCTGAAAACCCTCTGCTTTTAATATGGCGTCCACCGAGGTGTCCCAGGGGATGGGGACGTACAACGTGAAGGAGGCGCTCATGGTTCCACTGTCACCAAGCCCTCGGGCAAAGCAAGACACCCGTCCTCCAAGCCCTTTCTCCGGCCTGGGAGCGTGATGTCATCCTATTTGCGAATCGGGCGCCATCCCACCGCCGCTGACACAGCGGCGGAAGGCGAGGGACGTGGCCATGCAATCACGCGTGTTGCCTTGGCGGACTCTACTCGAGTTCCTGCATGTACCGGATCAGCTCGGCCTGCTGGGTCGCATCCAGTTCGCGGAACCGATCGTGGCCTTTGCCCGCCGGCGCATTGGTCGTGGTGAAGACGTCGTTCAACGTCGCGGCCGCGCCATTGTGCAGATACGGCGCGGTGGACCAGAGGCCGCGCAGGGTGGGGGTGTCGAAGCCGGTCAGCGTCACGCCCATGCGTTTGCCCGAATTCGCGCGGATGGTGCCCACGTCGTGGAAGAGGTTGAGCGCGCTGTCGGTGAAGTTCGTGCCGCTATGGCAGGTAGCGCAGCCTTTGCTGGTGAAGTGCGCGGCACCGTTGGTGGCCTGCGTGGTGTTGGTGCCATTGGTATTCCGGAAGGGGCTGCGCGGCATCGTGGTAAGCGAGGCGACGTAGGCCGCCATGGCGTCGAGGTCGGCGTTGCGGCCGGCATTTGCAGCACCCAGGGGCGGGTTTTGCGCGCCATTGAGGAAGCCGGTGCCGCCGAAGTGATCGTGGATGTCGTTGTCGAAATCCTGGATCTCATTGAAGTTCCCCGTCCAGTGCACCGGACCGTGGCCCATGCCGGCGCGGCCGATCATCGGGATGGTCTGGCGGAAACCCTCGCCGCGATCGGTGAAGTCCCACGTGCGGCCATCGCTATCGCCATCGAGGTGGCAGCTTGCGCAGCTGATGTAGCCTTCGCCGGACATCCGCAGGTCGTTCGCATTGTAGAAAACGCGTTTCCCAGTGAGCACCTGCGCGGTGAGTTTTTCCGTGGTGATCAGGTTGGTTGGCGAGCCGACTACGTTCATGCTCGAACTCGTGCCGTTGACCAGTCCGGCGACGTCCAGAGTGGTTACACTGCGAGCGAGGAAATTGTGGACGTAGAGTTTGGTGCCGTCGGGTTTGATCGTGAGGCCCGAGGGCGCGAAGCTGACGCTGGCGCCCGCAACCTGATTGCCCGTCACCGCGTCGAAGGCGAGCACCTCGTTATTCACGATGAAGGCGACGAATACGAGATCGCCGACTGGCGAGAAACAGACCGCGGCAGGGAGACCCTGATCGTCGACGTCCTTGCGCAAGGTGCGCACTTCGATGCCACCGGTGAGGTCGATCTGGCAGAGGATACTGCGGGTGGTGTTATCGGCATCCAGCGGGGTACCGGACTGCCCAGGTCCAGTGCCCCGCCGGATGTTGTCCTTTTTCGCCGGAACCCAGACCCGGCGGCCGTCGGGAGAGACCGCGGCGTCGAGCAGGTAGTTCGGCAGGCCGCTGCCACCGTTTTCCGAATCAGCGGTGGTTTCGAGGCCGAGGACAAAGGGGTTCGCTGTGCGGGTCGTGGTGTTCGTCGCGGTCAGAAGCATGGTGCTGGTATCGACTTCCCACACCTGGCCCGCCGTATCCGGCGAGGTAAAGCGGGTGACGTAAGCCCGCGTGGAATCGGCGGAGATCGCCAGCCCGCGAAGCGGCGCGCCGAGATCGAGCGGCGTGCCCAGGGTGACGCGGTTGACCGGGTCGAGTTTGATCAGCTTGTGCGAACCTTCGCAGGCGACATAGGCCGCGCTGCCATTCGGCGCGAAGGCCAGGCCGATCGGCTCGGAGCCCCATGGGAGCGTGATCGTGGCGACCGCCGCACCGGAGCTGGAGTTCAGGATGCGGATCTCGTCGGTATCGTGGCAGAGGATCCAGGCTTCCGAGACATTCGGCCGCAGCGCGACGGCGGTGGGGCGTTTGCCGACGGGTTGCTCGAAGTCGCGCGCCGAAGTGTTCGCATCGATCCGGGTCACGGTGTCGATGTCCGGATTCGCGATCCAGACTTTGCTCAGCGCGGTGTCGTAGGCGACCTGGGTGGACTTCGTCGGGGGATTCGCCGTGAGCGGGCGATAGACGATCTGCACCATCGTCTTGAACGAAGTATCATAGCCATCATCGACGAAGACGGTCACAACATAGCGGCCCGGCGCATTGTAGGTGTGTTTGGCCGTGGGACTGCTGCTCCACGCACTCTGCGAGCCATCGCCGAAATCATACGAGTAGGCGAAGTTTTCGCCGACATTCGTATCGGTGGCGGCGGCGGTGAATGTGACCTCCGTGCTCATCGTTTGCTTCGGATTCGACGAGGTCAGGGTCGTGACGGTCGGTGCGAGATTGGGTGAACCGGCGCCGAGCGCATTGATCTGCGAAGGCGTTGCGATCGAGCCGTAGACGCGCACTTCATCGATCTGGCCGACCATGGTATTCGCCCCGGCGGACATGGAGCCGATTTCCATCGGAGCATTGGTCGGGAAATCCGTGCGGATCGTGCCGCCGGCGGTGACGTCGCGGCGATTGTAGTAGATGCGTGCGGTGCCGGCGGTGCGATTGAACGTCACCGCTACATGATTCCACTGGTCGTACTCGAAGACGCCGGTGGCCGTATTGGCCGCGGCGCCGAGCGTGCCGTTGCCGGTTTCAAACATGATGCGACCGGCATTGAGTTGGCCTTTGCCGTAGACAAAAAGGCGGAAGGCGGCCGAATTGTAATTCGTCGCGCCATTGGCGAGGATAGTTTCGAGCGAATTCGAAGTTTGGGGGATTTTGACCCAGGCCGAGAGGGTGACGGTATCGCCGATCTCAAATGCCGTGGTGCTGCTGGCGCGATCGTCCGCTCCATCGAGCAGGAGCGAGTGCGTGCCGTAGGCGTGATCAAGCGCATACGTGGCGCCACCAAGCACGGTGGCGGTACGGTTGAAGCCGCCGAGATCCGTGCCGCTGTTATCGAGCGGCCAGTAGGCGAGCGGCTTCTGGATCGATTGGACCCGCACTTCCTCGAAGGTGAGCGCGCGGCCGTAGAATCGCACATCATCGAGCGCGCCGAGCAGGGAGGCGTTCAGGTCGGTCATCTTGCCGAGCAGGAGCGCCTGGTTGGTGGGAAAGTCGTTGCGGATCGAGCCGTCGGCGGTGGCGTCGACGCCATTGATATAGATCGCCGCCGTACCGGTGGTGCGATCCACGGTCACCGCGACGTGATTCCACACATCGTAGGCAAACGCCGTGAGGTTGGTAAAAGCATCGCCGCCCGCGGTGCCGTTGCCGGTTTCCAGGCGGAGCCGGCCGGGTTGGGCGCTGGCCGAGCCGTAGAGGAAGAGTTTGATCCCGGCGACGGTGCTGCCGGTGCCGCTATTGGCGAAGATGGTCTGCAGGCCGCCGCTGCCGGAGGTGCCTTTCACCCAGCCGGAGAAAGTGAAGCTCTGGCCGAGGTCGATCGTGCCGACACTCGCGTAGTCGGTTGTGGCCGGGAGATTCAGCGCATGGGACCCCTCCATGGCGGTGAGGGTGTAAGCCGCGGTGCCTTGCAAAATCGCCGGGTGATTGCCGCCGGAGTCGTCGGTGTTGGTATTGTTAAACCGCCAGTGCGCGATCGGGCCGTCGCGCTGGGTGCGCAGGGCTTCGATTTCGCTCGCGTAGAGTGCGCGATTGTAGACGTGCAGTTCGTCCAGTTCGCCTTTGAAGCGATTGGAATTATTCGTCATCTGGCCGATCTGCACGGCTTGGTTCGTCTGGAAATCGTTGCGGATGATCGGGTCGCTGGTGCGATCGACGCCATTGTAATAGATCGTCGCCCGGCCACTGGTGCGGTCCACGGTGATGGCGACGTGATTCCACTGGTCGTATTGAAACACGCCGGTGGCGGTAGTGGCGGCATCGCCGAGTGTGCCGTTGCCGGTTTCAAACTGGATGCGGCCAGCCGTGGCGTTGGTCGAGCCGTAGATGAAAAGTTTGCAACCCGTGGCGCTGAACCCGGAGGTGCTGTTCGAGAAGATCGTATTCAAATTGTTCGAACCGGAAGGCAGCTTCACCCAGCCCGCGATAGTGAAGGTATTGCCGAGGTCGTAGGTGCTGACATTCAGATAGTCGTCGATCCCATCAAAGGCCAAGCGGCTGAAGACCACGCCAGGTCCCCAGGGATTGCCGGTGAAATTGGTCAGCGTGCCATGCTTCGAGCTGATATCATCAAGCGCCTGCGGTCCGCTGCCTTCGTCGAAACGGTAGTAGGAGACGTGGCCGAGGCTGAGATCATCCACGGTGTTGCCGGTGGAGAACCGCATGCGGAATTCCTGCCGCAGGCCGTTGCCGACCACATCCTTCACCCCGCCGGCGGGGAGGATTACTTCATAGGTGGTATTCGCGAGCAGGGGAGTGTTGGGCGAGAAATTTACCGTGCCCATCTGGGTGGAATAGGTGCCCGTGAGCGGGGTCGTGGTGCCGAGAGGGCGCACGATGAAGGTGGACGTGGTTAGCGATTCGACGTCGATCTGGTCGCTCATGATCAGACCGATACGGGAGGTCAACGCCTGACGATTGCTCAGATTGGACGGGCTGGAAAAATCGACCTTCGGCCCCTGAGTGTCAGGGTTCTGATCCACCGCGATGATCGAGCACATGTTTTTTGTCACTTGCCCGGCGGTGACGATCATGTTGCCGAGCGGATAGGTAAAGTCGGCGGCGACGGGGAGGTTCGAGTAGGTCGTGAACCCAAGCGTGGCGGTATCGAAAACACAGAGTTTGTTCGCCCCCGGCGTGCAATAGCCCTTGCCTTCTTTCAGCGAGATATAGCGCGGATTGTCCGGCAGATCGATGAATCCGACTTCGCTGATCGCACTCGGATTCGAAAAGTCGTAGACGCGAATGCCGAAGGTCGCTTCACCCGTGTACAGGCGGCTACCGTGCACCATCGAGGTGTAGTTCGGATTGCCCGTCACCAAGCTGCTGAGCACACGGGGATTGATGGGGTCGCTGATGTCGATCACCGCGACGCCTTTGGCTTGGGAAGCCGAGCAGATCAGCAGATTGCCGACGGCATGGGTCGCACCGATGTAGAAGCCGACCATCTGGGAAAGATCGACCAGCTTGAGCCGGGTGCGGACATCGGTGGTGGGATTGATGCTCGCGACTTCCAGCGAAGGCGGGCTGAAGCCATAGCCATTCGTGGTGTTGAATTCATACGGCGGCTGGAGGGTGCGCCACAGGGCGCCCGCGCCGGAGTTGTAAGTCGTCAGGCGGGCCCGGGTCTGGTAGTCCCAGATTTCCGATGGGCCCTGATGACCGGGGGCGAATTTGTTGCCCCAGAAGGTGCAGGAGTGAGGCTTGTTGCCGGTGGTCAGCGTCACTGAGGTTTCCAGCACCGGCAGCCGCGGGTTCGACAGATTCCACCACATCACCAGCGGCGTGCCGCCCGCCGAATCGCGCCCACTGCCGATGTACAGTTTGCCATGTTGGAAATCCGCCATCGAGGCTTGGAGCCCGACGACGGCGTTGTCGAATTGATAGATGACGGTGCCGATCTCCGCGGCGGTAAACGTCGGCTGGGTGATGCCGGTTTGCGCGCGAAGACTGGCGCTGAGTCCCACCGAGACGGTGAGACCCAACGCCAGCGAGCGAAGAGTGGACGAAGATTTGATCGGGTTCATGGCGGGGAAGGGGAAAAGGGGGACGGTGAAGAGCTGCGGACTATTCGAGTTCGAGCAGGTAGCGGAGGAGTTCGTCCTGTTGCGCGGTGGTCAGCTCGCGATAGCGGTCGTGACCTTTGCCGGCGGGGGCGTTGGTGGTGTTGAAGATCGTCGGCAGATCGGCGGCCTGGCCGCGATGCAGGTAGGGCGGGGCGGACCACAGCGCTTTGAGCGATGGGGTATCGAGGCCGGTGAGGGGGCCATCGAGGCGTTTGCCGGACTGCGTATTGATCGTGCCGACATCGTGCAGCACGAAGGTACTGAGCGAGCTGTCGGTGAAGTTCGTGCCGCTGTGGCAGCTGGTGCAGCCTTTGTTGGCGAAGTGCGTCTGGCCATTGAGTGCCGCGGTGGTGAACGTGCCGTTGGCATTGCGGAACGGGCTCTTCGGGAAGGTATTCAGCGAAGCGACAAACGCGGCGAGGGCATCGAGATCGGTGCTGCGGCCGGTGTTGTTGTTCACATCGAGCGGCGTGTAGGGCGTGCCGGGCGCGGGGATGAGGCCGGTGCCGCCGCTGAGGCTGCGGATCTGATTTTCGAAATCCTGCACTTCGTTGAAGTTTGCGCTCCAGTGCAACGGCCCGAGGCCCATGCCGGCGTGGCCGCGCAAGTCGATGGTGTTGCGCAGGCCTTCGCCAAACTGGGTGAGATCCCAGATGCGGCCATCCTGATCGCCGCCGAGGTGGCAGCTGGCGCAGGAGATGTAACCTTCAAAGGCGAGGCGCGGGTCTTCCGAGTTGTAGAAGAGCTTTTTGCCGAGCAGCACATTGCCCGCGAAAGGCTCGGTCACGGCGAGCGAGACGGTGCCTTCGAGGGTAGCGGTCGAGCCGGTGCCGGCGGTCAGCGCGGAGATATTAAACACACGCACTTTCCGCTCGAGGAAGTTGTGCACGAAGAGGCGCGCGCTGTCGGGGCTGACGCACAGGCCGCTCGGGGCGAAGCCGAAGAGTTCGCCCGCATTGGCCGTGGAGATCGCAGGGAGGGTGGCGCGGGAGTTCGCATCGATGACGGCCACCTGTTCATTCGCGATGGCCGCGACGAAGAGGAGATCGCCGCGCGGGGAGAAACAGGCTGCTACCGGGAGGCCGGTGTTGTCGAGATCGATCCGGCTGGGGAAGTTCTCGACGTTGGTCGTGAGGTTGAGCTGGGCGACCAGCGAACGCACGGTGTTCTCGTGGTTGAGCAGGTTGCCATCGCGCGCTTTGCCGCGGGAGATGTTGTCCTTCTTGCCGGGCAACCAGGCTTTCAAGCCATCGGGGCTGATCACGACTTGCGACAAATAGTTCGGCACCCCGCGGGCGGCGTTGGGCGCATCGACGGTGCTGGTGTCGCGGGCGAGATTGATCGTGCGCACGGCGGTGAGGTCGGCCGGATTGCGTTCCCAGACTTCGCCCTGGGCATCGGGCGAACGGAAGCGGCTGACAAAGACCCGGGCCGAATCCGAGGACACCGCGAGACCGCGCGGGACGGCGCCGAGATCGACTTCGAGCACCTTCGTGCGCGTGGCCGGATCCCATTTTTGCAGGCCTTCCGCCCCTTCGCAGGTCACGAACGCGGCGCTGCCATTTGGCGCGAAGGCCACGCCGACGGGGAGGTAGCCGCGGCCGACG
>Ga0209050_1000833_pt1 | contig 42666 bp, 37 predicted proteins | sample Araplavi_mTSA_r2_FD_184276 | JGI IMG/M metagenome (GOLD analysis project Ga0209050, IMG submission 184276) | Arabidopsis root microbial communities from North Carolina, USA - plate scrape MF_Cvi_mTSA_r2 (SPAdes) (version 2) | ecosystem: Host-associated > Plants > Roots > Endosphere | place: USA... | reverse complement strand
TACTGCGCCGACCAGCGGTTGGCGCAGCTGGGGCTTTCGAAACATTTCAACGCGACCAATCCGTTCGCCTTCATGGACCTGCAGGACGTGCAGGAAGTGACCAACTTCTTCGAGCGCCGCGTGTCCGCGTACCAGGTCGGCGTGGAAGGCGAGGTCGCGTTCGACGCGGCGTTCTGAGGTCCGGGTGACGCGATGGCATCGCCTGTCTGGCGAACGGACGGGCGAAAAAGTCCTCTTTGGCGATGCATGTACGCGCGCCGGAAGGGACTACACTCCGCGCGCCCCGCCCCAGGAACACCCATGAAAGCAAGCAACCGTATCGCCATCGCGCTGTTGCTCGGCGCGACCGCCACCGTTTCTGCGCAGACCCATCCGGCCGCGCCCGCATCGCAGCCCGGAGCCGCCGCCGCGCAGCAGGCAAACGCGTCACCTTCGTCGGTCGCTCCGAACAACGTCATGCAGGCCGCCCTGGTGGTGATCCAGATGATCGACGAAGGCAAGGTCGCCGACGTCTGGAAGGGCGCATCGCAAGTCACGCGCGCCACGACCAGCGAGAAGCAGTTCATCGATGACGTCAAAGCCAAGCGCAAGGCGCTCGGTACCCCGGTGGCGCGCGACTGGAACATGATTTCGAAGAGCGTGGTGGCAGCAGGCGGCGACGCGCCCGCCGGCGCGTATGTCACCGCGCGGTTCCAGACCCGCTTCTCCACCGGCAGGATCGGCGAGGAGCTGGTCTCCCTGCACCTGGACGACGACAACAACTGGCGCTTCGCCGGTTACGCGATCGACTGATCGCTCTTGCTCACCGCCGGAACGTAGACGCCGGAGCGTCATCGTTCCGGCGTGACGCCCCGCATCAGCTTGCGGGCTTCCGCATCAGGCTGATCGCGAAGCCGCCTACCAGCGCGGCGCCGGCGATCAGCAGTCCCCACAGCAACCATGTCTTCCAGTCGCGCTGCACCGGCGGCGGCGTCAGGGCCGATGCACCGCTGCGTTCGGTCGACTCGCCCAGCGTCGCAAGCGCGGGCTGCCACTGCGCGCCACGCTGCGTGCGCATCGCGTCGACCAGGCTTTCCAGCGGCGAATCGCTGCGCGTCGAACGTGCGCTCCCGGCGACGAGGACGAACGGGCCTGCGCCGCGCGCGACGAAGACCAGCGTCTCGGGCTGATAGCCCAACCGCAGTCGCGGCACATCGTTGGATTGCGCGCCGCCGATGGGGGTCAGCCGCCATGCGCGTTCTCGGCGGATGCCCTGCAATGCCTGCGGCGGCGATGCGTCGTCGCGTCCGGCCCCTTCCAGCCGGAAGGCCACCCACGGCGATGCGACATCGCGCCACGGCTGCGTGGATGCGTCGCGCGCTTCCAGTCGCCACTGGCCGGTGCTGTTGCCGGGCAGCACGATATCCGCCTGTGCCATCGGGAAACGCCCGTCGAATTCGTACTCGTAATGCACGACGCCGTCCGCGTCGTCCGCGCGCTTTCCATCGAGCACGCGCCACTGCCATCGCGGCATCGCGACGGTGCCCTGCACCTGTGCGGTGACCGCCGACAACTGCAACCCCTGCGCCTGCGCATCCAGCGGCGACACGCGCAGATAACGCGCCTTCACCGGCGACAGCTCGATGCGATCGCGCAGGACGCGCTGGCCAGCGTTGGTGAGTTCGACCAGATGCGCTTCGTCGGCGACGGTCTGCCATTGGCGCAGGTCGTCCGATGCGCTCACACGCACGCGCAGGTCGAACGGCGCCTGTCCTTGCGTCCACTGGAAACGCAGCGCGTCGATGGGCGCCTCCACGCGGCTGGCATCGAGCAGGAAGCCGTTGCCCGCAGCCGAACCGCCACCGTCGACGTTCAACTGCACGCGACGCAGGCTCCCGTCGGTCGCTATCTCGCTGATCGAGGCCACGTCGTTTCCGCGGAATCGCGGAGGCAGCGGAAACCACGGCAGTTCGACCGTGCGCGCCTGCGGTTGCGCCGGCACGGTGGGATCCAGCAACGCGGCCGGCACAGGCTGGCCTTGCGCGTCCAGCACGTCCAGGTCCGCGAGCGAGGGCGATTCCAGCTGGCGATAAACGGATTCATCGAGCACGACGCGATACGCACCGGCATCGGGCGTGCCCAGTTGCACCGGCCACTGTCGTGCGTACTCGGTGCCCGCGTTCGCGGCGAACGGCAGCAGGGCGAACAGGAGAAGCGTCTTCATGCGGGCTCGACCTCTGCCTCGTCCGTGGTTTCGTGCTGGCGCGGCGGGACCGGCGCGATGTAGCCGACGACCGTGCACAGCAGACCGTATGCGATGAACGACGCGATGCCCAGGCCGTTGCCGAGGTTGCCGCGATCGATCAGCAGCAGCTTCGCGAGCACCACGCCCATCAGCACCGCACCGGCGAGCCAGAGTCCGCGATGTCCGCGCCGCGAGCCCAATACCCAACCGATCACACCCAGCACGCTCCAGGTGACGCTCAGGCTGGTCTGTGCGAGGCCGGTCGACAGCAGGGCGTCGGTCCATGCGACGCCGCCCCAGTGATGCACGCTGCGCAGCACGGACGCGGTCACCAGTGCGAAGCCGGCGATCGAGAGGATGAGCGGACGCAGACGTCGCAACGACTCCGGCGCCTCGTCGGTGAACAGCCAGCGCGCGAGCAGCACCAGTACGGCGAGCTGCGCGAGTTCGAGCGGATTGAGCAGCGGAATCCACGGCAAGGGTGCGCCGCCATCGGCACTGAAGAGCGCGAGCACCCAGCCGATCGCGAGCACGGTGAAGCAGGCCGCCTGTATGGCCACCCGGCTCGCATCGAAACGCTCGCCGATGGGCGCCGACAGCCAGCGCCAGCGGAACAGGCTCAACGCCGCGAGCGCACACCACGGGAACGCCAGTCCGAGCACGCGCCAGCCGCCAGCCAGCCCGAAACGCTGGCTCAGCCATTCCATGAGCAGCGAAGTCGCCAGCGGCCACACGAGCAGCCACACGAACTGCGCGCGCGTCGCAGTGGAGTGCGCGGTGGCGCGCAGGCACAGCAGCGATCGCACGCCCAGCACGGCGTAAACGATCCAGCTCACCGCGCCCAACCCGTTGAACGGATGCTCGTGGACGCTGGCCTGCCACCACGCGATCGGCGCGGCCAGGGCCAGGGCGGCCAGCGTCGTCCATGCGAGCGCGGTCGCGGGGCGACGGCGCTGCACTTCCGCCGCCAGCCAACCGGTCGCCGCTATCACCATGAACAACGTGTCGACGCGCTGTCCCTGCGCGACGAAGCGCTCGATCTCGTTCACCGCGTTACCCAGCCACCACGCCAGTCCCCACAGGTAGAAGATCGTCGCGGACGTGTCGTAATCGCGCCGGCTGGCGTAGCTCCATGCGCTAGCAAGGCCGGCCAGCGCGATGAGCAGCGCGCTCATGAACACCGGATTGGCGATCGCGACATCAGGCTGCATCGGGCTGCCAGCGAAGAACGCGTACGCGGCCAGCAGCTGCATCAGCGTACCGCCCAGCTGCGGCCATCGGCGTTGCTGGCGAAGTCCCAGCCACACCAGCGCCGCGCCTTCGATCGCGAAGATGCTCGCCGTCGCGCGCGCGGACAACGCCAGCGGTACCGCGAGCGTGGCGAAGCCGACGGCCAGCAAGGCATAGATCGGCGTCAGCGCGCGGTAGTCCTCGCGGCGTCGCAGCCATGCGGCGAGCAACGCATAGATGGCCGCCAGCCCGAGCGCGTTGAACGCCAGCGGCAGGCGCTCGCCCGCCAGCAATCCGGCCTGCAGCGAGAACGCCACCAGCGGCGTGCCGAACACCAGGCAACCTTCGACGAGTCCGCGCCGGCCTTCAGGCTGGCGACGCGCATGCAGCAGCGGGATCGCCAGGTAGATCGCGAAGAACAGCAGCAGGAACGGCTCGGTCGTCGCGTACTTTTCCGGGCTGTAGTCGAACGCGCCCCATGCGGCGCCGATGCCGAAAGTGAAGACGAAACCCAGCAGGTTGAGCAGGCGCCAGGACTTCCACCACGCCACGCCGACGATGGCGAGGTTGAGCACCGCGTAATACGAGAACAGTGCGACGTGGTTGCCGCTACCGGTCGAAAGCCATATCGGTGCGAGGAAGCCGGCCAGCAATGCGAACACCGCCAGCGCCTTCGCATCCTGCAACACGGCAAGCGTTCCGGCGCCGGCGATCAGCAGCACGCTCAGCGCGAACGCGGGTCCGGCATCGACCAGTCCGTAAAGTTTGAACGCCGCGAACACGGTCAGAAGCAGGATGCCGATCGCACCGCCCTGCAGGCTCAGCGCGAACACGCGGTGCTGTTCGCGCTTGCGCCAGGCGAACACCAGCGCCGCCATCGCGGCCGCGGCGATACCCGCAAGGCGCAGCTCGATCGGCATGCGCATCCAGCCCTGGTCGGTCGCGTACTTCAGCAACGAGGCGACACCGGCGAACAGCACGAGCACGCCGATCTTGACCGGCACGTTGCCTGTCATGAACCAGCGCTTGACCATCCGAACGCCCATCGTGACCGGATCGGGACGTTCCGGTTCGACGCGCACGCGCGGGCCTGGAATGCGTGGGCCCGGAATTTCCGGAGCCTCCGGCACCGGCCGCTCGATGCGTGGCGGCTTCGGCAATGGCGGTGGCGCGACGGGCGCTTCGCGCACCGCAACTGGCGGCACGACGGCCGGCGTGGGCGCCGGCTTGGGAACGGTTGGCGCTTCGCGTGGTGCGGCGGGTTGTTCGCGGGGGGCCACGCTTGCGCGGCGCATTGCATCGAGCTCCCGCTCCAGATCCGACACGCGCGTCTTGACGTTGCTGAGCGACACCAGCGCAACGATCAGCAACACCGGCACCGCGAGTACGGCGAGTACCGCCAGGACCAGCAAGCCTTCCATGCATTACCCCCGGGCCGGGTGCCGCCGTCGGCGGTCGCGTGTTTCCGGCCTTACGGGATCGCAGACTCGATGAATCCCCGGCGCTTTGCAACCGGCGCTTCTACAAGCTGCGCCGGGCCGGAAGGAAACTCCGTCAGACCGTGGGCACGCCGAGCGGCAACGCGCCCTTTCGTTCCATCAGGCCCAGGCCATAGCGCAGGCTGTAGCCGATCTTCTCCGCATACGCGCACACGCGCTCGACCTGGTCGGGCGGCAACACCTCGCGCGCGGTGTCGCGCCACAGCGACAACCACCGATCGAAATGCTCCGCGCGGATCGGATGCGGACGATGCGCGGCCATCGGATTGCCGCGATAACTCTTCGTGCCCAGCGCGACCGACGACCAGAATTGCGTGAGCATGCGCTTGTGCTCGGGCCAGTCGTCGATGGCGGCGTTGAAGACGGGGCCGAGCTCGGGATCGGCGCGGACGCGTTCGTAGAAGCTGTCCACCAGTTCGGCCAGATGCTGCTGCGTCAGCGCGTCTTCGCCGGCCGGGCCGGGCATGTCGGGCGTGTCGTTCATGAGCCTTCTGTGCGGCCGAAAGACCGGAAAACAAGGGCTGCGGCACCTTCGGAAAAGCAAAAGGCCGGCATTGCGCCGGCCCTTTGCGTGATGCAGCTTCGGTCGCGGATTACTTCGCGACGACCTTGACCATTTCCAGGCACTTGTTCGAGTAGCCCCACTCGTTGTCGTACCAGCTGACGAGCTTGACGAAGGTGCCGTCGAGCGCGATGCCGGCTTCGGCGTCGAAGATCGAGGTGCGCGCGTCGCCGCGGAAATCGGTGGCGACGACCTTGTCTTCCGTGTAGCCCAGCACGCCCTTCAGCGCGCCTTCCGACTGCGCCTTCATTTCCGCGCAGATCTCGGCGTAGGTGGCCGACTTGTCGAGCTCGACGGTCAGGTCGACGACCGAAACGTCGGAGGTCGGCACGCGGAACGACATGCCGGTGAGCTTCTTGTTGAGTTCCGGGATCACCACGCCCACGGCCTTCGCCGCGCCCGTGCTGGACGGGATGATGTTTTCCAGGATGCCGCGGCCGCCGCGCCAGTCCTTGTTGGACGGACCGTCGACGGTCTTCTGCGTGGCGGTGGTCGCGTGCACGGTGGTCATCAGGCCGCGCTTGATGCCCCACTTGTCGTTGAGCACCTTCGCCAGCGGCGCGAGGCAGTTGGTGGTGCACGAGGCGTTGGAGATGATCGCCTCGCCCTTGTACGTATTGTGGTTCACGCCGTAGACGAACATCGGCGTGTCGTCCTTCGACGGCGCCGACTGGATGACCTTCTTCGCGCCCGCGTCCAGATGCTTCTGGCAGGTTTCCTTGGTCAGGAACAGGCCGGTGGATTCGATGACGACGTCGGCGCCGACTTCGTCCCACTTCAGCGCGGCCGGATCCTTCTCCTGCGTCAGGCGGATCTTCTTGCCGTTGACGATCAGCGTGTTGCCCTCGACCGACACGTCGCCCTTGAAGCGGCCGTGCACGGAGTCGTAGCGCAGCATGTAGGCCAGGTACTCCGGCTCCAGCAGGTCGTTGATGGCGACGATCTCGATCTCGCCAGCGAAGTTCTGCACGGCCGAGCGCAGCACGTTGCGCCCGATGCGGCCAAAGCCGTTGATGCCAACCTTGATGGTCATGAGTAGCAAGCTCCTGCGGCCGCGTCGCGCGCGGCGGGTGGACGTGGAAAGCCCGGACGTGTGGCCCGGACGAGGGGAAAACCGCGAGCGCCCATTCTAACAGGCGCACCTGCGCCTATCGGCTTCATGGAGGGCGCCGGGACTGAATTGATCATGATCAAGCGCCCGTTTGAGGCCGTGCGGAGACTGGGAGCGCTCCCACAAAAAGCCCAAACGAGAAAATCCATGCAAAAGCCCCTCCTCGCCTGCGCCCTGGCCCTTGCCCTGGCCGGCGCCGCCACCCCGGCCCTCGCCCAGTCCAAGGGCGACTGGACGCTCGGCTTCGGCGTCCATGCGGTCGATCCCAAGTCCGACAACGGCCATCTGGTGAACGGCACGCTGCCGGTGCACGTCGACAGCGATGTGAAGCCGACGCTGACGTTCGAGTATTTCGTGATGGACAACCTGGGCATCGAAGCGATCGCCGCATGGCCGTTCGAGCACGACATCTCCATCGAAGGCCTGGGCAAGGTGGGCAGCACCAAGCAGCTGCCGCCGACGGTGTCGCTGCAGTACCACTTCAACAGCAAGGGCAAGGTCTCGCCGTTCGTTGGCGCCGGCATCAACTACACGACCTTCTTCAGCGAGGACACCCGCGGCGCGCTGGCCGGCACGAACCTCAAGCTCGACGATTCCTGGGGTCTGGCTGCCCACGCCGGCGTCGATTTCGCCGTCAACGATCGCAGCGCGATCCGCGTGGACCTGCGCTGGATCGACATCGACAGCAAGGCCAAGCTGGACGGCGCGAACATCGGCACGGTGAACATCGACCCGCTGGTCTACGGCGCGGCCTATGTCATGAAGTTCTGAGTGGGGAAGTTCCGGTCGGCCCACGCGCGCCGGGCGGTTGCCCGACGCGCGAACGGGCCGGGCCGGCAATCCGGAATACGGGCCGTGCCGGGTAAAATCCCGGCATGGCCCGCATTCTTTTCGCCCTCATCCTGTCCCTCGCCTTCGTCCCGCATGAAGCGCACGCATGGGGCCGCCTCGGCCACCGCCTGGTCGCCGCGCTGGCGTGGGACGACCTCACGCCGCAGGCCCGGGCGCAGATCGCCGAACTGCTGAAGGGCGAAGCCGATCCGACCCTGCCCGGCATCGCCAGCTGGGCGGACGAACTGCGCGAACACGATCCGGACCTGGGCAAGCGCACCGGCAGCTGGCACTACGTCAACATCGCCGAGGACGACTGCCAGTACGACGCAGCGAAGCACTGCAAGAACGGCAACTGCGTGGTCGAGGCGATCCGCACACAGACCGCGATCCTCGCCGACACCTCGCGCAGCCAGGCAGAACGCCTGCAGGCGCTGAAGTTCGTCGTGCATTTCGTCGGCGACGTGCACCAGCCGCTGCATGCCGGCTTCGCCCGCGACAAGGGCGGCAACGATTTCCAGCTCCAGTTCGACGGCCGCGGCACCAACCTGCATTCGCTGTGGGACAGCGGCATGCTCAAGGCCGCCGACCTGGAAGAGGCCGATTGGCTCAAGCGCCTGCGCGCGATCCCGCTCGCGGTGGACCTGCCGCTGCAGCCGCTTTCGCCGCCGTCCGCGCAGTGGGCCCAGGCGTCGTGCCGGATCATGATGCGGCCGGGCTTCTATCCGCCGAAGGCGACCATCGGCGACGACTACGTGCAGACCTGGCGCCCGCTCGCCGAGGAACAGCTGCGCCGCGGCGGCGCGGAACTTGCCGTCACGCTCAACGCCGCGCTGTCGCGCTGACTTAACGTCGCGCGATCACACGCGTCGCGCCGATCCGCTAGATTGGCGCGGCGGGGTGTCCGGCCCCGCCCGGAGATCGCGATGAAGCCCGACGTCCAGCCGTTCTTCCACGCCGACAGCAATACCTGGACCTACCTGGTCCGCGATCCGTCCGGCACCGCGGCGGCCATCATCGATCCGGTCCTCGATTTCGATGCGAAGGCGGCGCGCACCTCGACCGCGTCGGCGCAGAAGGTGGCCGATGCCGCGCGCGAACGCGGGCTCGACGTGCAGTGGATCCTGGAAACGCACGCGCACGCCGATCACCTCAGCGCGGCGCAATGGTTGAAGGCGCAGTGGCCCGGCGCGACCGTCGCCATCGGCGAAGGCATCCGCGACGTGCAGAAAGCGTTCGCGCCGGTGTTCAACCTGGAAGACGGATTCCGTCCCGACGGCTCGCAGTTCGACCGCCTGTTCGCCGACGGCGACACCTTCCGCATCGGTGCGATCGACGCGCGCGTGATCGCGGTGCCGGGCCATACCAGCGACAGCTGCGCGTACCTCATCGGCGATGCGCTGTTCACCGGCGACTCGCTGTTCATGCCCGACGGCGGCACGGCGCGCTGCGATTTCCCCGGCGGCGATGCACGCACGCTGTTCCGTTCCATCCGCCGCCTGTTCGAATCGCTGCCCGGCGACACGCGTGTGTTCGTCTGCCACGACTACGGCCCCGGCGGGCGCGAGATCGCCTGCGAAACCACGATCGCCGCGCAGCGTCGCGACAACATCCACGTGCACGACGGCGCGACCGAGGACGATTACGTCGCGCTGCGCACCGCGCGCGATGCGACGCTGGCGATGCCGGCGCTGATCCTGCCCGCCGTGCAGACCAACATCCGCGCCGGCCTGCTGCCGCCGCCGGAAGGCAACGGCGTTCGCTACCTCAAGATTCCCATAGACCGCATCTGACATGCCGACTTCCTTCACGCCTCTTTCCGCATTGATCGGCGGCGCATTGATCGGCCTCGCCGCGACGTACCTGCTCGCCACGCTCGGCCGCATCGCCGGCATCAGCGGCATCGTCAACGCGACGATCGACCAGCGCGACGATCGCGGCTGGCGGCTGGCGTTCCTCATCGCGATGATCGCCGCCGCCGGTGCGTGGTTCCTCTGGACGGGCGCGACGCCGCGCACGGGCTTTCCGTGGATGTGGCTCGCGATCGCGGGTCTGCTGGTCGGCTTCGGCACGCGGCTTGGCAACGGCTGCACCAGCGGTCACGGCATCTGCGGACTCGCGCGCTTCTCGCGGCGCTCGCTGTGGGCGGTGCTGGTGTTCATGGGCACCGCATTCGTGACGACCTATGCAGTGCGGCATGTCGCCGGAGGCCTGTCGTGAAGCGCATCGCACACGCACTCGTCGCCGGCGCGATCTTCGGACTGGGCCTTGCGGTGTCGGGCATGACCAATCCCGACAAGGTGCTGAACTTCCTCGACGTCGCGGGCCATTGGGATCCATCGCTGGCACTGGTGATGGGTGCCGCGCTCGCGGTCGCGACGCCCGGATTCGCCTGGCTGCGCCGGCGCGGCTGCACGCTCGATGGCGACGCGTTGCCCGCGCAACCGGGCACGCGCCTCGACCGCCGCCTGCTGGCCGGCAGCGCGCTGTTCGGCATCGGCTGGGGCCTGGCGGGGTATTGCCCGGGCCCGGCACTGGCGAACCTCGCCCATGGCGGCAGCGATGCGATCGTGTTCGTCGTCGCGATGCTGGTCGGCTCGCAACTCGCCCGATTCCTTTTCCCATCGGAAAAACGCCCATGACCCGTGCCCTGTTCCTGACGTTGACGCTCACGCTTGCCGCACCCTGCTTCGCGGCGGACGTTGCAATCGATCCGGCCGTCATCGCCACGCTGCCGAAGGTGAAGGCCGGCGGCACCGTGCACGGTCATGCGATCGAATGCGAAGGCGTGTCGCTCACGGACTTCCTGCGGGCGTCCAAGGCGATGCCGGCCGAACCGCTGCGTGGTGCGCAGCTCTCGCGCGTGGTCGAAGTGGGCGCGCGCGACGGTTACCGCGTGGCGTTCGCGCTCGCCGAGCTCGATCCGTCGCTGGGCAATCGCACGGTGGTGCTGGCCAATCGCTGCAACGGTGCGGCCCTGTCGGCCGAAGACGGCCCGTGGCGCCTCGTGGTGCCGGGCGAGTCGCGGCCGGCGCGGTGGATCCGGCAGGTCGATTCGATCCGCGTCGAAGACCTGCCGAAGGCGCAATGAATCCACATTCCCATGAACAGACGCCGCCGCAGCCTTTAGGCTTTCCGCCCATGGAATCCCGCCCCGCTCCGCTCACCTTCGAATCCGTCGACGCCGCCGTCGAGTTCCTGCTCGCGCGCATCCGCGGCCCGCTGCACATCGGCGCCCCACTCGGCCTGGGCAAGCCGCATCGGCTGCTCAACGCGTTGTATGCGCGCGTGGAGAACGACACCTCGCGGCCGCTGCACCTGTACACCGCGTTGTCGCTCGATCCGCCCGGTGGCGGCAAAGGGCTGGAAGGGCGCTTCGTGAAGCCCTTCGTCGAACGCCATTTCGGTGCGGATTTCCCGCGCCTTGCGTACGTGCAGGCGCTCAAGCACAACGCGTTGCCGGCGCACATCGAAGTCGAGGAGTTCTACCTGCAATCCGGCGCGCTGCTCAATTCGGCGCCGGTGCAACGTCGCTACGCCAGTCTGAACTACACGCACGTCGCACGCGCGCTTGCCGATCGCGGACTCAACGCGATCGTGCAGAAGGTCGCGCGCTCGCCCGACGGCACCCGGCTGTCTCTGTCGTGCAATACCGACCTGACGGCCGATTCGGTCGACGCCGTCGTCGCACGCGGCTTGCCACGTCCGGTGCTCATCGCCGAAATCGATCCGCGCCTGCCATGGCTCGGCGGCAGTGCGACGGTCGCGCCGGACTTCTTCGATGCCGTCGTGACGCCGCCGGGGCCGTATCCGAAACTCTTCGGCCTGCCGCGCCAGCCAGTCACCGATGCCGACTACGCGATCGGCTTTCACGCCAGCACGCTGGTGATCGACGGTGGCACGCTGCAGATCGGCATCGGCGCGCTCGCCGATGCGTTGTGCCATGCACTGGCGCTGCGCCACGTCGACAACGATGCGTATCGCGAGGTGCTGCGCGCGCTCGGCTCGCCGCACGCGGGCGACGAAGCGCTCGCGCCGTTCGAGCGCGGCCTGTACGGCTGCAGCGAGATGATCAACGAAGGCTTCCGCCGCCTTGTCGAAGTCGGCGTGATCAAGCGTCGCGTGGTGGACGATCTTGCGGCGATGCAGCGCATCGAACGCGGCGGCCCGAGTGCGCACGATCTCGCGTTGCTCGAGCAGCAGGGCGAATTCCTGCATGGCGCGTTCTATCTCGGCTCGCCGGAGTTCTACGAGTGGCTGCGCGACCTTCCGCCCGACACGCGCCGCGCCATCGGCATGCGCCGCGTCGGCGAGGTGAACGACCTGGTCGGCGACATCGAACTCGAACGCCTGCAACGTCGCGATGCACGCTTCTTCAACACCTGCATGATGGCGACCGCGCTGGGTGCCGCGACGTCGGATGCGCTGGAAGATGGCCGCGTCGTTTCGGGTGTTGGCGGGCAATACAACTTCGTGGCGATGTCGCATGCGTTGCCGGATGCGCGTTCGACGCTGATGCTGCGCGCGTCGCGTGAATCGGGCGGCACGATCACCTCGAACATCGTATGGAATTACGGACATACGACGATCCCGCGACATCTGCGCGATGTGTACATCAGCGAGTATGGCATCGCCGACATCCGCGGCCGTTGCGACGAGGATTGCGTGATCGCGATGACGGCGATCGCCGATGCACGCTTCCAGCAGGGGCTGGTCGATGTCGCAAAGCGCGAGGGCAAGCTGCGCGGCGACTTCGTGCTGCCTGCCTCCGCGTCGCGCAACACGCCCGAACGTCTGGCCGCGGCGCTGCGGCCGTTCCACAAGAGCGGCGCGCTGCCGGACTATCCGCTGGGCAGTGATTTCACGCCGGTGGAGCAACGGCTGGTGAAGGCGCTGGCGTGGTTGAAGGCGAATACCTCGACACGTGGCGCGAAGTTGCGCACGGTGTGGCGCGCGCTTGGGTCGAAGCCGCTGGATGGTGAAGCGTTGGCACGCATGGGGCTGGATTCGCCGCGCGGGTTTGGCGAGAAGCTGGAGGCGCGGCTGGTGTCGCTGGGGTTGGCCGAAACCCGCACCGCGTAGGATGGGTTTCGCCACGCGAAACCCATCGCTGTTACGCCTGAATGATGGGTTCCGCGATGCGGAACCCATCCTACGACCACGGTTGTCGGTTGTGTTTGCGGTTGTTGTTGCTGTCGAACAGCCCAACAGTCCCCTAGCCCCGGAGGGCGCCGCACAGGATGTGCGGCGGTGAGCGCTGAGCCATGGATGGCGAATCGCGAACGCGCCTTTTCGTCTTCCGGTCGTGGGATTGATTTGTCGGGGAACTGCCCTTTCTTTTGGTTACTTTTCTTTGGGCAAGCAAAGAAAAGTGACCCGGGCACCGCAGGTGTTCGGAAGCTTTGCTTTGGATTGTTCCTTGAAAGCAAAGGCCAAGATCAAAATGGGTTCCAGCTTTCGCTGGAATGACGGTGATATTGGGAACCGTCAACGCAGGCCCCACGCGTTACGGGCCTGGATCCCGGCCTTCGCCGGGATGACGGCCATATGGGCGCCTGGATGATGGGTTTCGCCTTGCGAAAGCCATCCTACGTTGAACGTTCGGAACGAAAGCCACCGTACACGAGCCTCGCAGGATCGGTTTCGTCGCTTTGCGAAACCCATCCTGCGTTCGGAACACGCACGCAAACTCCAAACGAAAAAAGCGGCCGAAGCCGCTTCTTTCGCATCGCCGGGTGACGCAGGCGCTTACAGCGAACGCGCCGCCTCGACCACCTTCTCGACCGTGAAGCCGAAGTACGGGAACAGCTGCTCGGCCGGAGCCGATGCGCCGAACTCGTCGATGCCGATCACCGCACCGTCCAGGCCCACGTACTTGCGCCAGAAATCGGTGACGCCCGCTTCGATCGCCACGCGCTTGCGGCAGGCCTTGGGCAGCACCGACTCGCGATAGCTCGGATCCTGGCGGTCGAACACCGTCGTCGACGGCATCGACACCACGCGCACCTTGTCGCCCAGCTGCTTCGCGGCGTCCATCGCGAGGCCGACTTCCGAACCGGTCGCGATCAGGATCACTTCCGGCGCGCCGACCGAATCCTTCAGCACGTAACCGCCGCGCTCGATGTCGGCCACCTGCTGCGCGCTGCGCTGCTGGTGGGCGAGGTTCTGGCGCGAGAAGATCAGGCAGCTCGGGCCGTCGTTGCGCAGGATCGCGGCCTTCCAGCACGCGGCCGATTCAACGGCGTCGCACGGACGCCACACGTCGTTGTGCGGGATGTAGCGCAGCGACGCCATGTGTTCGATCGGCTGGTGCGTCGGACCGTCTTCGCCCAGGCCGATGGAATCGTGCGTGTAGACGTGGATCGCGTGCGCGCCCATCAGCGCGCTCATGCGCACGGCATTGCGCGCGTAATCGCTGAACACCAGGAACGTCGCGTCGTACGGAATGAAGCACTCGTGCAGGCCCAGGCCGTTGCTGATCGCGGTCATGCCGAACTCGCGCACGCCGTAGTAGACGTAGTTCGCGTTCGGATCGTCAGTGGCGACGGACTTGCTGCCCTTCCACAGCGTCAGGTTCGAATGCGCGAGGTCCGCCGAGCCGCCGATCAGTTCCGGCAGCAGCGGCGCGAAGGTTTCGATCGCCATCTGCGAGGCCTTGCGCGAGGCGATGGTCAGGCCATCTGCCTGCAGCTTGGCGATGTAGTCGTCGGCGGCCTTGAGGAAACCGTCCGGCAGCTGCCCGCGCGAACGGCGCGTCAGTTCGGCCGACAGTTCCGGGAACTGCTTCGCGTACTCGTCGAACAGCTTGTTCCAGGCCTTTTCCTCGCCGGCGTGGTCGCGCTTGCGCCAGCCGTCGTAGATGTCCTTCGGAATCTCGAACTCGCCGTAGTTCCAGTTCAACGCAGCGCGCGTGGCGGCCACTTCGTCCTTGCCCAGCGCGGCGCCGTGCGAGGACTCCTTGCCGGCCTTGTTCGGCGAACCAAAACCAATCGTGGTGCGGCAGCAGATCAGCGTCGGCTTGTCGGTCGACTTCAGCGCCTGCTCGATGGCGGCCTTGATCGAATCCGCGTCATGGCCATCGACGCCGCGCACGACGTTCCAGCCATAGGCCTCGAAGCGCTTCGGCGTGTCGTCGGTGAACCAGCCGTCGGTGTTGCCGTCGATGGAGATGTGGTTGTCGTCCCAGAAGGCGACCAGCTTGTGCAGGCCCCAGGTGCCCGCCAGGGATGCGGCTTCGTGCGAGATACCTTCCATCAGGCAGCCATCGCCCATGAACACCCAGGTGCGGCTGTCGACGACGGAAAGACCCGGCTTGTTGAAGCGCTGTGCGAGCAGCTTCTCGGCCAGCGCCATGCCGACCGAGTTGGCGAAGCCCTGGCCGAGCGGACCGGTGGTGGTCTCGATGCCCGGCGTCATGAAGTTCTCCGGATGGCCCGGCGTCTTCGAATGCAGCTGGCGGAAGTTCTTCAGTTCCTCGATCGGCAGGTCGTAGCCGGCCAGGTGCAGCAGTGCGTACTGCAGCATCGAGCCGTGGCCGTTGGAGAGGACGAAATGGTCGCGGTTGAACCAGTCCGGGTTGGACGGGTTGTGGCGCAGGTAATCGTTCCAGAGGACTTCGGCGATGTCCGCCATGCCCATCGGCATGCCCGGGTGGCCGGAGTTGGCGGCCTGCACCGCGTCGATGGCGAGGAATCGGATGGCGTTGGCGAGGTCGCGGCGGCTGGGCGTCGTCATGGCGTCGGGCGGTCTTCGGCTGCGGGAGGAGGCCGCGCGGGGCTCCGGGCGCGCTGCCCGGCCGGCGGACGCCCATTGTCACACCCCGACGCCGGGATGTCGCCCCGAAAGAGGTCGTCTCAGGCGTCTTCCAGCGTCCCGGACCCCGCCTCGCCCTTGGACACCACCGTCGCCAGCATCAGATCGCCCGTGACGTTGAGCGTGGTGCGGCACATGTCGAGGAAGCGGTCCACGCCGAGGATCAGGCCGATGCCTTCCGGCGGCACGCCGACCATGCCGCAGATCAACGCGACCACCGGCAGCGAGCCCGCCGGCACGCCCGCGGTGCCGATGCCGCCGAGGATGCACACGAACATCACCGTGAACTGCTGCGCCAGGGTCAGCTCCACGCCGAAGAACTGCGCCAGGAACAGCACCGTCACGCCTTCGAACAGCGCCGTGCCGTTCTGGTTCGCGGTGGCGCCCACGGTCAGCACGAAGCGCGACACGCGGCTGGGCAGACCGAGCTTCTCGTCGGCCACGCGCAGCGAAGTGGGCAGCGTCGCATTCGACGAAGCGGTGGAGAACGCCATCACCATCGCTTCCTGGATTCCCTTGAAGAAGCGCACGGGCGAATAGCCCGCGGCGAACTTCAGCACCAACGAGTAGACCACGAACTGATGCAGCGCCAACGCGAGCACGACCACGCCGACGTACGCGCCCAGGCTGCGCAGCAGTTCCCATCCGAACAGCGCGGCGAGGTTGAACATGAAACAGAACACCGCGTACGGCGCGAGGCGGATCACCAGCCCGATCAGCGTCATCGACACCTCGAACAGGCCTTCGATGCCGCGCTGCAGGGTTTCGGTCGCCTTCGTGCGCGTGAGCACCAGGCCGATGCCGAGCATCAGCGCGAAGAACATCACCGCGAGGATCGTGTTCTCCGCCGCGGCCTTCACCACGTTGTCGGGAACGATCGACACCAGCATGTCCAGCCCCTTGGGCTGGTGGCCGGCGCTGCCGACGATGGCACTCGCGCGTTCGGAACCCTCATTGAGCAACGCCTGCGCGCGCGCCGGATCGATGCCCGCACCCGGTTGGAGCCAGTTCACCAGCACCAGGCCGAGGATCACCGCGATGCCGGACACGACGACCGTGTACGCGAGGGTGCGCCAGCCGATGCGGCCGAGCGAACGCACGTCGCCCATCTCCGCCACGCCCATCACCAGCGCGGAGAACAGCAGCGGGATGACCAGCATGAAGATCAGCCGCAGGAACAGCGTGCCCGCGGGCGTGGTGACGTTGCTGGTGACCCACTGCACCCACGGCGCATTCGCGCCGACCGTGGAGTGCACGATGAGGCCCAGCACGAGGCCCACGGCGAAGCCGATCGCCATCTTCCAGTGAAGCGGCATGCGCGGCTTGGCGGAGGTTTGCTTGTCGGTGTCGCGGTCGCGTTCGGGCGTCATCCCGGAACTCCACGCTGCGGCGGGAACTCAGGATGATGCAGAAACGCGCGTGGAGGACGTCTTCATCCTCCACTTCGAGCACGGAGCCAGACTCCGCACGAACGATGCGCGCATTGCGCACGCATCGGCGTGCCGCCGGACCAGCGTCCGGCGGCAGTGGCGCGTCAGGCGGCGGTTTCGGTAGCCGCTTCGGCCGGCAGGACGACGTCGCTCTCGGCGACATCGCCGCTGCGATTCGCGACGACGACGGCCGTCGCCAGGTCGCCCGTGACATTGAGCGCGGTGCGGCACATGTCGAGGAAGCGATCCACGCCCAGGATGATGCCGACGCCTTCGGCCGGAATGCCGAGCACGGCGCAGATCATCGCGATCACCGGCAGCGAACCGGCCGGAACGCCCGCCGTACCAATGCCGCCGAGCAGGCACAGGCCCAGCACCATCACCTGGTGCATCAGCGTCAGTTCGACGCCGAACGCCTGCGCCAGGAACAGCACCGTGATGCCTTCGAACAACGCCGTGCCGTGGTGGTTGGCCGACGCGCCCACGGTGAGCACGAAGCGCGCGACCTTGCGCGGCAGCTTCAGGTTCTGCTCGGCCACGCGCAGCGTCACCGGCAGCGTGCCGGTCGACGAAGCCGTCGCGAACGCCGTCAGCAGCGCTTCCTGGCTGCCGCGGAAGAACGCGCGCGGGCTCATGCCGCCGGCGAACTTCACCCACAGCGGCAGCACGATGAACATGTGCACGCCGATCGCCAGCACCACCGTCAGCGCGAACTTGCCCAGCACCAGCAGCAGTTCCCAGCCGAACTGCGCGCACAGCGCGAACATCAGGCACGCCACCGCGTAGGGGGCGAGCTTGATGATCATGCCGATCAGGCGCATGCAGATCTCGAACAGGCCCTGCACCGCGTTCTTGAACGCCTGCGTGTGCGGGCTGGGCGTCATCACCAGGCCGATGCCCAGCATCAGCGCGAAGAACATCACGCCCAGCTTCTGCTTGTCGTCCACCGCGGCGGCGAGCACGTTCTTCGGCACGATGCCCAGCAGCATCTTCATGAAGTCCAGCTGCTGGCCGGTGGCGGCGATCTCGCCGGCCTTCTGCGCGCCCTGCGCCATGGCCTGGTCGAGCATGCTGCGATCCAGCCCATGGCCCGGACCGATCAGGTTCACCATCATCAGACCGATGGCGACGGCGATCAGCGTGACCACGGCGGTGTAGATCAGCGTGCGCCAGCCCAGGCGGCCCAGGCTTGCGACGTCGCCCAGTTCGGCCACGCCCAGCACCAGCGCCGAGAACATCAGCGGCAGCACCAGCATGAAGAGCAGCGCGAGGAACAACTGGCCGACCGGCTGCGCGACGTAGGTCACCGTGCCCAGCACGAACGGCGAACCCGGTGCGACGAAGTGCGCGACCAGGCCCAGCACCGCACCCAGGACGAAGCCCAGCAGCACCTTGATATGGAGGGGCATTCCCTTCGCCGGCATGCGGGCTTCGGGCAGGCTTACGTGGCTCATGCGGTGCTTCTCCCAGGCAAATCAGCCGGCGAGATTACACCAGCGCCGCGGCTTCAGCCTTTCCCCTGCGGCCCCTCGCGATGTACAGCGGTGGCAATGACCGGGCCGTCCGGATGGGTACGGAAACGGGCGGTCCGGGGCGGTTGCGAAACTCGCGCGCGCCGCGGCCGGGAACCGCCTGCGCGACGCAGCGGATATCAGCGCGTTCCGCGTTCCGGCGGATACAGCGGCGGCAGCGGCGACGCGGCCGTGGCGACTGCCTGCTGGCGCCAGTTCGGTCCCTTCGCGAAGGCCCGGCGCAGGGCTTCGCGCGCGGTCACCGCGCTGCCGGCGCCCCAGCGGGCGCGTTGGAGTTCGTCCACCGCTTCGCGCTGGTCGGCGTCGGCCAGCCGTCTGCGCACTTCGTCGAGGTCGCGCGCGGGCGGGTGCGCCATCGCGCACAGCGCGTCGCCCACGTCGCCCAGGTCGCCGCGTTCGATCAGCCGCTTCAGGTCCACATGCCCGGACGGCGGCGGTGCGGGCGCGTCGCCCTCGGGCTGGGCCGCGGCTTTCGCCGCCTCGCCGCGATGCAGCCCCCACACCAGCGTCAACAGCCACAGTGCCGCGAACAACACCGCCGCCAGGACCCACACCTTGTTCGCGCCGCCCAGGTCGGTGAAACGGGCTGCGACCGACGTCGCGGGCGTGCCCGAGGCACTCGCCGCGATGTCGCCCGACGCCGAGCTCGCCGGATTCGCCGGCGCGTTCGCCATGCCCGGGGCGGTGCCCGGCAGTACGGTCCACGACAGCGGCGGCAGGCTGGAGGTCTGCGCCTGCCCGGCACGCACGTCCCACCAGCGCAGCTGGAAGCCGGCCATGTCGGCCTTGCCCTCGCGCGCTGGCACCAGCGAGAAACGCCGCGTGAGTTTCACGCGCGGACGGCCGTCGACGAAGCGTTCGTCGGCCTGCACCGGTTCGGCGAATACCTGCACGCCGTCGATCGGCGGCAGCTGAAGTTCGGGCATCTGCGCGGCGGTGGCGCCGTCGGCGAGCGCTTCGACGGTGACGGTCGCCGCATTGCCCACGCGCAGTTCCTGCGGCGAGGACTGGTAGCGCAGCGTCAGGTTCTGCAGCGGCAGCCATGGTTGCGGCGCGTTCGCCGGCGCGGGTTGCACGTCGAGCTTGCGCGGCGTGCCCTGCGCTTCGAGCGCACCGCCGCGACCGCCAAGCAGGTCGTCGAAGAAACCGCCCGCACCGCGACCCTCGAACCGCGCCGGCGGCACGGTCAGCACGCCGCTGCGCTCGGGCACCAGCAGGAAGCGGCGTTCGACGACGTGGTAACGACGACCGCCGATGTCGCGCTGGTACTGGGCATCGTCACCGACGCGTTGCAGCGATGCGCCATCCGGTGCGTCCTGGTCGAGCTGCCCGGAAATCAGCGGCGTCGCCGAGTACAGCCGCACCACCCAGCCCACCGATTGCTGCACGTAGGGATCGGGATCGTCGGATTCGCTTTCGATGAAGACGTCTTCGGTGCGCGTGGGCGACGGCGTCGCAGCCGGCGCCACCGTCAGCGGGATCGGCTGCGTGCGCAGGCTGCCAACGGCGAGCGCCGGCACGGTGACCAGGCCATCGCGGCGCGGGCGCAGCGCGACGGCGTACAGCGTGCGGATGGTGTTGCCGCCGGAACCCATTACGAACTCGCGCCGACTGGTACGGCCGCTTACGAAGAAGTCGGTGAGCAGCGGTGCGTAATCGGGTTCGGTCGACGTCGTCGCCGCGGTGCTTTCGATGTTGAGCGTCACCGTCTCGCCCATCGCGATGCGGTCGCGATCGACCCACGCGCGGACCTGCGCGGCGACATCAAGGCTGGCGAGCGCGAGCAGCAACAGCAGCATCGCGCGCGCGAACAGACGGACCGGAAGCGGTCGTGATGGAAGCGCGCGTGCGACGTTCATTCGTTGCCCTCACCGCCGTTCTGGCGGCGCTCGTACTCGATACGGAATTTCTCGCGCAGCAGGCCACCCGGATCGTCCGGCACGCGCCGCAGCCAGGCTTCGTTCGCCAGGCGCCGTTCGCGCTGCTGCGGGGTTTCGTTGCGCGATCGTTCCTGCTGTTCCGGCTTCTGCTGGCCCTGTTGCTTCAGTGCCTGCTGCATGCGCTGGCGCTGCGCGGCGTCGGCGTCGCGCTGTTGCTGCGCGTCGGCAGGCGAAGGTTCGGACTGCGGCTGCCTGTCCTGCTTCTGATCCTGCGGCTGCGGGCTGTCCTGTTTGCCCTGCTGCTGCGACTTGTCCTGCTGCGGGTTCTGCTGCCCCTGTCCGGACTGCGGTTTCTGGTCGGGCTTCTGCTGGTCTTTCGACTGTCCGCCCCCTTTCTGCGGCGGCTTGCGCTTCATCGCGGCCTCCACGGCGCGCTTGTTGGCGAGCGCATCAGGCATGTTGGGCTGGCGCTTGAGCGCTTCGTCGTATGCGGCGATGGCCTGCGGATACTGCCCCGCCTTCGCCAGCGCATTGCCACGGTTGTAATGCGCGTCGGCACTGTCGGCCGACTGGTACGCCTGCGCGGCGGCATTGAAGTCGCCGCGACGGAACGCCTCGTTGCCCTGCGCGATCTCCGCGTGTTCGACCTGGTCTGCGCGGCGCCACAGATCGGCGGCCCGCACCGGCATCCACAACACGCACAGCACGACGACCGCCAGCGCCGCGCGACGCCTGAATGCGAACAACGCCAGCAGCATCAGCGGCGGCAGCAGCCAGTAGCCTTCGTCCTGCCACGCATGCCCGCGCGTGCCATCCACGCGTGCGGCGTCGTCGGTATCGGTGGGATCGAGCACACCCAGCGCGCGAAGGTCGCCGTCGTCGCTGGCGATGCGCGCGTAACGACCATTGCCTGCCGAGGCAAGGCTGCGCAGCGAACCTTCATCGAGCCGCGCGTTGGCGAACGTGCCGTCGCCGCGCCGGAAAGGCGCACCGGATTCGCCGCCGACGCCCATCACGTCCACGACGAATCCCTGCTTCGCCGCGGCCGATGCGGCCTGCTTCGCACCATCGCCCGCGTGGTCGGTCATCACCAGGATGCGTCCGCGATCGAAGCCCGACTGCTTCAGCAGTCGCGCCGACCATTCGATCGCACGATCGGCGCGCTGTCCGTCGACAGGCATCACGTCGGGCGAGAGCGCATCGAGGAAGAGCGCGACGTTGGCGGCGTCTTCGGTCAGCGGCGCCACGGTATAGGCATCGTCGGCGAACGCGACCAGCGCGACCTGCCCGCCCTGGCGTTCGCGCAACAACGTGGACAGCTTCGCGCGCGATTGCGCCAGCCGCGACGGCGGCAGGTCGGCTGCGAGGACGGCGCCGGACAGGTCCACCGCGACCACCAGCGGCGTGCGGCTCTGCCACAACGGCTGCGGGCTTTGTCGCCAGCTCGGTCCGGCCAGCGCGAAGACGGCCAGCACATACGCCAGGCCTGCGACCCACGCGCCCCAGCGCACGCGCGCGCCGCCGCGTTCGACGAGCAGGTGCGGAAGCAGATGCGCATCGACGTTCTCGCGCCACACGCTGGCGCGGCGTCGCTGCACGCGCCACAGACCGAGCAGCACCGGCAGCGCGAGCAGCGCCCACAGCCACTGCGGGCGCAGCAGGTGCAACGACGCAAGCGAGAAGTCCACGAACGGATTCATGCACGCCTCCGTCGCGGCCACGCAAACGCGAGCAGTCCGCACGCGAATGCCGCACCCAGCGGCCACGGATAGCGTTCGATGCGCGGACGCACCGCCTGGCCCGGCCGTTCGATCGGTTCGAGGCGATCGATCTCGGCATAGATGCCCGCCAGCTGCGAGGTGTCGCGCGCACGGAAGAAACGCCCGCCCGTGCTGCGCGCGATTTCGCGCAGCGTGGCTTCGTCGATCTCGTCGCCGGCCCCGGGCATCGGTACCGGCAGGCCGAACAGCGACATCGTGCCTTCGCCGCCGAACGCGATCGTGTGGATGCGCACGCCTTCGGCTTTCGCGATCTCGGCGGCCTTCTTCGGTTCGAGCAGGCCCGCAGTGTTCACGCCATCGGTGAGCAGCACCAGCACGCGCTGCTGCGCGGGCTGGCCGCGCAGGCGCTTGGTCGCCAGCGCGATGGTGTCGCCGATGGCGGTTTCCTGGCCCGCCAGGCCAATCACGCTGTCTTCCAGTTGCTGGCGCACGGTCGCCAGGTCAAGTGTCAGCGGCGTGAGCGCGTACGCACGGCGGCCGAACACGATCAGACCGACACGATCGCCCTGGCGACGGTCGAGGAAATCCGCGAGCACGGCTTTCGCGGCCGTGAGGCGATCGACGGTGCGGCTGCCCAGTTCCATGTCCGGCTCGCGCATGCTGCCGGAGAGATCGAGCGCGAGCATGAGATCGCGCCCGACCTGCGGCGGCTGCACCGCTTCACCCAGTTGCTGCGGGCGCGCCGCGGCGATGCACAGCGCGATCCACGCCAGCCAGATCAGCCAGCCCGCGCGCGAACCGAACGCGGTGCGGCCACCGGCGTGCGCGACGCGGTCCAGGCGTTCGCCGAACGGCGCGCGCAACGCCGCGGACGATGCGTGGCGCGCCGGCGGCAGCAGCCATCGCGCGAACCACGGAAGCGGCAGCGCGAGCAGCATCCACGGCCAGGCGAAGTGGTCGTGCAGCGAGAGGAACGGCGCGAGCAAGGTGTCGATCACGCGCCCATCCAGAGCAGGAAGCGCTCGCGTGCCAATGCGCGCAGGGCGATTACGTCGGCTGCGCCCACGTCGCGACGGAAGGCGCCGTCGAGCAGGAGCCGGCCCGGGCCTTCGGAGAAATCCTTTCGTAGCGCTGCCCTTCGCTCCGACGCGGCGCGTGCAGGCGCCCTGCGTTTGCGTTTCGCGACCGCGTTGTCGAGATGACGCAGCCACTCCTCGCCGTGCAGCGTGTCCGCGGCGGCATCGTGCGTGCGTGCGGCGCGACGCAACAGTCCTGACATCGCAGCAACCTGTTGCGGCGGCGTCGCTGCGGCGTCGACCTCGCGATCGAACAGCGCGGCGATGATGGCGCGGCGACGGTTCGCTCGCGTTCGCCACCACGCAAGCAGCGCGACGATCGCAACGACGACCACGACCAGGATCCACCACCCCGGCGCGGGCGGCCACCAAGACGGCGCCGCCGTGGAATGGATGTCGCGCAAGACGAGCGATGCGGGCGCGGCCATCACGCCACCAGCGGCCGGTTGCGGCCGAGCAGCGGCAACCACGAGGCGCTTTCGGCCTGGGTGGACAGCGCCTGCACGCGCACGCCGCGCGCGGGAAGCTGCGCGAGCGCGGCTTCGAGCGGGCGTCCGAATTCGGCGCGCCATGCCTGTCGTTGTGCGGCAACGGAAAGATCGACGTCGATGCGATGCGCATCGCGCGCATCGTCGCTGCCGAGGAACGGAAGCGAGGCCTTCGGCGGCGCGATTTCGAGCGGGTCGGTCAGCAGAAGCACGATCACTTCGTGATGGTGCGACAGCGCGGGCCAACGCTGCGCGGGCAGCGCGGCGACGCTGGTCGGGTCGGCGAGCACGACCAGGCGCGAGCCCGGACGTAGCAGGCGCTGCGCATGGTCGAGGGCGACGCCGAGTCCCGCATCGTCTTCCGGCGTGCGCGCATACCAGCGCGTGAGCGCATCGAGCACGCGCAATGCGCCGCGCGGACCGGCGGCCGGTGCGATCGGCGCTTCGCGCAGGCTGCCGCGCAACGCGGCGATGCGATCGCCATCGCGCACGGCGGCCCATGCAGCGACCGCACCCGCGCGCGCGGCCTGCACCGACTTGAAGCGCACGCGCGTGCCGAAGTACAGCGCGGGCGAGGTATCGGCGACGATCAGGCTCAGCCGCTCGCGTTCGGCCTGGAACAGCTTGGTGTGGGCGCGACCGGTGCGCGCGGTGAGGCGCCAGTCGATATGGCGCGCGTCGTCGCCGGCCACGTACTCGCGCGATTCGGCGTACTCCATTCCGCGCCCGCGCAGGGGCGACAGCGCGTGTCCGCTCACGCCGAAACGGCCGCGCTGCGCGGGCCGTCGTCCCGCGACGGCCTGCCGCAGCGCGACGAGCTCCGGCAGCGTCGGCGCGATGCCGTTGCCGGTGGTTTCGTCGTGGGATTGCGAGGGTGTCTGCACGGGTCTATGCGAGAACGATTGGACGCGGGTTGGATCGAATGCGCCTTACGGCAGCGGCACGCGCGCCAGCAATTCGGCGACCAGACGCTCGCCGTCCCAGCCTTCGGCGGTGGCTTCGTAACTGGGCAGGATGCGATGGCGCAGCACGTCCGGAGCCACGGCGCGCACATCGTCGGGCGTGACGAAATCGCGGCCGGCCAGCCATGCATGCGCGCGTGCGCAGCGTTCCAGCGCGATCGAACCGCGCGGGCTCGCGCCCCATGCTATGCGGCGGGCGAGCGACGCGTCGTAACGCGCTGCATCGCGCGAGGCGAGGACCAGTTCGATCAGGTAGCGTTCGACCGCCGGTGCGAGGTGCAGGTCGAGCACGGCATTGCGCGCGGCGAAGACATCCTCCAGTGGCATGCGTTCGATGGCGGCGGCGACGTGTTGCGTGGCGTGGCGTGCGCGATCGCGGGCGAGACGGAGGATCTCCGTCTCGGCTGCGGCCTGCGGATAGCCGATGCGCACGTACATCAGGAAGCGGTCGAGCTGCGCCTCGGGCAGCGGGAACGTACCTTCCTGTTCGATCGGGTTCTGCGTCGCCATCACCAGGAACAGCGCCGGCAGCGCGTAGGTCGCGCGGCCCACCGTGACCTGCCGTTCGCCCATCGCTTCGAGCAGAGCCGACTGGACCTTGGCCGGCGCGCGGTTGATCTCGTCGGCGAGCAGGATCGGATGGAAGATCGGACCGGGCTGGAATTCGAACCGCCCTTCCTGCGGACGCCAGACCTCGGTGCCGGTCAGATCGGCCGGGAGCAGGTCGGGCGTGAACTGGACGCGGGCGAAATCGGCTTCCAGACGCGCGGCCAGGGCGCGGATCGCGCTCGTCTTGGCCAGGCCGGGGGCACCCTCGACGAGCAGGTGGCCGTCGGCCAGCAGGGCGATCAGCAGGCGGTCGATCAGCGCCGCCTGGCCGACGATCTCGGCCGATAGGGCCTCGCGCAGCGCGCGGAAGGCATCGTGCAGGCGGGGAAGATCGTCGCTGCGGCGGTCCATGGCTGTCTCGTTCGGGAATCAGGGCCAGTTTGACCGAAACGGAGCGTCGCGGTTCCCGTACTGCGTCAGCTATTCAGGCCCGGAAAAGTGAAAGGGCCCCGCGAGGGGCCCTTTCGGGTTGTGCATGGCAGACCATCAATGGACGGGCGTTCGGCAGGCCACGCGGCAGTGCCGCGTTAACTGCCTGCCTCACCCCCTCTGATCGACCTTCATCACCTTCGGGGTGACCATGATCAGCAGCTCGGCCTTGTCCTTGCTGCGACCCTTCTTCTTGAACAGGGTACCCAGGAACGGGATGTCGCCCAGGAACGGCACCTTCGAGATGTCGCTGCGATCGCGGAACTCGTAGACGCCACCGATGACGACGGTCTGGCCGTCCTCGACCAGCACCGCGGTGTTGACCTCGCGCTTGGCGATGGTCGGCACCTGGCCGATGGAGGTGTCGACGAAACCTTCGACCTCGTCCTTCTTCACGTTCATGTTCAGGAACACGCGGCCGTCGTGCGTGATGGTCGGAGTGACCTTCAGCTCGAGCAGCACGTCCTTGAACTGCACGTTCGGGATCGGAATCGTGGTGGAACCCTGCGACGGCGAGATCGTCACGTAGCCCACTTCCTGGCCCTGACGGATCACCGCTTCGCGCTGGTTGCTGGTCACGATGCGCGGGTTGGAGATCACTTCACCGCGACCTTCTTCCTGCATCGCCGACAGTTCCACGTCCAGCGCGTAACCGGCGTTGAGGATCTGCAGCGCCACCGAACCGGCGGGGTTCAGGACGCCCAGGTTGCTCATCGGACCCTTGAACAGCGTCGGCAGGTCGCCGGACTGGTTGGCTTCGGCCAGCGAACCGCGCGTCTGGTCGTTGTTCTCGATCGTGTCGTTGAAGAAGTACTTGCCGTCCTTCGTGCCGGCGATGCCGAAGCGCGCGCCTAGCTCACGGGCAAAGGTATCCTGCGCGATCACGACGCGGCCTTCGATCAGCACCTGGTCGACCGGGCGGTCGATCACGTGGATCAGCTGCTTCATCTCCGCGACCTTCTTCGGGATGTCGCTGATCATCAGCGTGTTGGTGCGCTCATCGGCGACCAGGCGGCCGCGCGGCGAGAGGAAGCCGCTGTCGTTATTGGTACCGCCAGAGCCACCACCCTGCCCGTTGCCCGACCCGCCAATGCCCTTGGCCTCGGTCAGCGCTTTGAAGATCTGCGCGGCGTTGTGGTAGTTGATCTGCACGTACTCGGTGGTCAGGTCGACGCGGTTGTCGAGCGCGATGCGCGCGTCTTCCTTGTCCTGCTCGTACTTGGCGATTTCCGCCTGCGGCGCGACCCAAACCACGTTGCCGCTGCGGCGCTTGTCCAGGCCCTTGGCCTGCAGGACGATGTCCAGCGCCTGGTCCCACGGCACGTTGGTCAGGCGAAGCGTGACGTTGCCCGACACCGTGTCGGCGGCCACCACGTTCAGGCCGGACTCTTCGGCGATCAGCTGCAGCACGGTGCGCACGGGCACGTCCTGGAAGTTGAACGTCACCGGACGGCCGCTGTAGCTGCGCGCGCCGGTCGCCGGCGCCTTGCCGGTCGTCGACTGGCCAACGGCGCGGCCGGTGGCGGCACCGGTGCGCGGCACGATCTCGACGATGTACTCGCGACCGGTCTGGTAAGCCATCGAATCGAAGTTGCCGCTCATGTCGAGCACGAGCTGCGTACCCGCGCCGCTGTTGCGCGCATCGATGCGCTGCACCGGCGTGGCGAAATCGACGACGTTGAGCGGCTTGCGCAGCGAGTCGGGCAACTTGGCGTTGCCGACATTGACCACCACGCTCTGGCCCTGGTTGCGCAGGTCCGGCGCGGCACCGTCGCCGCTGAACTTCACGACCAGGCGGCCGGAGCCGTCGCTGCCGCGCTTGAAGTCGATGTTGGACACCTCGACGGTGCCCGGCAGTTGCTTGGCCGGATCCAGGCTCGCCGGCGGCGCGACCGTGGTCGGTGCGGCCGGTGCCGGAGCGGCGGCGTGGACCGCGCTGACGGCAGCGATCGCACCGATCAGCAGGCCGATCGATCCGGTGCGGAGCAGGGGGCGACGGCCAGCGCGCGTGCTGGAGCAACCCGGTTCAAAAACGGTCATCGTGCATTCCCCTTATTGATCTTCCAACGCGACCGTGGCCGGACGCTCCAACCATCCACCCGCGCCATCCGGCACCAGTTCCACCAGCTCGATGCGGTCTTCGAACACGCCGGTCACGCGACCGTCGCTTTGCCCCAGGTAGTTCCCCGGCGTCACGCGGTAGGTCACCTTGTCCGGTGCCATCACCAGCGCGATCACGCCATTCCCCTTGCCCAGCGTGCCGACCATGTCGAGGCTGTCCAGCGGGAACTGCTCCAGTGTCTGCTTGCGGCGGCCCGCGTCAGGACGCGGACCATTGCCGCCGCCGTCGTCGGTGAAGGCCGTGCTGAACGGATCGCGCAGCGCGTAGGCGTTGTATTCGAACGTCTCGAACTGCTGCATTACCGGCAACGGATCCAGCGGCGGGGCCGGACGCGCCTTGACCTCGGCGATCCACTTTTCCAGGTTCGGCGCTTCGCCCGGCGTGCTGGTGATGCCGCGCGAACACGCGGACAGTCCGAGCACCAGAACGATAGCGACCAGGGCACGCAGCGGTGCGGCGCCTTCAATCAACTGTGCGCGCATCTCAGGTCCCCTCCTTCTTGCCATCGGCAGCCGCGGCGGCTTCCTGCTTCTGGACTTCCTCTTCGTCCAGGTAGCGGTAGGTCTTCACCGTGCCGGCCAGCTCCAGCGGGCTGTTGGGCGTGATCACGCCCTCCTTGCCGCGCGGCTTCAGCGAGATGTCGTGCATGGTCATGATGACCACGCGCGGCAGCGAGGCGACGCCGCTGACGAATCCGCCGAACTGGTGGTAACTGCCCACCATGCGCAGCATGATCGGCTTTTCGGCGTAGAACTCCTTGGGTTCTTCGCCGCCGGGCTGGAACAGCTCGTTCGTGATGCCCGTGGCCAGCGCGGTCTGCGAAATGTCGACGATCAGGTCTGGCATTTCGGTCTTGCTGGGCAGCTGGCGCAGCATCTGCTGGAGCTGCTGCTCCATCTGCGCGAGCTGCTGCTTGAGCGGCTCCAGGTTGGCGGCCTTGCCCTGCTCGGTCTCGAACTCGGTGCGCAAGCCCGATTCGGTCCTTTCCAGGCGCTGCAGTTCCTCGCGCTTGTCGCTGACGAACAGGTACCAGGCCAGGCCGACGATCACGACGACGATGATGCCGCAAAGGCCGATCTTCGCCTGCTGCGGCCAGCCGCCGATGTTGTTGATGTCCAGCTCGTTGAGCTTGATGGGTCTCTTCTTGCTCATGACGCCGCTCCCTGGGCCGGCGTGGCAGTCGGCGCCGAAGGCGCAGTGGCGGGCGTTGCGGACGGAGCGGCAGGTGCGGCGGCCGGCTGTGCGGCGGCACCGGCCGGCGCCGCAGGCGTGGCCGCCGGTGCACCGGTGGCCGGCGCGGCGCCCGCTGTCGCGGCATCACCCGACTGGGCGATCTGCGCGGCCGGAGCGTCCGGCACGCCATCGCCGTCCTCGTCCTTCGGCGCGTTCGGGTTCGCGAGCTTGACCTGCAGCTTGAACTCGTACGGCAGGCCCTTGTCGCCGCCCTTTGCCTCGATGATCGACAGGTCCGGATTGGTCATCCAGCCAGAGCCTTCGAGGTTGCGCATGTAGGTACTGACGCGGGCGTTGGACTGCGCGCGGCCTTCCAGCGTGAGCGTCTCGTTGTCCTGCTTGATCGAGGTCAGCACGGCGCCATCGGGGATGGTGCGGACCAGCGAATCGAACAGGTGCACCATCTGCGAGCGGTTGGCCTGCAGCTTCTCGATCACTTCCTTGCGCGCCAGCAGCTTGGCCTTCTTGGCCTCGAGCAGCTTGATCTCTTCGTTCTTCTTCTTGACCTCGGCGATCTGGCCCTGGAGGAACGAGTTGCGCTCGTTCTGGCCGTCGATCTGGCCGTTGTAGTAGCTGACGATGACGAAGGACAGCAGCAGCGCGCCGATGGCGGCCGCGCCGAGCATCAGCCCGGTTTCTTTCTGCCGTTGCTTGCGGCGCTCTTCGCGCCACGGGAGGAGGTTGATGCGTGCCATCAGTCGAAACTCCTCAGGGCCAGGCCGCAGGCGATCATCAGGGCCGGGGCATCCTGGGCCAGCGCATGCGCCTGCACACGCGGCCCAAGCGTCATGTGGGCCAGCGGGTTGGCGATGGTGGTGGGCACGCCGAGCTGTTCCTCGACCATCTCGGCAATGCCGGCGATGGACGCGCAGCCGCCGGCCAGCACGATCTGGTCGACGCGGTTGAACTCGCTGCCCGCGTAGAAGAACTGCAGCAGGCGGCTGATCTGCTGGACCATCGCCTCCTTGAACGGTTCGAGCACTTCGGCTTCGTAGCTTTCCGGCAGGCCGCCCTGGCGCTTGGCCAGACCGGCTTCCTCGTAGCTCAGGCCGTAGCGGCGCATCACTTCGTCGGTCAGCTGCTTGCCGCCGAAGACCTGCTCGCGCGCATACAGGCTGCGACCGTTGCGCAGCACGTTGAGCGTGGTCATCGTCGCGCCGGAATCGACCAGTGCGATCAGGCCGTCGCGCGGACCGCCGAGCTGGTCGGCGACCAGCGCGAAGGCGTTTTCGAGCGCGAAGGCTTCAACGTCCATCACTTTCGGGGTGAGGCCGCCGATCTCCAGCGCAGAGGCGCGCACTTCGACGTTCTCCGAACGCGAGGCCGCGAGCAGCACCTGCAGCATGTCCGGACTGCCGGGCATCGGGCCCAGCACTTCGAAATCGTGGTTGACTTCCTCGATCGGGTACGGGACGTAGTTCACCGCCTCCAGCTCGACCTGCGATTCCAGGTCATCCTCGTCCAGGTCGCCCGGCATCGGAATGACCTTGGTGATGACCGAAGAACCGGCGACCGCAGCCGCGGCGTGCTTGGCACGTGTTCCCGAACGCGCGACCGCGCGGCGGATGGCCTCACCGACGGCCTCGACCTCGACGATGCTCTTCTCGACGACGGCGTTCGGCGGCAGCGGTTCGACCGCGTAATGCTCGACGCGATAGCGGTTGCCGGCCCTGGAGAGCTGCAACAGCTTTACGGCAGTCGAACTGATATCCACGCCGACGACCGCCGGCTGGCTTTTTGTGACGATCCCCACGATATTTTCCCCTTGTCACAGGCGCTTACGTGCGCCTTGTGTGACCCCGCTTTAAATAACCAAGTTTGCACAGGCTGGCAACCTTTTCCTTCCGAATTGCCTTACTGCGTCACTTTCCAACCCCTCGCGGCGCCCCTGGAAGGGCTGGACCCACCCCTGGGCCCCCGCGGCCGCTCAGCCTTGCGGGCCGTGCGTTTCGCCGGTGTGCTGGCGCTCAAAATTCCCTATCCCCTGCTCCTCTATACTCCACGCCCACTACACCCGCAATCGGAATCTGCTTGATGCCCCGTCTCCGCCGCCTGCTGCGCTGGGCGCTGTTCGCGCTGGCCGGCCTGGCCCTGCTTGGCGCCATCGCCCTGGGCACCCTGTACTACCTCGTTGCCCCCAAGCTGCCCGACGTGGAGACCCTGCGCGCGGTCGAGATGCAGGAGCCCATGTACGTCTACGCGAAGGACGGACGCCTCATGGCGCTGTTCGGCGAGACGCGCCGCTACCCGGTGTCCATCCAGGACGTCCCGGAACGGCAGAAGCAGGCCTTCCTCGCCATCGAGGACGCGCGCTTCTACAAGCACCACGGCGTCGACTTCAAGGGCGTCGCGCGCGCGGTGTGGCTCATCGCCACCACCGATGCAAAGCGCGTACCGGGTGGTTCGACGATCACCCAGCAGGTCGCGCGCCAGTTCTTCCTCAGCAACGAATACAGCTACACGCGCAAGCTCGCCGAGATGCTCACGGCGATGCGCATGGAGCGCGAGCTGAGCAAGGACGAGATCTTCGAGCTGTACTTGAACAAGAGCTTCTTCGGCAACCGTGCATACGGCGTGGCCGCGGCGGCGGAGTTCTATTACGGCAAGAAGCTCAACGAGCTTTCGCTGGATGAAATGGCATCGCTCGCGGGCATTCCGAAGTTCCCCTCCAGCGGCAACCCGCTCACCAATCCCGAGCGCGCCAAGCTGCGTCGCGACTACATCCTCGATCGCATGGTCGAGCTGAAGTTCGTCAGCGCCGCCGAAGCCGCACAGGCCAAGGCCGTGCCGATGCACGCCACGCCGCACGAGCGTCCGGTCGAGGTCTACGCGCCGTACGTGGCCGAGATGGTGCGCCAGGAAATGGTCGCCCGCTTCGGCAACGAGGCGCTGACCAAGGGCTACCACGTCACCACCACCATCGATCCGGTGCTGCAGGCCTCGGCCGACAAGGCGATCCGCGACGGCCTCGCGGTGTACGACCGTCGCCACGGGTGGCACGGAGTGGAGCAGCATTTCGATCTCGCCCCGAACGAGGACGCCGCCGCCATCCGCGCGCGCCTTCGCAACATCGCGACCCAGGCCGCGCTGGTGCCGGCCATCGTCACCGGCGTGACGGGCACCCAGGTGCAGCTGGTGACCGGCGACGGCACGCAGGTCGAACTGGGCAGCGGCCAGGGCTGGGGCGATCGCGCACCGGCGAGCCTGGTCAAGCGTGGCGACCTGGTGCGCGTGAGCCGAATCGAATCCAATGCCGACGTGAAGCCGGGCGAGGTCCCGCCGCCGGCCCGCTACCGCCTGGACCAGGTGCCGCAGGCGCAGGCAGCGCTGGTCTCGCTGGAACCCTCCAACGGCGCGCTTCGCGCCCTGTCCGGCGGGTACAGCTTCGCCGGCGCGAAGTTCAATCGAGCCACGCAGGCGCGTCGCCAGCCGGGTTCGAGCTTCAAGCCGTTCGTCTATGCGGCCTCGTTCGAACGCGGCTTCAATCCGGCCTCGGTCGTGCTCGACGCGCCGGTCGTGTTCAAGGATCGCCGCGGCCACATCTGGCGTCCGCAGAACGACAGCGGCAACTTCGCCGGCCCCATGCGCCTGCGCGAGGCGATGGTGCAGTCGCGCAACCTCGTCTCGGTGCGCCTGCTCGATGCCATCGGCGTGGACTACGCGCGCAAGTACATCAGCCACTTCGGTTTCGACGAAGCCGAGCTGCCGCCGAACCTGTCGATGTCGCTGGGTACCGCGTCGCTGACGCCGCTGTCCGTGGCGCGCGGTTTCGCGGTGTTCGCCAACGGCGGCTTCCGCATCACGCCGTGGTTCATCGATGAAGTGAAGGACCGCGAAGGCGCCGTCGTCTTCAAGGAAAAGCCGGCCGTGGCCTGCCCCGAATGCGGCGTACCGGGCACGATCGGCCGTGCCGCGACGCCGGCCACCGCCGTCGTGGACGGCTTCAACCTCGGCCCCGCCGGTTCGGCGGCGCCTGCCGCGACGCCCGAAGTTCCGAAGGACGAGCCGAAGAAGCCGGCCATCGACACCAGCAACATGGTGCTCGCCCCGCGCGCGATCGACAGCCGCATCGCCTACCAGATCGTTTCGATGCTGCGCGACGTGGTCAAGCGCGGCACGGGCACGCCGGCGAAGGTGCTCGAACGCGACGACGTCGGCGGCAAGACCGGTTCGACCAACGATCATCGCGACGCATGGTTCTCCGGCGTCGGCGGCCCCTACGTCACGACCGTCTGGGTCGGCCGCGACAACTACAAGTCGCTGGGCTACCGCGAGTACGGCGGCAAGGCCGCGCTGCCGATCTGGATCGACTACATGCGCGTGGCGTTGAAGGACCAGCCGCTGGCCGTGAACGAGCCGCCGGAAGGGATGGTGAAGGTGTCGGTCGCCGGCAACGGCGCGCTGATCCCGGGCGGCGAAGGCGGCATCATCGAATGGGTGAAGGCCGAGGATCTGGACCGCATGCAGAGTTACGTCGACTACGGCCCGCAGGAAACCGCGCCGGCCGAGGAAGCGTTCGACATCTTCTGATCCAGGCTTTCCGGGCGCGCCCGGATCCGCGCTGCAATGCATATGGAAACGCCGGGCTCGCCCGGCGTTTTCTTTTTCCGCGAACCGCATGCCATCGCAGAAGGCATTCGTTCATGCTGGGAAGATGACGTCGACGTAACCGACACGCCACCAACGGTAACGTGCGTGCGCCAGGAAACATGCTAGGTTTTGCCTGCCGGCGCTGCCGGCCGCGGCGATTCACGCCGTCGTCGTGCCAGCCGCTGAGGTTCCCATGCCCCACGCTCGACAGCACGCCCATCAGCACGCACTCACGCGCACCCGCGAACGCCGGCATCGTCTGGCGCACGAAGCCGCGCGGCTGATGGCGGAGGGCGGTATCCGCGATTACCACCAGGCCAAGCTCAAGGCCGCCGAGCGGCTCGGCATTTTCGATGACGCTTCATTGCCGCGGAATCGCGAGATCGAGGACGCGCTGCGCGAATACCAGCGCCTCTTCCAGCGCGAGAACGTCTCCGCGCTGCGCCAGCGCCGCGAAGCCGCGTTACGTGCGATGGAGTTCTTCCATGCGTTCCAGCCGCGCCTGGTTGGATCGGTGCTCGATGGCACCGCCGACACGCGCAGCCCGGTGGCGCTGCACCTGTTCAGCGACGATCCCGATGCGCCGCCGCGTTTCCTCGAACAGCACGGCATTCCCGCCGAAGCGCGCAGCCGCCGCGTGCGACTGGATCGCGAGCGTGTCGCCGACGTGCCGGTGTGGGTGTTCTCCGCCGAAGACCTCGCCTTCGACCTGACCGTGCTTCCGCTGGACGGACTGCGCCAGGCGCCGCTGTCGAGCCTCGACGAGAAGCCGATGAAGCGCGCGAGTACGGCGCAGCTTCGCCAGTTGCTGGCCGAGGAAGAGATCCAGGGCTACACCGGCGAGTGATCCACCACGCGCGTTACAAGCCGTCGCGTACCCGCCGCAGTTCGCTGGCAACGCGATAGCGCCCGTACGGCTGCAACTGCTCGGCGAACGCTTCCAGCGCCGCATCGTCGGTGCACGCAAGCACGACGTGATAGCACCCTTCGCCCGCGATCTTGCTTGCGCTTTCCACGTGCGGATGCTGGCGCAGGAAGGTTTCGACTTCGGTGAAGCGCGGGCCGTCGAGGAACACCGTGACGAAGTGGCGGCGCAGGTCGCCGCGCACGATGCCGAAATGCCGGATCACACCGTCGTCGACGAGCTGCTGCACGCGCGTGGCGACCGCCTGCCCGGTGAGGTGAACGCGTCGCCCCAGTTCCTGCCAGCTCATGCGCGCGTCCTGCGACAGCAGCGCGAGGATCTCGTGGTTGATCTTGTCCATGTCCCTTCCCTGCCCTTTGAATCCGCAAGCGCGGGGGCCGCAATTCCTTCAATCCGCAATGGTTCGCCGCGGCGCCGGGGCCTAGTCTGCACCCACTTTCCCGTGGAGTCCGCCATGAACACCGCCCTGCTCCTGATCGACCTGCAGAACGACTACTTTCCCGGCGGCCGCTATCCGCTATGGAATGCCGACGCCACGCTGGGCCAGGTCGAGGTCGAAGTCGCCGCCGCACGTGCGCGCGGCGAGCTCGTAGTGCACGTACAGCACGTCGCGCCGAGCGGCGCGCCGTTCTTCGAACCGGACACCGACGGCGTGAAAGTCCATCGACGTGCATTCGCGGTCGCGCCGGAAGCGCCGGTGATCGTCAAGGGCTACGCCGATTCGTTCCACGAAACCGGACTGGAAGCACTGCTGTCGCGGCACGGCATCGAGCGCATCCGCATCGCCGGGATGATGACGCAGAACTGCGTGACGCATACCGCGATCTCGCGCGCGGCGGATCGTTACCGCATCGAAGTGCTTGCGCCCTGCACGACGACGGTGGACGAGATGATCCATCGCATCGCGCTGAGCGCGCTGTCCACGCGCGTGGATGTCGTGCAGTCGCCGGGAGGTTGAGACGTCAGAGCGAGTCGCCGGCAAGTCGTGCACGACGCGGCGGCTTGCCCGCATCGCGTACCCCGAACACGTTCATCTCGATCACCACGAACGCGACCAGCCATAGCAGCGCGTCCCAGGTATCCAGCCACGCCGCCTGCGGGTTCTCGTCGCCGAAACCCATCACGGCCCAGTTCAACAGGAACCCCACCAGCGCAGCGTACAGCGCGGCCGCTATCCAGCGTCGAATGCGGTGCAGGCGCACGGCGTCGCGCGGCAGGCGTACTTCCAGCTCCAGAAGCGCGATCACGCCCAGCCACGTCGTTTCGTTGAAGAAATCCAGCCACACGCCTTCGAGCGCATAGCCCACCACCGCGACGACGACGGCGAGGCTCGCCAGCAACCGTACGCCGTGCAGCGCGGGGATCCAGCGTGCGCGCAGCGGCCATCCGCCGGTTTCCCACTCGAACAGCATCAGCAGGACCAGCCACGCGGCCGTGTCGATCAGTTCGGTGAGTCGTCCATATAGCGAGTACAGCACGACGTCGCCGGCCAGCAACGCGTAGATGATCCACTTGAAAACGACGAAGCCGCGGCGGGGCCGCGGCTTCGAAGGTTGGGCGGTGACGCTACCCACTATTGCTATGGACTCAGCGCTTGGCCAGGTCGGTGTAGTCGCGCTGCGGCGAACCGATGTAGATCTGGCGCGGACGGCCGATCTTGTTTTCCGGATCGTTCTGCTGCTCCAGCCAGTGCGAGACCCAGCCGGCGGTGCGCGCGATGGCGAACATGACGGTGAACATCTCCACCGGGATGCCCAGCGCCTTGTAGATGATGCCGGAGTAGAAGTCGACGTTCGGGTAGAGCTTGCGCTGCACGAAGTACTCGTCCTTCAGCGCGGCCTCTTCCAGCTTCATCGCCACTTCCAGCAGCGGATCGTTGATGCCGAGCTCGCCGAGCACCTTGTGCGTCATCTCGCGGATGATCTTGGCGCGCGGGTCGAAGTTCTTGTAGACGCGGTGGCCGAAGCCCATCAGGCGGAAGCCCGATTCCTTGTCCTTCGCCTTGGCGACGGCGGAACCGACGTTCTCCGGGCGGCCGATCTCTTCCAGCATCTTCAGCACGGCTTCGTTCGCACCGCCGTGCGCCGGGCCCCACAGCGCGGCGACGCCGGCGGCGACGCACGCGTACGGGTTGGCACCGGTCGAACCGACCAGGCGCACGGTCGAGGTCGACGCGTTCTGTTCGTGGTCGGCGTGCAGGATGAAGAGCAGGTCCAGCGCCTTGGCGGCGACCGGATTGAGCTCGAGCGGCTCGCTCGGCACTTCCTTCATCATGTGCAGGAAGCGCGTCGTGTACTCGAGGTTGTTCTTCGGATAGCGCATCGGCCAGCCGATCGAATAACGATGGCAGGCGGCGGCGATCGTCGGCACCTTCGCGATCAGGCGGATCGCAGCCAGGCGGCGCTGTTCCGGATCTTCGAGGTCCAGGTCGTTGTGGTAGAAGCTCGCCATCGAGCCGAGCATGCCGACCAGCATCGCCATCGGATGCGCGTCGTGGCGGAAGCCGTACAGGAAGGTGCGGAAGGCCTCATGCATCATCGTGTGATGCGTGACCTCGTGTTCGAACGAATCGAACTCGCCCTTGCTCGGCAGTTCGCCGTTCATCAGCAGGTACGCCACTTCGAGGAAGCTCGACTTCTCGGCGAGCTGTTCGATCGGGTAGCCGCGATACAGCAGCACGCCGGCGTCGCCGTCGATGTAGGTCACGGCCGACTTGCAGCTGGCGGTCGCCGTGAAGCCGTTGTCGTAGGTAAAGGCACCGGTTTCCTTCGGCAGCTTGGCGATGTCGATGCACGGCTGGCCGAGGACGGGATGGTGGACCGGCAAGGTCACGGTCTTGTCGCCGGCGGTCAGGGACACCTGATCGAAGCCGGATTTCTTGGAATCGGACACGAAACACTCCTCAAGTCTGCATGCCGCCGGAAGGCGCGGCACGGAGCGGGCACGGGGGTCACGGCACAGAACGGCGCCGCGATCCGTGAATTATCGCACAACGCCTTTGGAGCGCCGACTCGGACTTTGGTGGCAGGCGCCGCTGGGCCGCATCCAGGAGGGTTCGCGCCCGTTGCGCGGGAATGGGCGCAGAAAGCGGCCAGATGGCGAAAAAGAGGACGGCGCTGATCGGAGCGGGCGGCCGATGACCGGGGCCGGCAGGTCGCGCTGGCGCGCTTGGATGAGGCGGTCGCGGGAGCGTCGGCAAGCCAGCGCACGCGACAACACCGGCACAGCAGGCTAACTACCGTGCGGAACGATCGCCGGGATGAACCCGCCGGTTCACAGCGAGCGCGAATGCCGCAGAAGCGCGCAAACACGAAAAACCGACGGCCGCCTTCCGGCAGCCGTCGGGTATTTCATCGCTGTTCGCAATCCGGGACGCCGCGGGCAACCGCAAGGCCGGCGAGTCGTCGGGCGAAGCCCCGAGGGTCGCGCTCGAAAGCGCGGACCGCGGATTACTTCTGCGCGTAGCGCTTGCGGAACTTGTCGACGCGACCGCTGGTGTCGACGATCTTGTGCTTGCCCGTATAGAACGGATGCGAAGCCGAGCTGATATCGACCTTGATCAGCGGGTACTCGTTACCGTCTTCCCACTTGATCGTCTCCTTGCTGCCAAGGGTCGAACGCGTCAGGAACTGGTAATCCGTGGTGACGTCCTGGAAAACGACGTCGCGGTAGTCGGGATGGATGCCGGCCTTCATGGCACTCACCAAATCATTCGGGGAAAGCGCGGCAGTATAGCGGCGCCCCCCACCCTCGCGCAAGTCGCCCGTGGAACGGATTTCAGCCGGCTGCGAGCGCCGCCCGGATCAGCCCCTCGAAACGCGCCTGGTCGTAGCGCATGAGGATGCGGAAGCGGTCCGTGCGGCCGCTCTGGCGGTTCCAGTCGACGATGGTCATGCCGCGCGCCGGTCCCTGGCCCAGCTCGACCACGACCGGGCGATCAACCAGTTCCGTCGCGCCGTCGGGTTCCAGCGCATAGGCCATAGCCAGCGCGTCGGCCGAATGCCAGTAGTCGCCGCGGCGATCGGCGGACCATTCGCGCGTCTTCTTCGAAATGCGCTCGTAGAAACGCGCGCGCGGCGAATCGACGGCGAGCCATTCGACGACGCGATCGTGCAGCAGGCCGTGCGCGATGGTGCCTTCCCAGTCGGCGAGGTCGATCTGCGGGAACGCCTCGAACACCAGGTGCGCGGCTTCCGGATCGAAGTACACGTTGAACTCCGCCGCCGGCGTGATGTTGCCGTGGCCGGTCACCGCGCCGCCCATCACGACGATGCGCGCGATGCGCTCGGGCAGCGTGGGATCGAGCTTGAGCGCGAGCGCGAGGTTGGTCAGCGGGCCGAGCGCGACCAGCAGCAGCTTGCCGGCGTGCTCGTGCGACAGCCGCAGGATCGCCTGCGCGGCGTGCTCGCGTTCGGCGGCGCGATGCGCGGGTTCGTAGCCGACGTCGCCGAAGCCGTCCTCGCCGTGCACGTAGCCCGCGTCCGGCGCGGGATGCAGCAGCGGGCCGGGGCAACCGGCGAAGACCGGCGCGTCGATGCCGGCGACTTCGCAAAGCTTGAGCGCATTGGCGACGGTGTGCTTGAGGCCGACGTTGCCGGCGGCGATGGTGAGCCCGACGACCTCATGACGCGGATCGTTGAACGCCATCAGCAGGGCCAGCGCGTCGTCCACGCCGGGGTCGGTGTCGATCAGGAGGGGAGTCTTGTCCATTACCCGATTATCTACATGAACCGTGTCGCGTGCTTTTCACGATGCGAGCGCTTGCCGCAGTGCCCGCACCATTTCGACATCGGACTCCCACCGCTGCGCCTCCAGCCCGGGCAGCCGGCGCGGCAGGCGCATGGCGCTTTCGCGCATGGCCTTCGCCGACGCATGCACTTCCCTCACGCCCGTGCGCTGCACCAGTTCGCGCACATTGCCGACGGTGACGCCTGCGCCGGCCATCACGCCGATGCGTTCGCCGGCGCGCTGCATGAGCGAGGCGATTGCATCCACGCCTTCGATCGCGCTGGCTTGCGCGCCCGAGGTCAGCACGCGTTCGCAGCCCAGCGCGACTGCCTCATCCAGTGCGGCCTGCGGATCGCGCGCCACGTCGATAGCGCGATGGAACGTCACGCCGAGCGGCTTCGCTGCGGCGATGAGTTCGCCGCACAACGCGACATCGACATCACCGTCGCGCGTCAGCGCACCGATCACCACGCCATCGCAGCCCAGACGCACGCACAGATCGATGTCGCGCAGCATCGTGTCGCGTTCGAGCGCATCGAACAGGAAATCGCCGCCACGCGGGCGGATCAGCACATACAGCGGAATGCGCAGGCGTTCGCGCGCCATCGCGAGCGTCCCGTACGACGGCGTGCAGCCGCCTTCGCCAAGGTTCTCGCACAACTCGACGCGGTCGGCGCCGCCTTCCTGCGCGGCGAGCGCCGATGCCAGCGAATTGGCGGCGATTTCCAGCTGCACGCCCCCGCGCTGCACGCCGCTCACTTCTGTTCGGTCCGATACACCGAGGCGGCGTCGTGCAGGCGATCGTGCGGATCGGGCGAGGCGTCCTGCACGGCGTAAACGAAGCCGCGATGCAGCGCGAACGCGCCGACGTCGCCGTCCTTGTTCATCGCGAGGAAGCACACCTGCAGCGTCTTGCTGGCTTCGGGTCGCTTGCGCACCACGCGGTCGATCGCCTCACGGCACGCATCCGCGGGCGAACGTCCCTGCCGCATCAGTTCGACGACGAGGAAGCTGGCGGCATTGCGGATCATTTCCTCGCCGACGCCGGAGGCCGTGGCCGCGCCGACTTCGTTGTCGATGTAGAGCCCGGCGCCGATGATCGGGCTGTCGCCCACGCGGCCGTGCAGTTTCCACGCCATGCCGCTGGTCGTGCACGCGCCGGCCAGGCGACCCTGCGCATCGCGCGCGAGGATGCCGAGCGTGTCGTGGTTGGTCTTGTCGCCGGGGCGTGCCTGGCGCTCGGCGTTGATCTGCGGCGCGTACTGCGAGGTCTTCAGCCACTCGCGCCATGCGGCACGTGCCGAGTCGGTGAGCAGCGGCGTCTTCTCGAAGCCCTGCGTGAGAGCGAACTGCTGCGCGCCCGCGCCGACCAGCATCACGTGCGGCGTCTTCTCCATCACCGCTCGCGCGACCGAAACCGGATGCGCGATGTCCTCCAGCGCAGCCACCGAGCCGCAGCGGCCGTCGCCGTCCATGATGCTGGCATCGAGCGTAAGCACGCCGTCGCGATCGGGATTGCCGCAGCGGCCGACGGTGGGATTGCACAGGTCCGCTTCGGCCCAGCGCGCGCCGGCTTCGACCGCATCCAGCGCGCTGCCGCCGCGCGCGAGCACCGGCCAAGCGGCCGCATTGGCGCCGACGCCGAAGTCCCAGGTCGAGACGACGCGCGCGCCGCTCGCCAATGGCGCGCTTTCGCCGCGCGGAAGGACGGCGGCTCCGGCCGCGAGCAGCGAGGCCTGCAGGAACTGTCTGCGATTGCCCATCAGGATTTCCCGGAACGTTGTGTGGCGCGGCTGGCGGTGCGGAACGTGCGATCAGAAGCCGGAATGACGCTCGTAGTACCAGGCTGCGGCGCCCACGAGGCCGAGCTGGCCGTGATCGACCAGCCACACCGGCACGCGCGCAAGCACCTCGCCCAGCACGCCCTTGTTGAGGAAGCGCTGGGCGAAGTCGCTTTCCAGCAGGAAGGGGCGGATCTGCGCGGGAATGCCGCCCGCGAGATACACCGCATCCGCACCGAAGGTCACCGCAAGATCGCCGGCAAGGCTTCCGAGCAGGCTGCAGAACAGCTGCAGCGATTCCAGCGCCTGCGCATCGCTGCCGGCCAATGCGGCGGCTGTGACGGTTTCCGGCGAGTCGAGCTTCGGCGCGACGCCGTCCAACTCGCACAGCGCGGCGTAGGTGTTCACCAGACCCGGCCCGGACAGCACGCGTTCGTTGTCGACGTGGGGCCAGCGCTGAAGCAGCCGTCCGAGCAGCGCGATTTCCCGCGGCGTGCCGACGGCGAGCGAGGCATGGCCGGCCTCGCTGGCGAGCACGCGCAGCGGCATGCCCTGCGTCAGCATGCGCGGCAGGCACAGCGATGCGCCGAAGCCCGTGCCCGGGCCGAGTACCAGCGCGGGGCCTTCGCCGGCCTGCAGCGGGCCGCAGACGCGGGTCATCGCGTCCACGTCGATGTACGGCATCGCGCAGGCGACGGCCTCGAAATCGTTGAGCAGCGCGAAGTACGCGATGCCCGCCTCGCGGCGCGTGCGTTCGACCGACACCGGCCACTGGAGGTTGGCGTTGATCAGCGTGTCGCCTTCCAGCCGGCCGGCGATGGCGACCACCACGTGGGTGCGGTCGGCGCCGTGCGTCTTCGCGAAGTCGTCGACGATGGCGGCCAGGGACGGGAATTCGGCGCAGGCGTAGCGGTGGTAGGCGAGCACGTCGACCTTGCCGCCGGGCCGGACGTGGACCAGCCCCAGCCGCGCGTGGGTGCCGCCGACGTCGGCGGCGATGAACGGCTGCGAGCCGTGCCGTCCGACGGGGTGTTCGGTTGGAGCGGGGATCACGATCGGCGGTTCGGCGGCTGGCGACGGGGGTTCATGATGCCCGTTTCGGGCACCCGGCTGCAGGTTTGGCCTTCACGCTTTGGCCGTCCGCCCGCGGACCGGGCCTCATGCCGCCGCGAACCGCACCGCCCCGCCGACCCAGCGCGCGACGATTCGTTCGGCCAGTTCCGGCGATTCGCGCAGCAGTTTCTCGCCCATGTCGTGCACCTGCGGCAACAGGTCGGCGTCGCGGGCGAGGTCGGCAACGCGGAACTGCGCCAGCCCCGTCTGCCGGGTACCGAGCAGTTCGCCGGGGCCGCGCAGCTCCAGGTCCTTCTCGGCGATCACGAAGCCGTCGTTGGTCTCGCGCATCGTTTCCAGGCGCTGGCGCGCCATCTGCGACAACGGCGCCTGGTAAAGCAGCACGCAGCTCGACGCCGCGCTGCCGCGCCCCACGCGCCCGCGCAACTGGTGCAGCTGTGCGAGGCCCAGGCGCTCGGCGTTCTCGATGATCATCAACGACGCGTTGGGCACGTCGACGCCGACCTCGATCACCGTAGTGGCGACCAGCAGGCCGATCTCGCCCTCCTTGAACGCCCGCATCGTGGCCTGTTTCTCGGCGGGCTTCATGCGGCCGTGGACCAGACCGACGCGCACTTCGGGCAGGCGCTTGCACAGGTCTTCGAATGTGGTCTGCGCGGCCTGCGCGACGACCTCGTCGCTGTCGTCGATCAGCGTGCACACCCAGTACGCCTGCCGGCCTTCCGCGCACGCCTTGCGGATGCGCTCGACCAGTTCCGGCCGGCGCTCGGCACTGAGCGCCACCGTCTGCACCGGGGTGCGACCGGGCGGGAGTTCG
>Ga0209050_1000832_pt1 | contig 42754 bp, 40 predicted proteins | sample Araplavi_mTSA_r2_FD_184276 | JGI IMG/M metagenome (GOLD analysis project Ga0209050, IMG submission 184276) | Arabidopsis root microbial communities from North Carolina, USA - plate scrape MF_Cvi_mTSA_r2 (SPAdes) (version 2) | ecosystem: Host-associated > Plants > Roots > Endosphere | place: USA... | reverse complement strand
GCTGCCGAGCTGGCGCAGGCCGGTGGGGTTCGAGAAGCCGGCGAGCACGACTTTGCCGAGCGACTGGGTGTCGCCGTTCGAGAAGCTGGCGCGGACCAGGCCGTCCTCGCCGATCGCCACGCCTTCAAGCTGGCCGACGGGCGCGCCGTCCTGCGTGGCGACATCGACGTTGAACGGCTTGTAGACCTGCGTCGTCGCATTGCCGAAATCCATGGTGAGCACCTGGTCCACGGTCGAGCCGGGAGCGAGGAAGCCCGCGAAAGTGGTCGCGCCGGTCGGCGACGTCATGGCGCCGGTCGCGTCGAAGGTCATCGTGATCGGCGTCCCCGCGTCGGGATCGGAACCCGCGCTGAGCTGCCTGTCGCCGACGAACGAATAGGCGCTCCAGTTGCTGGTCGGATCGCCGCTGCTCGGCGCGCTGTCGCGGACGAAATAGGTCGTCAGCGTCATCGCGTTGCCGCCGGCGTCGAAGATCGTCGTCTGGTTCGAATGATTGTAGGTCGACGGATCGAAGCGATCGAACGCCGCGGTCGGCACGGTCGAATTGGCATTGAGGTTGAGCGACAGGTTCACGTTCGCGGTCGCCACCGGGATGCCGCTGGTCTGCGGCAGCTGGAGCGCGATGGTCGAGCCCAGGCCGGTCGCGACTACCGCGCCCGAACCGTCGACCGGATAGACCTGCAGCCGGTTGCCCTGCGCGTCCACGACATTGCGGTTCGAATCGACGAGGAAGCTGCCGTTGCGGGTGTAGGCGACGCCGTTGCCGCTCGCATCGGGGCTCTTCACCACGAAGAAGCCCTCGCCCGAGACCGCGACGTCGAGCGCCGAAGTCGACTGGGTGAAGCCGCCCTGGCTGAACTGCTGGCGGACCGACTTAACCACCGTGCCCGAACCGATCACGTTGGTCGGGTTGGTGCTGGCGGTCGATGCGATCACGTCTGCGAACTGCGTCGTCGAGCGCTTGAAGCCGTTGGTCGAGACGTTCGCGAGATTGTGCGAGATCGTCGACATGTCGGTCTGGGCAGCCTGGAGCCCGCTCAATGAAGTGAAGAAGGACATAGGTTACTCCTTGAAACTTGAGATCAGCCGACTTGCCAGACGTCGGAGAGACCAATCTGGCCGATGCCGGGAAGCGTGAGGCGGGGCTGGCCGTCGGCGCCCATCGACACGGTCGAGACCGGCGCCCAGACGAGCGGCGCGGCGCCGACTGTGCCGTCGGCGTTGCGTGCGCTGACCTTCACCGTGAACGGGCCGTCGCCGGCGGGATCGCCGCTTTCGGTGACGCCGTCCCAGTCGAACGCGACTGCGCCCTTGTCCTGTGCGCCGAGCGTCATGGTCTTGAGGATCTTGCCGTTGGGATCGCTGATCGTGACGCTCACGTCGGTGGCATTGTCTGCCAGCGCCACCGCACCGGCGATGCCGCCGCTCGTTCGCGGATAGGCGTTCGAGCCTTCGGTCAGCACGGTCTTGCCGACATAGCCGAGCGCATCGCCCAGCGACGTGCCCGCCAGCTTCTCGGAGATCGCCTTCAGCGTCGTGTTCATCTCGGTGATGCCCGAGAGCGACGAGAATTGCGCCATCTGCGCGACCATCTGGGTGTTGTCGACGGGCTCGAACGGGTCCTGGTTCTTGAGCTGCGCGGTCATCAGCGTCAGGAAGTCGGATTGGTCCATCTCGGTCTTGCCGAGGTTCGAATTATCCTTGGTGCCCGACTGGGACGACCCGCCGTAGCGCTTGATGCCCAGGGTCTGCAGCGTGCTATCGAAATCCATGATCAGCGGCCCAGCTTGAGGGTGTCGACGATCAGCTGCTTGGCAGTCTGCATGACCTCGACATTGTTCTGGTAGGTGCGCGACGATTCGAGCATGTCGACGAGCTCTCGCGTTTCGTCGACGGCGCTCTCCCAGACATTGCCGTCCTTGTCGGCCAGCGGGTTTCCGGGGTCATAGCGCTTGGTCGGCTCGGATCCGGCAGTGACGACCTGCTCGACATCGACGGTGGACATGCCGCTCGCTTCGTCGAAGGCGGTGCGGAACACCGGCTTGATCGTGCGATATGCCGCCTCGGCGCTCGACGCGACGGTGCCGGCATTGGCGAGGTTCGAGGCGGTGGTGTTCATCCGCACGAGCTGCGCGCTCATCGCGCGGCCCGAGACCTGGAAGATCGAGAGCGGGCTGCCCATGCTCATTCTCCCCTGAGCGCGCGCGTGATCGTCGAGATGCGGCCGTTCAGGAACGACAGGGTCGTCTGATAGGCGACGGCATTCTCGGCGAAGGCGGTCTGTTCGGTGGCGAGCTCGACGGTGTTGCCGTCCTGGCTCGGCTGGAGCGGGATGCGGTAGAGCGTCGCGGCGTCGATCGCAGTGTCGGCCGAGGCGCCGGGCGTCTCGATCGAGGCGAGCGCCGACTGGAAGTCGACGTCCCTGGCCTTGTACCCGGGGGTCGAGGCGTTGGCGATGTTCGATGCGAGCACGCCCATGCGCTGCGAGCGCACGGTCAGCGCTGCGCCGTGTACGCCGAAGAGGCTGTCACTCTGCATTGCACATCTCCCGCACAAAAGTTCGGGCGTGTCGCTGCAATGGCCGTGCCAATTTTCGCGGGAAGCGCGCCGGGCAGTCGATTTCCGTCTATGCGCGGGCGGGCCGGCAAAGACTTGCCGGTCCGGCGGCAACCGGCTGCCGGGATCTGCGCTGTCGCGAAGCCCTGCCCACCGACGGCGATCTCCGCAGGCTTCCCGTCACCCCGGACTTGTTCCGGGGGCCACCCGGCATCCGGGCGATGCGGCAGAGGCGAAACGAGTCCGGGGTGACGAAGACAAAGGGCATCGTGCAATCGGGCCGCCAAATTGGCCCGCCCTTTGCAACCACGAGCGCATGAACCTCACCGCGCTTCCGGGCATCGGCCCCTTTCTCGATCCGCTCGCGCTCGCCATCGTGCTGGGCGGGACGCTGGTCGCGGTGGTGCTGCGCACCCCGCTCGGGGATCTCGGCCGCGCGCTCGCCGCGCTGCGCACGCTCGGCCGGCGTCGCTTCGACGTCGCGCCGCTGCTCAGCCAGATCGCCGCGCTCGGGCGGATCGCCCAGCGCCACGGCGTGATCGCGCTCGATCGCTCGGTGATCGCCGATCCCGATGTCGCGGCGGCGGTCGCGAGCATCGTCGACGGCGCGTCGCCCGATCGCGTCACGGTGTTGCTCGAGCAGCGCCGCGTGGCGCGCTTCGAGCGCCACCGCGCCGCTGCCGAGATGTGGACCGGCGCCGCCGATATCGCGCCCGCCATGGGGATGATCGGCACGTTGATCGGGCTGGTCCAGATGTTCACCGCGATGCGCGACCCCGCGACCATCGGCGCGGCGATGGCGGTGGCGCTGCTCACGACTCTCTATGGCGCGATCGTCGCCTGTTTGATCGCCACGCCGATCGCGTCGCGCCTCAAGCGCCAGGCCCGGCACGAGGCGCAGGAGCGCGCCCTGCTCGCGGACCCGCTCGCGGAGCTCGCCCTCGTCCAGCCGCGCCACGGCGCGCACGAGCTCGCGGCATGACGCTCGACGACGATTTCCCCGCGCGGCCGATCTGGCTGACCACGCTCGCCGATCTTGCGCTGTTGCTGGTCGGCTTCTTCGTGCTGCTCCAGGCCAATCAGGTCGATCCGAACCGGCTCGCCGCAGGTTTCCGCGCGGGCTTCGGGATCAAGGAAGCCGCGCCGGCGATGCCGGTCGATCTCGCCGCGGTGAGCGGGTTCGCGCCCGGCTCGGCGCAGCTCCCCGACGCGGCCGCGGCGCTCGGCTGGGCGCGCAGCGCCGCCGCCGATCCACGCACGCGCCTGCGGATCATCGGCGAAGTCGATGGAACGCCCGCCGATGTCGATCCGCTCACCGGCAGCGGCCCGATCCTCGCCGCCGATCGCGCCCGCGCCATCGCCGCGGCGCTCGTCCGCTCGGGCGCCGTTGCGCCGGAGCGTATCGCCATTGCCACTGCCCGCGGACAGCGCCGCGCGGTGCTTTCGCTCGGCTATGACGGAGGCCGGCAATGATCTGCCGTCCGGCAATACGGGCTTGCCGCCCCTTTCCGCGCAAGGAGACCATGATGCTGCTGTCCCTCGCCCTCGCCGTGGCGACGCCCGCGGCCGCGCAGGATTTCCAGTCTACTCTCGTGCTCGACACTGTCGTCGCGCAGTTCACCGGCAAGGCGCAGGGCGAATTGGGCGGCGCGCGCGCACCGGTCGACAAGCGCCTCAAGCTCCAGGCGTGCGCGGCGCCGCAGCTCGAATGGCACAGCGCCGCGAAGGATGCGGTGGTGGTCCGCTGCATGGCGCCGGTCTGGCGCATCTTCGTGCCGGTGAACGCCGTGCCGCAGCCCAGGGTCGCCGCCGTCGCCGCGGTGCCGATGGCCGCCGCCCCCGTCAGGGCCGCGCCGGTGATCCGCCGCGGCGATCCGATCACCGTCGAGGCCGGCTCGGCCGGCTTCTCGATCACCCGCGACGGCGTCGCGATGGGCGATGCGGCGGCGGGGGCGCGGCTGCTCGTCAAGGTCGACGACAGGAAGCCGCCGATCCAGGCGGTGGCGATCGAATCGGGCCGCGCGCGGCTGCCCGGATCGGCCGACTGATTTTTTTCTAAAGCCCGCCGCAAGCCTGTCGTTCATGGTGCTGAAGGAACAGCTCCAGGGATAGCAGCAATGGTGGATCCTATCGGCAACAAGGCAGGCGCGGTCGCTGACCGACGCATTGCGCCGGTCGCTCCCGCTGCGGCGGTGGAGACCGTAAAGCCCGCGGCGAACGAAGCCGCGCCGGTCCAATCGACCGCGGCGGTGCTGTCGGGCGAGATGGCCGCCAAACCTCCGATCGATGCCGAGCGCGTCGCGAAGATCCGCAAGGCGATCGAGGATGGCCGTTTCCCGATCTATCCGACGACGATCGCCGACCGGCTGCTCGCGCTCAAGCTCGAATGGAGCCCCAATGACCCGGCGTGACGCGCTCATCGGGGTCATCGAATCGCTGCATGCCGAAATCGCGGCGCTGAAGGCCAACGACGTCGCCGCACTCGAGGCGGCGACCCGGACCAAGCTCGCCGGGATCGACGCCGTCGCGCTGTTCGATGGCGAGGCGCCGTCCCCGGAGGTCAAGGAGCTTGCCGCCGAGGCGCATCGGCTCAACGAGACCTGCCGGATCTACGTCAATCTGATGGCGGCAAATGTTCGCCGCCGCCTGCAACTTCTTTCCGGCGAGATGGCGCCCGCCTACCGCCCGGGCGGATACGCGATCGCATAATTCCTCCCTCGCGCAGCGGGGGAGGTGGCAGCGAAGCTGACGGAGGGGGCCTCTCCGCCAGCGCTCACGCTCGCGGAGAAGCGCGCCCCTGCGGGCCGCGCACCCACCCCTGGGTCGTATCGGCATTCAGGCGGGTGCGCCCCTCAATCCTCCCCCGCCAGGGGGAGGTGGCACGCGCAGCGTGACGGAGGGGGCGGAAGCACTGCGCTCAATGGGAGAGGACACGGCTTACCTCCCCCTCCGACGCCTTCGGCGCCACCTCCCCCTTGCGGGGGGGGATCAGGAAGGCCGAAGGTCGATATGACCCAAGCCCCTTGCAAGGAGGGGAACGGGCCTCGTCATAAATGGCACGCTCCTTGCTGATCCGGTGCCTGACTAAGGGCAATCGGATCAGGGATCGATGAGCATCGTATCGGTCAATTCACGGGCAGGCATTCAGACGGCGATCGCCGATGCCAGCCGCAAGACCGGAATCGACTTCAACTATCTGCTGGGTCAGGCGCAGGTCGAGAGCGGCCTGCGCGCCAATGCGCGTGCCGCGACGTCGAGCGCCACCGGGCTCTACCAGTTCATCGAGCAGAGCTGGCTCGGCGTGGTCAAGGATCACGGCACCGAGCATGGGCTCGGCTGGGCCGCCGATTCGATCCGTCAGACGTCGAGCGGCCGCTATGTCGTGAGCGACCCCGCGGCGCGCCGCGCGATCCTCGACATGCGCAGCGATCCGCAGACCGCGGCGCTGATGGCTGCCGAGCACGCCTCGGACAACAAGGCCGCGCTCGAGGACCGGCTCGGGCGGCCCGCCACCGGCACCGACCTCTATATGGCGCATTTTCTCGGCCAGGGCGGCGCGGCGCGGTTCCTCGGCGCGATGGAGAGCAACCCGAACCGGAGCGGCGCAGCGATGTTCCCAGCCGCCGCGCGCGCCAATCGCAGCATCTTCTACGCTTCGAACGGCCAGCCGCGCACCTTGAGCGACATCTATGCGCGCTTCGCCGGCAAGCTCGATCAGGGCGCCGCCGCGGTCGGCGGGACGGGCCTCGCCTCGGACGGGCTCGACGATCTCTCGAACGGGCTCGACGCGTTCGGCGCTTCGATGGACGGCGCCGAAGTGGTGCTCGGCAATGGCGCGGTCGACAGCGACCGGCATTGGGTCGAGACCACGCTCGCCCAGCTGGGCTCGTCGCGCGGCGAGAGGGGCGCGGCGGTCAATCCGTTCCGGCCGACGCCCGAGACCGCGAAGCTCGCCTATCTGATGCTCGCGCGGCTGGGGGCCTGATCGGTGGCCACGATGACTCTGCCTGCCGGCGTCGCGCCGGCGCTCCGGAGCTTCTCGCTCCCGGGCGCGATCCTGCTGCTCGTCGCGCTGATGGTGGTGCCGATCCCGGCCTTCCTGCTCGACACCTTCTTCATCATGAACATCATGATCAGCCTCGCGGTGCTGATGGTGGCGTTGAACGCGCAGAAGCCGCTCGACTTCTCGGCCTTTCCGACCGTGCTGCTCTTCGCCACGCTGTTCCGGCTCGGCCTCAACGTCGCCTCGACGCGCGTGGTGCTGGTCAACGGCCATGAAGGCACCGCCGCGGCGGGCCATGTCATCGAGGCGTTCGGCACCTTCCTGATCGGCGGCGACTATGTCGTCGGCATCGTCGTCTTCGCCGTGCTGATGATCATCAACATGATCGTCGTGACCAAGGGCGCGGGCCGCGTCTCCGAAGTCAGCGCGCGCTTCACGCTCGATGCCCTCCCCGGCAAGCAGATGGCGATCGACGCCGATCTCAATGCCGGGCTGATCACCCCTGACGAAGCCAAAGCGCGGCGTCATGAAGTCGCGACCGAAGCCGATTTCTACGGCGCGATGGACGGCTCGTCCAAATTCGTGAAGGGCGACGCGATCGCCGGGCTGCTGATCCTCGCGATCAACATCGTCGGCGGCCTGATCCTCGGCGTGGTCAGCCATCAGATGGCGGTGGGCGACGCCGCGCAGAACTACATCATGCTCGCGATCGGCGACGCGCTGGTCGCGCAGCTGCCCGCTTTGATGCTCTCGATCGCCGCCGCCGCGATCGTCACCCGGGTCAATTCGAAGCACGATCTCGCCGGGCAGATCGGCAGCCAGTTCGGCAGCCACAAGACCTGGGCGCCGGTCGCCGGCATCCTCGGGCTGCTCGGGGTGCTGCCGGGCATGCCGCATCTGGTGATCCTCCCCGCCGCCGCCGCCGCCGGCTTCGCCGCGTGGAAGCTGCGCCAGATCGCCAACCGTCCGCCGCCCCCGCCCCCTGCCGCCGAACCCGCCGATCTGTCGCGGATCGGTTGGGACGAGGTCACCGACAATATGCAGGTGATGCTCGACATCGGCTACGGGCTGGTGCCCTTGGTCGACGAGCGCCGCGGCGGCCCGCTGATGGGCCGCATCACCGGCGTGCGCCGCCAGCTCTCGAAAGAGCTCGGCTTCGTCGTGCCCCAGGTGCGCGTCCGCGACGACATCAACCTCGCGCCCTTCACCTATCGCATCATCGTCGGCGGCGTCGTCGTCGGCGAGGACAATGTCTCGCCCGACGAGATGCTCGCGCTCGACACCGGCCAGGCGGTCGGCAAGCTGCCCGGCAAGCCGGTGCGCGATCCGACCTTCGGGCTCGACGCGGTGTGGATCGCCAGCGGCGACGCCGATGCCGCGACCGGCGCCGGCTATCTGGTCGTCGATCCGGGCACCGTGATCGCGACCCATCTCAACCACGCGCTGCTCCAGAACGCCGCCGATCTGCTCGGCGCCGACGAGGTCCAGGCGCTGCTCGACGGGCTCAAGGACCGCGCCGCTTCGCTCGTCGCCTCGCTCTGCCCGCAGCCGGTGCCGCTCACCACGCTCACCACGGTGCTGCGCGGGCTGCTCATGGAGAATGTCCCGCTCAAGGAATTCCGCCGGATCGCCGCCGCGATCGCCGTCGCCGCGCAGAAGACGCTCGACGCCGAGGAGATCCTCGAGCTGATCCGTCCCGAACTCGGCGCGCTGATCATCCAGCGGCTGTGCGGGGTGCGCGAGCCGCTCAGGGTGATGACGCTCGAAGGCCAGCTCGAGGCGTTGCTCAGCCAGGCGGTCCGCTCGGACCCGGCGCGCCGCCACACGATCGAGCCCGATCTCGGCCGCCGCATCGCCGAGGCGCTCCAGCGCGCCGCCGCGCCCTTGATCGGCGAGGCCAAGCCCTTCGCGCTCGTCGTCCAGCCCGCGATCCGCGTCGCGATCCGCAAGCTGGTCAAGACCATCCTTCCCGACACGCCGGTGATGAGCTTCTTCGAGGTCCCCGAGGACAAGGCCGTCGAAGTCGTCGCCGTGATCGGTGCGCCGGAGGCGCTGCCCGCATGAACGCTTTCACCCCGGGGAACCTGAAAGACATGGCTTCTCTCGCATCCGCGCCGCTCACCTATGAGCGCACGCCCTCGCCGCAGCGCGACGCCGAGGCGATGGTCCGCAAGCATCTGCCTCTGGTGCGCAAGATCGCGTGGCACATCCACGGATCGATGAGCTCGATCGTCGAGGTCGAGGACCTGATCCAGATCGGCATGGTCGCGCTGATCGAGGCGGTGTCGGGATTCGAGGATCGCGGCCAGGTGACCTTCGAGCAATATCTGATGACCCGCGTCCGCGGCGCGATGATCGACGAGCTGCGCCGCCAGGCGACGCTCACCCGCGGCGCGATGCGGCGGCGCAAACTCTATCAGGAAACCGTGGCGGCGCTCGCGACCGAGCTCGGCCATGCGCCGAACGACGCGCAGGTCGCCGACAAGCTTGGCGTCAGCCCCGAAAAGCTGCGCGCCGAATATGCCAGCGCCGAGGCGGTGCGCTTCGATTCGATCGACGAATGCTATTCGGACGAGAGCCCGTGGTTCATGTCCGATACGCCGAGCGCGTTCGACCAGCTCGCCGAGGGCGACCAGCGCACCGCGCTGATCGCGGCGATCGCCGAGCTGCCCGAGCGCGAGGCGCAGGTGATCCAGCTCTATTATGTCGAGGAGCTCAACCTCGAGGAGATCGGCCTCGTCCTCGGCGTCGGCGCCGCGCGGGTCTGCCAGATCAAGGCCTCGGCGCATGCCCGGCTGAAGCGCGGCCTCCAGCGCCGGCTGGGGTGAGGCCAAGAGATCCTCCCTCGCGCAGCGGGGGAGGAATTGCGTACCGGTGCGCCCCGGCGGCACACAGCAAAACGGCGGCCCCCCGAAGGAGACCGCCGTCCTGCGCGCGAGGGAGCGCTCAGCTCTTAGAAGCGGAACGATGCTCCGGCACGGAACTGACGGCCGATCAGGCCAGCATAGTGCCAGGTCGTCAGGAAGTTCGGCGCGCTGGCATAGGCCGCCGGAGCGACCGGCGCGCGCGCGTCGAGCAGGTTCAACACGTTGACCCAGAAGGTGAACTTGTCGTTCACGCGAATGGTCTGGTTGAGATCGATGTTGATGAAGCTGTTGACGTAACAGAACTTCTCATAGCCCGGTGCCGAGGACGGCACCTTGTAGAGGTTCGCCGTGCAATCCGTTGCCAGATTGCCCTGATCGGTGGCGACTTCCTTGATCCGGCCGACATAATAAGCCGTCGCGCTGATCGTGTAGTTGCCGAAATCGAGCGTGTTCTGCCAGTTGCCGCGGATCCGCGGAGTGCCGTTGCCCGACGACAGGTCATAGGGCCCGAACGAACCTGCAAACTTCTGGATGCCCGCCGCCGTGTCGCGGTCGTAGCGCAGCACATAGGTCGCCTCGACGCGGCTGGTGAACTTGATGTCGTCGCCGAACGGTGCGTTGACGGTCGCCGAGAAATCGAGACCCTCGGTCTTGTCCGAGTTCACGTTCACGAACGGCGCGTTGACGATGAGCAGGCGCGGCAGCGCATTGGGGAACAGCGGGTCGACGCCGTCGATCAGGTTGCAGGTATAGCCTGCGCCCACCCCGGCGACGGCGGCGCATCCGGCCGCTGCCGCTGCAGCCGCGTTCGGATAGCTGTTGCCGGCGACCGAATAATAGGCGTTGATCGCGGCGCCCGCGAGCGGCCCGTTGGCGACGAGGTTGCTCTTCTTCACATTGTAATAGTCGACCGTCGCGCTGAACCACTTGGTCGGCTGGAAGATCGCGCCCGCCGTGAAGCTGCGCGACTTCTCCGGCTCGAGGTCCGGATTGCCCGCGAAGCCGCGGCCCACCGAATATTGGAAGTTGTACGGATTGCCGCCGTTGCTGCAGGCGCCGCTCGAGGTCGACGAACCGCCATGCTGCGCGCAGAACGCGCCCGGGGGCGTGATGGTCACGAAACCGGCATATTGGCTGCGCGGTCCGGCCTCGGCGAAGGTCGGGGCACGGAAGCCCTGCGAATAGGTGCCGCGAACCGCGAACTGCTTGATCGGCGTGAACTTGAAGCCGACCTTGGGCGAGAAGCGACCATAGCCTTCCGAATAATGGTCGTAACGGCCCGACAGGTTGAGATCGAGCGACGACAGGATCGGCGCGTCGATTTCGGCGAACGCCGCGTACACGGTGTGCGCGCCGAAGGCCGACGAGGTGGTCAGGCCATAGGTGTCGAGCGCGGCGTTCTGGTTGTTGTTCTCCAGCTTCTCGCGGCGCACCTGCCCGCCGACGGCGAGCTGCAGCGGCCCGCCGGGCAGCTGCGCGATCTGGCCGGTGATCGACGCGTCGAGCGAGTAGAGCTCGGAGTGCGACGGCGTCGTCTTGTCGGGCGCGAGGAAGTCGCGCACCGCCTGGCTGTTCTGCGTCGGATTGACGAAGTTGTACGCGCCCGTGTTGATCACGTTGCGCAGCGCGGCGATGTTGATCAGGCCGTGCTGGGTGATCTCCAGATTGTCGCGCGCATAGACGCCCTCGACGCGCCAGTTCCAGCGATCGTCGCCGAAGCTGCCGTTGAGGCCCGCAGTGGCGCGATACACGTCGTTGGTGCGCTCGCTGCCGCCGGCGATGTCGCCGAACAGATAGTAGATGCGAGCGGCGTTCGCGCTCGCAATCGCCGCCGTTGCGGCCGCGTTGGTGGCATAGGGATTGTTGGGGTTCAGGCGGCGATCCGCCGCCGTGGCGCAGTTCACTCCCGCCGAGCAGACGAAATAGGGCAGCACGACGCCCGGGTTGCTCGTCGCGACGAGCGGGCTGCCGCCGAACGGTTGCGTCTGACGGATCGCCGAGGGGAAGGCGCTGGTGATCGACACGAAGCTGCGGCTGAAGCTGCCGGTGACATAGGCCTCGATATTGTCGCTGACCCGCAGGCTGATCCGGCCGTTCGCCGAATAGCGCTCCTGCAGCGGCTGGATCTGCCGATAGAGGTCGGTCAGGTCATAGGGGCAGCCGACGCCGCGCGCTGCACCGGTGGTGACCGAATAGGTCGGTCGCGCGCAATTGGCGATGCCGAGCGCGGTGTAGGTCGCGTAGGTCTGGCCGGGGTCGTTGGTCACCGCCGTACCGCCGCTCAGCGGATTGTTGAGGTCGCTCTGGGTGGTGCGGACGACATAGGCGGTCGGCGTGTTGACCGTCAGGCCGCTGTCGCCGGTGTTGTTGTCGTTGCCGCCGATCGAGGTCAGATCCTGCGTGTTGTACGGGAAGCCGCGGCTGTGGTTCGAAACCCGGCCGTCACGCTGATATTCGCCGTTGATATAGACGTTCCAGCCGTCCGCATCATAGTCGCCGATACCGGCGGTCAGGTTGCCGCGGATGCGCGAAGCGTCGCCGCGCTCGGCCACGCCGCCCTCGACGGTGCCGGCAAGGCCGTTGAACTGCTTCTTGAGGATGATGTTGACCACGCCGCCGATCGCGTCGGCGCCATAGGTCGAGGATGCGCCGTCCTTGAGCACTTCGACGCGGTCGACGAGGCTGAACGGAATCGAGTTCAGGTCGACATAGGCGTTATGGCCGTCGTCGTTGATCGGGAAGTTGCTCGAGCGCAGGCCGTCGATCAGCACCAGCGTCGAGGAGACGCCGAGGCCGCGCAGCGAGACTGCCGAGCCGCCGGCCGAGAAGCCGGTCTGGAAGCCGGTGCCGATCGAGCCCGCGCTGTCGGCGGAGATCGAGCGAATCGCATCGGCCATGGTGGTGATGCCCGCGCGCTCGAGATTCTCGGACGTCAGCACCGTGACGGGCGACGGAGTCTCGGTATCGGTGCGGCGGAACAGCGAGCCGGTGACGACAACCGTGTCCTGCGCCTCTTCGGCGGCAGGCTGGGTTTCGTCGGTCTGCGTGGTCGCGGGGACCTGTTGCGCGTCCTGCGCGAAAGCCGGCGCCGCGAGGAGACCGAGCGCAACTGCGAACGGCGCGGCCCCGCGCCGCAGCGATGCTGCGGTCGATCGGTGGTGGAACAGCATTGAAGAAATCTCCCTGATCGCCCGCCTCTCTGGCGGGTCGGCTAGGCACACACGGTTTTGCTCCCCCCGCGTACCAATGTTTCTACCAGTGACGGCTCGGAAACATTTTGTAAATCGCTTGTACAGCGAATGCCGCGGCTGTGTTGTATAGATACAACACAGCCGTTGCTTCCGAAGCGCGAACGCTACGTCGTTGCCGTCACACGGCTATTTCGGCAGCGTCGCGCTCCCCACGATGTCGAGCCGCGCGGAGGCGCCTGCGATGGCGGGCAGCCCTTCCCGCACCGCCGGTTGCCCTCCGCCGATCCAGAGATCGACGCGTCCGGGCGAGACGCGGCGCGTGCCGTCGGTGCCGACGACGCTCAGCGCGCGCGGGTCGAGCGTGAAGGCGACGCGGCGCGTCTCGCCGCGCTGGAGATGAACGCGCGCGAAACGCTGCAGCGCGCGGATCGGCGCACCCTCGGCGCCGGGATGCGCGACATAGAGCTGGACGACTTCGTCGCCATCGCGCGCGCCGCTATTGGTGACGTCGACGCTCACCTCGACGCTGCCGTTCGCGCTTACCTGCGCACTGCTCAGCTTCGGCGTCGCATAGCGGAAACGCGTGTAGCTGAGGCCGTGGCCGAACGGGTAGAGCGGCTCGCCCGTGAAATAGCGATAGGTCCGCCCCGCCATGCGATAGTCGGGAAATGCGGGGAGCTGGTCGGCCGATTTGTAGAAGGTCACCGGCAGGCGGCCGGCGGGGCTGAAGTCGCCCGCGAGCAGTCCGGCCACGGCATGGCCGCCCTCGCCTCCGGGATACCAAGCCTCGACGATCGCCGGGATGTGCGCGTCGGCCCAGTTCACGCTCAATGCGCTGCCGTTCATCAGCACCAGCACCACGGGCTTGCCGGTGGCGTGGAGGCGCTCGAGCAGCTTCTGCTGCGGGGCCGGCAGGTCGAGGCTGGTGCGATCGCCCCCGGCGAAGCCCGGCGCCTGCACCTTCATCTCCTCGCCTTCGATCCGCGCCGAGAGGCCGCCGACGAACAGCACGAGATCGGCTTGATTCGCTGCCGCCACGGCCTTGTCGCCGTCCGAGCCCGGCGTGCTCCACACGAGTTGCTGGCTGCTGCGCTGGCCGCGCTGGAAGCCCTCGACGCGCAGGGGATATTTGCGCCCCTTTTCGAGCGCGATCGTACCCGACAGGATCGAAGGCGCGTCGCCCACGCCCCATTCGTCGACCACCAGCTTGTCGCCGACCCAGATACGGTAGCCGTTCTCGCTCGCGAAGCGGAAGCCGAATTCCCCGGTCTCGGGCGCGACCAGCGTGCCCGTCCAGCGTGCCGAGGTTTCGCGGTCGCCGCGCCATTCGAAGCGGGCATTGGGATCCACGCGCGTCTCGGTGGCCGCGCCCTCGAGGTTCGGGCCCTTGAAGAACTCGGCCTTGAGTCCCGGCGTCTGGCAGTCGGCGTCGACGCAGAGGGCGTTGTCGGGCACCGGCTGCTCGGCGGGCCCGATCAGCCCGGTGCCCTGGACGTACAGGATCTTCGATTTGGGATAGCGGGCGCGGATGCCATCGAGCACGGTCACCGGCTTCGAGGGCGTGCCGTAATAATTGCCGACCAATGCGTCGAAGCTGTCGGCATTGGGCCCGATCACCGCGATCGTCCGGGGTTCGCCCTTGATCGGCAGCAGATCGCCCTGGTTCTTGAGCAGCACCATCGACGCCTCGGCCATCTTGCGCGACAGCGCGTGGTGCGCGGGCGTGTCATAATCCTTCGCGGTGATGCTCGCGAAGGGCAGTTGCGGATCGAACAGGCCGAGGCGGACGCGCGCCTCGATCAGCCGCTGGAGCGAATGGTCGACGACCGCCTCGGGGAGCAGCCCGGCCTTGACCGCCGCGACGATGTTCGCGGACTCGGTGGTCATGTTGTTGCGATAGTCGCCGCAGATCAGATCCATGCCGGCGCGGAAGCCGAGCGCGACGCCCTCCACTGCGGTCCTGGTGTAGTGGAGCGAGTCGGGGCGGTAGATATTGGCCGCGGCGCCGCAGTCGGAGACGACATAGCCTTTGAAGCCCCAGCTCTTGCGGAGGTAATCCTCCATCAGCCGGCTGTTGGCGCAGCCCGGCACGCCGTCGACGGCGTTGTACACGCACATGATCGATTCGACCTTCCCCTCGGTCACCGTCGCGCGGAAGGCGGGGAGATAGGTGTCCTCGAGATCGTGCGGGCTGGGGTGGACGTCCTCGCGGTGCCGGTTGCTCTCGGGGCCGCTATGCACGGCGAAATGCTTGGAGGTGGCGATCGTCTTCAGGAACTTGGGGTCGCGGCCCTGCAGCCCGTCGATATAGGCGATCCCCAGCTGGCCGGTGAGGTACGGATCTTCGCCATAGGTTTCCTGGCCCCGGCCCCAGCGCGGATCGCGGAAGATGTTGATGTTGGGCGACCATACGGTGAGCCCGCGATAGAATTCGCTGCCGCCGTCGGGGAGCCGGCGCTCGACGAACTTGGCGCGGAACTCGGTCGAGACGGTGTCGCCGACCTGGCGGAGGAGCGGCGTGTCCCACGATGCCGCCATGCCGATCGCCTGCGGGAAGACGGTGGCGATGCCGGCGCGGGCGACGCCGTGCAGCCCTTCGTTCCACCAATTATATTGCGGGATGCCGAGCCGCGGGATCGCCGGGGCGGTATGGCCGAGCTGCGCCGCCTTCTCCTCGAGCGTCATCGCCGCGACTGCGTCGCGGGCGCGCTGTTCGGGCGTCGCCGCGGGATCCGCGAGCCGCCCCGCCGCCTCGGTCTGCGCGCTCGCCAGCGGCGCCCAGGCGCTCGACGCCAGCAGCGCAGCCGCGATCCATTTGCTCGTCACCTTCCGCCTCTCCCTCTCGATTTGCGGGGGAAGCTAGCGCATTTCTGGTAGCGCTACCAGTCGCCACGCGGACAAAGCAAAACCCCGGCGGTCACGCGGACCACCGGGGTTCCCCTTGCGCCCTCTCCCGCTGGCGGGAGAGGTGACCGGCCGCAGTGCCTGTCAGGGGGGGTGACACCCCGACCGGCACGCGGTTAGCGGAGCAGCGACAGGACCGTCTGCTGGCTCTGATTGGCCTGGGCGAGCATCGCGGTCGACGCCTGGCTCAGGATCTGGGCCTTGGCGAGCGCGGTGGTCTCGGCCGAATAGTCGGCGTCCTCGATGCGGCTGCGCGCATCGCTCAGGTTCGCCACGTTCGAAGTCAGGTTGTTGACGACCGACTCGAGCTGGCTCTGGCCGGCGCCGAGCCCGGCGCGGGCGGTGTTGACCGTGGTCAGCGCGGTGTTGATCGTCGTCAGCGCGGTCGAGGCGGCCGCGGCGGTCGAGATGTCGACCGCGACGGCCGAGTCGAGATCGATGTCGGCGAAGGTCAGATCCACCGTGTCCGATGCGTTCGAGCCGGTCTGGATCGTGACGACGCCCGAGGCGCCGGCGCTGCCGTCGAACAGCTTGACGCCGTTGAACTCGGTGTTGGTCAGGATGCTGGTGATCTGGCCGGTCAGCGCCGCGACTTCGGTCTGAAGGTTGGTGCGGTCGGTGCTCGAATAGGTGCCCGAAGCCGACTGGACCGACAGCTCGCGGATGCGCTGCAGCATGTTGGTCACTTCCTCGAGCGCGCCTTCGGCGGTCTGCGCCATCGAGATGCCGTCGTTGCTGTTGCGGATCGCCTGGTTCATGCCGCGGATCGACGCGGTCATGCTCGAAGCGATGGCGAGGCCGGCGGCGTCGTCCTTCGCGCTGTTGATGCGCTTGCCGGTCGACAGGCGCTCCATCGCGGAGCCGAGCAGCTTGTTGGCGCTGTTCGACGCATTGGCGGCGCGCAGCGCCGCGGTGTTGGTTGCGATAACGGTCATGTTCGTATCTCCATGCTCTTCGGCTTCCCGCGTCCCCCCTGAACCGGGAGCCCGGAGCCGCCGAGCCAAGGAACGGCCGCGCCGCGGACGGCTTAAGCGAAAAAATTCGCCTCTCACGCGCGCGCGTAGACGCGCCGGGACCGCAGAAGTCCGTCGTTACGTAGTTTTACGACACATTAACCAACTTGGCTCCACATAGGACCTAATCAGGGGGTCTCTCATGCGGTCCATCGTTCCTTCGGCGGCGGTTCTTCGCCAGAAATACGCGACGGTCTCGGCGCTTCGGGCGCAGGGCTTCGCGATCGGATCGTGTGAGGAGGGCAAGCCCGGCGCGCAGGATCTGTTCCTGATCGCCGAGGGCGAGGTGCCGCCCGCGCCGGCCCGCACGCTGATCCTCGGCGAGGGCGCGCGCACCGCGATCCCGTTCCGCGACGGCAATCCCGCCCGCCTTTCCTGGAACGGCGACGACGCCGCGATCGGAGCGGGCTTCGCCAGCGCGATGGCGCGCGGGGCCTATGAGCCCGTCGCCGCCGATCCCGAGAGCCTCGCCTTGCTCGCGCTCGCCGAGCGCGTCGCCGCGTCGGACATCACCGTGCTGATCAACGGGCCCACCGGCACCGGCAAGGAAGTCCTCGCCAAGGCGATCCACATGGGCTCGAGCCGCCGCGACGGCGCGTTCGTCGCGATCAACTGCGCCGCGCTCCCCGAGACGATGCTCGAGGCGATGCTGTTCGGTCACCACAAGGGTTCGTTCACCGGCGCCTCGTCGGGCGGGCAGGGTTTCTTCCGCGCCGCGAACGGGGGCACCTTGCTGCTCGACGAAATCGCCGAGATGCCGCTCGGGCTCCAGGCCAAGCTGCTCCGCGCGCTGCAGGAACGCGAGGTCGTGCCGATCGGCGGCACGAGCCCCGAGAAGATCGACGTCCGCGTCATCGCCTGCGCCAATCGCGATCTGCAGGACGAAGTCACCGCGGGCCGCTTCCGCGCCGATCTCTATTACCGTCTCGCCGTTTTCCCGCTCGCCACCAAGGCGCTCGCCGAGCGCCCGGGCGACATCGCCGCGCTCGCCGCGGCGCTGGTGCTGCGGCACGCGGGCACCCGACCGACTTTGCCCTGGATCACCGCCGAGGCGCTCGAAGTGCTCCTCGACCATGACTGGCCGGGCAATGTCCGCGAGCTCGAGAACGTCATCCAGCGCGCGCTGTTGCTCGCGCCCGGCGATGTGATCGAGCCCGATCATCTGATCTTCGATCGCCGCCCCGAGATGCGGCAGGAGCGCCCCGAGACGCTCAGCAACATCGTCCAGATGCACGAGTTCCAGGCGATCCGCGAGACGCTCGCCGAGTGCAACGGCAGCCGGATCGAGACTGCGAAGCGGCTCGGCATTTCCGAGCGCACCTTGCGGTATCGGCTCGCCAAGGCGCGCGAGCAGGGTGAGGATATCGCCCGGGCGGCGTCGGCATGAGCGGCGTGACCGGTCCGATGAGCGTCGATCGCGTGATGGCGCTCCGCTCGCAGATCCTCGAGCGCAACGCCGCGCTGTCGCGCGCCCAGCAGGCGCCGGCGCCCGCCGCGCCTGCCGAGAGCAAGCCCGCGACCTTCGTCGACACGTTCGAGGACGCATTCAAGTCGGTCAATCAGGCGCAGGCCCAGGCCGGTGCGCTGTCCGAAGCCTATGAACGCGGCGAGACGATCGACATCGCCAAGGTGATGCTCGCCCGCCAGCAAGCTTCGGTCGGCTTCGAGGCGACCCTGCAGGTCCGCAACAAACTCCTGTCCGCATACAAGGACATCATGAGCATGCCGGTCTGATCCGATGAGCAACGCACTCGCACCCGCGCATCCCGAAGCCGCCGGCATGCCCGCCCGCGCTCCGCTCCAGCAGCTCACTGGGCTGCTTGGCCAGCCTGCGGTCAAGCGCAGCCTGCCTCTGGTCTTCCTCGTCGGGCTGGTCCTTGCGGGCTTCCTCGCCTGGTCGATGGTGGCGACCGCGCCGCAGCGCATCCTGTTCGCCAATGTCACCGATGCCGACAAGGCGGCGATCACGTCGGCGCTCGATGGCGCCAATATCGCGAGCAGCATCGACGGCTCGGGCTCGATCACCGTCGCCGAGGATGATTATCACAAGGCGCGGATGCTCCTCGCCAGCCAGGATCTGCCCAAGGCGCAGCCCGGCGGCTATGCGATCCTCGACAATCTGCCGATGGGCGTCAGCCGTGCGGTCGAAGGCGAGCGTCTCCGCCAGGCGCGCGAGACCGAGCTCGCCCGCTCGATCCAGGAGATCGACGCCGTCGCCGAGGCGCGTGTCCATCTCGCCACGCCCGAAGCCTCGGCGTTCGTCCGAGACCACGCCAATCCCTCGGCCAGCGTCATCGTCAAGCTCCAGCCCGGCCGCGCGCTCGGCGAGGCGCAGATCCGCGCGATCGTCAATCTCGTCGCCTCGTCGGTGCCGGGCATGCAGCCCGATGCCGTCACGATCGTCGATCAGATGGGCGCCTTGCTCTCCAGATCGGGCGGCAAGGACGGCGGCGCGAGCGCCGGCGACACGCGCATCGATTTCCAGCGCCGCGTCGAGGACAAATATCGCGAGCAGCTCGCGCAATTGCTCACGCCGCTGGTCGGTGCCGGCAATTTCACTGCCGAAGTGCAGGCTGATGTCGATCTCGACGAGAGCCAGGCCACGCGCGAAAGCTATGACAAGCAGGGCCAGGTGATGCGCGCTGAGCAGGGCGCATGGACCGGCACCTCGAAGGACGGCGCGACGCCGGGCGGCATTCCCGGCACGCTCTCCAATACCCCGCCGCCGCCGAGCCAGCTGGTCGCTCCAAACGCCGGCGGCGCCGCGGCCCCGGCCGCACCCGCGGCCGCCACCGGCGCGACCGCTGCGCCGCAGCCCCAGACCAAGCAGAGCGACAGCTTCACCCGCACCTACGAGACCGGCAAGGAAATCTCGGTCACCCGCGCGGTGCCGGGCAACGTCAAGCGCCTCTCGGTCGCGGTGGTGCTGCGCGAGGAGCCCGGCAAGCCGCGCGCGCTCGCCGAGATCAACCAGCTGAACGAGCTGGTCCGCGCCGCGGTCGGCTACAATGCCGCGCGCCAGGATCAGGTGACGGTGATCAGCCGCAAGTTCAGCGCCGCTGCCGATGCCGCCAAGGACGGTCCTGCCTGGTACGAGGCGGCATGGGTCCCGCTCGCCGCGCGCAACGCCACGGCGCTGGTGATCGCTTTGCTCGTGTTGTTCCTCGGCGTCCGCCCGCTCACCAAAGCGCTGCTCAAGAAGCGCGACGACGCCACCCAGCGCCCGGGCCTGCCGATCGGCGGCGCCAATCCGGAGAGCGCGCCCGCGCCGCTGCCGACCGTGTCGATCGACATGCTCGAGGATCGCGGCAACAGCTATGACGATCGCGTCGGGCTGGTCCGCGGCTTCACCCGCGAGAACCCCGCGCGCGCCGCATTGGCGGTGCGCGACATGATCAAGGCGGACGCCCAGTGAACGCGTTGCGCAGCTTCAACGGCGTCGAGCGCGCCGCCGTGCTGATGATGCTCGTCGGCGAGGAGGAGGCCGCGGCGATCCTCCAGAAGCTCGAGCCGGACGAAGTCCGCGATCTCGGCCGCGCGATGTTCACCGTCGCCGATGTCAGCGAGGCCGAGGTCGAGCAGGTTCTCGACGATTTCGTGTTCAAGGCGCGCGGGCGTTCGAGCATCGTCTTCGATCCCCGGCCGCAGATCGAAGGGATGATGAATCGCGCGCTCGGCAGCGATCGCGCCGAAGGCGTGCTCGCCCGTATCATCCCGCCCGAGGCCAATGCCCGGCTCGAGCAGCTGCAATGGTTCGAACCCGACGAGATCGCCGCGATGATCGCGGCCGAGCATCCGCAGATCGCCGCGGTGCTGCTCGCGCAGCTCGATCCCGATGTCGCCGCGCAGGTGTTCGAGCATCTGCCGGCGGAGGGTCAGCCCGAGATATTGCGCCGCGTCGCCAAGCTCGGCCCGATCCCGACCGAGGCGATCGACACGCTGCGCGCGATGCTCGACCGCCGCAGCGGTGGCGCGCGCAAGTCGGTCGGGCTCCAGCTCGGCGGCACGCGCGAGGCCGCGAAGATCCTGTCGGGCGCGCGCAAGATCACCGAACAGCGCGTCATGCCCAAGCTCGCCAAGATCGACCGCGAGGTCGCCAAGGCGATCGAGGAGGCGATGTTCGTCTTCGACAATCTGCTCGAGCTCGACGACAAGAACCTCTCGACGCTCATCCGCAGCATCGATTCCGACGTGCTGGTCAAATCCTTGAAGGGCGTCGAGGAGGATGTCCGTAATCGCTTCCTCGGCTGCATGTCGAGCCGCGCCGCCGACGGCATCCGCGACGAGATGGAGGCGCGCGGGCCGATGAAGCTCGCCGAAGTCCTCGAAGCGCAGAAGGTGATGATCGCCATCGCGCGCGGACTGGTGAAGGACGGAACGTTGCAGATGCCGGGCAAGGGCGGCGACGACGACTATGTCTGAGTTCGCCCCCGGTTTCGCCGGCCGCATCGAGGCCGCCGCGCAAATGCTCCACCGCGCGTTCGGCGAGGGCGCGGCCTTCGCCGCGGCGGATATCGGCAGCATCGGCCGCCGCGGTTTCACGGAGCCCGCGCCGGTGACGCCGCGTCACTTTTCGCCCGCCGATCCGGGCGCGAACCCCACCGAGGGCTGGGACCCTTTCGTCGCCGAAGCGCCGCCCACGCCCGCGCCGGCCGCGTTCGTCGATCCGGTCACCGCCGCGCACGATGCGGGCTATGCCGAGGGCCGCGCCGCCGCGCTCGCCGAGGTCGAGGAAGCGCGCGCCCGCGAGGCGGCGCTGCTCGAGCAAGTGTCGCAGGCGCTCGCCGCCGGGGCGCATTTCGATCGCGAGCGCATGGCCGGGCATCTCCGCCAGACCGTGCTCCATCTCGTCCAGCGGATGATCGGCGAGAGCGGCGTCGCGCCCGACGTGCTCGCCGCGCGGATCACCGCCGCGGTCGATCTGCTCGCCGACAGCGCCGAATCGGCATTGCTCCGGCTCCATCCCGACGATGTGCCGCTGGTCCAGGGCAAGCTCCCCGCGACGATCTTTCCGGTCGGCGATCCGCATGTCGCGCGCGGCAGCTTCGTGATCGAGAGCGCCTCGACGATCGTCGAGGACGGTCCCGAGATCTGGCTCGAGCAGCTCGCCCAGGCGATCGACCGCGTACCGATCCCGCCGGCATGCTGAACAAGTTCACGGACGATTATCTCGACGGCCTCGGCTGTCGCGACTTCGCGCCGCGCGCGCGGGTCTCGGGGCGGCTTGCTTCCTATGACGGGCTGCTGATGGAGGCGGTCGGCCTCGCGCTTCCCGTCGGTACGGTCTGCGCGATCGGCGACGGCGAAAGCCGGATCGAGGCCGAAGTGATCGGCTTCCGCGCCGGCCGCACGCTGCTGATGAATCTCGGCGGTCCCGCCGCCTTGCTTCCCAACGCCCCGGTTCGCCCGATCGGCTCGCCCGGCGAGGCCGAGGTCGGCGCCGCCTTGCTCGGCCGCGTCGTCGACGGCGCCGGCAAGCCGATCGACGGGCTCGGCCCGATCCGCGGGCCAGGCAAATGGCCGCTCGCCGGCAAGCTCCAGTCGCCGCTGGATCGGGGCAGGGTGCTCCAGCCGCTCGACGTCGGCGTGCGCGCGATCAACGGGCTGCTCACCATCGGCCAGGGCCAGCGCGTCGGCATCATGGCGGGCTCGGGCGTCGGCAAATCGGTGCTGCTCGGCATGATCGTCCGCGCTGCCGAGGCGGATGTCGTGGTGGTCGGGCTGATCGGCGAGCGCTCGAGAGAAGTCGCCGATTTCCTCGAGACCAAGGTGTTCGGCGCCGCCCGCGCGCGCTCGGTGGTGGTCGCGGTCCCCGCCAATCACTCGCCGGTGCTCCGCATCCGCGGCGCGCTTCGGGCGACGGCGATCGCCGAAGCCTTCCGCGCCGAGGGCAAGAAGGTCCTGCTCATCATGGATTCGCTGACGCGCGTCGCGCATGCCGGCCGCGAGATCGGCCTCGCGCTCGGCGAGCCGGCGAGTGCGCGCGGCTATCCGCCGAGCGCGATCGCGATGCTGCCCAGCCTGATCGAGCGCGCGGGCACCTGCGTCGCGACCGGCGGCTCGATCACGGCGATCTACACGGTGCTCGCCGATGGCGACGACGGCAACGATCCGGTCGTCGATTCGGCGCGCTCGATCCTCGACGGGCATATCGTGCTCAGCCGGGCGCTCGCCGAGCGCGGCGTGTATCCCGCGATCGATCTCGGCCCCTCGGTGAGCCGGGTGATGACCGATATCGCCGCCAGGGACCATGTCCATGCCGCGCGGGTGCTCCGCCGCCATCTCGCCACTTATGAGGAGAATCGCGATCTCGTGCTGATGGGCGCCTATCGCCCCGGCGCGGATCCGGAGATCGACGCGGCGATCGCCTGTCACCCCGCGGTGATGGAATATATCCGCCAGGGCGCCGACGAAGTCGTGCCCTTGCCCGACGCCGTCGCCGAGCTGACCGGCGTGTTCGGCGATGGCTAGGAGCGCGCAGAAGCTCGCGCGGTTGCTCCGCGTCCGCACGCTCCAGCTCGATCAGGTCCGTGCCGCCGAGGCGCAGGCGCGGACCAAGGTCGATCACGAAGAATCGTTACGCGATCGTATCAATAACCTTGCGGCCAACGTGGCCCCCTCCGCGACACTTTCGCCAACTTTCGCCACCTCCTTCATCGCCGCCGCACATTATCGCGACCGCCTCCACCAATCCGCCCACGCCGCCGAACGCCGCGTCGCCGTCGCCCAGCAAGGCCTCGAAGGCGCGCGCGCCGCCACTCGCGAAGCGCATCGCGATCAGAGCGCGATCGAGAAGCTGATCGAGCGCGAGGATGCCAGGGCGGCGCTCAAGGCCCTGCGCGAGCTCGAGGCGCTGCCCGCTACTGCGAGAAAACGGCACGATATTTGCTGAACTGCCCGGTGAAGAGTTTCACCGGGGGTTTTCTTGATCCAGCTTGCCTCGCTCCTTGCCGCACCACCGCACGGCCCGGTCCGTCCGGCCGCACCCGCGGGTGCGGCGCCGGCCGGCTTTGCGCTGCCCGGCACCGGTCAGACCGCGGCGGAAATCCTCGCGCCCGGCCGGCAAATCCTTGCCGCCCCCGGCAAGACGCTGCCGGAGGTGGATCTCGGTGAGGGTTCGGAGGGCGAGGAAACGGCTCCCGACGGCGAGGACATCGCCTTCGCCTGGTTCGCCCTCCCGCTCGCGCCTCCGCCGGCGCCGCCGCCCGGCATAGCTCCGCGCCCGGTCCCCATCGGTCTCGACCGCGCGCCGGAGAAAGGCGAAGCCCTTCCCGCGGCCTCACTGCCGATCGCTGGAGACGGCACCGGCACCGAAACCGCCAAACCCGAAATCGACGCTGCGGCAATCGAGCCGCACTCGGAACCTGTTCAGCCGGAAGTCCCGGACGCGCCCATCAAGCTTCGCGTCGCCGCGCCGGCCCCGCAGCCCGTACAGGCCGAAACGCCGGCCCCGGCACCGCTGCTGGCCGCCGCGCTCTCCGCAGCCTCGCCCGTAGTCGCCACATCGGCGGAAGCGCGCCGTACGCTCGTGCAGGATCTGCTGCCCGCCGGCGCCGCGATTGCCTTCGCCGATATCGTCCGCCCGCATGCGATCGCCGCACCGGCCGATGTCCAGCAGGGCGTGCTCGACATGCGCCGCCAGGAATGGATGGGGCAGATGGTCGAGCAGCTCGAGGCGATGCGCGACGCCGGACCCGCACGCGAGACCCGCTTGAGCCTCGCGCCCGAGGCGCTGGGCAAGGTCGATGTGTCGATCCGTCAGGACGGCGACCGCATCCATGTCCATTTCGCCACCGAGACGCAGGCCGCGCGCCAGCTGCTGACCGATGCCCAGCCGCGTCTGTCCGAGCTGGCCGAAGCGCGTGGCGTCAAGCTCGGCCAGACCAGCGTCGACGCCGGTGGCGCAGGGCAGGGCTCGCCCCGCGAGCGCCAGCCCGAGCTGCCGTCGCAGCCCTTCGCGCCGCGCCCGCCTGAAACGGCCGACGCGACCCCTGCCACCGCCGATGACCGCATCGCCTGAGACCCACGGAGACCATCATGGCCGATATCACTGACGCACCTGCGGCGCCCGCGCCCCGAAAGAAGAAGGGCGGCAAGCTCCTCGTCTTCATCGGCGTTCCAATCGCGCTGCTCGGCACCGGCGGCGGCGCCGCCGTTTACGGCATGCAGGCCGGCTGGTTCAGCGTGAAGCCCGCCGACGCGCATGACGACGAGCCCAAGCTCGTCCCCAAGAGCGAAGAGAAGCGCGCCGGCTCGGCCGGCAGCGGCGAAGGCGGGCATGGCGGCGGCGAGGAAGCCTCGGGCGGCGGCCACGGCAAGCCCACGCCCAAGGGCGAAGGCGGCGACAAATATGCCTCGACCTATTATCCGCTCGAAAAGGAATTCACCTCGAACCTCCAGGACAGCGTCCATTTCGTCCAGGTCGGCATCGCGGTGTCGACGCCCTATGACGAGCGTGTCCTCGACAACATCAAGACGCATGAGATCGCGATCCGATCGCAGGTGCTGATGGCATTGGGCGAGACGAGCGAAGAAGAAGTCTTCACTGCCGAAGGCAAGCGCCACATCCAGGATCGCCTCGCCAAGGCGATCAATGCCGTCCTGAAGGAAAAGGAAGGTTTCGGGGGCGTAAGTAACGTCTACTTTACCAATTTCATTGTTCAGTGAACGGGCATGGTTAACGCCCCTTCACAACTCGGCACGACCGAAAGGCGGGAACGCCCCCGGGCCAGCGCAGAGCACGCGCCGGCACTGGGGACGGCCAACCTCAATCCGTTCGGCGATCTGGTCACGCTGCAGCATCTCTGCGCGCGGCTGGCCAAGGCGCTGAAGCCGGTGTTCGACGGGATGTGTCGCGCCGATCTGCGCGTCTGGGCCGAGCCGCTCGCGGTGCAGCGCTGGGCCGATTACCGCACCGAACGCGGGCACGATCTCACCGCGTGGCAGCCGCTGACGATGGGCAATGGCAAGGCGCGCGTCCAGCTGGTGCTCGACGCCAGGCATTTGCTCGAAATGCTCGACGCGTTCTTCGGCGGCGACGGCCAGGCGCCGAATCCGCTGCCGACCGAATTCACGCCCGCCGCCGAGGCGCTGGCCGCACGGCTCGCGGGGGCGATCGCGACCCCGCTCGAAGCCGCCTGGGAGCCGCTGACTCGCGTCACCTTCCGTGCGGCCGTGGGCGCCAATATCGGCGCGCTCCCCGAGCTCGCCGGGGACGATCCCGTGGTGGTCACGCGCTTCGGCCTCGCGATCGGCGAGCGCAAGCCCGCCTTTGTCGACATTCTCTATCCCGTCGCCGCGCTGAAGCCGCATGGCGGCGCGCTGACCGTCAAGGTTCATGGCGTCCCGGGCGAAGTCGAACCCGAATGGCGCAGCGGCCTCACCCGCGCGGTGATGGGCGTCAAATTCCCGATCCGCTCGGTGCTCGCCGAGCCCCGCATCCCGCTTGGCCGGCTGCTCGAGCTCAAGGAAGGCGACGTGATCCCGATCGATTTCGGCCCCGAGGTCCCGGTGATAGTGGCGTCGCGCCGCCTCGGCACCGGCCTTGTGGGCACCGCCAACGGCCGCGCGGCCGTCCGGCTCACCCAACTCGAAGAGCTCAGCGAAGAGGATTTCCGATGAACGACATGGCCGGGGGTTTCCCCGTCGACACTTCGGTCGCCGCCAACTTCCGGCTGCTCCAGGACGTCGACGTCAAGCTGACCGTCGAGATCGGCTCGACCTCGCTGTCGCTGCGCGAGCTGCTCGCGCTCGGCGAGGAGAGCGTGATCGAGCTCGACCGCGACGCCAACGAACTGCTCGACATCTTCGTCAATGGCACGCTGATCGGCCGTGGCGAGGTCGTCACCGTCGGCGACAAGTTCGGCGTGCGGATGACCGAACTGGTCAGCCCCGAGAAGCGGACCGCCCGCGCATGATGTGGTCCTACATCCTCAAGCTGGTGATCCTGCTACCGCTCGTCTGCGGCCTGCTGATCGGCTGCCTCTATGCGTGGCGCAAGCTCGAGGCGCGGCTGCCCAAGAATCAGGGCACCCGGATGATCCAGGTCAAGGAAACCATGATGCTCTCCGCCGGGCTCCGCCTCGCGGTGGTCGAGTTCGAAGGGCAGAAGCTGCTCGTCTCGGTGAGCCGCAGCGGCGTCACGCTCGTGGACAAGGCCAAGCTCTGATGCTTGCCGCGATGATCGCGCCCCGCACGATCGGCGGTCGCGCCGCTCTGTTCGTCGGGCTGCTCGCCTTCGTCATCCTCTTCGCCGCGCCGGCATTCGCCCAGGGCGTGCCGGCGCCGGCACCCGTTCCGACGCCCGGCGTGGGCGACGCCGTCGATCGCGCGCTCGGCGATCTCGGCGGCGGCGATGCGCCGCTCAGCCTGTCGCTGCAGGTCCTCATCATCATGGGCCTGCTCACGGTGCTGCCGGGCATCCTGCTGATGATGACCAGCTTCACCCGGATCATCATCGTGCTCGCGATCCTGCGTCAGGCGCTCGGGCTCCAGCAGACCCCGCCCAACCAGGTGCTGATCGGCCTGTCGCTGTTCCTCAGCTTCTTCATCATGTCGCCGGTGATCAACCAGGCCAACACGACCGCGATCCAGCCCTATGCCGCCGGGCAGATCAGTGCGACGCAGATGATCGCCGGCACCGGCGAGGCGCTGCACGGCTTCATGCTCAAGCAGACGCGCAACCGCGATGTGAAGATGTTCGCCGACATGGCGAAGAGCGGCCCCTATGCGAAGCCCGCTGACGTGCCCTTCTCGGTGCTGCTGCCGGCCTTCGTCACCAGCGAATTGAAGACCGCCTTCCAGATCGGCTTTCTCATCTTCCTGCCCTTCATCGTCATCGACCTCGTCGTCGCCACCGTGCTGATGAGTCTGGGCATGATGATGATGTCGCCGACGATCATCTCGCTGCCCTTCAAGCTGCTGCTCTTCGTCCTTGTCGACGGTTGGGCGCTGACCATGGGCAGTCTCGCCGCAAGCTTCGGGACCTGACGATGGACGCCGATTATTTCCTGACCGTCGCGCGCGAAGCGATGTGGATCATGGCGCTCGCCGCGGCGCCGATCCTGATCCCCGCTTTGCTGTCCGGCCTGATCCTCGGCATGGTCCAGGCGGCGACGTCGATCCAGGAGCAGACGCTCACTTTCGTTCCCAAGCTGATCGTCGTGGCAGTCAGCCTCGTGATCTTCGGGGGGATGATCCTCGGGCTGATCGGCGACTTCACCACCAGCATCTTCGAACGCATCCCGGATCTGGTGCGGTGACGCCTCCGGCCGCACCGCCTTTTCCCGTGCGCCGGCGGAAGCGGGAGCCACGGCTTCCCCGCCGCCCGAGCACTATGCCGTGCTTCGAGCTTCACGCGCATCCGCTCCCGCAGCTCCAGGCGCACTGAGATGATGGGCTTCGGCCTCTCGATCGAGCCGCAGCTCTGGGCGCTGCTGTTCGCGATGGTGCGGATCGGCGCGGCGTTCATCGCGGCGCCGGTGTTCAGCGCGGTGTCGATTCCGCTGCCGGCACGGATCGCGCTCACCGGCGCGATCGGCGTGCTCGTGCTCAACAGCGTGACGATCACGCCGCCAGCCGAAATCTTCGCGCTCACCACGATGCTCGCCATCGCCGCGGAAGCGCTGATCGGGCTCGCGATCGGCTTCGTCCTCCAGATCGCCTTCGCCGCGCCGATGGTCGCCAGCGAAGTCATCGGCATGTCGATGGGCCTCGGCTTCGCCAACGCGGTCGATCCCAATAGCGGCCATGCCACGCCCGCGCTCGGCCAGTTCCTGTCGCTGCTGCTGACTCTGCTGTTCCTCGCGGTCGATGGGCATCTCGTCCTCGTCGATCTCGTCGTGCGCAGCTACGCCGCGATGCCGCCGGGAGCCTGGCTCGCGCCCGAGCGGCTGCTCGGCATCGCGTTGTTCGGCGGCTATGTCTTCCTCGCGGGGCTGCTGCTCGCGCTGCCGGTCGGCTTCTTGCTGCTCTGCCTCAACGTCATCGTCGGCATGCTCAGCCGCGCGGCACCGGCGCTCAACCTGTTCGCGGTCGGCCTGCCCGCCAGCCTCGCCATGGGCGTGGTCGCGATCCTGCTCGCGCTGCCCGCGATGGGGGATTATCTTCTCGTCATCATCCGCGAGGCGCTCGACGCCGCGCCCCGGCTGGTGCTCGGCTGATGGCGGAGAGCTTCGGCGAACGGACAGAGGCCCCGACAGCCAAGCGCAAGCGCAAGGCCGTCGAGGAAGGCCAACTCCTCAAATCGAAGGATTTCGGCACTGCGCTGGTGATCCTGCTCGGCTGCGCGTGGATGGCGCTTCTCGGACCGTCGCTGATCGGCGCGTGCAAGGAAGTTATGACCGCCTGTCTCTCGTTCGGGCGCGGCGATGTCGAGCATTTCGAGCCGTGGCGGCCGCTCGCGGCGGCGGGGTGGAAGCTCGCGCCGTCGCTCGCCGGGCTGTTCGCGCTCACCGTGGCCGGCGCGATCCTCAGCCAGGCCGGGCTCGGTGCGATCGGCTGGAACAACAAACTGTTCGCGCCCAAGGCCTCGCGGATCAATCCGGGCGCGGGGCTCAAGCGGATTTTCGGCCCGACCGGCTGGATCGAGCTCGGCAAGTCGCTGCTCAAAGTGGTGCTGCTCGGCGCGATGGGCGCGTGGATGCTGCATTCGATCACCCGACAGTCACTCGGGCTGGTCGCCGCCGATCTCAACGGCGCAGTCGGGTCGCTCGGGGGGCAATTCGTCACCTTATTGTTCGTAATGGCGGCGGGGCTGCTGATCATCGCGGGCATCGACGTGCCGATCCAGCTGATCCGTCACCTCCGGCAGCTGCGCATGACCAAGCAGGAGGTCAAGGAGGAGCATAAGGAGACCGAAGGCTCGCCCGAGCTCAAGGCCGCGCAGCGCCAGCGCCAGCGCGAGATCCTCAAGGGCGGCTATCGCAAGGCGGTCTCGACCGCGCATGTCGTGCTCACCAACCCGACGCATTTCTCGGTCGCGCTGCGCTACGAGTCGGGCAAGGATCAGGTGCCGGTGGTGGTCGCCAGGGGGCGTGGCCAGACGGCGCTGGCGATCCGCGAGCTCGCCGCCGAGTTCGAAGTGCCGGTGCTCGAATATCCCCAGCTCGCCCGCGCGGTCTATTACACCAGCCGCGAAGGGCAGGAGATCCGCGACGACCTCTATCTCGCGATCGCGACCGTCCTCGCCTTCGTCTTCGGGGTCAATGCGCGCGCCGGCGGCCGGCAGCCCGCGGTCACCGTGCCGCCCGGCGCGCTGTTCGACGAGAACGGCCAGAAAATGGCGCGCCCGACCTAAAGCGCGGGCCCGCGCGGCCGCTTATTGGGACAGGGGGAAGCAATGGCCATCGAATCGATCGCAAAGACGCTGGGCACCGGATCGGGCATCGACATCTCGTCGCTGGTCGGCGATCTCGTCGAGGCGACCTTCGCGAACAAGAACGCCACGCTCGAGGCGAAGGAAGAGAAGCTCACCGCGCAAATCTCGGCGGCGAGCGCGCTCAAGAGCAATATCAGCCAATTCTCGAGCGCGCTGTCGCAGCTCACCGCGAGCGGCACGCTCGCCACCCAGCCGACCAGTTCGAACAGCGCGATCGTCACGACCACGCGCCTGCCCGGCGCCACGCTGGCGGGGCTGAGCGCGACTCTCGAGGTGCGCCAGCTCGCCCAGGGGCAAGTCGCCAGCACCGCCGCCTTTACCGGCGGCGCGACGACGGTGATCGGCACCGGCACGCTCACGCTGACCTTCGGCACCGCCGCCGTCAGCGACGGCACGATGACCGACTTCACTGCAGGCGCCGCGGCGCCGGTCGCGATCGCGATCGACGCGCAGCACAACACGCTGCAGGGCGTCGCCGATGCGATCAATGCCGCCAAGGCGGGAGTCACCGCCTCGATCGTCACCGACAGCAATGGCGCGCGGCTGGTGGTCAAGAGCAGCACCGGCGCCTCGCAGGCCTTCGAGCTTTCGGGCACCGGCGCGCTGGCGAGCCTCGATATCGGCCGTAACGCGAGCGGCTCGACGATCAACACCGCCGCGCAGAACGCCGCGCTGACGCTCGACGGCGTCGAGGTCACCTATCCGACCAACAGCATCTCCAACCTGATCCCCGGGGTGCGGCTCGATCTCGTCGCTGCCGCAGTCGGCACCAAGGTTACGATCGGTTCGACGCGGCCGACCACCGCGCTGAGCGACGCCGTCGCCAACTTCGTCGAGACCTTCAACGAGCTCTACAAGATGGTGCGGCAGGCGGTCGATCCGATCGACGGCCCGCTGCGCGGCGACCCCGCGGCGAAGGATCTGCTGCGCCAGATGAAGGGGCTGACCCTCACCGGCCTGATCCCGGGCGCGACTGACGAGATCCCGAGCACGCTCGCCGATATCGGCGTCGCGACCCAGCGCGACGGCACGCTGCGGGTCGATTCGACGCGCCTCACCAAGGTGCTCAACAGCTATCCCGATCAGATCGAGGCGATGTTCGCCACCAATGCAGGGCTCACCAAGGCGCTTTCCGCGGTCGCCGAGACCGCGATCGGCAAGACCGCGACGCTCGGCACGAAGAACGAAGTCACCGGGCTCACCGCCAGCGTGCTCAACTACACGAAGGCGCAGGACGACATCGCCGACGACAAGGCCGACGTGCTCGCCGCGACCGAGAAGCTGCGGACGCGGATGACCCAGCAGTTCGCGGCGATGGATTCGAAAGTGGCGGCGTACAAGTCGACCCAGACCTTCCTCGAGAATCAGATCAAGGCGTGGAATTCGGACAATTGATGCGATGACCCGCTACGCCACCGCCCTCGCCAACCCCGCCGCAACCTATCGCCAGATCGATCTCGCCGGGCGCACCACGGGCGCCGATCCGCATCGGCTGGTCGGGCTGCTCTACGAAGAGGGCGTCGCCGCGCTGCGTGCCGCCGCCTGCGCCGCCGAGGGCCGGCAATATGCGATCAAGAGCGAGCGCGTCGCGCGCGCCACCGCGATCCTGTTCGCGCTCGAGGCGGGGCTCGATTTCGACAAGGGCGGCGAGGTCTCGCGCACGCTCGCGACTTTCTATCACGGGCTGCGGCAGGAAGTGCTCCACGCGAGCATCGGCACCGATCCCGCTCCGTTCCGCGAGGCGGCGACGAGCCTCGAGGAAATCGCCGGCGCCTGGGCGGGCGTGCGCGCTTCCTAGAGGTCGAGCTTCTCGTAATCGGCCGGCGGGGGAATGCCCTCCATCCGTTCCGACAGCAGCGGCCGGAAGCTCGGGCGGCTCTTCATGCCGATATACCAGCGCTTGGCCTGTTCGTGACTCTTCCAGTCGATCCCGCCGAGATAGTCGGCGATCGAGATCTGCGCGGCGGCGGCGAGATCGGCGAGGCTCATCGTCGGGCCGGCGAGCCAGGTACGATGATCGAGCAGATAATCGATGTAATCGAGATGCGCGACCGCGGCCTTCATCGCCTCGCGCAGCGCCTTGGCGTCGGGCGCCATCTTGTGCACGATGCGCTTGATCATCCGCTCGTGGAGCAGGGGTGCGGTGATGTCGCCGTAGAAATGGTGATCGAACCACACCACCAGCCGGCGGATCTCGGCGCGATCGGTGGCCGTGCCGTTGATCATCGCGTTCTTGCTCACCGTCTCCTCGAAGAACTCGCAGATCACGGTCGAATCGATCAGCGCCACGCCGCGCTCGGTATCGACCATCACCGGCACCTGCCCGGTCGGGTTCAGATCGAGGAACTCGTCGCGCTTGAGCCAGGGCGATTCGCGCACGGGCTCATAGCCCACGCCCTTCTCGCCGAGCAGCAGGCGCACCTTGCGCGAAAAGGGACAGAGCGGGAATTGAAGGAGCTGCCACATGCAGCCCGTATCTACTGCGGAGGTGGGGCGCGTCCAGCCGATGCGTCAATTATCGTCGCTATAGGCCTCGACCGCACCGGCAAGCGGGGCGAGCGCATCGCGCAGCCGGTCGGCGGTCCGCGCCAGCTCGCCCGACATGGCGAGCGCGTCCCCGGCGACGACGCCTACGGTGGCGACCGCGCGCCGTGTCTGATCGTGCAGCTTCGCCTCGAAATGCGGATCCTTGCGGCGCTCGACATCGCGAAGCGTGTCCGACGGTCGGATGTCCGCCTCGGGATCGGCATAGCGCGCCAGCGGACCCACTTTCGTGTCGAGCACGATACCGGCGAGTCCGGCCATCGCCATCGCAATGCCTTCCTGCACCATCGGTTCGTTGAGCGCACGCACGGCATCGGCCTCGCGCTGCGATTGCGCGGCGGCGGGTAGGGCAAGGGCGCACAGCAGAGCGGCAGCGGAGACCAGACGCATGACATTCTCCCGAGTCGTCAGGAACCGCTTATACGTCGTTCCCAACGGCTTAGCCTAGGCTGAACGTCATTCGGCGGCGACCGCCTCCACTGCGTCGTCGAGCGGATGCGAAAGCCGGGTGAGCATCTCCTTCGGCACCACCTGCCAGAAATGGCCGACGGTACGGTCCCAATCCTCGAGGATGCCCCGCGACCATTTGCTGTCGGTCGCCTCGGCATGCGCCTCGACCATCGCCTTGAGCTTGCCTTCCCAATGCGCCGAAGCCAGCCGCTGCCAAACGATGCTCTCGGGATTGGCGCGCTGCTCGAAACCGCCATCGGCGTCGTAGATGAAGGCCATGCCGCCGGTCATACCGGCGCCGAAGTTCATGCCGACCTTGCCGAGCACCACCGCGGTGCCGCCGGTCATATACTCGCAGCCATTCGCGCCGCAGCCCTCGACCACCACTTCGGCGCCCGAGTTGCGCACCGCGAAGCGCTCGCCCGCCTGGCCGGCGGCGAACAGCCGGCCCGAGGTCGCGCCGTAGAGCACGGTGTTGCCGATGATCGTGTTGAGCTGGCTGGCGAGTGGCGAGCTCACCATCGGGCGGACGACGATGACGCCGCCCGAAAGCCCCTTGCCGACATAGTCGTTGGCGTCGCCGAACACTTCGAGCGTGATCCCCTTGCACAGGAAAGCGCCGAGCGACTGGCCCGCCGATCCGCGCAGGCGGACATGGACATGGCCGTCGTTGAGCGTCGACATGCCGAACTTGTTGGTCACTGCGCTCGACAGCCGCGTGCCCACTGCGCGGTGCGTATTGCGCACGGTATAGGTGAGCTGCATCTTCTCGCCGCGCGCGAACACCGGGGCGGCATCCTTGATCATCTGCGCGTCGAGGCTGTCGGGAACCTCGTTGCGGAAGGTCGACAGGCTGAAGCGCCGCTCGGCATCGTCGGCATCGACCTTGGCGAGGATCGGGTTCAGGTCGAGATCGTCGAGATGCTCGGCGCCGCGGCTGACCTGGCGGAGCAACTCGGTGCGGCCGATCACTTCGTCGAGGCTCTTGAAGCCCAGCTTGGCGAGGATCTCGCGGACCTCCTCGGCGATGAAGGTCATCAGGTTGATCACCTTCTCGGGCGTGCCGACGAACTTGGCGCGCAGGCGCTCGTCCTGCGTGCAGACGCCGACCGGGCAGGTGTTCGAATGGCACTGGCGCACCATGATGCAGCCCATCGCCACCAGCGAAAGCGTGCCGATGCCGAACTCCTCGGCGCCGAGGATCGCGGCGATGACGATGTCGCGCCCGGTCTTGAGCCCGCCATCGGTGCGCAGCTTCACTCGACCACGCAGGCCGTTGAGCGTCAGCGTCTGGTTGACCTCGGTGAGGCCCATCTCCCACGGCGTGCCCGCATATTTCACCGAAGTCTGCGGGCTCGCGCCGGTGCCGCCGACATGGCCGGCGACGAGGATCACGTCGGCATGGGCTTTTGCGACGCCCGCCGCGACGGTGCCGATGCCCGCCGAGCTGACCAGCTTGACGCAGACCCGCGCGCGCGGGTTGATCATCTTCAGATCGTAGATGAGCTGCGCGAGGTCCTCGATCGAATAGATGTCGTGGTGCGGCGGCGGGCTGATCAGCGTCACCCCCGGCGTCGAGTGCCGCAACTTCGCGATGAATTCGGTCACCTTGAAGCCGGGCAGCTGCCCGCCCTCGCCGGGCTTGGCACCCTGCGCGACCTTGATCTCGATCTCGTCGCAGGCGTTGAGGTATTCGGCGGTGACGCCGAACCGGCCCGAGGCGATTTGCTTGATCACCGAATTGGCGTTGTCGCCATTCTCGTACGGCTTGTAGCGGATCTTGTCCTCGCCGCCTTCGCCGGAAACGGCCTTGGCGCCGATCCGGTTCATCGCGATCGCGAGCGTTTCGTGCGCCTCGGGCGAGAGCGCGCCGAGCGACATGCCCGGGGTGACGAAGCGCTTGCGAATCTCGGTGATCGCCTCGACCTGCTCGATCGCGATCCCTTCGTTCGGGAAGTTGAACTCGAGCAAGTCGCGCAGATAGACCGGCGGCAAGTCGCGCACGCCGCGCGCGAATTGCAGATAGCTCGAATAGCTGTCGGTCGAGACTGCGGTCTGCAGCAGGTGCATCAGCTGGGCCGAATAGGCGTGCGTCTCGCCGCCGTGACGCTGGCGGTAGAAGCCGCCGATCGGCAGCGCGGCGACCGCACGGTCGAATGCCGCTTCGTGGCGCAGCCGCGCCGAGAGATGCAGCGAGGCATAGCCCTCGCCCGAGATCTTGGCGGGCATGCCGGGGAACAGATCGTTGACCAGCGCGCGGCTGAGGCCGACCGCCTCGAAATTATAGCCGCCGCGATACGACGAGATCACCGCGATCCCCATCTTGGAGAGGATCTTGAGCAGGCCTTCGTCGATCGCCTTGCGGTGGCGCTTGAGGCAGTCCGCGAGGCTGAGCTCGCCGAACAATCCACGCGCCTGACGATCAGCGATCGCCGCCTCGGCGAGATAGGCGTTCACCGTGGTCGCGCCGACGCCGATCAGCACCGCATAATAATGCGTGTCGAGGCATTCGGCCGTGCGGACGTTGACCGAGGCATAGGAGCGCAGGCCGCGGCGGACGAGGTGGGTGTGCACCGCGGCGGCGGCGAGCACCCCGGCGATCGCCACCTTGTCGGGGCCGATATGCTCGTCGGTGAGGAACAGCTCGGTGCACCCGGCGCGGACCGCCTGTTCGGCCTCGTAGCGGATGCGCTTGATCGCCGCGCGCAGCTCCTCGGGGTCATTGCCCGCGGGGAAGGTGCAGTCGATCTCGGCGCATTGCGAGCCGAAATGCCCGCGCAGGCGATGCCAATCGGCATTGGTGAGCACCGGGCTGTCGAGCACCAGCACGCGGCCCTGCGTCCCCTCGGTGTCGAGGATGTTGGCGAGGTTCCCGAAGCGCGTCTTGAGCGTCATCACCTGACGTTCGCGAAGGCTGTCGATCGGCGGGTTGGTGACCTGGCTGAAATTCTGCCGGAAGAACTGGCTGATCAGCCGCGGCTTGTCCGAGATCACCGCGAGCGGAGTGTCGTCGCCCATCGAGCCGATCGCTTCCTTGGCGGTCTCGACCATCGGCGAGAGGATCAGCTCCATGTCCTCGAGCGTCTGCCCCGCCGCGACCTGGCGCCGGGTCAGCTCCGCGCGGTCATAATAATCGGTCGATTGCGGCGCCGGGAGGTCGTCGACCGAGAGGAACTCGCCGATCATCGCGGCATAATCGGCCTCGCCGGCGATGCGGTCCTTGATCGCCGCGTCGTCGAACAACAGACCGTTCTCGAGATCGACCGCGATCATCTGGCCCGGGCCCATCCGGCCCTTCGCGACGACGCTTGATTCGGGGATCTGGACCATGCCGGTCTCGGAGCCGACGATCAGCAGGCCATCCGAGGTATGGGTGTAGCGCAGCGGCCGCAGCGCATTGCGGTCGACGCCGGCGACTGCCCAGCGGCCATCGGTCATCGCCAGCGCGGCGGGGCCGTCCCACGGCTCCATCACGCTCGCGAGATATTTGTACATGTCGAGATGCGCCTTGGGCGTGTTCTCGTCCCACGCCTCGGGGACGAGCATCAGCTTGGCGGTCGGCGCGTCGCGGCCCGAGCGGCAGATCGCCTCGAACACCGCGTCGAGGGCGGCGGTGTCCGACGCCCCCGCAGGGATCACCGGCTTGATGTCTTCCGAGCGCTCGCCGAACGCGATGCTCGCCATCTTGATCTCGTGGCTGAGCATCCAGTTCTTGTTGCCGCGGATCGTGTTGATCTCGCCATTGTGCGCGAGGCAGCGGAAGGGCTGCGCCAGCCACCATTGCGGGAAGGTGTTGGTCGAATAGCGCTGATGGAAGATCGCCACCCGGCTGGTGAAGCGCTCGTCCTTGAGATCGGGGTAGAAGTCGCCGAGGCTCTCGGCGAGGAACAGCCCCTTGTAGATGATCGAGCGCGTCGACAGCGAGCAGATGTAGAAGCCGCTGATCTGCGCGGCGATCACTGCCTTTTCGATCCGGCGGCGGATCAGATAGAGATTCTTCTCGAACTCGGCGGCATCGACCTCGGCGGGCATCGGGCCCGCGATCATGATCTGCTCGATCTCGGGGCGCGTCGCCTGCGCCTTCATCCCGATCACCGAGACGTCGACCGGCACCTGGCGCCAGCCATAGATGGTGTAGCCGGCCTCGATGATCTCCGATTCGACGATCGTGCGGCAGGCCTCTTGCGCGCCCAGATCGGTGCGCGGCAGGAAGATCATGCCGACGGCGAGGCGATTCGGTAGCACCCGGTGCCCGCCCGCGGCGATCGCGTCGTCGAAGAAGCGCACCGGCAAGTCGACATGGATGCCGGCACCGTCGCCGGTCTTGCCGTCGGCATCGACCGCGCCGCGGTGCCACACGGCCTTCAACGCATCGATTGCCGACTGGACGACGCGGCGCGACGGCTGGCCGTCGGTCGCCGCGACGAGGCCGACGCCGCAGGCATCGCCTTCGAATTCGGGGCGATACATGCCTTCGCGGGCGAGGCGTTCGCGTTCGGCGGTCTGGTTCGGGTCGGTCATCGTCTTATCCTCGAAGCGCGGTCTCGCGCGTCAATCCTTCACGCCGGCAGTGGCGAGGCTCTCTCTGGCCTTGGCCGCGCAAGCATCGAATTCGGCGAACATCTCGGTCGGCGCATCGGCCATCACCTTGCGAGTGACTTCCATGAAGCGCTCGATCGGATAGCGCTCGGCGAACGGCTTCATGTCGGCCTTGTCGCCGGCAGCAAGCAGCCGCGCATAGTCGGGTCCCGAATAGAATTCGGTGAGCTTGTCGAGTTCGGCGTCGGTCAGCATTTCCGCCGACTTGCGCAGCGCGCGCATCGGGAATTCGCTCGAAGCCTTGTCGACGCACGCGATACGCCCGGCAATCGTCGCGCGGATCACGGCCTCCTTCCCCGGATTGGCGGCGACGAGGCGCTTGATGTCCGCGGCATCGGCTTCGGTCTCGCCGTCGCCCGCGCTCCCGCCAGGGCGGGTGCTCGGCGGCAGCGCGGCGAGTAACCGATCGACGCGTGCGGCGTGGTCGGGCGCGGTCTGTCCGGCAAACGCGAGGAGCGCGGAGAGCAGGATCATCGCCCGCCCCTCACGCCGCCTGCGCCGCGGCGCTCGCCCCGGCCCGCGCCTTCATCCACGCATGCATGTGCGCCGCCACGTCGCGGCCGTCGCGGATCGCCCAGACGACGAGGCTCGCGCCGCGGACGATGTCGCCCGCGGCGAACACGCCGTCGAGGCTGGTCATCATCGTCTTGCCGTCGGTGCGCAGCGTACCCCAGCGGGTGACCCCGAGACCTTCGGCGCCGAACAGCTTGGGCAGGTCCTCGGCTTCGAAGCCGAGCGCCTTGATCACCAGATCGGCCGGCAGCTGGAACGCGCCGCCGGGATCGACCTCGGGCGCGCGGCGGCCCGAGGCGTCGGGCGGGCCCAGCCGCATCTTCGATGCGCGCACCCCGGTCACCTTGTCGCCCCCATCGAAGGCCTCGGGCGCCGAGAGCCAGACGAATTCGACGCCTTCCTCCTCGGCATTGGCGACTTCGCGCTGCGAGCCGGGCATGTTGGCACGGTCGCGGCGATAGAGGCACTTCACCGAAGCGGCGCCCTGGCGGATCGCGGTGCGCACGCAGTCCATCGCGGTATCGCCGCCGCCGACCACCACGACGTGCTTGCCCGCAGCGTCGAGGTTGCCGTTGTCGAATTCGGGGACCGCGTCGCCGAAGCTCTTGCGATTTGATGCCGTAAGATAGTCGAGCGCCTCGATCACGCCCGCAGCGCCGACGCCGGGCGCCTTGATCCCGCGCGCCTTGTAGACGCCGGTGGCGATCAGCAGCGTGTCGTGCTTCGCGCGGAGTTGATCGAGGGTCGCATCGCGACCGACCTCGAAGCTGGTGTGGAAGACGATGCCAGCTTCCTCGAGCCGCGCGATGCGGCGCATCACGACCTGCTTCTCCAGCTTGAAGCCCGGGATGCCATAGGTCAGCAGCCCGCCGGCGCGGTCGTGCCGGTCGTAGATGTGCACCTCATAGCCCATCTCGCGCAGATACTCGGCGGCGCTGAGTCCCGCCGGCCCCGCGCCGACAACGCCCACCGACTGGCCGCGCGCCGGACCGACCCGCACGGGCTCGACCCAGCCCTCTTCCCACGCCGTGTCGGTGATGAACTTCTCGACCGAGCCGATCGTCACCGCGCCATGGCCCGAGAATTCGATCACGCAATTGCCCTCGCACAGCCGGTCCTGCGGGCAGATGCGGCCGCAGATCTCGGGCATGGTCGAAGTGCTGTTCGACAGCTCGTACGCCTCGCGCAGCCGGCCCTCGGCCGTCAGCCGGAGCCAGTCGGGGATGTGATTGTGCAGTGGGCAGTGCACCGAGCAATAGGGCACGCCGCATTGCGAGCAGCGCCCGGCCTGCGCCTCGGCCTCGGGCTCGGCGTAGCGATCCGCGATCTCACGGAAGTCTTCCGCGCGGAGTTCGGCCGAGCGCTTTGCGGGGTATTGTTGCCCGCGCGCCACGAATTTGAGCATCGCATCGTCTGCCATGCCGCGCGCCCTAACCAAGGCTGCAGCAAAGATAAAGCAGCAATACTGACCTATCTAGTCGGTTTCAGTATTAATATTGCGATATGCGTAAGAATGTTGCGCAAAATAATGGCCGGTTCGGCCCTACCTGGCCGAAAGCCAGACCAATGCTGCTGCTCCAGCAACGATTCGGTACCAGGCGAAGGGGGCGAATCCGTGCCTGGTCACGATGGCGAGAAACGCCTTCACCACCGCCAGCGCCACCACGAAGCTGACCACGAACCCGATCGCGATCAGCTCGAGCCCGTCGCCGGTGATCGCGTCGCGATGCTTGTAAAGCTGGAGAACGGTCGCGCCGGTCAGCGTCGGCAGTGCGAGGAAGAAGCTGAAATCGGCGGCGGTGCGGCGATCGATGCCCAGCGCCATCGCGCCCATGATCGTCGCACCCGAACGGCTCACTCCGGGGATCATCGCAAGGCACTGGACCAGTCCGATCTTGATCGACTGCATCGTCGATACGCCCGAGATGCCGAGCACATTCTCGGTCCGCACCAGCCGCTCGATCACGAGGATCGCGACGCCACCGGCGATCAGCGCCCAGGCCACGACCACGGCGTTCTCGAGCAGTGCGTCGATCTGGTCGCCGAATGCGAGACCGAGGATCACCGCGGGCACGAAGGCGATCAGCAGGTTGCGAACGAACGCCACCGACGCCGTCTCCCAACGCAACAGACCTTTGAACACCGCGAGGAAGGTTCGCCAGTAGAGCACGACGATCGCGAGGATCGCGCCAGGCTGGATCGCGATGTTGAACACCGCCCATTGCGCGGCGTCATAGCCCATCAGCTCGCTGGCGAGGATCAGATGGCCGGTCGAGGAAACGGGGAGAAACTCGGTGACGCCTTCGACGATGCCAAGCAGGATCGCGACGAGAAATTCGGTCATGCGGTGAGGGGCCTCTCGTTCACGCGGCGGCCGGCGCCGCGCCGACCCGCTGGTTCAGGCGATTCGGGTCAGGCGACGGGATCGAGCTTGCCGAAGCGCCCGTGGCGGCGGAAGCGCACCAGCCAGGCCGGCGCGACCGTGGCAAGCGGGGTCGGCGTGATGCCGAATCGCGCGAAGCCCTCGGCTCCGGCGGGGACGACATTGTCCTGCTGGAGCATCCGCCACTGGTCGATGGTGATCGGCGTGCCGGGGATCATGGCAACGAGCCCGCCCAGCGCATCGGGCAACTCGACGAAATGCGCGTCGCGGCCGATCGCGCCCGCGATCCAGCGATAAAGCGCGCGCAGCGTCAGCACATCTGGACCGCCCAGCGTATAGATCTGGCCACCATGCCGGGTCGGGTCAGCGAGCGCCTTCACAGCCACAGCCGCGACATCGGTGACGTAAGCGGGCTGGAAGCGCGCGTCGGGGCGCAGGATCGGTACCACCGGCGCGTTCGCGATCATCGCGGCGAAGCGGTTCACGAACGCGTCCTCGCGGCCGAACAGCACCGAGGGGCGCAGGATCGCCGCCGCGGGGAATGCCTCGCGCAGCGCGCGCTCGCCCTGTGCCTTGGAGCGTCCATAAGCAGAGCGCGAATCGGGGTCCGCGCCGAGCGCCGATATGTGGACCAGTGCCTGAACACCGGCCTGACGCGCCGCATCCCCGACATTACGGGCGCCGTCAACATGGACCTTCGCCATGGCGCTGCCGAACGTGCCGGCGAGATTAACCACGGCGTCCGATCCCTCGATCGCGCGGGCGATGGTGTCGGGCCGAGTCACGTCGGCTGCGACGAACTGGGTCTGGCCGAGCCCGCCCAGCGGTTTCAGGAACCAGGCGTCGCGCGGCCTCTTCTGTGCGATCCGCACCCGTGCGCCGGCGCCGTAGAGTTCCTGCGCGACATAGCGCCCCAGAAATCCGCCGCCGCCGATCAGCGTTACCAGCCTGTCCTTCATGCCTGCCTCTTGAGCCTTCGTGCGAGCCGCACCCCATGCCGTGTGGCCGCGCAAACGGCAAGCTGCGTGCGCCGCACCAATTGCTGCGCGCGGCCGGTTGACAGCCGCCCGACCCTCCAATAGAGCGCGCCGCCTACCCCGTGCCCAGATGGCGGAATTGGTAGACGCACCAGCTTCAGGTGCTGGCGGTCGCAAGGCCGTGGAGGTTCGAGTCCTCTTCTGGGCACCATTTCCCTGCGGCACCCGCCATCGTCGACTTGGCGAGTGCGACGCGGTGCTGCGAGCCGCATTTCCCCCGACGCCTTATCGACGCGCCTCGGCCCGCGAGCCCCGGGGCTGCCTGACCAAACTGCGGACGCAGCGGATAATGGGAGGTGCTCGGAAACGCTTTCCCGTGTGGTGGCATCCCTGGGCACATGTTCGGGCATATCGGCTAGCGATATTCGCGCGCATGATTCATCCGCCATTGGCAGATGGGAGGGGGAGTGCTGCGTACGATCTGCATGCTTCGATCGGTCCTTTGGTCAAGCTTGTTGCTGATGACGCTGATGACAGGGCCGATCTCCACGATGTTGTCGGGACGCTTACGGGGCCGGCGGCTGGCCCTCGAGTTCATGCACGCGCGGCACGCCATCTTTATCGTGCGTGACGGCGCTATCCCGGCCGCGCGCGGCTCGCCGAATCGCTGGGCCCCGACCCGGACGACTCCGCGCGTCGCGCGCAGTCGAGCTACAGCATCTCGTTGGGGCTGGTGCCGAACAATGGTTCGGTCTGCGCGTGACATTCGGACGCCCCGCGCGGCCAGCGCATAAGGGGCGGTGATGGGCGGCGGCACGCCCGAGCCTCGTGCGCAGGCAGATCGTGTGCGCTCTGCGCCTGACATTATACGTCTGATGATACGTCTGATGCGGTGGGTGAGTCGGGGTTCGCGCGAACGGATGAAACCATTCGCTGCATTTCCGATCAATTCCTCGTCATCCCATTCCCAGTCTCGCAATCCATCCTGACGCTGCACCGCGTCGGCTGCCGGCGGGCGTCCGCGGGCGTGGCGCGCAAAGAGTCGCGATTATGTCATTTTTTTTGATTCAGCGGGTTGACGGGGCGGGGCGACCTCCATAAATGCGGCGCTCCCGGCACGACGCGAACGTGTCGCCGGTTTCGCGGTGGTTTCCAATCGACGCGAAAAAATCACGCTCTTTGGCTCTTGGCGGATTGTTCTGCAATCCGCTGCGCGCCTTTTAGTGTGGGGCATGTCTTCGGATGTGCCTGCGCTCTTTGACATAGTGATTTAGATGAAGGGACATGTGGGCGGCGGCTCCGGGTCCTGGGTCCTCAAGGCTCAGGTAATTCGGTAAAGTCAGGCTGCTCGTACATGTCCTTTACACGTTTCCATA
>Ga0209050_1000827_pt1 | contig 42937 bp, 43 predicted proteins | sample Araplavi_mTSA_r2_FD_184276 | JGI IMG/M metagenome (GOLD analysis project Ga0209050, IMG submission 184276) | Arabidopsis root microbial communities from North Carolina, USA - plate scrape MF_Cvi_mTSA_r2 (SPAdes) (version 2) | ecosystem: Host-associated > Plants > Roots > Endosphere | place: USA... | reverse complement strand
CCTGGTCTTCGTTCGTCACGTCCACGCCCACGCCGATGGCTTGCGCGCCAGTGGCCTTGAGCTCGTCCACCGAGGCGTCTCAGGTGACGATCAGCGCCATCAACCGGAATTTTCCGGGCCGATCGGGGCCGGGCAGCGTCTGGCTGGCTAGTCCACCTACGGTCATGGCGAGCGCGCTGGCAGGGGAACTGGCGTCGTTCGCCGAGTTGCAGGCGCGATACGGCGCGTAGCCATGCCGGACGGTCCGGATCACTAGGGTTCCCCCCACTTCGCGCGCCGCGAAGCCCAGCTTCACAAATCCTTAATTGGCAGCCAAACCGGGCTGCGTCAGAGTGCGCAACAGAGAAAACGGCCGCCAGATGCCGTTTCCGGCCGCGCGCATGGATATCGCGGCCCGCCGCAAGGCGCCTTCGCACGGAAAAAACACCCTGTCGACGATGTGAACCCGGGACACACCGGGAGCTTGCTGATCGGCCGCGCCGTCCGGGCTGCGGCTTACCCCTGTTGGTCCGAGGAGACAACAATGAGCAAGAGCTGGAAGGCAATGGTTGGGGCGGTGGCGGTCATGGCGGGCGGATGGGCGCACGCTGCCGACGCGCCGCCGGTGGACGTAAAACTGATGCAGCTGTCGGTGGGCAAGATCGAGCTGGACAAGGGCTTCATGACCGCGATGGTCGACGTGGGCACCAAGATCAAGATTCCGGTGCCGGCCTACGTGATCCAGCACCCGCGCGGCCTGGTGCTGTTCGACACCGGCATGAACCAGGCCACGGCCGACGGCAATTGCGCCAATTATTGGGGCCAGGGTCTGTGCGGCGCGTTCAATTCCATCCAGGGCCGCGACGAGGTCATCGACCGCCAGCTCAAGGCCGCCGGCTTTGACGTGAGCGACGTGAAATACGTCGTGTACTCGCACTTCCATCTGGATCACGCCGGCAATATCAAGATGTTCCCCAAGGCCAAGCACGTGGTGCAGAAGGCCGAGCTGCGCGCCGCCTGGTGGCCCGAGAAATTCCAGCGCGCAGCCTACGTCATGAAGGACTTCGACACCACGCGGGACTACGACTTCATCCAGGTCGAGGGTGACTTCGACCTGTTCGGCGACGGCACCATCGTGCTGCTGGACACCAAGGGCCACACGCAGGGCCACCAGTCGCTGCAGGTCAAGCTGCCCAAGACCGGCGTCGTGCTGCTGGCGGCCGACGCCATCTACACCGGTGAAAACGAGGCCGGCGTCATTCCCGGCATCACCTGGAACACGGCGGCGTCCATGCAGGCCATCGACCGTCTCAAGCAGATCCGCGATGCGCGCCAGGGCCAGCTCTGGTACAGCCACGACGCGGAGCAGCACGCGCAGAACGCCAAGACCAAAGTCTTCGACTAAAAGGCGCGCCATGGAGCCCGCCGTCGCCTTGCACCAGGTCTGCAAGTCGTTCGGATCCCGCCAGGTCCTGGAATCCCTCAGCCTGTCCGTCAGGCCGGGGGAGATCCTGGGCCTGCTGGGTCCGAACGGCAGCGGCAAGACCACCACGCTGCGCCTGATGGCGGGCTTTTACACGCCCGACAGCGGGCGCATCACGATTCGCGGACGTGAGCCCGCGCCGGGCCGCGGCAACGCCGACATCGGCTATCTGCCCGAACGCGCGCCGCTCTATGACGCGCTGACCGTCACGCAGTATCTGGAGTTCGGCGCGGGCGTCAAAGTGCAGGGCGGCGCCAGTGCGCGCCGCCTGGCCATCGAACGCGCCATCGACGGCTTCGATCTGCAGGGCGTGGCGCGCTCGGTGATCGGACGCCTGTCCAAGGGGCAGCGTCAGCGCGTGGGGCTGGCGCAGGCGGTGCTGAACGACCCGCCCGTCCTGCTGCTGGACGAGGCCACCAACGGCCTGGATCCCGTGCAGATCGTGGAAGCCCGCGCCATGATCCGCCGCTGCGCAGAAGGCCGCGCGGTGGTGTTCAGCAGCCACCTGATGCAGGAAGTCGAGGCGCTGTGCTCGCGCATTGCGATCCTGCGGCAGGGCCGGTTGGTCGAGGACCAGCCGCTGGGCGAATCGCGGTCGGCGCTGCAATTGCTGCTGGCGTTGCCCGCCGCCGGGCATGCCGCATTGCACGCGGCGTTGTCCGCGTGTCCCGGCGTGAAGGCGGTGGACATCACGCTGCTCGATGCCGGCACCAGCAAGTGGCGCGTCACGTGGGACGCCCCGGGTGCAAGCGTGACCGGCCGCCATATCGCCAGTGGAACTTCAAACGCCGCCAACAACGCCGCCAACAACGCGACCAACGCCGCCGCCTGCGACGCGGTCATGCGCACCGCGCTGGCGCACGCGGAACTGCGCGCCGTGCTGCCCGCGCAGGAAGCGGTCGAAGCCCGCCTGCTGGCGGCGCTGGCGCCTAACGATCCCCCGTTACGGAGACGCGCATGAAGGGTTTCGCGGCGTTGTACCGCAAGGAACTGCGCACCGACTTCGGCTCGCCCGTGGCGCTGGCCGTCGTGGCGGTGTTCTGGGCTTTGTCGGGCTATCTGTTCAGCTTCAACCTGTTCTTCGTCAGCACCGGGCAGATGGTGACGGCGTTTCACAACATGACCATCCTGCTGATGCTGGTGATGCCGCTGGTCAGCATGCGCGCCTTTGCCGAAGAGGCGCGGCAGGGCACGCTTGAGCTGCTGCTGACGCTGCCGCTGTCGGATTTCACGCTGGTGGCCGCCAAGTTTGCGGCCGGGCTGACCATGCTGGCGCTGATGCTGGCTGGCACGATGTCGGCGGTGCTGCCGCTGGCCTGGTACGGCCAACCGGACTACGGTCCCATCGTGGGCGGGTACATCGGCGTGTTCCTGTACGGCGCGCTGTTCCTGGCGATCGGCATTGCCGTGTCCAGCGCCTGCTCGAACCAGATCGTCGCCGCCAGCGCCACGTGGGGCATCCTCGTGCTGTTGTGGTTCATCGACTACCCGGCGGCGCTGGATGCGTTTCCGGCGTTGTCGCCTTTCTTCCAGGCCCTGTCGCTGTCGGCGCAGCACGTGGACTTCATCCGGGGCGTGCTGCCCGGACCCGCCACCGTCACGCTCGCCAGCGTGGCCGTGCTGGCGTTGATGGTGGCCGCCGTCAACCTGAAGCGCTGGAGGCTGCGATGAGCCCCGCCGTGCGCCGCGCCGGGCGGCGGCTGTCGCTGTGGTTGCCGGTGCTGGCCGTTGCCGCGCTGCTGCTGGCGCTGAACCTGTGGGCGTCGCGCCATCTGGGCCGTATCGATCTGACCGCGCAGCGCGTGTACAGCCTGGCCCCTGAAAGCCTGGAAGTCGCGCGGCAGGTGCGTCAGCCGGTCGAGGTGACGTGGTTCTACGACCTGCGCAACAAGAGCATGGTCGACGCGCTGGAACTGCTGCGCCAGTACGAACGCGAGAACCCGCTGATCCGCGTGCGCGGCGTCGACCCGGCGCTGCGCCCGGCCGAGGCGCGCGCCGCCGGCATCCAGTTCGCGGGCAGCGCGGTGCTGGCCTCGGGCGAGCGTCGCACCACCATCAACGGCGGCACCGAAACCGACTTCACCAACGCGATCATCCGCATCAGCCAGAACGGCGCGCAGACGGTCTGCTTTACGCAGGGCCATCGCGAAGCGCCGCTGGACAGCCTCACGTCGCTGGACGACCTGGAAGACCACGACCACGACGAGAACCTGGTGGCGCGTGTCGAGGTGCATGAACAGCACGGCATGGCGATGGCGCGCAACGCCTTGCAGACGCTGGGCTTTTCGACGCGCGCGGTGGGCGCGGGCACTCTGGCGCAGGCGTTGCCGCGCTGCGCCGTCGTGGTGGCTGCCGGCCCGCGTACGCCGTTTGGCGAGGACGACGCCCAGGCGCTGCGCCGCTGGACCGGCGCGGGCGGCAAGACGCTGCTGCTGCTGGAACCCGATACCCGGCACGGCCTGGACGGTCTGCTGTCGGACTTCGGCATCGCGCTGGCGCCTGGCGCGCTGGCCGATGCGGGCAGTCACTACCGCAACGATCCCGGCAGTCCGGCCGTCAGCGACTACACGCGCCACAAGATGACGCGCGGCTTGCCGCTCAGCTTCTTTCCGGGAGCGGCCGGCCTGGAACCCGCGGGCGACGCGCTGCCGCCCGGCGTGGTGGTGACGCCGCTGGCGCAGACCTCTGCCGATGCCCAGGTGCCCGGCCAGCCGCCCTCGCGCTACACGCTGATGGCGCTGGCCACGCGCAACGCGCAGGCGGCCAACGCGGACGGGGCCGCGCATCCCACGCTGCTGGTTGCGGGCGACAGCGATTTCGCCATCAACCGGCATTTCGCCACGCTGGGCAACGGCGCGCTGTTCACCAACGCCGTCACCCTGCTCGCGGGCGAGGACGCGTTGTTGACCATTCGGCCCCGGCATTACGAAAACCGCCGCGTGGAACTGACCAACCGTCAGATGCGCGCGGTGTTCTGGACCAGCACGGTGGCCTTGCCGCTGCTTGCGCTGCTGACGGGACTGCTGCTGTGGTGGAGGCGGCGGTGAACGCGCGCGCGACCCTGTGGCCGGCGCTGCTGGCGGCAGGCATCGTGCTGTCGGCGTGGCAATGGCACGAGGCCGCCGAATCGCCGGCGCATCACGACGGCCACACGCATCTGCACGACGATCGCGGCAAGCCCGCGCGGCTTTACGCCTGGGAACCCGGCATGGCTGCGCAGGTGACGCTGGCGGGTCCCGACGGATCGGTTCGACTGGCGCGCGGCCCGCAGGGCTGGACCGCCACGCCATCGGGCGCCGCAGCAGGCTTTGATGTGGCCGACTTCATCGCGCTGTTCGCGCAGACCCGCAGCGACCGCACGCTGACCCCGCAGGACGGAGAAACCTATGGCCTTGCGCCGCCGCAACTGCGCATCGACGTGCGCGATGCCGCGGGCGCGACCTTGGCAACGCTGGATGTCGGCGCGCTGGCGCCGGATGGATTAGGCCGTTATGTACGCCTGCCGGATGAGGCGCAGATCCGGATTATCCCGGACTATCAAACCCGGGCGCCGCTGGCGGCGCTGGGGGCGCCAGCCGCCACTCCATCGCTTGTTAAACCCGCCTTGCACAAAGATAAATAGGTCGCCGATGAACCCCTACCTATACTTCGCAAACATAGGACGGCGGACCGGCCCAAGCCGTTGCGGGACGGGCCTGTAAGCCAGCCATAAAAGTGCCTTCTGGCGTCTTGCGCAGCCTGCGCAGGACAGCACGGAAAGGTTGATAACGAGACAAGGGCGCGCCGGGCGCGCCCGGGGCGCAAGCCCGCACGCCGCGCGATCCTGACGGTTCGTCGCGTCCGTGCTCAGCGTATTGGGAGAAGACGCTTGACCTTGGATCTACTGCCTCTCGCCTTGGTGGACGGCGTGGCATACGCCAGTCTGCTATTCCTGGTGTCGATGGGGTTAACCCTGGTGTTCGGTGTGATGGGGATACTGAACGTTGCCCACGGCGCGTTCTACGCCTTTGGCGGCTATGCCGCGGCCAGCCTCGTCATGTTCGTGGCGCCCAAGACCGACTCCCCCATTCTTCTTTTCGCGGCGCTGTTCGTGGCGGCCATCGCCGTCGGGCTGCTGCTGGGCAGCATCATGGAATTCGTCCTGATCCGCCGCGCCCAGAACTACGATCCCATCCTCAAGCTGCTGCTCACCTTCGGCGCGTTCCTGATGCTGGAAGACATCCAGCGCATGCTGTGGGGTGCGCAACCCTATAGCGCCAGCGAAGTCGTCAACCGGCTGGGAAACATCGAGATCGGCGACATCACCTACACGACATATCAGCTTGTCGTGGTTCCCGCCACGGCGCTGCTGGCCTACGTGTGCCTGGAGTTCTTCCTGCGCCACACCAAGCTCGGCAAACAAACCGTGGCCACCACGCACCACCGCGAGGTCGCCACGTCGCTCGGCATCAACGCCAAGAAGATCGGCTACGTTACCTTCGTGATCGCGACCATCCTGGGCGCGCTGGGCGGCGCGCTGGCTTCGCCCACGACCTCGCTGGTGCCGGGGGCGGGCACGGACATGACGGTGCTGTCGTTTGCCGTTGTTGCCACCGCGGGCCTTGGCCAGATCACCGGCGCGCTGATCGCCGCGCTGCTCATCGGCATCATCCGCGCGATTGCCGTGTATGCGGCGCCGGAGCTGGAAGTCGCCGTGCCCTACATCATCATGGTGCTGGTGCTGATCATCCGCCCGCACGGCCTGTTCACCGTTGCTCAAGCGAGGACGATCTGATGAAAGTCCCTGTCCTCAGCCTGCTGGCCGCGTTGTTCACGCTGTTCCTTGGCTACACCTATTCCTGGACCATCACGCCCATCGTCATCGGCCTGACCTACGCGATCGCCGCGCTGGGCGTGTCGGTGATGGCGCGCGCCGGCCAGATCTCGTTCGGCCACGCCATGTTTGCCTGCATCTCGGCGTACACCGTGGCGTTCCTGGCCAAGGCCATGCCCGGTCTGGATGCGCTGGTGCTGATCCTGGCCGGCGTCGTCGCCAGTTTTGTCGCAGCCGTGGTCATTGGCCTGTTCGTGGTGCGTTACCGCGGCATCTTCTTCGGCATGTTGAACCTGGCGCTCAGCATGGTGCTGTTCGCGCTGCTGGGCAAGCTCTACACGCTGACCGGCGGCTCCGATGGCATGCGCATCGTGCGCCCGACCATGGCCGGCATCGTGATGGAGCGCGAATCCTTCGAACGCGCGCTGCTGGTGCTGACGCTGGTCCTGTCGCTGGTGCTGGCGTGGTGGGTGCAGCGTTACTTCCGCTCGGGCAGCGGCCAGGCGCTGTCGGCCATCAAGACTAACGAAACGCGCATCGAATACCTGGGATTTTCCGCGTACTTCATCATGTGGAAGGGCTATCTGCTGTCGGCGGTGGTGGTGGGCTTTTCGGGCGCGATCCTTGCGCTGATGCAGGGGCTGGTCACGCCGGAAATCGGCTCGTGGCTGCGCTCGGGCGAATTCGTCTTCATCACCATCCTGGGCGGGGCGGGCCACGCGGCCGGCGCTTTCCTGGGCGCCGTGGGCTTCGAATCCGTGAAGCTCGTGTCCGCCGCCTACTTCCCCGGTCTCTGGCAGTTCCTGTTGGGCCTCACGCTGATCCTGGTCATCTTCATGTTCCCCACGGGCTTCGTGGGCCAGATCACCAAGCGCATCAAATCGCGTGAACGTGCGCAGCGGCGCGCGCAGGCGCCCGTGCAGGTCGCGGCAAGGAACTGACATGAAACCCCTGATTCAAACCACCGACCTGTACCTGGCCTTCGGCGGCGTGGTGGCCGCCGACAACATCAACTTCGAGCTGCACGAGGGCGAACGCCTGGCAGTGATCGGCCAGAACGGCGCGGGCAAGACCACCTTCATCAACATCTGCACGGGGTACCTGACGCCCGCCAAGGGCAAGGTCTATTTCGACGGCAAGGACGTCACCGCCATGGCCCCGCGCAAGATCGTGCGGCTGGGCATGGGGCGCTCGTTCCAGCTGCCGCAGCTGTTCACCGAGCACACCGTGCGCCAGTGCGTGCAGATCGCGGCCGCGCGCCGCAACAAGGAACTGAGCTGGTTCCGGTCGCTGGAAAGCACCATCGACGCGCGCGAGGTGGACGCCACGCTGGACCTGGTGGGCCTCTTGCCCGACGCCGACGAAGCCTGCATCGAGCTGCCCGAAGGCAAGCGCAAGCTGCTGGACGTGGCGATGGCGCTGGCGTTGCAGCCCAAGCTGCTGATCATGGACGAGCCCACCAGCGGCGTCGCGTCGGAAGACAAGTTCGCGCTGATGGAGACCGTGATGCACGCGCTGGACGAGCGCCGCGTGACGAGCTGGTTCGTCGAGCACGATGTGGACATCGTGTCGCGCTACGCCACCCGCGTGGCGGCGTGGATCGCCGGCAAGGTGGCCGCCGACGGCTCGCCCGAGGAAGTCTTGAACAATCCGCAGATCAGAAGCGAAGTGCTGGGGGCCTGAACCATGTTGAATCTATCGGCCATCAACGTCGACCTGGCGGGCAATCGCATCCTGCGCGACGTCAGCGCCAACTTCGAAGCGTCCCGCACCATCGGCATCGTCGGGCGCAACGGCGCGGGCAAAACCACGCTCTTGCGCACCATCATGGGCCTGACGCGCATCCGCTCCGGCAGGATCGCGTTCGACGGCACCGACCTCACGTCGCTGCCCGGCCACAAGCGCGCCGCAATGAAAGTGGGCTACGCGCCCGAAGACCGCGTCATCTTCCCGACCATGACCGTCGAGGAAAACCTGCACCTGCCCTGCGAAGTGCAGGGCCAGTCCAAGGCCGAGATCCAGGCCCGCATGGACACCGTGCTGAAGGTGGTGCCGCAGCTGGAGCCCATGCTCAAGCGGTCCGGCTCCGCGCTGTCGGGCGGGCAGGGCAAGATGGTGGCGCTGGCGCGCGCCGTCATGGTCGGCACGCGGCTTTTGATGCTGGATGAACCCTTCCAGGGGCTCGCGCCCAAGCTGGCGCGCGACTACACCGAGGCGCTGGGCCGGCTCAAGGAAATGCAGCCCGACCTGTGCGTGGTCATCACCGAATCCAACGTGAAGCTGCTGGGCGACATTCCCGACCAGATATGGACGATCGAGCGCGGCTCGATCACGCTGAACTGATACCCCACGGAGACATTCCCATGACGCAGATGATTATCGGCGGCCGCCAGGTCGACGCCCAGGACGGGCGCACGATCGAGGTCGTTTCCCCCGTAGACGGCCAGGTGTTCACCACCATCCCGCGCGGCCAGCAAGCCGACGTGAACGCGGCGGTGCAGGCCGCGCGCGACGCGCTGGAAGGCGAATGGGGCGACATGACGGCGCTGGAACGCGGCCGGCTGCTGATGCGCCTGGGCGAAAGCGTGCTGGCGCACCACGAGGAACTGGCGCAACTGGAATCGCGCGATACCGGTAAGCCCATGTCCACCGCGCGCGGCGACATCACCGTGCTGGCCCGCTACTTCGAGTTCTACGGCGGCGCGGCGGATAAGGTGCACGGCCAGACCATCCCGTTCCAGAAAGACTATTCGGTGCAGCTCATCCGCGAACCGCTGGGCGTCACCGCGCACATCATTCCGTGGAACTACCCCGCGCAGATGTTCGGCCGCAGCGTGGCGCCGGCGCTGGCCATGGGCAACGCGGCAGTGGTCAAGCCCGCCGAAGACGCCTGCCTGTCGATCATCCGCGTGGCCGAACTGGCGCTGGAAGTCGGCTTTCCGCCGGGCGCGCTGAACATTGTTTCGGGCCTGGGCGAAGAGGCCGGCGCCGCGCTGTCGCGCCATCCGGGCATCAACTTCATCACCTTCACCGGCTCCAACGAAGTAGGCGTGCTGGTTCAGCAGGCCGCTGCACTGAACGCGGTCAAGTGCGTGCTGGAGCTGGGCGGCAAGTCGGCGCACATCGTTTTTGACGACGCCAACTACAAGCTCGCCATTTCGGCCATCGTCAAGGGCATCGTCCACAACACCGGCCAGACCTGCACTGCGGGCAGCCGGCTACTGGTGCAAAAGGGCATCTACGACGACTTCATGCAGGCGCTGGGCGAGGAATTTTCCAAGGTGCGCGCGGGCACGCCGGACATGGACCTGACCTGCGGCCCCGTCGTCAACAAGGCGCAGTACGACCGCGTCAACCGCTACATCGCCAAGGGTCTCTCTGAAGGCCTGCAGGTCGCGGCCGAAGGCGGCATCGCCGACGGCGTGCCCCAGGGCGGTTTCTTCGTCAAACCCACGCTCTTTGCCGCCACCAGCCACGACAGCGACCTGCTGACGCAAGAAATCTTCGGCCCCGTGCTGGTCGCGCTGCCCTTCGCGGATGAGGCCGAGGCCATCCGTCTTGCCAACGCCACCGACTACGGCCTGCTGGGCGCGGTGTGGACCGAGAACGGCGGACGTCAGCAGCGCGTGGCGCGCGGCATCAAGTGCGGCCAGGTCTACATCAACGGCTTCGGCGCGGGCGGCGGCGTCGAGCTGCCCTTCGGCGGTGTCAAGAAAAGCGGCCACGGCCGGGAAAAAGGCTTCATCGCGCTGGAAGAGATGAGCACGACCAAGACCCTGATTCAGTTCTATGGCGAGTGATCGCCGCGCATCATACGGAGACAGAAAATGAGCCAGTTGCAAGGCAAGGTTGCGATCGTCACGGGCGGGGGCAACGGTTTCGGCGAGGGCATCGTCAAGCTGTACGCCAAGGAAGGCGCCAAGGTCGTGATCGCGGACATCAATAAAGAGGCCGCCGACCGCGTGGCTGCTGAAGTCGGCGATGCCGCGCTGGCGGTGAAGGCCGATGTGTCCAGCCGCGCCGACATCGACAACGTGGTGCGCGCCGCGCTCGACAAATTCGGCGCCGTGGACATCGTGGTCAACAACGCCGCCATCACCCACAAGAACCAGCCGATGCTGGACGTGGACGAGGCCACGTTCGACCGCATGTTCGACATCAACGTGAAGTCGATCTATCACATGGCCCAGGCCGTCGTGCCCGTCATGCGCAAGCAAAAGCGCGGCGTGATCCTGAACATCGGATCGACGGCCGGCATCCGGCCGCGCCCCGGCCTCAGTTGGTACAACGCGTCCAAGGGCGCGGTCAACGTGCTGTCCAAGTCGATGGCCGTGGAGCTGGGCGGCGAAGGCATCCGCGTCAACGCCATCTGCCCGGTCATGGGCGTGACCGGCATGTTCGAACTCTTCATGGGCCTGCCCGACACGCCGGAGAACCGCGCGAAATTCGTGTCGACCATTCCGCTGGGCCGCTTCTGCCAGCCGTCCGACGTGGCCGCGGCCGCGCTGTTCCTGGCCAGCGATGCGGCCGAGTTCATCACCGGCGTGGAGTTCCCCGTCGACGGCGGACGCACGGTGTAGGTTTGGACGCCGGCTTGCCGCGGGATCGCGGCATGCCGGATGCCGCGACCGCCCGCGGTCCGGATCACTTCTGTGGATGAAGACGCATGAAAATCAAAGCGGCGTTATTGCGGCAAGTGGGGGTCGAAGGACCGTACGCGCTGACCCGGCCCCTGACCATCGCAGATATCGAGCTGGACCCGCCCGGGTTCGGCGAGGTGCTGGTCAGAATCCGTGCGGCCGGGCTGTGCCATTCGGACCTGTCGGTCATCAACGGCGACCGGCCGCGCGGCGTGCCGATCGTGCTGGGGCATGAATCGTCCGGCGAAGTCGTGGAAACCGGACCGGGCGTCTCGGACCTGAAGGCCGGCGATCACGTTGCCATGGTGTTCGTGCCCAGTTGCGGCTGCTGCAACCCCTGCATGGAAGGCCGGCCCGCGCTGTGCGAGCCCGGCGCCGTCGCCAATACGAAGGGCACGCTGCTGGGCGGCGAGCGCCGCCTGCATATCGGCGACGAATACATCAACCATCACACGGGCGTGTCCTGCTTCGCGGAATACGCCGTGGTGTCGCGGCGCTCGTGCGTCAAGGTGAACGTCGAACTCAGCCACCGCGAGGCGGCGCTCTTCGGCTGCGCCGTGCTGACCGGCGCCGGCGCCGTCATCAACCGTGCGCGCATCAAGGTGGGCGACACGGCCGCGATCGTGGGGCTGGGCGGCGTGGGCCTGAGCGCGCTGCTGGCCGCCGTTGCCGCGGGCGCGCGCCGCGTGGTCGCCATCGACCTCAGCGACGAGAAGCTGGCGCTGGCGAAAGAGCTGGGCGCCACGCACCTCGTCAACCCGAAGCAGGTCAAGACCGACGACGACCTCATGGATCTGGCGGGCGGCCGCGTGGACTTCGGCTTCGACATGGCGGGCGCGGTGCCGGCCTTCGAGACCGCCTACAAGCTCACGCGCCGCGGCGGCGCCACGGTGACGTCCGGCCTGCCCAACCCCAAGTTCAGCTTCCCGCTGTCGCTGTCGCAGATGGTGGGTGAAGAGCGCGAGATCCGGGGCAGCTACCTGGGCTCGGGCGTGCCCGCCATCGACATCAGCCGCTACATCGACCTGTACAAGGCCGGCCGCCTGCCGGTGGACCGGATGATGGGCCAATCGTTTTCGCTGGACCAGATCAACGAGGGGTTCGATCACCTCGCCACCGGCGGCAGCCTGCGCGACGCCATCGTTTTCTAAGGGCACAGACCCGATCAACAACACTGGAGACAACACCATGAAGACCTCAAGACTGGCGTCCCTCTTGGGCGCTACCCTGCTGTCGGGCCTGGCCACGCTGGCCATCGCCGCCGACAAGCCCAAGGAATTGAACGTCGGCATCTCGACCTTCCTGTCGGGCTCGGCGTCCGTGTTCGGCGTGCCGGCCCGCGACGCGGCCGACATCCTGATCGAAGAGATCAACGCCAACGGCGGCATCGACGGCGTGAAGATCGTGCCCAGCTACATCGACGAAGGCGGCGGCGGCGAAAAGCTGCTGTCCGAATACCGGCGCCTGGCCGAAGGCGGCACGCGCGTGATGCTGTCGGCCATTTCCAGCGGCCACTGCAACATCGTCGCGCCCGTGGCCGAGGACCTGAAAGTGCTGAACGTGCTGTGGGACTGCGGCACGGAAAAGGCGCTGGAAGGCAAGAAATACAAGTACGTCGTGCGCACGCAGGCCAACGCCACCACCGAGATGGTCGCGCAGGTGCTCTACCTGATGAAGGTGAAGCCCGACTTCAAGACCATCGCCATCGTCAACCAGGACTACGCCTGGGGCCGCGATTCGCGCGACATCTTCCTGGCCGCGCTCAAGAAGTTCAAGCCGGACGTCAAGGTCGTCGCCGAGATGTTCCCCAAGTTCGGCGCCGCCGACTTCTCCACCGAAATCAGCCGTTTGCAGGCGCTGCGCCCGGATGTGATCGTCTCCACGTCATGGGGTGGCGACCTGGACAACTTCGTGCGCCAGGCCTCGCAGCGCAACCTGTTCAAGAACTCCACCTTCGTGCTGTCGCTGGCCGAAAGCTCGCTGGAACGTCTGGGCAACGCCCTACCGGAAGGCGTCCTGGTCGGCGCACGTGGCGACCATTACTTCCTGCATCCGGAAACCAAGGACGATCCCAAGCACCAGGCCTTCGTGAAGAAATTCCACGACAAGACCGGCGCCTATCCGATCTACTCGGTCTATCACATGGTGCAAGGCATCAACGGCCTGAAGGCCGGCTACGAAAAGGCCATCAAGGACAACGGCGGCAACTGGCCCACGCCTGAACAGGTGGCGGCGGCGATGCACGACGTCAGCTTCAAGGGCTATGGCCGCGAGATCCAGATGCACCGCGCCGATGGCCAGGCGTTGGAAGCGCAGCTGTTCGGCGTGACCAAGAAGAGCGACAAGTACCCGTTCAAGGTGCTGGCCGACATCACCATCGTGCCGGCTGAACTGGTCACGCCCGGGGTGACGGATACGTCGATGGCGTGGATCGAAAAGAGCCTGACGCCTGATGTATTGAAGAGCGACCAGATCAAGGTGTTCCCGAACTGATCGGGACGGACAGCGCAAGCAGCATTGTGTGGTGCAGGGATAGCCCCGGCGTGCGCGCCGGGGCGTTTTTTTGCTACAGCTCCAGCACCACCTTCTTGCCCCCGCACGATCGCGAGCAGCAGGCCATCATCTTGTTGTTCGCCTCGCGTTCCGCGCGCGTCAGCACCACGTCGCGATGGTCGATGTCGCCTTCCAGCACGCGCACCTCGCACGATCCGCACAACCCTTCCTCGCAATCGCTCTGCACATCGATATTGGCGCCGCGCAATGCGGTCAGCAGCGTCTGGTCCGCGGGCACGTTGAGGACAATCCCCGAATCCTTCAGCACTACCTCAAAGGCCTGTTCCTTCGACGGATCGAGCGTGCCCAGCGTGGAATGGAAGTGCTCCACCCGCAGCGTATCCTCCGGCCATGCCGCGCAGCAGCCGGCCAGCGCATCCAGCAGAGCCTGCGGACCGCATGCATAGACCTGCGTGCCGGCGCGCGGCTCGGCGAGCAGGGCGGCATAGTCCGCGCGAGTGCCCTCGTCCTTGACGTGCAGATGCAGGCGATCTCCGTGCAGCGAGGCCAGTTCGTCCGCCAGCGCCATGCAAGCGCGCGAGCGACCGCTGTAATGCAGTTCGTAGTCCAGCCCCAGCTCTCGCGCACGCCGCGCCATGGCGCTGATGGGCGTGATGCCGATGCCGCCCGCGATCAGGATGAGTTTTGAAGCCGATTCGTCCAGACGGAAGTGATTGCGTGGTCCACGAATGCGCAGGCGCGCGCCGGGCGTGGCGTTCGCGTGCATCCAGGCGGAACCGCCGCGGCCATCTTCTTCGCGCAGCACGGCAATTTCAAAGACGCCGGTCTCGGCCGGATCGCCGCACAGCGAATACTGACGTGACAGGCCGGTATCGCCGCATTCCACATCGATGTGAGATCCGGGCGACCAGCGGGGCAGGGGCTTGCCGTCCGGCGACACCAGGCGCAGCCGCACGATGCCGTCGGCCGCCGCTTCTGCGCTGTGCACCACGACCGGCCGGGTGATGGCGTGTGAGGACGGCTCGCCAATGCGCACGGGGTGCCTGTTCTCCAGCAACGAAGGATTCGCACGTTCCGGATTCTGCGCCGGATCCCATTCAACCCAGAGATGTTCCGGGCCGCGGAACGAAGTGTTCGGCACATACGTAAACGCCTGTTCCGCCAGCTTCAGATGGGGCAGGCGGCGCGTCAGCTCTTCCAGGAAGATCTGCATCTCCATGCGCGCCAGATTCTTGCCCATGCACTGGTGCGAGCCATACCCGAAGGTGAGCTGGTCGCTGGCGTTTTCGCGGCGGATGTCGAAGAGGTCGGCGTCTTCAAACTGGCCCTCGTCATGGTTGGCCGACGAGGTCACGATCAGCAGCTTGGAGCCGGCCGGAATCGCCACGCCCGCGATCTCCACGTCGCGCGTCGCCAGCCGCCGCCAGGCAGCCACTGAGCCGTTGTGCCGCAGGCATTCCTCGACCGCGTTCGGGATCAGGTTCGGGTCCTCGCAGATCTCGCGCCAGGCCTGGGGATGCTGCAGCAGCAGCTTGATCGCGTTGGCCGACGCGTTGGCGGTGGTCTCGTGCGCCGCCACGATGCCGGCCATCATCATCGAATGCAGGTACGAGTCGGTGACCACCTCCGGATGGGTCTGCTGCTTGCGCAGGCCGTATTGCATCCAGCCGGGACCGGACGGATCCTGCCGCATCTTGTCCAGGATCTTGCCGGCCAACTGCCAGAAATTGCCGACCGCGTGGGCGACGGCAACCTGTTCTTCCGGCTTGGGCCGGCCCCAGGTGTTCACCGTGTGCGCGATGGAATACTGGCGCAGCAGATCCATGTCTTCTTCGGGCACGCCCAGGAAGTGCAGCGCCACCGTCAGCGGCACTTCCCACAGCATCTGGTCCACGAGATCGGCGCGGCCGTCGTCGATGAAGCGGTCCACGTAGTCGCGCGTCAGGCGTCGCACCATCGGTTCGTGGTGCTTCAATTCTTCAGGCGTGAACGGGTCCATCAACACGCGGCGGCGCGGCATGTGCGCGGGCTCGTCCTCGTTCACCAGCGTGCGATTCATGGCATAGCCGTACGACGCCAGCACCGCGTTGGCCTCCGGCCCCGTCGGCGTGATCTTCTCCAGCGCGATGGAGGGGCTGAAGGTGATGTTGTCGCGGAAGATCGCCTTGATGTCGTCGTAGCGCGTCACGACCCAGTAACCCAGTTGCGGGCTGTAGAACACCGGCTCTTGCTCGCGCGCCCAACGCACGTATTCCGGCGGGTCTTGCTGGTAGCCGTCGCCAAAGGGATCGAACGCGGCGGCGCGCGCGCTGACCGGGCAGCCAGTCGGGCTCTGCGCCGCAGCCAGCGCAGCGTGATCGATGGGACAGCCCGAGGGGCGCGGGGTAGCGGATGCTTGGTTCATGAGGTCGTTCCGTGTGTTCGTCTTGCGGGCCCGCCGCGGGTTCGGCGTTTGGTGCGCGGCATACGATGTGCGGCGGGCCGGTGATGCGGGTTCAGCGTGATGCCGTGAGCGTGATCCTCAGTCCAGCGTGATGCCCAGATCCTTGATCAGCTTCTGCCAGCGGGCGCGCTCGGCGGTCAGCATCTCGGCGTACTGCGCAGGCGTGTTGCCGATCGGCTCGATGCCGAACTCCACCAGACGCTGGCGGGTGGCCGGGTCATTGATGGTCGCAACCACTTGCTTGTTCAGCGCATCGATCACGGGCTTGGGCGTCGCGGCCGGCACCACCACGCCAACCTGCGCCGCGGCTTCCACGTTCTTCAGGCCGATTTCGGCAAAGGTCGGCACGTCGGGCAGTTGCGGCAGGCGGGTCGGATTGGCGACCGCCAGCGCCTTCACCTTGCCGCCGTTGATGAAGCCGGCGCCAGCGGCCAGATCCACCATCATCGCGGGCACCTGCCCGCCGGCCACGTCCGCCAGGGCGGGTGACGCGCCGCGGTAGGGCACGTGCGTCAGGGTCAGACCCGCTTCAACCTTCAGCAATTCCATCGCCAGGTGGTGCGGGCTGCCCGCGCCGGCCGACGCGTAATCCAGGCCTTCCTTGCGCGCCTTGGCTTCCGCCAGGAATTCCTTGGCCGAGTTGACCTTCATGGCCGGACCCACCACCAGGATCATCGGAAACCGTCCCATCAGCGTGACGGGCGCCAGATCCTTCGCCGGGTCGTACGACAGCTTCTTGTAGAGGGCCGGGTTGAACACCAGCGTGCCGTTGTCGGCGGACAGCATCGTGTAGCCGTCGGCCGGGGCGCGCGCCGTTTCCGACGCCGCAATCGCCGTGTTGCCGCCCGGCTTGTTCTCGATCACCACCGGCTGGTGCAGGCGCCCCGTCAATCCCTGCCCGATGCTGCGGGCCAGGAAATCCGACCCGCCGCCCGCGGCGTACGGCACGATCCAGCGCACGGGCTTGGACGGGTAGTCGGCCGCCGCCTGCTGCGCGGACGCGCTGGCACAAGCCAGCAGGGGCAGGGCCATCAGGCCGGCCAGGATGTGGTGTTTAACACTGCGCATGGACAAGTCTCCTCGTTGTGGAATGTCAAAAGTGCATTCCTTATTTGCGTAAAGCATATACGCAATGCGTAATTTTTGAAGAAGGGTTAACCTTAGTGCCGCTCCAGGCTTTCGATCCCTCGTTTGCCGGCGAGCGTCTGCCCCGGAGCTGTATTTCCCTATGAGCAAAGCCGCCTTGCCGCCTGAATCCGACCTCGAATCTGAACAGGATCCGGCCGCCCGGCCGCGCGAGCGACGTCAGCGGGTCCAGGCCGCCGAGACCGGCATGTCTGTGCTGAAAGGGCTCGCTCGCCTGGGTGGCCGCGCCAGCCTCACGGCCTTGGCGGCCCACGTCGGCGAAAGCCCCGCCAAGGTCCACCGCTACCTGATGAGCCTCATCGCCGAAGGCCTGGTCGACCAGGAAGTGGCGACGCAGCAATATCACCTGGGCCTTGAAGCGCTTTATGTCGGGGTAGCCGCCATGCGCCAGGCCGACCCCCTACGCATCGGCGAACCCGCGCTCGTGCGCCTGCGCGAAAGCCTGGCCGTCACGTGCTTCATCGCCGTCATGGGCAACAAGGGTCCGACCATCGTGCGATTCGAGGAGCCCGGCCTGCCGGTCACCGTGAACGTGCGCGTGGGGTCGGTGCTGTCGATGCTGTGGTCGGCGACGGGCCGGGCATTTCTGGGCCTGCTGGACGAGGCGCCGGTGCGGGCGCTGGCGGAAGCCGAACTGGCCGGCGCGCCGGCCGAGCAGCGCGCGCTGCTGGATCGCGACGATCCCATCGGCGTCTTGCGCCGCGATGTTCGGGCGGCGGGGTGCGCCACCGTGAAAGACACCAATCTGCGCGGCATCAGCGCCGTGTCGGCGCCCCTGTATGACCATACCGGCCGGGTCTGCGCGGTATTGACCGCGCTGGGCGCGACGGGCGGGTTCGACGTGTCCGAGGGCGGGGCGGTGGTGGCCGCGGTTAAGCGCGAGGCGCTGGCGGCCAGCGTGGCGTTGGGGTATGTGGCGGGGTGATTCTGCGCAGAAGCCCTGCAGATTCAGACCAATCCTCATCGACACCCAAGTCGCTCCTTGCGACATTGTTCGCTGGTTAGCGGATGGGTGAACACATGTTCGACGAATCAAGTGTTGTTGGTGCGAGGCGCCAGTTGGATGGGCAGGGCGAACCATTCGCTAGGGTCGCGCCTGATACAAAAATTTGTATAATTGCGCTTTGAACGCGCCGCGTGAGGTTGAATTCGTTGGCGGCGCGCTGGACGATCTACGCGCGTTGCCGCTCTCGGCTCGGCGTGAGGCCGGTTACCAAATCGATCGCGTGCAGCGCGGGTTGGAGCCTGACGATTGGAAGCCGATGAGTACGGTCGGACCCGGAGTCAGGGAGATACGGATTCGTGACGTGACGGGCGCATTTCGCGTTCTCTACATCGCGAAATTTGCCGAGGTGGTCTATGTGCTCCATTGCTTCCAGAAAAAATCGGAAAAAACCAGCAAGGTTGTCCTGGATCTGGCCGCAAAGCGTTACCGGCACTTGTTGAAGGAGCTGAAACCGTGAGCAAGCAACGATACGAAAGCGTGTGGGACGCAATCGAGAGCACGCCGTCGGAAGCGGAAAACATGAAGTTGCGTTCCGTCCTCATGATGGCTTTGACGAGTCACCTTGCGCAGTCGGGGATGAGTCAGGCTCAGGCTGCCCGCCTGTTCGGCGTAACGCAGCCTCGCGTGTCGGATCTGATGCGCGGCAAGATCAATCTGTTTGGGCTGGATGCGTTGGTCAACATGGCGGCGGCCGCCGGCTTGCGTGTGGAAATGCGCCTGCACGAGGCTGCGTGAACACCCTCTCGTTTTGCGGAGCCGGCGTTACCGCCCCACCTCCAACTTCCCCAACGCATCCCTGAAATCCGGATACTCCTTCAGAAACGCCTGATTCCGCTCGAACCTCCCGAGCAGCCGATCATCGATCGTCAAATTCAACACCGTCTCCCGATCCCACACCCTGGGCCGACGCTTCACCGGAATCGGCACCTTCTCCGTGAACTCCTTGTACGAATCATGTGGTTCGCACTGTTCATAATCGGTCGAGATCCGCTGCACCGTCCCTGTCTCCAGTCCCGCCTGCCGCGCCTTTTCCTGCAGCCATGCCGCCGGCAGCGTCTGCAAGCTCCCATCCTGATATCCGCCGCCCACATCGGAATGCGCGCCGATGAACCAGCGCTGTTCCACGGGCAGGTGCGCCGGCCGTGGCGGTGAACCCGCGCGACGAGTCCATAGCGTGGGAAAGTACGGCTCGCGGTATTCGTTGGTGGCGATGGCGTGGTAGGCGTTCAGGACGTGGTTGCTCAGTTCCGTGTCGTGGAAGTTGTAGAAACTGGAGAAGCCGGGAAATGACACGCCGCCGACGGGAATGCCGAGGCTGCCGACGGTGTCCCAGACGCCGACAAAGTGCAGGTCGGTGTCGCGGGAGAAGCGGTCGCGGAAGGCGGCGGCTTCCAGGGACGATGGGGTGCAGTCGTCGCGGTACAGCGCGTAGGCTTCCGAGACATTGTTTTCGGTGGGTTCGTTGAGCAAGCCGCACTTACGCACCATGCCCGCCAGGCTGCGGGCGGAGTAGGCGCCGCGGCTGAAGCCGAAGAGGAAGATGCGGTCGCCGGGCTCGTGGCGCTGGCAGAGCCAGCGGTAGCCTTCGCGGATGTTGGCCGACAGGCCTGCGCCGAACGCGCCGCCCATGAATTTGTCGATGGCGGACCACAGGCCCTGGCCTTGTGTCCCCACGCCCTCGATGTAGAGCGTTTCCTGCGTGCTGGTCTCGGGCGCGGCTTTGTAGAGCTCGTAGACGTTGGTGCGGTCGTTGGGTTCGTTCCACGTACCGTCGAAGAATACGGCGAGGTTCTTCACCATGATCGTCTCCCCACACACAGATAAAGGCTTGCGATACCTATGCTGCCGGCTGGGACAACGCCTGCGTGAGGCAAGCTAGCACGCGGCGTGTCGAAGGCAGGGCGCGGGGTTTCCCTGCTGCATGTTCGTACACCACCTTTCTGCCTAGCCCCGCGGGCGCGACATTGCGTGCTGGCGGCATTCTGCGCGGCGTACCGTTTTCAAGAGTACGCCTTTACTACCACATCAGGAGCCATCCGAAGCGGTTGCGGATGGTATCCAGGACAAGAAAAAAAGCGGCCCGGAGGCCGCCGTAGCAAACAGGGACAATCCCCGCTTCAGACGATCTGGAATTGCACATCGATGTTGTCGCGAATCGCGCGCGAATAAGGGCACAACTGGTGCGCCGATTCGACCAGCAACTGCTTCTGCTCGCCGGTCAATCCCGGCAGCGAAACGGCCAGCGTGACGCCGAGCGCGAAGTTGGCGCCGTTATCGACCTTGCCCAGCGACACGCTGGCGTCGATGGCGATATCGCGCGGCACGGTGATGTTGTGAGTGGCGCCGGCGCGCTTGATCGCGCCCATGAAGCAGGCCGAGTAGCCCACGCCAAAAAGCTGTTCGGGATTCGTGCCGGGCTTGCCGGATCCGGGTGTGCTCAGCGTGACGTCCAGCGCGCCGTCGCTGCTGCGTCCCGCGCCTTCGCGGCCGGCGGTGGTGTGGGTGTGGGCGGTGTAGAGAACCTGCTCGAGTTGCTTGGCCATGATGACTCCAGGAAGATCGGCGCGGCGTGGCCGTGCCTGTGGTTGAGAGCCTGCATTGCATCAAGCGGCTGTATCGGTCATGTGTCGGCGCCGGCGCGGGATGGCATCACCGCGTATCCAGGACCGGTCCGGATACGCTGCGATACAAACCGCCGTCATTGGCGGGCGCGGCGGCATTGGAGTATGTTGCGCGCTGGCGGCACGGGCCGCATTACGCAACGATCAAGCAACGATCAAGCAACGATCACGGAAAAAGCACACATCATGGGACGTCTCGCCATCCTGGGCGCGCTGCACGAAGAAATCGCCGACCTGCTGGCGGCCATGGATCCCGGCGCCGAAACGCGCCGCATCGCCATGCGCGATTTTCAGGTGGGCACGCTGTGGGGCACGCCCTGCGTGATCGCGCTCAGCCGTATCGGCAAGGTGGCCGCGGCGGCGACGGCGTCCATCGTCATCCAGGAGTTCGGCGTGTCGCGCGTGCTGTTCACGGGCCTGGCGGGCGGGCTGCATCCGCAGGTGCGCGTCGGCGATATCGTCGTGGCGGATGCCTTGATGCAGCACGACATGGACGCGCGGCCCTTGTTCGGCCGCCACGAAATCCCGCTGCTGGGGCGCGAGCGCTTCGATGCCGATGCCGCGCTGAGTGCATTGCTGCTGGATAGCGCACGCGACTTCGCGGCCAAGGGCGGTTTACCGGGCGCGGCCGCCCAGCCGCGCGTTCACCACGGCCTGATCGCGACCGGCGACATTTTCGTCAACGACAACGATCTGGCGCACGAGCTGCGCCAACGCCTGCCCGACGCGCTTTGCCTGGAAATGGAAGGTGCAGCGATGGCGCAGGTGTGTCACGAGTTCGGCGTGCCGTTTGCCGTGATGCGCGTGATCTCCGACAGCGCCGATCACGCGGCCAAGACGGACTTCACGGACTTCCTGGTGAACCTGGCACGGCTGTACACCGCCGGCATCCTGAAGCCGCTGCTGCAGTCGGGCGCGCTGCGCGACGCCTGACGATCAACGCTACGCAACCAGCGGCGCGATCCTGACTTCCGCAGACAAGCCGCCGCCTTCGCGGTTGGCAAGGATCAGCCTGCCGCCCAGCGCCTGTGCAAGCTGATGCGCAATGGCCAGTCCAAGTCCCGTCCCGCCCGTGTCCCGATTACGAGAGCTTTCCAGCCGGTAAAACGGTTGCAGCACCGCGTCCAGTTCGTCTGCCGGGATGCCCGGGCCGCGATCCAGCACATGGATGGATAGCGTCGCGTCGTCCCGTGCCGCCACACGCACTTCGGCGGCGCCCGCGAACTTCAGCGCGTTGTCGATGAGATTGCCCAGGATGCGCCGCAAGGCATGGGGACGCGTCAACAGCGGCGGGACGGCGTCGCCCGACAGGGACACGTCCTTGCCCGTGTCCTGATAGTCGCAAACCAGACTGTCCAGAAAGGCATTCAGGTCGATCCGCGCAGGCTGCTCGGTCTTGCCGTGGGCGCTGCGCGCATAGTCGATGCCTTCGCGCACCAGCCGCTCGACTTCGTTCAGGTCCTGCGCCAGCTTGTCCCGGTCAGCGGACGCATCCATGAACTCCGTGCGCAGTTTCATGCGGGTGATGGGCGTCTGCAGGTCGTGCGAGATGGCGCCCAGCATCTGCATGCGCTCGGCCAGATGCGCGGCGATGCGGTCCTGCATGGCATTGAAGGCGACGGCGGCGTGCGCGACTTCGGCCGGGCCGGCCTCGTCGAGCAGCGGGCTTTTGTGGTCGGGATCCAGTTCCTCGGCGGCGCGGGCCAGGCGGGTCAGCGGACGCACGGCCAGTCGCACGGCCAGCCAGGCACAGCCGGCCAGCAGCAGCAACTGCACGCCCAGCACGCCAAACAGCCACGGCGCCGGCCGCATCCGCAGCAGTTCGATGTCCAGAATCGCGGGCTGACCATCGGACAGCACGACACGCGCCTGGATGTGGCGCGGATCGTCGGCCATGGCTCGGACCGTGACGGGACGCTCCGGCCCCAGCGCGGCCTCGATCGACTGCGCGGCGGTGCGCGCGGCGTCCAGGGAAAGCGGCTGGTCGGCCTTGCCGTCGCCCAGCAGATACTGGCGGTTGTTGCTGGACAGGCGCGGCAGCCAGGCGGCGCGCTCGGCGGCGGGCAGGCGGTCCAGGATGTCCATGGCGATGGCGACGTCGCGTTCCAGGTCGCCCAGCATCATGTTGCGGGTGGCGCTGTAGCGTTCGTAGAACAGCGAGGCGAACGACAAGCCGTACGCCAGGATCAGCCCCGCCACGAAGATCAGGAACAGCCGCGCGACCAGCGTGCGGGGCCAGGCGTGACGGCGCGGCGCGGCTGCACTCACGGTTCGCCTTCCGAGACTTCCACCGCCGCGGAAAACACGTAGCCTTCGCTGCGCACGGTCTTGATGTACAGGGGTTCGCGCGCATCTTCGCGCAGGCGCTGGCGCAGGCGGCTGACCAGGAGGTCGATCGAACGTCCGAAGAAGTCGGCGTCGCGGCCCTGCGTCAGGTTCAGCAGCTGGTCGCGGTTCAGCACGCGCTGCGGGTGGTCCAGAAAGACGCGCAGCAGCCGGTACTCCGCGCCGCTGAGCGCCACGATGGTGCCTTCGGCGTCCAGCAGGTGCCGCGCCGTGGTGTCCAGCCGCCAGTTTCCAAAGCTGATCTCGCGGCCCGGCTCGGTCACCTGAAAGTTGGGCGGCAGCATGCGCGTGCGGCGCAGGATGGCCTTGATACGCGCCAGCAGCTCGCGCGCCACGAACGGCTTGACCAGGTAATCGTCCGCGCCCATCTCCAGGCCCAGTACGCGGTCCATGTCGTCGCTGCGCGCCGTCAGCATCAGGATCGGGATGCGGCGGTGCTTGCCGCTGCGCAGTTCGCGGCACAGCACCAGGCCATCGTCGCCGGGCATCATGATGTCCAGCACGATCAGATCGACCGTCAGGTTCTCAAGCAGTTGCCGCATCTGCCGTCCGTCGGCGGCCAGCGTGACGGTCAGGCCGTTCTTGCGCAGAAAGCCGCCGGCCAGTTCGCGGATCTCGCGATCGTCGTCCACGATCATGACGTGGTCTATGTGGTCCATCTGCGGGTGCCTTCCTGGTGGGTGATGGCGCGCCCGGCGCGCCGGCGGGGTTCCGGAATTCTATAGGGCTAGCGCTCGCCCGGGGGCAGGGGATCGCGGCGCGGGCGGGTGTTGGAGATGAGCTGGCATTGGAAGGGCTTGGCGGCCTCGGCGGTGAAGCCGCCAAAGAGCAGCAGCAGGACGGCAAGAAAGCGTTTCATGAGGGACTCCGTTGCGGGGTGTGATCGGTTTATAGCGCCGGGCCGCCCGCGGAGTGTGTCGTACTGTATACGCCCTGGCGGCGGATACACGCGCTTGAAAAAATCCGCCGATCCGGCACATGCCGGATACGTGCCACGGGTGCAATGGGGTCACTTTCCAAAGGACGACCCCCATGGACCTCATCAACACCCCCATCGCGTTGCTTGCCGGCATGCTGACCATTGCGTCTCCCTGCGTGCTGCCCCTGTTGCCCGTGCTGCTGGGCACCTCGCTGGAACGGTCCGGCCGCCTGCGCCCCTTGTTTGTCGTGTCCGGCTTCGTGCTGGCGTTCGCCGGCCTGGGCATTGCCCTCAGCCTCATTTCCAATCTGAATGAACACGTGCATGAAGCCGTGCGCTCGACCTCGATCGTCCTGCTGGCGCTGTTCGGCCTGGTGCGGATCTGGCCCGACCCTTACGACCGGCTGATCGCCCGCGTCGGCGGCCCGTTGCAGCGCCTGGCGGCGGCGGGCGGCACGGGCAGTGGCAATGCGGGCGGCTTTGTGCTGGGTCTGTCGCTGGGCGCCGTGTGGACGCCGTGCGCGGGGCCGGTGCTGGCTTCGATCCTGGTGCTGGCGGCCAAGGCGCAGGACCTCGTGCAGTCCAGCACGCTGCTGCTGGTGTTCGCCATCGGCGCCGGCGTCCCGATGCTGGTGATCGCCTACGGCGGGCAGGCCATCGCCACCCGGGTGCGCGGCCTGTCGCGCTACACGCAGCGCTTGCAGCAGGGCTTTGGGGTGCTGCTCGTCCTGACCGCCATCGCCATTTACTTCCAGTACGACGTCCTGGCCTATGCCTGGATCACCAACCTCTTCGCCTGACCCTCAAGGAGATAACCATGTTTGCCACGTTCAAGAAGATTGCCCTGGGCGCGCTGATCGGCGCCTGCCTGATGCAGGGCGCCGCGCAGGCCGCCCCGGCCGCCGCACCCCCGGCCCCGGAATTCACCGGCATCGAAAAATGGCTCAACAGCGAGCCGCTGACGATGGAATCGCTGCGTGGCAAGGTCGTGCTGGTGGATTTCTGGACCTACACCTGCATCAACTGCATCCGCACGCTGCCGTACGTCACGAGCTGGTATCAGAAGTACAAGGATCAGGGCCTGGTCGTCGTGGGTGTGCACACGCCGGAGTTTCCGTTTGAACGGTCGACCCCGAATGTGGAAAAGGCGCTGCAACGCTTCGGCATCACGTATCCGGTCGCGCAGGACAACCGCTACGCCACCTGGACCGCCTACCGCAACCAGTATTGGCCCGCGGCGTACCTGATCGACAAGCAGGGCAAGGTGGTCTATAGCCACTTCGGCGAAGGCCGGTACAAGGAGACCGAGGCGGAAATCCAGCGGCTGCTGGCCCAACCCGGCTGAGCCCGGACCAAGGCCCGCAGGAAACCCGGGCCAATCCCCCCGCCAAACCCCGCGCAAACCAGATATGCGATCCCGCGCATAGCCCCGGCCCCGCCCCGCGCCTACCATGCTGCAAACACAAGAACGAAGTTTGGAGACAGCATGAAGATCGTTAGCGCGCTGACCGCGGCCGGGCTTTTGCTCGGCGCGGGTCTGTTTTCCGCGGCTGGGGCCGCGGGTTCCTATCCCGACCGGCCCCTGCGGCTGGTCGTTCCCTTTCCGGCCGGCGGCGCCACCGACCTGATGGCTCGGGCGCTGGCGCAAGGGCTGGGCGAGAAGCTGGGCCAGTCCGTGGTGGTGGAAAACCGGGGCGGGGCGGGGGGCTCGATCGGGGCCGAGGCGGTGGCGACCGCCGCGCCGGACGGCTACACCCTGCTGTATTCGACGATGGGCGTGCTGACGATCAACCCGTCGCTGTACGCCAAGCTGCGCTATGACCCGCAAAAGAGCTTTGCGCCGGTATCGCTGACCAACCTGACCGCCAACCTGCTGGTGGTGAACCCGGCACTGAAGGTGAACTCCGTGACGGAGCTTGCCGAGCTTGCCCGCCGCCAGCCCGGCGAGCTGACCTTCAGTTCTTCGGGCAACGGCACGACCAGCCATCTGGCCGGCGAGATGTTCAAGTCCACCGCAGGCGTGGATATCCGCCACATTCCGTACAAGGGCACGTCCGGCGCGATCAACGACTTCATGGCCGGCCGCATCTCGATGATGATCGACACCTCGTCCAATTTCGTGGAGCAGGTCAAGGATGGCAAGGTCAAGGCCTTGGGCGTGACGAGCCGCAAGCGCCTGGCGGCGTTGCCCGACGTGCCGTCGATCTCGGAGACGCCGGGTTTCGAGGACTACGAAGTCAGCCTGTGGTCTGGCGTGCTGGCGCCCGCGGGCACGCCGCGCGCCATCATCGATCGGCTCAACGCGGACATCAAAACCGTGATGACCGCGCCGCAGATGGTCGAGCGCATGGCGGGCTACGGCATTCAGACCACGTACAGCACCCCCGAGGAATTCTCCGAACGCATCCGCGCCGACACGCAGAAGTGGGCGCGCATCATCGACGCGTCCGGCGCGCGCGCGGACTGAGCGCCGGCCCGCCTGGCCATCGCATCTCCAACCAACGGAACGACCATGCCTTCGATGATCCGAGCTTTGCTGGCGGCGGCTGCCGCACTGTCCTTCGCGTCCGCCCCGGCCGCCGCCGCGTACCCAGACCATCCCATCACGTTGATCAATCCGTACGCCGCCGGCGGTCCGGCCGACGTGGTGGCGCGCAGCCTGGCGCGCGCGCTGGAAAAGCGCCTGGGCCAGCCGGTCGTGGTCGAGAACAAGCCGGGCGGCGGCGCATCCATCGGAACGGGCTTCGTGGCGCGCGCCAAGCCGGACGGCTACACGCTGCTGCTCGGCACGTCGGCCGGCCACGTCGTGACGCCGCTGATGCAGAAGACGATATACGACGGCATCCAGGGCTTCGAGTTCTGCTCGGTGGTGGCGGTGCAGCCCATCATGCTGGTCGTCAACCCGTCGCGCGGCATCAGGACGGTGCCTGACCTGATCGCCCGCGCCAAGGCGGAACCCGGCAAGCTCAGCTACGGGTCGGCGGGCGTCGGAGGGGCCACGCACCTGGGCGCGGAACTGTTCCAGCAGGCCGCGCACGTGCAGCTCAATCACATTCCCTATGCCGGCGCGTCGCCCGCGATCAACGACGCGGTGGGCGGGCAGATCGACCTGGCCATGTTGAACCTGTCCGCCAGCCTGCCGTTCATCCGCCAGGGCCGGCTGGTGCCGTTGGCGTATGCGGCCGACAAGCGCTCGCCGCTGTTGCCCGACGTGCCCACGCTGGACGAGGCCGGCGTGAAAGGGGCGCAGGCCGCCACCTGGTACAGCCTGGCCGCGCCTGCCGGCACGCCGCCCGACATCGTGCAGAAGCTGAGCGACACCGTCCGAAGCGTGAACGACGATCCCGACTACCGCCGCATCATGCAGGACCAGGCGATAGAGTTGATGGCGCTGTCTCCCCAGGATGCCGGCGCCTACGTCCGGAAGGACCGCGCCGACATGCAGCGGCTGCTGGGCACACTGGGGCTGCTGGCCAAATGATTCCCCACTTTCCTGCGCCGCGAAAGGCGCCCGCACCATGAACTTCGACTTCAGCAAGCTGGCCTCGGCCGACGCCTTCAAGCTGCTCTCCAGCGTGGTCGTGCCCCGGCCCATCGCCTGGGTGGTCAGCCAGTCGGAAGCGGGCGTGCGCAATGCCGCGCCGTTCTCGTTCTTCAACGTGGTCAGCAGCGACCCGCCCATCGTCGCGCTGGGCATCGGACCGCGCGGCGGGCAATTGAAGGACACCTCGCGCAACATCCTGCAGACGCGGCAGTTCGTGATCAACCTGGTGTCCGCGGAGCTGGCCGAACAGATGAATCACACCAGCCTGGACTACGACGCCGGCATCGACGAACTGGCGCGCGCCGGGCTGGCGACCGAACCGTCCCTGATCGTGGCGCCGCCGCGCATCGCGCAGAGTCCGGCCGCGCTGGAATGCGAGGTCTGGCAGGTGCTGGACGCGGCGCCGCAGCGCGTGATCGTGCTGGCGCGGGTGGTGGCGCTGTACCTGCGGGATGACGCCTTGCTCGATGCCGGCAAGTTCTATGTGGACACGCCCGCGCTGCGCCTGCTGGGCCGCATGCACGGCGCGGGCTGGTACGCGCATACCAGCGATCTTTTTCAGATGCGCACGCCCGACGCGGCCAACGATCCCGCCGTGCGGCCCGCGCAGGGGCATTGAATGCCCCGCAGACCTTGAACCCTTTTGGAGCCTGTCGATGAAACTGCATTGGTCGCCACGATCGCCCTTCGTGCGCAAGGTGATGATCGTCATTCACGAGGCCGGCATCGAGGACCGCGTGGCGCTGGTGCGCACGCCGGTCGCGATGGACAAGCCCAATCTGGACCTCGTGCCCGACAACCCGCTCATCAAGCTGCCGACGCTGGTGCTGGAAGACGGCACGGCGTTGTACGACTCGCGCGTCATCTGCGGCTACCTGGATGCGCTCACCGGCGCGGGCCTGTTGCCCGCCGACCCCCGCGCGCGCCTGCTCGCCGAACGCCGGCAGGCGCTGGGAGACGGCTTCCTGGACGCGTTGCTGTTGTTCCGGCAGGAGCGCAACAAGCCCGCCGCGCGCCAGACGCCCGCGTGGCTCGACGCCTTTGCGCTGAAAACCCGAGCGGTGCTTGCCGCGCTGGAAGCCGAGGCGCCGGCGCTGCAGGCCAGCGGCTTCGACCTGGGCCTGATCGCCATCGGTTGCGCGCTGTCGTACATGGACTATCGTTTCCCGGACATCGCCTGGCGCGACGGCCACCCGGCGCTGGCGGCGTGGCACGCGCGGTTCGCCGCCCGGCCCTCGGTAATGCGCACGCAACCCGACGAAACCCCGTGAACAGAGGACGATGATGAGCCGTATCCCGCTACCCGATCCCGCCACCATGACCGACGCGCAGAAGGGCGTGTACGAGAAGATCGTCTCCGGTCCGCGCGGCCGCCTCGTCGGTCCCCTGCGCGCCGCGCTGCACAATCCTGATCTGGCCGATCGCTGGCAGGCGCTGGGGGCGCTGCTGCGCTTTGGCACCAGCCTGCCGCCCCGCGTCAGCGAGCTTGCCATCGTGGTGACGGCGCGCCGCTGGAACAGCCAGATCGAGTGGCATATCCATGCGCAAGCCGCCCGGGCCGCGGGCCTTTCGGATGCCGTGCTGGACGCGATCCGGGCCCGCGCGACTCCCGTATTCGACAACCGCGACGACGAAATCGTCTATGAGTTCGCGCGGCAGCTCCAGGAGACCGGGCAGGTCGAACCGGCCCTGTATGCGCAGGCGGTCGAGCGTTGGGCCGCCGTTGGCGTGGTGGAACTGACCGCTGTGATCGGCTACTACACGATGGTGTCCATGACGCTGAACGCGCACGAGATCCCGATGCCCGACGACGCGCCGCCGCCGCTGGATACACCGGCGCAGGATGGCGCGCCGGCGCTCAGCCGCCTGGCGCCGCTGGCCGGGAGCGCATCATGAGCGCCGCCGGCAATCCCAACCCCGGCGCGCAGGCGCGCGCCTACGTGCCGGACAGCGTGGAGGCGCCGCGCATGCCCGTGACACCCCGCCATACGCTGCCGGCGGGGGCGTGCGATACGCATTGCCACGTCTTCGGGCCCTACGAACGCTTTCCCTTGCAGCATCCGTCGTCCTACGCCGCGCCGGACGCGCCGGCCGAACGCTATCTGCGCATGCTGGACACGCTGGGCGCCGCGCGGGGCGTGCTGGTGCAACCGGCGCCCTACGGGACGAATCCGGACGCGTTGCTGGCCGCCGTGGCGCAGGGCGGAGAGCGCCTGCGCGGAATTGCCGTGGCGGATCCCACGGCCACCGATGCGCAATTGCAGGCCCTTTACGACGGCGGCGTGCGCGGCCTGCGCTTTGTCGAGGCGCGCGATCCGGCGGGCAACCTGTTTGCCGGCAGCGTGGGATTCGATCAGGTGGCGGCGCTTGCGCCGCGCATGAAGCGGTTCGGCCTGCACGCGCAGCTTTGGGCGCCGTGCGATACCTACCTGCGCCATCTGCCTGCACTGGCCAAGCTGGATCTGCCGCTGGTCATCGACCACCTGGGCAGCCTCGTGCCCGCGCGCGGCGCCGAGGACCCGGTGTTCCAGATGCTGCACGGCCTGCTGGCCGATGGGCGGATCTGGATGAAGCTGACCGTATGCCGGGTGGGCGCCGCGCCTGACTACGAAAACGCGCGCGGCATCCACGACGCCTTCACCCGCGCCAATCCGGACCAGGTGCTGTGGGGGTCGGACTGGCCCTTTGTGCGGATGGGCGCGGCGGCGCCGTCGGCCGATGCGCTGGTGGATCTGGCGCACGATTGGCTGGGCAACGACGCGTTGCGCAGGAAGGTTTGGGTGGATAACCCCGCGCGCCTGTACGGGTTCAGGTAAGCGCCCGCACGCCGGTCCGGGTTTACGGACTGGCGTGCCAGACGCCTTCGCCGCCGATCTCGCGCACCAGCGTCTGGATCTGGGAGGCCACCTCCATGACCGTGCGGCCCGGCCCCTTCGAGCGCGAGAACGCCATGGAGACGATGCGGCTCATCGTCGGATCGCGCAGCGCGGCAATGCTGAGGCGGCCTTCCTGCACCTCCTGCCATACCGCGTGCAGCGGCAGCACGGTGTACATCTTTTCGTGTTCGACGATGGACTTCATCAACGGCAGGGAGTCGGCCTCGATCAGCGGAGAGATGGCGATCTTGCGCGCCCGCGCCAGACCGTCCAGCGCGTTGCGCAAGCCGTTGGGCGCGCCCGGCAGGATGAAGGGCAGGCCATCGAGCTTGTCGAAGGTGATCTCGCCCGCCTGCGTGCGCGCGTCGCCCGCGGCGCCGACCAGGTACGAGTCCACGGAGGCCAGCGCCTGTTCGCCGGGCGGGCATTTGTCGCCGTAGCGGTAAAGAATGGCGATGTCCACGCGGCTGTCGGTCAGCCATTCCTCGATCTGGCCGCTGGAGCCTTCCAGGATCTTGAGATGCACCTTCGGGAATTGCTCGCGCAGCCGGGAAAACAGCCTGCGGATGAGCGGGTGCGCGGTTGAAGGCAACAGTCCCAGTGTGACCTCGCCGGCAGGCTCGCGCGCCTCGCCGTTCAGTTCCATTTCCAGGCGTTCGGCGTCGCCCAGCAGCGTCTGCACCAGCGGGAACAGGCGCTCGCCCACTTCGGACAGGTTCACGCCGCGCCCGGTGCGGTTGAAGAGCCGCGCATTGCACTCGCGCTCGAGCGCATTGATGCGGCGGCTCAGCACCGACTGGTCCTGGTCCAGGTACAGCGCCGCGCGCGTGATGCTGCCCAGTTCCGCGATGGCCAGGAAGGCCCGCCATTTATGAAGGTCGGCGGTCAGGTCCAGGCTCAGGCCCGTGGCTTTTGCTGATGGCATGGTCGATGGCGCAGGTCGGCAGTCGTGGGAATCGGCATAAGCGTACGGCAAAAGCGCACGGGCATGGCGTTATTGCAGGCCCAGCTTGCCGCGCTTGATGACCTCGCCCCACTTCTTCGATTCCGTCTCCATCAGCGTGCGGTAAGCGTCGGGCGTGGTCGCGACGGGGATGGCGCCCTGGTCGATCATCTTCTGCCGCAGGACCGGGTCGGCCAGGGATTTTGCGATCGCGTCGGACATCTTGTCGACGATGTCCTTGGGCGTGCCGGTGGGCGCGATGACGCCGTAGTTGGATTCCACGATGATGCCGGGAAAGCCAGCCTCCTTGGTGGTGGGTACGTCGGGCAGGCCCTCGAAGCGTTCCGGGCTGGCCACGGCCAGCGCGCGCAGTTTGCCCGCCTTGATGAAGCCCAGCGCGGCGGACGCGTCCCCGGGGAACATCTGCACCTCGTTGGACAGCAGCGCCGTGACTGCGGGCGCTGCGCCCTTGTAGGGCACGTGCATGATGTCGATGCCGGTCTGCTGCTTGAGCAGTTCGCCGCCCAGGTGCGGCGTCGTCACGTTGCCGGCCGAGCCGTAGTTGTACTTGCCGGGCTGCTTCTTGGCGCTGTCGACAAAAGCGGCCAGGGTGGTGTCCGGCAGCGACGGATTGACCATGATGACCTGCGGAATGCGCGCCACCAGCGACACGTATTGGATTTTGGACACGTCGTACGGCACCTTCATGACGTGAGGCAAACCGGTGATCGCGCCCGGCACGCCGAAGCCGAAGGTATTGCCGTCGGGCGTGGCGCGCACGGTGGCGTCGACACCGATGGTGCCGCTGGCGCCGGCCTTGTTCTCGATGACGATGGTTTGCCCGAGGCGCTCGCCCAGAGACGGCGCAAGCAGGCGCGCCAGGTTGTCCACCGAGCCGCCGGGCGGGTAGGGCACGATCAGCCGGATCGGCTGGCTTGGCCAGGGCTGGGCTGCGAGCGCGGCGGGCGCGGCGGCGACGCCGCCCAGGATCATTGCCGCCACCGTCAGTGCGGTTGCTTTCTTCATGTGTCTCTCTCCGGATGCGCCGGCTCGGGCCGGCGCGTTGTCGTTGTCAGGCGCCTTGCAGGCCCAGGACCTGCTTGGCGTAGATGTTGCGCTGGATCTCGTTGGTGCCGCTGAAGATGGTGGCCGCCAGGGCGTTGGTATAGGGCGCCAGCGCCTGCACGCCGCCGCCGCCATAGCTCAGGCGCATTGCCGCGCCGCCATATTCTTCGGCAATCTGGATCAGCAGGGCGCCCAGCCGCTCGTGGGTTTCGGTGGCCCAGATCTTCAGGAGCGACAGTTCCGGCGGAAGCGGAAGTCCGGCTTTGGCCATGTCCGCAAACACGCGGTACATCGCGGTCAGGTCGGCGCTGTCCAGCCGCAACTCGGCCAGCCGGTCGGCGAACGCCGGATCGGCCAGCAGGCCGCGCTGGCGCGCCAGACTGAAGATCTGTTGCAGGGCGTGGCTTGCGTGCTTGGGGCTGCCGCTGAACAGACGCTCGAAGCCGAGCAAGGCCTTGGCAATTCCCCAGCCCGCGTTGAGTTCGCCGACCACGTTGCCGCGCGGCACGCGGACCTGGTCGAAGAAGACCTCGCAGAACTCCTCGTGACCCGACAGCGTGCGGATCGGCCGGCGGCTGACGCCCGGGCTGTTCAGATCGACCAGCAGGAAACTGATGCCTGCCTGCTTCTTGACGGTCTTGTCGGTGCGCACCAGCATGAACATGTGCGTCGCGTCCTGCGCCAGCGTGGACCAGGTCTTCTGGCCGGTGACGACCAGTTCGTCGCCGTCGATCACCGCCTCGCAGCGCAGCGAGGCCAGATCCGATCCCGCGTCGGGTTCCGAGTAGCCCTGCGCCCACACCGCCTCGCCGGACAGGATGCCCGGCAGAAACCGCGCGCGCTGCGCGTCCGTGCCGTGGCGGATGAGGATGGGGCCCAGCATGACCAGGCCCTGGTCCGGCGCGCGCGCCACGCCGTAGCGTTCGGCTTCTTCGATGAACGCGATCTGCCGGGCGGGAGACAGGGCCATGCCGCCATGCTCGCGCGGCCACGACGGTGCGATCCAGCCCTGGCGCGACAAGGTGAAGTACCACGCCTTGATCTCATCCCAATGCAGCCGCCACGGCACGTGCCGCAGGTGATCTGGGTAATGCGTGCGGAAGAAGCGGCGCAGCAGCTTGCGGAACGCCGCTTCCGGCATGGCGTTCCAGTCTGCCTCGCGCGGGAACTCCATGGCGTCCAGGCCTGGCGTTGAGCCCTCCGGTGCGTCCTCTGCCGTATCGTCCGCCTCCGGCGCCGGGTCGGCTGCCAGCACGCCATAACGCTGACGATGCGCCGTGGCGTTGCCCAGCCAGGCGGCCAGGTGCAGGGCGCTGCGGAAGTACAGGCTGACGTCGCATTCGTCGGTGTAGCCGATGGCGCCGTGCAGCTGGATGGCCAGCCGCGCCGCATCGATGCCGGCGCGCGCTGCTCGGGCCTTGACCCGGCTGGCCGCCGCCTTGCGGGCCTTGACGTCGTCCGGCGCCGCGGCAATGGCGTTCAGTGCGTCCAGCAGACTGTTGGACGCCAGTTCGACCTGCAGGGTCGCGTCGACCAGGCGGTGCTGCAGCGCCTGGAATGACGAGAGCGTCTGGCCGAACTGCTTGCGCGTATTCAAGTAGGCGACCGAATCGGCCAGCACCTGCCGCGCGACGCCCACGAGTTCTGCGGATTGCATCAGGCGGCCGTAGTCCAGCGCCTCGTCAACGGCGTCCAGCACGCCCTCGCGCGCCAGCAACGCTTCGCTGCCAACCACCGCGGACTCGATCGTCAAATGGCAGGCCGGCGAGCCGTCCGCGCGTTCGTGCGTCTGCACCGCGACGCCGGGCGTGCCGGCCTGCAGATAGAACAGCGCAGACCCCGATTCGCCGTCGGCCGTGACGAGCCAGCCGTCCACGTCCGCGCCGGGGACGACGTGGCGCTTTTCGCCGTTCAGCACATAGGCGCCTTCGCGCGCGGTGACCGTGACGCCAAACGCCCCGGCGGATTCGCCGGCTTCGAGCTGTCCTTCGGTTTCCTGCCAGGCGAGGCCAACCCTTTTTTCACCGGCGCACAAGGCTTGCAGCAGCGCGTCTCGGACGGTGCCATCGCCCGCCGGATTGATGCGCGCCAGCAGCGCCGTGCTCAGCACACCCGCCCCGACAAGCGGTTCGGGCAACTGGGCGCGGCCCGCTTCTTCAAGCACGGCGGCCATCGCGTGCCAGCCCAGTCCCAAACCGCCCAGTGCTTCGGGCACGCTCATGCCCAGCCAGCCGACGGCGGCAATCTCCTGCCAGTACGCGCGCTCGCCGCCCGGGGTGCGGCGCTTGCGCTGCCGCTGGTCGCGGCGTTGCAGGAAGTCGCGCGCGCTGTCGCGGATTTCCTCGATCAGTTCGTGGTCGGCGGCGCTCATACGATGCCCTCGGCATGCAGGCGCTCGATCGCTTCGGCGGACAGGCCAAGTTCGGCGCGCAGGATGTCGGCCGTGTGCTCGCCCAGCATGGGCGGGGGCAGACCGGCGGCGATCGGCGTGGCGGAAAAGTGAATCGGGTTGCGGACGATCGGCATGCTGCCGAGCGCGGGATGCTCCACGCTGCCCAGCACCTGCCGATGGCGCACCTGCGGATCCTCGAACACTTGATCCATGGTGTAGATCGGGCCGCAGGGCACGTTGGCGGCCGCCAGGGCCTGGTTCCAGTCCGCGACGGTTCGCGCCAGCATCGCGGGCTCGATCAGCCGCGACAGATCGGCCTGCGCCGCCGCGCGCTTGGGATTCGTGTCAAAGCGTGGGTCGTCGGCGAGCGCGGGCAGACCGATGACCAGGCAGAAGCTGCGGAATTGCGAGTCGTTGCCCACGGCGACCATCAGGTGTCCGTCCCGGCATTCGAAGGCGCGGAACGGCGCGGTGATCTGCGAGGCCGAACCCATGCGGGCGGGCAGCTGACCGCTGGCCAGATAGTTCATGCCGATGTGCGAGATGGCCGCGATCTGCGCGTCCAGCAGCGCCAGGTCGATGTGCTGACCCACGCCGGAGATCTGGTCGCGATGCCGCAGCGCGGCAAGAATGGCCGACACCGCGTAGAAGCCCGCGGTCAGGTCGGAAACGGAATAACCCGCCTTGACCGGCCCGGCGCCCGGCTCGCCGTCCGGCACACCCGTCACGCTCATCAGCCCGCTCATGGACTGGAAGATCGGATCGTAGCCCGGCAGGTGGCTGTAGGGGCCGGTCTGGCCGAAGCCGGTGATGGAGCAATACACCAGCCGCGGGTTCAGGGCCGACAGCGAGGCGTAGTCCAGTCCGTAGCGCTTCAGGTCGCCCGCCTTGAAGTTTTCGATGACGATGTCGGCCTTCTGCGCAAGCTGGCGCACCAGCGCCTGGCCTTCGGGCCGCGAGATATCGAGCGTCACGGATTTCTTGCCGCGGTTCATCGCGACGAACGACGAGGTTTCCCGGCTGGGCTTGCCGTCGCGGTCCGGCATGGGATAGCCCTGGTGCCGCACGTCGTCGCCGCGGCCGGGGCGCTCCACCTTGATGACCTCGGCGCCGAAGTCGGCCAGCATCTGCGCGGCCCACGGTCCGGAAAAAACCCGGCTCAGGTCCAGGACCTTCACGCCTTCCAATGCACTGGTCATGTCGGCTCCCTTATTTGCCCTGGAACACCGGCGCGCGCTTTTCCAGGAACGCGCGGCGCGCTTCCTGCGCGTCCTCGGTCTTGGCGATGGCCGCCGTCATGTCCTGTTCGTAGCGGTAGCCGTCGCGCAGGCTCATGTCTTCGATGGCGTTGAGGGTCTGCTTGGCCAGCACGGTCGCCAGCGGACTCTTGGAGGCCAGCTCGCGCGCCAGTTCAATGGCGCTGTCCATCAACGCATCGGCGGGCACGGCGGCTTCGACGATGCCCAGGCGATAAAGCTCGTCGCCGTCGACGCGCAGGCCGGTCAGCATCATCCGGCGCAGGCGGGAGTGGCCGAAGAGCCTCATGCCATGGCGGCCCCCGCCCAGCAGCCCGACATTGATCTCCGGCAGTCCCACGACGGCGGTGGACGCGGCGATCAGGATGTCGCAAGAGGCCACGATGGCCAGCCCCGCACCCAGCGCCGCGCCGTTGATCGCGCCCACCACGGGCTTGGCGCATTCACGGATGGCATGAAAGCACTCCCGCGTGCGGCGTGAATGCTGCGGCAGGTCGCCCGGCCCCTTGATCGTCTCGCCGCGGCTCTTCAGGTCGGCGCCGGCGCAGAAGATCTTGCCCTGGCCCGACAGCACCACCGCCCGCACCTCGGGCGTCTCCGAAATGCGGTCCAACACCCACGACAGCTCGTTCATCATGTCGGTGCTGAGCGCGTTCACGGGCGGATTGGCCAGCAGGATGGTGGCGACCCCGTCGGCGATCGTGACGTCCAGCGCGCGGTAGGGTCCAGCCAGGTTCTCCGGCATGCTCATGTCTCTCTCCTTTTTTGTTCAGATGATCTTGCGGTCGCGGTAATCCTGGATCTGTTCGGCGGACAGGCCCAGCTCCGCCAACACGTCGGCGGTGTGCTGGCCCAGCAGCGGCGGCGCGGCGTCGGCGCGCAGCGCGGCGCTGCCAAAGCGCAGCGGGTTCATCACCTGCGGCACCGACCCCGCGGCCGGATGCGGCAGCCGACGCAGCATGGCGCGATGCACGACCTGCGGGTCTTCGAAGACTTCGGGAACCGTATTGATGGAGCCCGCCGGTACGCCGGCCTTTTTCAGCGCCGCCAGCCAGTGGGCGCGCGGCTGGGTGACGAAAATGGCGTCCAGGATCGGGTCCAGGGTGTCCTGATTGCGCACGCGCTGGCTGTTGGTGATGTAACGCGGGTCCTGCGCCAGCTCGGGCCGGCCCAGCATGTCGCACAGCGTGGCGAACTGCCCGTCGTTGCCCACCACGATCACGATGTCGCCATCGGCGCACGCGAAGGTGCGCTGCGGCTGGATGTTGGGATGCGCGGTGCCGGTGCGGCGCGGCACCTTGTTGCCCAACAGGAAGTTCATTGCCTGGTTGGCCAGCAGGCCCACCTGCACGTCCAGCATCGCGACGTCGATGTATTCGCCCTGGCCGGTCTGTGCGCGGCGCAGCAGCGCGGCCACGATGCCCAGCGCGGCATACACGCCGGTGGTCAGGTCCACGATCGGCACTCCGACCTTCTGGGGACCGCCGCCGGGCTTGTCGTCCCGTTCGCCGGTGACGCTCATCAGGCCGCCCATGGCCTGGATCAGGAAGTCGTAGGCGGGTTCGGCGGCGCGTGGCCCGGTCTGCCCGAATCCGGTGACAGAGCAGTACACCAGCCGCGGATTGATCTTGGAGAGCGTGTCGTAATCCAGCCCCATGCGCGCCAGCGTGCCGACCTTGTAGTTCTCCAGCACCACGTCCGCATCGCGGCACAGTTCCTTGACGAGCGCCTGGCCTTCCGGCGTCTGCAGGTCCAGCGTGATGGAGCGCTTGCCGCGGTTGGTGGCAATGAAGTAGGCGCCGTCCTTGGTGTCCTGGCCTTCTTCGTCCTTCAGGAACGGGGGGCCCCAGGAGCGCGTGTCGTCGCCCTGGCCCGGCCGCTCGACCTTGATGACGTCAGCGCCCAGGTCGGCCAGGATCTGGCTGGCCCAGGGACCGGCCAGGATGCGGCTCAGGTCCAGCACTTTGAGATTCGATAACAGCGGCTGCAAAGCCTTCTCCTTGACTGCGGTATGTGCAGGCAGTCTAGGAGTTGGCGGGCGCTGCGGGAGGGGCCCGCGAGCGCAAAGCTGTTATGCGGATTGAGGCCGTCGTCGTGCGTCGGCGTCAGCGTCCCGTGTTGGGATAGTCAGGCCCGGCGTCGTTGAACCCGCCAGAGCTGTACGGATTTGCCGCGCCGGGGTGCGGCGGTCCGCCGGGGCCGGCGCCGCAACCGGCCAGGAGCAGGGTGGCGGCAAGAAGAGAAAGCAGGCGCTTCAGGGAGGATGTCATGGAGGTCTCCTGCGTCTGCCCCTCAGCAGGCGCGTGGCTTGCAGCGTATGCGCGGATTATAGGCCCGCAGTCTTCGCCTTGATCCGGGGTTTTGCGCAACGCGCGCGATACGCGTTCACCGGGTCGGAATCCGCGGGATGAAAGTACGGGTGCGGGTAGCCTGCTTCGCGCAGCGCCGCGTGCAGGCGAACGCCCCACACGCATTCGCGCTGCGCTTCGTCCCACAGCCGCGCCGCCAGGTCTTTTTGTCCGCTGCGCCACAGCGCCAGGCCGTAATCGGCCGCGATTTCTTCGTCGCGCGGTAGGTCGCGGTAGGCAAGGCGCATCAGGCGCAGGCCTTCGTCGGTCTGGCCGCGCAGGGCCAGAATCCAGCCCAGCGTGCCCTGGTTGTACGGACGCGGGCCGACGCGCGCCAGCGAGCGTCGGGCCTGTTCCTCCGCTTGCGGCAGGTAGTCGGGAAAGTCCGCCAGGAAGTAGGCCGTGTTGTTCGCCAGGTCCGTTGCGTCGGCGGCGTGCCTTTTCGATTGCCGGGCCTGCAAGACGTTCGAATCCTCCAGCACCAGATCGGGCATGCCGAGCAGGCGCTCCACTTCAAGCCGCTTGCGCCGGTCGGCGTCGTCAACCGGCTTGAACATGTCCGGAAACGGCCGTTGCCGGGTCTGCAGCAGCCAATGGCGCGCCAGATCGGTTTGGCCAGCGGCCAGCAGCAGCCGCGCCAGGTCCAGCTTCTGCTCGGCGCTGCGGGTGCAGCGCATGGCGCCGATCAGCGCGCGGGCGCCGTCTGCGTCGTGCTGCGCGAACTTGCGGTTGACGGCGTCCAGCTCCGCAAAGCACTTGCTGTCGCGCGTGACGTCCGCATCGATATGCAGCGACACCGAACCCGCCGGCACGTCGTGGCTGAAGTAGGCCGTCGCGCCCTGCCGGGTGGTGTAGCCCAGGTCCACCCATTGTTCGCCCCAGCGCTGGGGCATGGTCATGATGTACGGCCAGGCCGGCAAGGGCTCGGTGCTGCCGCCGCGCTGCAACTGGAAGAAGTGCCCCCAAGGCCCGTCGCCGATGCGGCGGATCAGGGTGAAGTCGTCTTCCGTATGCGGCAGCGAGGTCCGGATCAGCGCCGTGCGGCCTTCGGCGTCAGTGACGCCATGCAGGATGCCATCGCCGGAAGGGGTATCGAGAATCTCGTCGTTCGAGCCGGTTACGAAGACGCGGTACGGCGTATGCGGCGCGGGGGCGGGGCCATTGCCATCCATCAGCGTCAACGTCAGGCTGCGCGTGCGGCTTGGGGTGTCTGACACCTGCGCGGCCGCCGTGCCTGCCGGAGCCGCCGCATGCGCGGCCGCCGCGGCCAGTCCCAGCACGGCCGCCAGGCATGACGCCGAGGCCGATGCGAACCAGGCGGGGCGCGATGCGGCGTCGGGAAGTGCGGGTGAGGCGGATTGTCCGGAACGTTGCTGCGGGTGCTTCATGGGGACTGCCAGTGGCGCCGGGCGCGGCGAGCTGCCACGGCGGTAGGGGAGAAGGCCTGCCTAAGCAGGGCGCTGCGACGCAAGCGCGAGCCGGATTGTGCATCACAAACCGAATGCGTAGCGGGCCGCGGGATCCGATGCGCGTGGCGGCTTCGCGCCGCTGACAGCCCCGCGCCCGCGTCAACGTGTGGCATCCTCGCGCCTTCGCCTTAGCCTTTCCTGCCGTGCCCCATGTCCAAACTCATTCTGCGTGCCCTGGACCTGTCCATCCTGTCCTTTGCCGCCGCGCTTTTCGGCGCGTGCCTGACGTCCGTGCTGCAGACCGGTGACCTCGGCTGGGTGGTCCCCGACGCGCCGTACATGTTCTCGGCGCGCGATTTCTACGCCCAGGCGGTCCTGGCCGGCCTGGCTGGTGTGCTGATGCTGGTCGTGGCCGAGCGCCCGGCCGAGCTGCGCCAGTCATCCTCCTGGGGCCTCGTGGCGACGTTTGCGGCCGCGCTGCTCGTCCTGTACCTCGCGCCGCCTTCCCCGCAAGTGTTCGGCAACACCTGGGCCCCCGGCGAGGCCACACGCGAGCTGTTTCTGGCGCAATGGCGCCTGGTCCTGCCCATTGCCGTCGCGGCGACCGCGCTGCGGTGGGGTTTGCGCCGGCTTTTGCGCTAGGATTGTCGTCACCCAACCCCGCCTCCCCCGGAGATACCCTGCATGTCCTCCCTAGACGCCTTTGCCATCACCAAGAAGTGGCCCGCCCAGCATCCCGACCGCATCCAGCTCTATTCGCTGCCGACGCCCAACGGCGTGAAGGCGTCGATCATGCTCGAGGAAACCGGTCTGCCCTATGAAGTCCACCGGGTCGCCTTCGATACCAAGGACCAGTTCACGCCCGAGTTCCTGTCGCTCAGCCCGAACAACAAGATCCCGGCCATCCTCGACCCGAACGGGCCGGACGGCAAGCCGCTGGGCCTGTTCGAGTCCGGCGCGATCCTGGTCTACCTGGCCAGCAAGGCCGGCCAGTTCATCCCGGCGGACACGGCGGGTCGCTTCGAGACGCTGCAATGGGTGATGTTCCAGATGGGCGGCATCGGACCGATGTTTGGGCAACTGGGCTTTTTCCATCGGTTCGCGGGCAAGGACTATGAAGACAAGCGCCCGCGCGACCGTTATGTGGACGAGTCCAAGCGCCTGCTCGCCGTGCTGGACCAGCGCCTGGAAGGGCGCGACTGGGTGATGGGCGACCAGTACACCATCGCCGACATCGCCATCTTCCCGTGGGTGCGCAACCTGGTGGGCTTCTATGACGCCGGCGACCTCGTCGGCTTTTCTTCGTTCAAGAACGTCGCGCGCGTGCTGGACGCGTTCGTGGCGCGGCCCGCGGTCGCCAAGGGTCTGACCATTCCGGGCTGACCGATGGAACTGCGCCAGCTCCGTTACTTCGTGCGCGTGGTCGAGGCCGGCAGCATCGGCCGGGCGGCCATGTCGATCGGCATGGTCACGTCGGCGCTCAGCCAGCAGATCAGCCGTCTCGAAGGCGAACTGTCCACGCGGCTGTTGCAGCGCAGCGCCAGCGGCGTGGTGCCTACGGACGCGGGGCTGGCGTTTTTCCGGCAGGCGCAGCTGGCCCTGCGCCACGCCGACGACGCCGTCCAGGCTGCGCAACAGGCCCGGCTGGCCGGGCACGTCAGCGTCGGCCTGCCGTCCACGACGGCGGCGGTGCTGGGCGCGCCCTTCCTGCAGGCCATGAATGCGCGTTACCCCGACATCCGGCTGCATCTGGTCGAAGCGCTGTCCGGGCACCTGACCGACATGCTCAACGGCCGCCTGCTGGATCTGGCCATCGTGTTCCATGCCGAATCGGCGCGCCGCTGGAGCGTGATGCCGCTGCTGGACGAGCCCCTGTTTCTCTTTGCCCGGCCCGGCATGCCCGGCGTGCCGGCTGGTGACACGACGCGGCTGGAGGCCATTGCCGACCTGCCGCTGGTGCTGCCCAGCGGCCGCCACGGCCTGCGGGCGCTGGTCAACAACGCCTTCCAGCAACTGGGACGCACGCCCCGGGTGGTGGCCGAGGTCGATGGCCTGTCCCTGCTGATGGACGTGGTGCAGCAGGGCGGCGCGGCGACGATCCAGCCCAGTTCGGCCACCGCGCGCATCGCGCCCGGCCAGTTGCAGATGGCGCGCATCGACGATGCCCACCTGTTCCGCTCCAACCTGCTGGCCAGCCTGTCGGACGAAGAACTGTCACCCGCGGCGCTGGCGGCCCGACTGGTCATGGCCGACGTGTCCCGCACCCTGGCCCGCGAAGGCAAATGGGCGGTGGTTGCTCTTCACGAATCGTGAACACCCGTTGACGCCTGCCTGATATCGCAGCGGCGCGCCGCTGCGTAGAGTCTGCCCCTTGAATTGGGGAAGATGGCATGGTTGACGTCTTGGTGATTGGTGGGGGCAATGCGGCGCTGTGCGCGGCCCTGATGGCGCGCGAAGCCGGCGCCAGCGTGCTGCTGCTGGAAGCGGCGCCAAAGGAATGGCGGGGCGGGAATTCCCAGCACACGCGCAATCTGCGCTGCATGCACGATGCGCCGCAGGACGTGCTGATCGACGCGTATCCCGAGGAAGAATACTGGCAGGACCTGCTCAAGGTGACGGGCGGGCTGACCAACGAACACCTGGCGCGGCTGGTCATCCGCGAGTCCTCCACCTGTCGCGACTGGATGCGCCGCCACGGCGTGAACTTCCAGCCGCCGCTGTCGGGCGCGCTGCACGTGGCGCGCACCAACGCGTTCTTCATGGGCGGCGGCAAGGCGCTGGTCAATGCCTATTACCGCAGCGCCGAAGCGCTGGGTGTGCAGATCCGCTACAACGCGCCGGTCGATTCGCTGGACCTGGACAACGGCCGCTTCGTGGCCGCGCGCATTGGCGACGAGCGCATCGAGGCCCGCGCCTGTGTGCTGGCCGCAGGCGGCTTTGAGTCCAACCGCGAATGGCTGCGCGAAGCCTGGGGTCAGAACGAGCGCGGCGAATGGCCGGCCGACAACTTTTTGATCCGCGGCACGCGCTTCAACATGGGCGTGCTGCTGAAATTCATGCTGGATGCCGGCGCCGACGGCATCGGCGACCCGTCCCAATCGCATTGCGTGGCCATCGACGCTCGCGCGCCGCTGTACGACGGCGGCATTTGCACCCGCATCGATTGCGTATCGCTGGGCGTCGTCGTCAACCGC